>Ga0070699_100000027_pt1 | contig 157339 bp, 131 predicted proteins | sample KBSK1503metaG_FD_65473 | JGI IMG/M metagenome (GOLD analysis project Ga0070699, IMG submission 65473) | Corn, switchgrass and miscanthus rhizosphere microbial communities from Kellogg Biological Station, Michigan, USA - KBS K1-50-3 metaG | ecosystem: Host-associated > Plants > Roots >... | reverse complement strand
TGCCCGCTTCTCGCCCAGGGCACCACCGCGCGTCCCCCACCGCTTGAATTCCGTGCCTTAGTGGGACGAAAATGCCCTGTGTGGACTCCCCAGCAGCCCCTGCGAGGTTGACACAATATCCACTATCGGACCCCGGAATCCAGCTTATAGTTCCTATCCACCACCAACAGCGCCGGAGGACCCTCCACCAGAAACTTCCCAGCCGGTCGCAGAGCGTCTGGGCCTCGTCCATGTAGTGGGTGGTCAGCAGAATGGTTTTCCCCTGCCTGCGAAGATTGCGTCCCATACCTGGTGCCGGGATTGGGGATCCAGCCCAAGGGTAAGAGATTCGCCCTTCGCGCTCAAATCCGTCCGAGGAGTCGGAGTGGGATCAGGGAGGGCAGGGCAGAGCCGAAAGCGTGCGGGGAGTGCCGCCGGTGCCGGTTCCGGGACTGGTCTCCTGGCCCGAGGCATTTACGGCGGTGACCAGGTAGGAGAAAAGCCCGCCCGGGGCGGGCACGGTTGGGTCGCCGCCAGGCCAGGTGTTGACAGTGTTCTGGAACACGCAGTCGAATGTCCCGCTTCCATTCCCCGTGCTGCGATATATGTGATACGCGGCAATCGGGTGTCCTGAGGTCAGCTGGAGGTTCTCCCAGCTCCAATCGGGAGCGCCCGGCGAGAACAGCTCCGCGCCCATGCCCGACACCTGGAGATTCGGCAGGATTGGCACGATCTTGTAGATCTGACCGCCCCGGTCCGCGATGTAGATTTCTCCGCGGGCGTCTTCGCCGAAGGAAGTGATCTGGTTGATGACCGCGCCCCCTCCGGGAGCCAGCTCGGCCGTGTAATCCTGATGATCGGTGAGAGCGCCGCCGACCATGCGAAAGGAATCTATGAACGCAGAACAATAATCGGCATAGAAGTACCGTCCCGAGAGCCCCGACATCCGGCAGCCGCGATAAACATACCCTCCGGTGATGGAGCAGCCGGCAGCGTGTGAGTATTCCAGGATCGGCATGATGGGGTTGGTGATGGAGTTGCAGGCACCTGCCCCGGCGCATGAAGGATTCGGACAGTGGCTCCCCTCAAAGACGACCCAGCCATAGTTCTCTCCCGCAACGCGCGGGGCGGGCCGATAGTCGATCTCTTCCCATTGGTTCTGACCCACGTCGCCGATGTAAAGGTCGGCGGTGAGCCGATCGAAGGACCAGCGCCAGGGGTTGCGCAAGCCAATCGCCCAGGTTTCAATTGAGATCGGAACCGCATCCACATCGATGCGGTGCAGCTTGCCGAGCAGTGAGGCCAGGTTTTGCGCATTGCCGTTGGGATCACAACCGCTCCCCCCATCCCCCGTTCCCACGTACAGCCGGCCGTCATCGGGCGCAAAAGCCATCATCCCCCCGTTGTGATTGCCGAAGGTAGGGTGTGGGAACGTGACAAGGACCTGGCGCGTGGTCGTGTCGGCCCGATCGGGATTCGCGGCGTCGCGCGTGTACCGGACCAGCAAATTGTTCACGCCCGTGACGTCGGTGTGGTAAATGAAGAACAGCCCATTGGTGGCGAAGTCGGGATGAAACGTGAGCCCCAGCAGCCCCTGTTCGTCGTTTCCCCCGTCCCCAACGGATCGGGTGAGAGCACTGACGTCCAGAAACGCGGTGGGCAAGAGCACCCCATCCTTGACGATGCGAATCGTCCCATCCTGTTCAACAATGAAGAGTCGGCTCGTGTCCCCCGGCGGCGCGGTGACGAGAAGTGGCCGCAGGTAACTCCCGGGCACGCGAACGGTGGTAAGGGAGGAAGCGGGCGCGTCCGAAATCCCGTCGCAGACGGCGGCCCAAAGCGAGCTGGGAGCGACGAGGAGCAACGCAAGCAGCGCCAGGCATGAGCAGAGAGGAATCGCGGGCTTCAAGTTCTCTCCTGGGCCGGGTTGCGCTGAAGTCTAGCGCACCCTATGCCGAGGAGCAAGGGTTGGGCAGGAATTTCTCAGGGCTTCCCGGGTGACGCGGCGGCTGCGCCCGGGACGATTCGGAAAATCTCCCCCTCCTGGTCCACGATGTAGATCTCGCCCCGGGCATCTTCTCCAAAGGAGGTGATCGCCTCGATGCGTCGCTTGCCGCCCGGAGTGAGCTCAGCCGTCCGATCCTTCAGATCCACCGCCACGCCGTTCCGGACGTGGAAAGTGCGGATGAACTCGGAGCAGAAGTCGGCATAGAAATAGGTCCCGCGCAAGTCGGGCATCCGGCAGCCGCGGTAGACGACTCCGCCGGTTATGGAGCAGGCGTTGTTCTTGTGGGAATACTCCAGGACCGGCGCGATGGCACGAATGCTGTTGCAGGGCTTGCGACCACTGCAGGATGGATTGGGACAATGGCCGCCTTCATAAAGGTCCCATCCAAAATTCGCCCCCCTGGTGCGCGGCGCGGGATAGTAATCCACCTCCTCCCATTCGCCCTGCCCCACATCGCCGATGTAGAGGTCGGAGTTGGCCCGATCGAAGGCGAAGCGCCACGGATTGCGCAATCCAAGCGCCCACATCTCGACCGTGGGTGGGTCGACATCCACGTCGATGCGCAGGAGCTTTCCCAGGAGCGAAGCGGGATTCTGGGAATTGTCATCGGGATCGCAACTCGCACCACCGTCGCCGGTTCCGGCGTAAAGGTGGCCGTCGTCCGGGGCGAAAGCCAGCATCCCCCCGTTGTGATTGGCGTGGCGCGGATGATCCAGGGTCACGATGACCCGCCGGGAGGCGGAATCCGCCAGGTCAGGAGCGGCCGGGTTCGCCCGGTAGCGGACGATGAGATTGTGATTTCCCGTGGCGTCGGTGTGGTAGATGAAAAAGACCCCATTCTCGGCATAACGGGGATGGAAGGCCATGCCCAGCAGCCCTTCCTCCCAGCCGCCTCCGGAGCCCGGGGATCGCGTCAGCGATCCCAGATCCAGAAATGGCTTGGGGAGGAGTGACCCGCTCTTGAAGATCCGAACCCGCCCGTCCTGTTCCAGAATGAACAGCCGAGTCACATCGCCGGGTGGCGTCGTGACGAAGAGCGGGCGCGACAGACCCGAAACCATCAGCTCCGAGCGCAAGGTAGTTCCCTTCGCGGGAGTCACGCCCTTGCAGACATCGGCGGGGGACTGGGCGCGGGCGGGCCCGGAGAGAAGGGCGGCGCAGAAAAGCATGCGGGGGAGAGCCGTCAGGCGCATGGGCCTCCGATCCTCCGGACTAGGAGCTCCCGATGAGGATGCCGGCCAGGAAGACCATCGCTCCACCCACGACGACCTGGAGCGTGGCGGAGAGAAACGGTGTGTCCATGTAGCGCTTGCGAATCCAGGCGATGGCAATCAGCTCGAACGCCACCACGATGGTCGCGACCACGGTGGCAGTCAGGAAGTGAGGGATCAGATACGGCAGCGCATGTCCCAGTCCGCCCAGGAAAGTCATCATTCCGCAGATGAGCCCGCGCAACAGCGGCCGTCCGCGGCCGGTGAGACTGCCGTCATCGGAGAGCGCCTCCGCGAATCCCATGCTGATGCCCGCGCCCACCGATGCCGCCATGCCCACCAGGAAGGTCTGCCAGGTGTCGCGCGTGGCGAAGGCGGCGGCGAACAGGGGGGCCAGGGTGGAAACCGAGCCGTCCATGAGCCCTGCCAGGCCCGGCTGAACCACCTGGAGAAGGAACAGCTGGCGCGAGATCCGGGCCTCTTCCTCCCGCTCGGAGGTCTCCTGGTGCGCGGGATCCATCAGCGCCGACACCTGCTCGTGCTTGCGCTCCTCCTCCGCCAGATCCCCCAGCAGCTGGCGCAGCTCGGCGTCCGAAGTCTGCCGGGCCGCCCGCGTGTAGAAACGCTCCGTCTCCAGCTCCAGCAGCGCCACCCGGCGGCGGACCTCTTCGACTCCCATGGGTTTCCAGACAGGAAGCGGATCCCGCCGGACGAACCCCTTCACGTCCTGCGGTCGGATGAGGGGGATCTCCTCGCCGAACTTCCTGCGAAACAGCTCCACCAGGCGGTGCCGATGCGAGTCCTCTTCGGCCCGCATGCCATCCAATCCGGCGGCGGCCTTCGGGTAATTGGGTCGGAGAATGCGGGCGAACTCCTGCAGAATTCTTCCATCCTCCTCTTCCAGCGAAATGGCCAGGGCCAGCACCTCGGCCGCCGAAAGATCGCGAAACCGCCGCTTCATGCGCCGTTCTCCTTCAACTGTGCTCGCTCTGGGGAACTTCGGCCGGCACGGGAGGGGGCAGGGGAGTCTCCTCGGCTTCCGTCAGGCGCGTGGGATCGGCCAGGTGGGCGATGTCGGAGGGACGCCCCACCACGATGAGGCCGTCGCCGGCATGCAGCTCCGTGTCGGGGCCCGGAATAATCCGGTGCTCGTTCTCGCTCCCCACCCGCCGCTTCACTTCGATGACATTCACCCCGAAGCGGCGGCGGGCATCCAGGTTCCGCAGGGAAGTGCCGTGAAAATTCTCGGGAAGCTTTACTTGGGCGACCACGTACTCCTTGGGAAGCTCCACGTAGGTGGTTTCCGGCCGCCCCCCCTCTGTGGCCCGATCGAACCGGGCCAGGCGGCTCTCTCTTCCCAGCACCTCCTGACTGTACAGAAAGATGATGTCGCCGGCTGAAAGCTCCCCCATGTAGCGCCGCGACTCCAGGCCGTCCACGACCGGCAGTCGATCACGGCTCACCTGGGACCAGTGTCCAATCGCATCGGAGATCCGGTCGCCCAGCTGCAGCACCGGCACGTCCGGATAGACCACTTCGCCCGCCGTCACCTGCTGCAGCGCATCGGGTCGGCCCATGAACTCGGTGAGATCGGCCAGCGTGATGGCTCCCTTGAAACGCCCCTCGTCGTCCACGACGAAAAGCTCCTTGCGTCCTTCGTTCAGCAGGCGCTTCATGACCACCTCCAGGGGCTCGGCGCTGCGCACCGGTGAGGCTCCCTGGCGCATCACGTCGCGCACCTCGATGCTGTCCATGACCAGCTGCTCGCTGCGGCCGCCCAGGCGCACGCCCCGATCCACCAGCGACTGGGAGTAGATGGAATGCGGGTGCACCATCCGGCTCACCAGCAGCGCCACGGTGCAGCAGATCATCAGAGGGAGAATCGTGTCGTAGTCTCCCGTCAGCTCGAAGATGGTCAGGATGGCGGTGAGTGGGGCATGGGTGGTGCCGGCGATCATCGCTCCCATCCCCACCAGGGCGTAGGCACCGGGGCCAGACGTCAAGGTTGGGAAGGAATGGTGGCACCACGATCCGTAGGCCGAGCCCAGAACCGAGCCCACGAACAGCGTCGGGGTGAAGAGACCACCGGTGCCACCCGAGCCCAGGGTCAGCGCGGTGGCCAGGACCTTGAGAAAGGGCAGCACCAGGATCAGCTGCAGGGGGATTCCTTCCCGGAGCACCAGGTTGACCGTGTCGTAACCATTCCCGAACACGTGGGGAAAGCCGATGCCAATCACGCCTACGAGGCCGAATCCCAGGGCGGGTTTGGCCCACAGCGGCAGGGGAACCTTGTCGAAGCCTTTTTCTCCCGCCCGCATGGCCAGGATGAATAACGCGGAGGCCAATCCCACGAAGATTCCCATCAGGATGTAGTGGCCCAGCTCCCAACCTGAAACCAGCATCTCCAGCTGCGGCGGGTTGTAGGCTCGATAGTTCCCCAGCAGTCCGCGGGAGACGATGGTCCCCATGGCGGAGGCCACCACGATGGCGCCGAAGCTCTCCAGAGCGAAGTTCCCCAGGACGACTTCCAGGGCGAACAGCGCCCCTCCGATCGGGGCGTTGTAGGCGGCGGCGATCCCCGCCGCCGTGCCGCACCCTACCAGGATGTTCAGCCGGTTCCCGGTCGTGAAGGAGCGCCGCGCCATGATGGAGCCGAAGGCAGCCCCGACGCGCATCAACAACCCTTCCCGACCGAGCGATCCCCCCGAGCCGACGGTGATGACCGTGGAGCCGGCCATCTGCAGCGTGCGAGTCATCGAGATGTAGCCGCGGTACTTGGTGACCGCCTCGATGATCCCGGAGGTGCCGTGACCGCGCATCGATCTTCCGGAGATCAGGGCGACGAGCCCCACCAGGACTCCGCCCGTGAACAGCGCCAGCACGCGGTGCAGCGGAGAAGCCGCCTCGGCCCATTGCAGGAGGTCGCGGCCGCCCCCCCAGAAGAGCTTCTGGACCAGGGCCATCAGGCGCACGATCCCCACGGCGGCCAGACCGGTGGCCAGACCCGTGAGGGGCACCAAGGCCAGGAATCGCTTTTCACCGGGACGTATCTTGCTGAGATACGCGAACAGCGGCAGGTTGGACAGGCGCATTAAGCGTCCTTCACCTCAGAACAAGGGAGGACATTCTACTCTGGTCGGAGGTTTCCGGGGATCAGAACAGCTCCATCTGGCGCTCGCTTCCCATGACGGCGCCAAAGGAAGTCCCGAGATGCGTGAGCAGGGCATCTGCCACCGGCTCCACCTGCTTGTGAATGTAGTGGTCGTAGTCGATGGGGCTGTCCTGGAATCCGTCGGGCTGGGGGCCTGCCAGGGTCATCACGTAAGCGATCCTCCGGCCGGGAGCGGTGGGAAGAAGGCGCGCGGCCTTCACGTGCGGCGGGGTGGTCTCCGTGTACTCGGAAAGCGGTTTGCGCAGCGACTTGTGATACACCAGCAGTGAATCCCGCTCTCCGGAGCGCAGACTCTCGACAAACTCGCGGATGAACTGCTCCACCGGCTCTCCACGGAAAACCCGCTCGTACAGACCGTGCTGGAATTCCTTGCTCAGCTCGGTCCAGTCGCTGCGGACCGACTCCATGCCGACGAAGGCGACCTGCGCCTGTCCATTCTCCTCGACCCATCCCGCATAGCGCTTGCGGGCCCCCGCGGTGCCGTGACGCATGGCGGGGAGGAAGAGCTTCAGATAGAGCCGCTGGAATTCCATCTCCAGCCGGCTGGTGACGCGGTGGGAAGCGAAGACGTGCCGTGACAGCTCACGATTGATCTGTGCCACCAGCTCGCGACCCACCTGCAGGGCGTAGTCGGGGGCGGTGGCATTGGACTCCACGAACAGCGAGTCGGTGTCCCCGTACAGCACGCGGTGCCCGAGCTCCTCCACGTGTCGCTTGGTCCACAACAGGATCGACTGTCCGAAATGGGTGATGGCGTTGGCCACCGGGGCGGAATGGAAACGGCAGGCGGGAGTGGCCAGGACGCCATAGAACGAGTTCATCAGGATCTTGATGGCCTGCGAGGTGATGGCATCCCCGGATCGCTTCGCCGCTTCCCGCCTGGGAAAAAGGCGCAGCAGGATTTCCGGGAGGATTCCGGGCTCCCGCCGGAAGCAGGCGCCGTTCGGGGCGCGGATGAGGTCCTCGTCGGGGGTGGGTGAGGGGACGTGCCCCGCCGGATCGATATTGAAGGTCAGAATCAGGCTGGGATAAAGGCTCTTGTAATCCAGTCCCAGGATGTTCTCATGCAGGCCCGTCACCGGTTCGAGCACGGCGCCGCCGGCCGTGGGCTCCACTTCACCCTTGAACCGGACGGTGGGCGCCACCTTGCGGCGCTTTCGCAGCTCACTGAGATACAGGAAGTCGAACGATGCAATGCTGCCGGAGACCCGGTCGAGCGGCATGCCCGTCAGGAGGCTGCGCTCCACCGCCAGCTCCACCAGGCGGGTTTTCTCCAAGATGCGCGTGACCAGGCGCGCGTCGGTGAGGTTGTAGGCGACGAAGGCGGGAAGGTCCTCCCGATACAGTCGCTCGATCTCCAGGTGGCGGTGCGGGCCTGACAGGGTCTTGCCTTCCCCGAGCAGGGCTTGGGCCGCGGTCTCCAGGCTGTAGTCCTCCAGCTTGATGAACGCTCCTCTCATGAGTTGGATCCCGTCCAGCACCATCCGGCCGGGGACTTCAGCCCGCGAGGCGCCCCAGAACGAGCTGTCCTTCTGGATCTTCAGCGATCCGGGAATGCGCCCGAGCTCGAGGGTGAGGTTGTGGGAGTGGGCCCGCTGGTGCAGCACCGTGAGATCGAAATCGATGAGGTTCCATCCGGTGAGAACGTCCGGGTCATGGTGGCGGATGGTCTCCGCCAGGCGCAGGAGCAGATTCTTCTCGTTGCCGCAGAAGACGGTGGCATCGGGGCGCTTGGTGAGCGCCGGGGCCGCCACGAGCACCTCCTCCAGGAAGTCTCCGTGCAGCGCCGCGGAGAGAATGCGGCTCCCTTTCGAGTCGGTCTCCAGATCGAGGGAAAGGACCCTCAGCTTCGGGCGGTACTCGCAGGCCGACAAAGTCGGATCGTCGAAGACCCTGGCGATCCGGTTGCCACTTCGAAAAGGGCCGTCGATGGCGACACCGCCCCGCAGGCCATGGTCGATCAGGTAGCGGATGGCGAATCGGACATCGGCCTCATAGCAGGGGATTCCCGATTGGATCAGTTGGTCGCGGAGCGGCACCGTGTCCGGGGGGACCGGAACCTCGATGCGGACCACTGGCTCATCCGCGAAGGTGGTCCATTCCGTGGGTGCCTGACGGTCGGCACCCAGCTGCCACGCCTGGGCGGCATCCGATTGGCGAACGAAAAAATACGGCACGGTGCGGGAGTCGCGAATCAGGAACGTCTCGCCATTCTCCAGGCGGCCGAAGAGATAGACGACGGGCCGGCCCGCCTCGATGCGGTAGCTGGGTTGAAGAATGAATCCCCGAATCATGGGAAAACCCCGCGGGAATGGTGTTTCGAGTGCGCCGAGTATAGCACCCGGGAGAGGGAGTGTCAGCGGGCGGCGGGAGGCGTGTCTGGGTCTGGGAGGTGCTCCGCTTTCCAGCGCATGGCCATCAGAATGCGATTTCGGCCGCTGGGGTGATCGAAGAAGATCCATTCTTCCAGGGGACCCGGCGACAACTTCCGGTACTCTCCCAGCTTGAGCGCCACTTCCGCCGCCCCATCCGGCTGGCGGCAGGCGTTCAGTGCGAAGAGATCGGCTTCGGCCTCATTGGTCCGGGTGAAGGTGTTGTCGATGGGGGTGAGCACGAAGAAGAACAGGGAGAGAAGCGCCGAGAGCAGAGGCAGGCCGGCGATGTCGCCAATGCCCCGGATGCCCCAGCCGGCACCGAACCCCGTCAGGACCCGCTGAAACGCCCACCGCACGAAAGCGAAACCCAGCAGGATTTCCAGGCCCCCGAAGAGCAGGCCTTTGTAAACATGGTTCAGGGCGTAGTGCCCCATCTCATGCCCCATGACTTCCTGAATCTCCTCGGAGGAGCAGCGGTTCAGCAGGTTATCATTGACGCATCGTGCCCGCGAATCCGCTCACATTGGCGCTGACCCGCTTGGATTGGCGGGAAGCGTCCACCTCGTAGACATCCTGGGCCGGAATTCCGTTGGCCCGGGCCAGCGACAAGATGGTGTCGCGCAAGGCGGAGTCCTTCAGGGGAGTGTAGGTGTTGAACAGCGGCGCGACGAAGACTGGAAAGATGAGTGCGAAAAACAGGAGGAAGAGCAGGGAGACCAGCGTCCCCCAAATCCACCAGGTCCGGGGTGCCCGGCGGAGAACTTCATAAAGCACGACCAGGGCGAGCCCGCCGAGGATCAGGCCGACCGCCAATCCGATGAGTGCATCCTTGAACCAGGGGCCGAAAGCCTGGTTGGAGAGCTGGTACTGGTGCTCGCGAAAGAAGCCCTGGTAAAGGGTCATGGGGAAGCTCAGGAAGGCAGTGAGCAGGATATAGGCGATCGAATACAGCAGGGTTTGCAGCCAGCGCAGGGAGGTCCAGCGCTCCACCCGGTTACGAATCCCGGTGGAGAGCCCCGTTCCCAGGAGCAGCCACGCTATGCCCAGGCCGAGCAGGAAACTCCACAGCTGGAGCCAGTACCCGCCCTCGAAATAGGCGTCGGAGCGCGCCCTTGCCTCGCCCGTCACTCGGGCGAGGTAAGCGTCGGTGGCGGCGATCGGATCGAAGCGGGCCTCGGTAGGGCTGGCCGTCGGGAGCGGGACCGGCGCTGGTGCAGCGGATTGGGCCAGAGCCCCGGGAGACACTGCGAACCAAGCGAGCACCGCGAGCCAGACCCGTGGCGCTCTCAAGAGACCTTCACCCGTACCGGATGCACGACGTTATTGCCGTACCCCTGTGCATTCCACAACTGACTCAGCGGCTGGCTCTGGCCTGTCGCATCGGTGGCTCGCGCCAGCAGGAGATGCTCGCCCGGCGCATCCGGAGACCAGGTCAGGCTCCACGGGGTCCAGGCATGCTCCGAGGCGGCGGGCCCCAGGGTGGCCGCCAACCAGGAGCGGCCTCCGTCCACGCTCACTTCCACCTTGCGGATGGGCGCTTCCCCCGCCCAGGCCATTCCGCTTATCTCGCCCGGGTCGCGCGGCAGCGTCTCTCCCTCGGTGGGCTTGGCGATGACCGCCCGCACGCGCATCAGGCTCACGGGGGTCTTGTCGGGAATTCCGGGTTCCTGCTCGTAGAGGTACTTCTCCGTCTGGTAATAGCCCTGAAAGGGCTGCGTGACGAGGCGGATCCGGGCCAGCCATTTCACCGAAGCGACTGCGTACCAGCGGGGGACCACCAGGCGCAGAGGCGAGCCGTGCAGGGGCGTCAGGGGCTCGCCGTTCATCTCCCAGGTCAGAAGCGTGTCGGGATGCCACGCCAGGGAGATGGGAAGGCTGCGCTCGAACGGCACCGTCCTGCCGGGCTCCACCTCGCCCCGATCGGCGCCGATGAACACCGCCTCCACCGCGTCCGACTCGACTCCGGCGCGGTCCAGAAGATGATGCAACGAAGCTCCGGTGAAGTGGGCCGTGCTGGTGGCCCCAAAGGCCCATCGGACGCCCGGCACCTTCGGCGCCAGGCCGACGCGTCCGTTTCCGGCGCACTCCAGGGTCGCGGTAATCCTTCTCTCCGGCAGAGCCTTGATTTCTTTGAGATCGAGACTGAGCGGGAGCCGCACCGCGCCCTCAATCACGAGGCGGTGTGTTGAGGGGTCCAGGTCCGGGATGTCGAAATGCGAGCGAACGAAGAACGATTCAATCGGAGTAATGACGCGGGACAGCTCCCGCATCGGGGTCTCGGCGTTGTAAGGGTTCTCCTCGATGGTGATCAGGCGCACGCTGCGATCCCTCGATCGTCAGACCGGCTCTTCAGTGATGGTCACCTCCCCTTCGGCGCCATCGTACTCCGGGCCGAGGCGGGTCTGGGTGTAGCCTTCCAGAACGAGGCGCTGCGTACCCGGGTGCGCTTGGATGAGGCTCCAGAGGCGCTCGGTCGGCGGCTCGCCTCCACATCGCCGGCAGAACCACAGGATGAACCAGACCCAGCGGTGGCGCTGGACAAATCGCTTGCGGCGCGGGCCGATCCCGAGGACGCGAAACGACCTTGCCTGCGGCGGCGAATCCTGGCGCCCCACAGCGAACGGAAGACGGACGGGGGCCGGTGCCTCACCACACTGACTGCACACCCGTACCACACCCGACGAAGCATCCGGGCCGAGGCGGGACAGTTCTTTCACGGCTCACCAATTCCTCTCGAGCGGACCTCGCTACCTGGCCTCGCACGCTGCCAAGAGGTCGCACCCATCAAGGATCAACTTGGAGAGTCGAGCTGAGGGGCCGGAGTTTATCGCAGGATTTTCCTAATCTCAAGCGGCAGAAATTCAGACGCGGGGGAGGTCGGCGTGCCGGAACAGGTGGTCCAGCCAGAGGTTGGAGAGCTTCTCCGCGACGGTGTTGGCCTTGAGTCGCGCGGCGAGATTGCGGAAATCCACCTCGTCCAGCGGCTGATCCTGGTTGAAGCAGGAAAACACCGGGCGGGTCTCCTCGCCGGTCACGGGATCCACGTGCTTCTGCAGGCACTGCGCGCAAATCTCCTTCATCATGCATTGCATCGGCGAGTTGATGGAGCCGATGGCCACGTGGTCCTTGCGCAGGTGTGCCGCGAGCACTCCCTTGCGGGCTTCCTTGACCGCCGCCATCATCCGATCCGAGCCGATGGCGATGATGCGGGTCACTTGCTCGAGCGGGACGAGGACCTCCCCGAGCCTGCCCTCGGCGTAATTCAGCATGGCCTGCACGATGTTGCCTCGGAAATGGCTGTCCTGAGGACGACGAGGCTCCACGGGAGCGCCGGAGTCGGTGCTCCAGATGACCTGATCGGTGCAGGCTTCGATTTCCTCGCGCTTGAAGAGATCTTCGCCCCTCTTGTAGCCGGCAAAATAAATCACCCGGCAGCCGTTCTGCCGCAGGGCCCGGGCGATGGAAAAGAGCACCGCGTTCCCCAACCCTCCTCCCGCCAGAAGCACCGGCTCATCCTTCGGGATCTCGGTGGGGGTGCCGGTCGGGCCCATGACCACCACCGGATCTCCCGGCCGCAGGGCGGCGCAGAGCCGCGATGACACTCCCATTTCGAGGACGATGAGGCTCAACAGGCCCTCCTCGGGCTTGGTCCATGCCCCGGTCAGCGCGATCCCTTCCGTGGTGAGCCGGGTGCCGTCCACCAGGGGCGACCTGGATTCAAAGCTCTGCAGCCGATAGAACTGCCCCGGGTGGAATTTCCTGGCTGCCAGGGGGGCGCGGACGATCACTTCCACGATGGTCGGGGTGAGCCGGACCACCTCATGAACCGTGGCGAGCAGCTCCTGGTCCAGGCGCTGCACGAAGCGCTCGAAGTCCGCGTCCCGCTGCGCCTGCGCGGCGGGCTCCAGCGCCTCGATTTCCTTCTGGAACAGTCGCACCACATGCGGAAATCCGTCCTTGGCGGAGGCCATGGCTTTCACGACGCTTCCGGCGTAGATGGGGTGGTTGTCGCCGTAGTAGCTCACCAGACGGCCGTCTTTCTCGTAGGAGGTGAAGAACCCGGTGCCGGCCGCAGGCTCCACCTTTTCCAGGTGGACGCGTCCGTCCTCTCCCAGGCTGGCGCGGTGTGACTGAAAGAACTTCCCCTGAGGGTCCTTCAGGAAGGTTCCGGGATGTTCTTTTTCATAGGTGATGTTGGGCGTGGTGCCGGCCGCCACCATCAGGCTTTTGCAGGGAAGCGTCAGGTCTCGCCCGGAGGGGGCGTATTTGCCACCGCGTTTGTGCAACACGTGAAAACGCAGTGCCTCGATGGCCCCGAAATCGTCCGGAATGGCCTCCACGGGATCCAGGCACTCCGCGAACGTAATGCCTTCTTCCAGGCACTTGATGATTTCCTCGTGGTTCAGTCGGTAGGCGGGCGAGTCGGTCATCGACTTTCGATACGCCAGCGTGACGCCGCCCCAGGATTCGACCAGCCCGATGAGATTGGGCGCCTCGCCGGCCGTCGCGGCGCGCTTCCGTTCCGCCCGAACCGCCCGGCCGTGCTCCAGGAACTCGCGCAGGACGGCCGCTTCCTCTGGATCGAAACGGGACCAGAGCGCCTGCCCGCCATCGTGGCCTGCAAGAGCCTCGAAGCGCTCCAGGGTCTTTTCCACCTGCACCGGATAGTAGGCGGCCAGCTCCGTGGCGGTGTCGATGGCCGTGAGGCCGCCGCCGATCACCACCGCCGGCAGCCGCACCTGGAGATTGGCGAGGGAGTCCCGCTTGAAGGCGCCGGTGAGCTGCAGGGCCATGAGAAAGTCAGACGCTTTCCGGACACCGCGAATCAGGTTGTTCTTCATCTCGATCAACGTGGGGCGCCCCGCGCCGGCGGCGATGGCGACGTGGTCGAATCCCCTCTCCCACACGTCCGCCAGCGACAGCGTGCCCCCGAACCGGACGCCACCATAGACTTTGAACCGGGAGCGCCGCAGCAGAGTGAGGTGGATGAGAGTGAGGAAGTTCTTGTCCCAGCGCACCGTGATGCCGTATTCCGACACTCCTCCAAACCCCGCGAGGATTCTCTGATCCAGGTCGGAGCAGATCTCGGAAAAATCCCTGATGGGCAGGGGAGCCGCTCCGCTGCTGCCCAGCCAGGCCTGGGGGAGTGGCTCGATCTTGAGCCCGTCTACCGCCACCACGCCGAACCCTTCATTGAGCAAATGCTGCGCAAGGGTGTAGCCCGCCGGCCCCAGGCCGACCACCAGGACATTCTTCCCGTTGTAGGGTAGCGCCTGAGGCCGCCGGACGTTGAGCGGATTCCAGCGCGTGAGCAAACCGAAGATTTCCACACCCCATGGGAGCCGCAGGACCTCCGTGAGCACCTGGGTCTCGATCTGGGGGATGTTGACCGGGTCCTGGGTCTGGTAGATGCATCCCTTCATGCAGTCGTTGCAGATGCGGTGGCCCGTCCCCGGGCACATCGGGTTGTCCACCATGACCAGGGCCAGGGAGGCCAGCGGGTCTCCCTCCCTGCGCAGCCAATGCATCTCGGAGATCTTCTCGTCCAGCGGGCAACCCTTGAGTGGGACGCCCAGTGGATTGATCTTGATGTGTCCGTCCTTGCGGATTCCCTTGCTGCAGGAGTCCTTGTCGCGCTCGTGGCAATACAGGCAGTAATGAATCTCCCCCAGTATCTCCCGCAGATTCATGCGGGGATCGGTGAGGTTGAATCCGTCCCGCAGGCGCAGGTGTCCCGGTGAGGCGGCCATGAACGGCTCCTCGGGGTGGTGGGCGGGGTGCGACGTGTGGACGAGATGCTCGTAGTCGAGGCCTTGCGGCAGGCGAAAGGAAATCCAGCTAGCGACGTCGGCGCGGCGGGAGGAATCGTGCAGCCGAATTCCGCACCACTCTTCCACGATCCGCAGCAAGCCTCGAATCATTTGCAGATCCGAGCCGGCGGGCGGGTCCGGCTCCTCCTTCAGGAGTGCGGCAAGCGCCGGGGGAGGGGAGGAAAGTCGCGCCAGCCTGGCCCGGAAAGTCCGGACGCGGGTCACCACGTCGGGCCGGAGCACCGCACCGGCCTCCGTCGCTCCGGCAGAGAGGGGGGCCTCCAGGTCCATGAGCTCGCAGGAAAGCCGGGCCAGGGCCATCTCGGGGTCGGCGCTTCCCTCGAGGAGCTTCGCAACCGTCGCATTGATGTCTTCGTGCTTCAGAAGAGGAAGGTGCTCCGGCAGCACATTCTTCTGGACACGACGTCGCAGGAAATCGACCTTGAATCGAAAGATGGGATCTTCGTCGCGCGTTGCCATGCGCAGGCGCTTCAAGGAATCCTCGACGCCGAACAACTTCGCGACGAAACGGCTGAGGTGGGGCCCCATGTGCACCAGGAGGTCCGAGATCCGCTTGGGAGGAGTCGTGTCGGGGGCAGCGCAGTACCCCCGCCAGGCGGTCATCAGGTCGCGGTCTGCGAGCTCCACTTCAGCCTCGAACCTCTCCGTCAGCTCCCGCAGCCGCGCGGGATCGTGGAGATCGGAGTACTGCAGGCCGGAGATCCCCAGGCGGAGACCCGGACCCGCCGCCTGAGTGGAATCGGACCAGTCAGGCTCGGTCTTCATGGCAGCCTTCATGGGTGATGGATCTTTCATGAGATTAAGGAAGATCGGTTTTCTAACGACTCGGGCCGCTAGTTTTTCACCCTTCGGCGCGTCCGTCAAGCGCCAGCGCCCGCCGAGTCCCAATGTAGGGCTCCCATCGAACTGTTTCAAGTTGTGGAGGTTAGAACTGATCTTGCGGAGGGGTATCGGGACTCTCCCGGCGTGAATGCGGCTGTACTGGTGTTGTTCCAGGGAGGAATGAGGCCGGGGATACCCGGATAGGGGAGGGCTTTTTGATGCTGATACAGCAATAACTCCTTATGCCAAGATGCTTTGCCCCGGCATACTTCATTTGTGGTATATTCTGCCGGCCGTGTAGTGTCAGACAGTACTGTTCAGACCGTTCCATTTTTCCAATGCAAGGCCTTTCGAGCAGGAGCGTGGCGTGAGGATTTACGTCGGGAATCTGTCGTACCAGGTCACGGATGACGAACTTCGGCAGGCGTTCGAAGCGTTCGGGCAAGTGTCATCCGCCAGCGTGATCATGGACAAGTTCAGTGGGCAGTCCAAGGGCTTTGGCTTCGTCGAGATGCCCTCCAAGGAGGAAGCCGAGGCGGCAATGCGCTCGCTGAACGGTAAGGATCTCAGGGGGCGCGCCTTGAATGTCAATGAAGCGCGGCCTCGGCCAGCAGGCGGGGGCGAAGGCCCAAGGCGCGGTGGTCCGTCCCGGGGTTACTAACCCAGACCCGAACGAATCTCGCCATTGACTGAAGCGACCTAACTCTCGGGGGGGCCCCCAAGGCCTCCCCGTTGCTTTTTCAGAAAGCTCTTGACCCGCCGCAGGGTTGGCCGTATAAGGCTCCAGTGGACCATTCGCTGAATTCCTGGTCTCTGGGATGCAAGATGAGACACCCCTCCCGCCCAATTGCGCAAGCCCTGGTTCTGTTCCTGGCCCTCGGCGTCGCTTCGCAAGCACGGTCCGAAAGAAGCGGAGACTCGGGAACGGGTCCCTCTGCCAATGCGGCGGCGAGCATTCTCCCGAATGCCGGCGACTGCATTAAGTTCATTTCGGTATACGTTCCCGCGCGGGGCGGCGATTACGTCGTGGGCGTCAGCTTCACCTACCGTGACATGAATCGGGACAGCCGCTACACTCCAGGCGTGGACAAACTGGATGTCTGCGTCAACTGTTCCGACGCCTGCGGTTGGGGACCGTAGGCCGGGCGGAAGTCCGTCACCCTCATTTGACGACCCCCCCGAACCCCGCTACGCTCTTTACAGGTCATTCGACTTCCTGCCATCCGGGCTCTCGTAACGGCCGGAAGTGAGGTCGTGCTCAATCATGGTTTCCAAGTTCCACGCCGGTTCTCGATGGTTGCTCCGAGCGGCCCACCGCACTGCCAGGTCTGCGCCGATCCTCCTGGTATCCCTCGTCTTGATGCTCACGGCTTCCTCGTCGGATTTCGGGAGCTCACCGGATCCCTCTCAACGCCTGCGCGACGTGCTGCTGGGAACTCCGGGCGATCGCATTCTGTGCCCGGGTTGCCCCGACGAGCCCGCGATTCGCGTCGATGCGGCCACTGGACAGTCCACCGAGGTTCCTCTCCCTTATGAGCGGGTGAATGACATCGCTCCCGTACCGGGCGGTGATCGAATCATCGCTTCCACTTCCTCGGAAAAAGGCAAGCGAAGCCAGCTCCTGATCCTTTCCAGCGCGAGTCTCGCTCCGGTAGGCCGGGTGGAAATCTCGGGTAATGGCAAGCGAGTGATCGTCTCGCCGGATGGTTATCTTGCATACGTGATCAGCCACCATCCTGGGCATTTCGACAGTCCGGATGATGAGACGGGTGAATGGGAGCTCCTCGCCGTCGATCTTGGAAAGAGCCGGACGGTAGAATCCTACCCGCTGTCGGGCGCCGCCTATGACCTGGCGATCACGCCCGGCGGCGAGAGAATTTTTCTGGGCCTGGACGGGAAGATTCAGTCCTTCGCCACCGCACCTCTGACCGCATCCTGGTTCTTCCGATCCCCCGGGAAGAATCGCAGACTGATGGTCCGGCCCCGGCAGGGCCAAGTCTATGCGCTGCGCGGTGCCGGTCTCGCCATTTTTCCCCCCGAGCCGCAAAAGCCGACGGCGGGGGAGGAGGCCTCGGGCGATGATGATGCCCTGCTGGAGTTGAATCCGCCCGTTCATTTGAATCGACTCGGCTTCTCTCCCGACGGGCGGTTTGCCGTAGGAGCCGGTCGCGCCATGGACGTCCTGGTCATGGTCGACGCCGTGCGGGCGAAGATCACCGGCACTTGGCCCGAGGATTCGGCGGCAGTCGTGGCGCTCCTGTCGGAGTCCGATGCCGCGGAGCAGCCGCGTGGCCCTAGAGGAAAGCTCCTAGCGCAAAGCGGAAGGTTCGAGCCACCGCTGGGCGCTCCCGCACGTCCGGATGCCGCCGACCCATCGTCTGTCGGTGACGCACCATCGCGGGCGGCGACCGGAGAGGAACCGGGAGAATCTCCTTCGTCAGCCATGCGGGATAGAAGCGCCCAGGCCTCGCCCCCCAAGGTGGCGGTGCCGGGTCCGGAGCCTGCACCGGTGGGCGGAAAGCCGCGGATACCCCCTCCTCCAACGCTCTCACCCATGCAAAATGGGAGCGCTCAGGCCTCGCCTCCTGGAATGGTGGCGCCGGGCCCGGAGCCTGCACCGGTGAGCGAAAAGCCGCTGGTGGTCCCTCCTAAACCTCAAGCGCGTGAGATCACACCCGAGGTGGCCTCCCTGGAAGAAGTGGCGGTAGAGCTATTGAGCGGAAAAATCTCCGGCGACCTTTCCCGGGTCGTCTGGGTCATGCTGTTCGGGCCGAATAGCCTGACTGTCCTTCGGGATCGTGTCGCTCCCGGTCCGGATGGGTCGTTTTCTTTCACGCTTCCCCCGAAAGGAAAGTATCGCATCCTCCTGGCGGGGAAACCGGGAACCTCGGTGGTAAGCCGTCCCCCTTACCAGTCCCTGGAGGTGGGGGAGTACGGATTCGCGGGGATCGATTTCAAGGTCGTCGGGGCCTGGGGTGGTGAATCGCCCTGAGCGCCGTTCCTGCCTCCTCCTAGCCACGGAAGAATTCGCGACCGCGCCGCGGTGCACCAGACCAGACGTTCTGCACCGGCATGGGCCTGATTTGCGCCGATGCGGAGGCCTTGCTCCGTTGCGTCAGCACCTAGCGCTTGCAGCGTCTCGGGAAAACGAAACGGCCGCCGGATTTCCGGCGGCCGTTTTTTTCGAGGTAGGTTGAATGGCGGGGCCGACGGGGCTCGAACCCGCGACCTCTGGCTTGACAGGCCAGCGTTCTAACCAATCTGAACTACGACCCCGCGAAGATGGCTCTCCGTTCCGCAGACGCATTGCGCTCTGTCAGGCGACGCAAGAAGGAAGATGGTGGGCAGTGCAGGATTCGAACCGGCGACCCCCTGCGTGTAAGGCAGGTGCTCTACCGCTGAGCTAACCGCCCGCTTTGGACTCCGGAGAATCCGACCCGCGGCACATGATGCCCGTGCCGCCAACCACCAGCCTGCCGAATCGCTTTGATAGGCTGCGAAATTCTAGTCTTGGGGTTTTTTCCTGTCAAGGCAGACGGCTGTACGCCGCTCGCCGGCCGGTGTGGGAAGAGTTCCGGGTACCGAGGGGTTTACGAAAAACTGCGGCTCAAGCGACGGAGCATGTCCCGCACATGGGTGGCTTTCCAATAAACCCGCCCGCAGGCAGGACACGACCTGAATCGCGCCTGCGTCCTGAACACATAGACGGGCACCCGATCCCCGAGATCTTGCTTCTTGACCGGTTCGGTCGGCACGTTGCACTCCAGGCAGCGCCGGCACAGGCGGGGCGCCAGCAGGGCCTTCCGGTTCCAGTGGATCATCTGGCGGAGCTGCTCTTCCAGGAGATGGCTGTGAATCAGCAAGGCCCCCCGGGCGGCCTTGCGCAGCACCAGGCGCGTGTCGCGGGTCAGGAGGATGCGGCTCTCGCGCGCCGCCAGGTCCACGAGATCGGCATCTTCGATGTGGCGAAAAAAGACCACATCGTGCCCCAGGATGCGCAGCCACCGGGCGAGACGACCCAGCATGCAGTCGGCGGCGAAGCGCAGAGGCTCACTTTTGACACCCCTGGGAGCGTGTGCTAGCTTGAGCTTCCGATGCGCTTTCGATCCCACAAACGCCGTCCTGCCCGCCAATCGGGATGGTCCCGTCTATCGTTGGCTGTCCCGCTGATCACCTTGTTCGCGCTCTCGGCCGGCGACGCCCGCGCCGATTTGCGCGGCAGGATCCGCGGCACCATCCGCGATCTGAAAGGGAAGCCCGCTCCCGGACTACTGGTTCGCCTGACCTCTCCGAATCTGGGGGTGGTGCACGTCACCGACAGCGACGGGAAGGGAGTCTATGGTTTCGACGATCTACCGGCGGGGACGTACGATCTGGAGGTCAGCGGCTCCGGTTACCAGCACCAGATCAAGAAGGGGATCGTCGTGCAGCCCCCCTTCCGGAACATCGTGGACTTCTCCCTCCCCCCGGGATCTTCCTCGGTCAGTGAGCCCAGCACTCCCGTGGTCTACCAGCCCATCGCCGCGGAATCGGTCCGGCGGGACGTGCTGGCGACCATCACCGACAAAGATCGCCGGCCCATTGCCGATGCCTTGATCAGCCTGGTGAATCCGGCGACCGGCGTGTCCTTCAGGGCCCGATCTTCCCGCGAGGGAAAAACCAAGATCGAGGGAGTGCCGGTGGGAGACTACCGGGCGGTGATTTCCTCCCCAGGTTACGTCACCGTGGAATTGCGGCGCGTCGAGGTGACCGAGGAATCCGGACTGGTCCTCAGCCTCTCCCTGGTGGAGTACCCCCTCCACTTCGACGGTCGCCCTGAAGATTTCGTGCCGGCGGAGCAGCCGGTTCCTCCCGGATATCGCCCTCCCGGAAGCTAGGCATCAGCGAGTGGCCGGCGGCGCCGGCGCTAGCGACCGTCGGACGGCGTAGTAGCCCTTCCGGGCGCGCAGCTCGATGTCTTTTTTCTTCGGTGCCGAAAGGCGAATCTTGCGCCATTTTCCATTCCAGTCCTCGTTGGTGGGCGAGTAGGTAATGTAGTACTGGCTTCTCAGCTCCTGCGCGATCTGCTGATACACCTCTTCCAGATCCTCCGCCTTGCTCGGGAAGAAGGCGCGTCCGCCGGTCTCCTCGGCCAGCTCCTTCAGCACCGAGTGCGAGGTCATGTCCAGCATCGAAATCCCCAGGCCGATGGAATAGATCAGCACTTCGTTGGTTTTCGCCGCCTCGAGCACCCGCTGGTAGGAGAATTTGCTGTTGGTGTCCTCGCCGTCGGAGAGGATGACGATGGCCTTTCTCCCCTGGTGATCCTTGAGCCTGCGGTAGGCGGCATAGAGGGCGTCGTACAGGGCCGTTCCCCCCTCGGCAATCGTGCTGTCGATGGCCTCCTTCAGCAGCTTCGAGTCCCGGGTGAAGTCCTGCAGGAGAAAGACCTTCTCGTCGAAATCGATGACCATCGCCTGGTCCTCCGCGGCCAGGGCCTCCACGAACTTGTCCGCGGCCAGATGGACCTTGTCCATCCGGCCCTGCATGCTGCCGCTGCTGTCCAGCAGGAGGCAGAGAATCACCGGCCGCTGCTCCAGGTAGAAATCCAGAATCTCCTGGGGCTTGTCGTCTTCCTCGACGCGAAAATCCTCCTTCTTGAGATCCAGGATGAAACGATGATCCGAATCCTGGGCCGTGGCGAAGAGGACCACCCGGTTCACGCTCACCTGATAGTTGAGAATCACTTTGCGGGTGATGGAGGTCGCGGTGACGGTGACCCCTTCCCGGTGATAGGCCTTGGCTTTCAAGACGTAGGACCGGGGCTCCGATCCGAAGTCATAGACACAGGAATAGGGCGGCTCCTTGTCGATGAACACGAGCTTGTCGTCGACGTAGAACTCCACTTTTTCCACCAGCGAGGGCTCCGCGGCCTTCACCTCCGCGAGGATTTCCGAGCGGCCGAACACGAAATCGCCGCTGACCGGCGAGGTGATGGCAATCTCAAACCCCTTCCGCTTGGAAACCTCCTGAGCGCCAAGCGGCTGCAGGAAAAGCGACAGGGCGGCGACCGCCAAGAACCAACCGGCCTGCCGGCGCCTCAAGGGGTGCCTCCTTGTTTCTCCAGCAGCTGCAGGAGGCGACGGACCTTGCCGGTTTTTTCATCTCCCGACGCCAGATCCAGGTAGCTCTGATAGGAGGTGCGCGCTTCCTTCTCCCGGCCCAGTCGAAACAGGCTGTTTCCGAGGTAGAGATGGGGGAGTGGGTCTTTCGGGTAATTCTCCAGATATTTCCTGTAGGTGGCGGTCGCGGCCTCGTCCTGTCCCAGCGAAGCCTGCGCCACGCCCAGATTCAACAGGGCCGGGGCCGATCCGGAGGCGGCGAGCTCCTGCAGGATCGTGGCGGCTTCGGCGCTTTGCTGCGCCTTGAGAAGGTAGTAGGCGAGCCGCAGCCGGGTCGATGGGTCGGGGGACAGCTCCACGGCCCGGCGCGCCGGCTCCACGGCCTTCTCCAGGGCGCCCGCATCGCAAAGCAGCGCGGCCAGATCCAGATAGGGCTCGGGTTTATCGGGCGCAGCCGCGATGCCGGAGGTGAGCGCCGCGATGCGCGACGCCGTGGCCTGGTACGAGTCCTGGGCTTTTTCCAGGGCGTGGCGACCCCCCGGATCGCGAATCTCGGATGCGAGGCCGTCCGCCAGCGCCTTCAGGGCCCCGTTCAAATCCTGGCGGGCCATCAGGTATCGCGCTTTCAGCAGCCAGCCTTCGGACTCCGCCGGATCCCGCGCCAGTGCCGCCTCGATTTCGGATTCGGCCCGATCCAGGTCCCCGGTATCCAGGAAGATCTCTCCCAGGGACAGATAAGGCAGCGGGTCCTGCGGCGCGATCTCCTTTCCGTGGCTGATGGACGCGATAGCCTGATTCACCAGGCCCTCCCGGCTGTAAGCAATCCCGAGCCTGCTGTAGCCGAGAGCAAAATCGGGCTTGACCTGAATGGCCTTCAGGAAAAGCGCGATGGCGTCGTCCAAGCGCCCGCGCCGGAGGTAGAGCTCTCCCAGGTTGGCATAGGCATCGGGAAAGGCCACGTTGATCTGCAGAGCCTTCTGGTATTCCTGGATGGCCCGGTCATCGTCACCCTGAGCCTCGTACACCCTCCCCAGCCCGTCATGGGCGGGAGCATAGCTGTCCTGGCTGTACAGCGCCCGCAAGTACTCTGCCCGGGCCTCCGAAGCATCACCCAGCTTGAGGTAAACATCCCCCAGAGCGATGTGGGCCTGGATGTGCCCCGGCTCCAGCTCGAGGGCGGTCTTCAACGGCTCGAGGGCCTCGGAATACTGCCGGTCCGCCGACAGGCACAATCCCAGATAGTAATAGGCCAGAAACGAGTTGAGGGAGAGGTTGGTGACCTGGCGCAGCAGCTCGATGGCCTTGCGGTAGCTCCCCTCCTTGTAGAGCTTCATGGCCTCCCCCTGGAGCTTGAACGCGATGTTACGGGCTTCCAGCGCCTTGACCGCGAACAGGGGAGAGGAAGGGATCAACAGCGCCACCACGAGCACCGGCGCGACCTTCCGAAAGGGGAGAGATTTCCGCATGGGGAGACAGCGTCCTCGGGGGGAATTATCCAGGATCGCCCTGCAGAATTCAAAGACAGCCCGGCACGGCTGCGGATGCGGTCACAGCGCCTTCCCGACCCCAGGAGCTGAGGGCAGGGGCGGGGTTCGCTGCCCGGGACGGATGGGAGTCCGGCTTCAGCCCCGGCTTCCAGGTCCCGGTTGGAGGAGCAGCGCCTTCATCTCCCGCACCGCCCGATCCATACCCACCAGAGCCGCCCGGGCCACGATGGAGTGGCCGATGTTCAGCTCCTCGATTTCGGAAATGGCGGCGATGGGTGCGACGTTCTGATAGGTGAGGCCGTGACCGGCCGCCACCAGGAGCCCAAGCTTGCGTCCCGCCCTGGCCGCATTTTCCACTTTGGTCAGCTCCAGGGAGCGCAGCTCGTCGGTGCGCGCGTCGGCGTACTTGCCGGTGTTGATCTCGATGAGCGTGGCGTCGATTTTTGAGACTGCCTTCAACTGGTCGAAATCCGGATCCACGAACACGCTGACTACCAGGTGGCTCTCCCTCAGGGCCGTGACGATGCGCTTCAGGTGATTCTGGTTGAGGATGACATCCAGCCCTCCCTCGGTGGTGATTTCCTCGCGACGCTCCGGAACCAGCGTGACACAGGCAGGCTTGATGGCGGCAGCCATCTTGACCATCTCTTCGGTGGCGGCCATCTCCACGTTCAGGCGCGTGCGCACGGTGCGGCGGAGGATCTCCAGATCTCGTTCCTTGACGTGGCGGCGGTCCGAGCGGAGGTGACAGGTGATTTGATCGGCCCCGGCCAGCTCCGCCAGGGCGGCGGCCACCACGGGATCCGGCTCGTCGGTCCTGCGGGCCTCCCTCAGTGTCGCGATATGATCCACATTTACGCCCAGTCTCATGAGCCTATCTCCCTTCCAGTGCTGGGGCTCAGGCCCCGGTTCCGCCCAGACGCGCCAGGACCAGATCTTTGAGGTCGGTCGCCGAGCGCAGGATTCGGGCTTCGTCCTCGCCCTCCACCATCACCCGCAGGACCGGCTCCGTGCCCGAGTAGCGCAGCAGGACGCGGCCGGTGCCTTGCAGCTCCCTTTCGACCCGGGCGATCGCCTCGCGGATCTCGGTCAGGCTCTCGAGGGGTGGCTTGGAGCCCACCCGCACGTTGAGCAATACTTGAGGGCAGCGCGTGATGGTGGCTGCCCACGCGGCCAGATCCAGCCTGCGCCGGCGCAGCAGGTCGAGGAATTTCAAGGCGGTCAAAATCCCGTCTCCGGTCGTGGCCTCCCGCAGAAAGATGACGTGGCCGGACTGCTCACCGCCCAGCACGAATCCGCCCCGGATCATTTCCTCCAGGACATACTTGTCACCCACAGCGGCGCGAATCATGCGAATTCCACGGGACGCCAGGGCTTTTTCCAGCCAGAGATTGCTCATCACCGTGGCGACCACGCCGTCCCCGTTCAGGACTCCGCGCTCGTGCAGATCCTCGGCGGCCAGGTAAAGAATGAAATCGCCGTCCAGGATCCTCCCGGCGCGATCGACGACGACGACGCGGTCCCCGTCCCCATCGAAGGCGAACCCGATGTCGGCGCCATCCTCGAGCACTCTCCGGGCGAGGCCCTCGGGGTGCATGGAGCCACACTCGGTATTGATGTTTTTCCCATCGGGGGCATGGCCCAGAAGGCTGGTCTCGGCTCCAAGGCGCGCAAACAGCTCCGGGGCGATTTGCCAGGTAGCGCCGTGGGCACAATCCAGCACCACGCGCACCCCCTGAAAAGGCTTGCCCTCTCCGACAGAGCGCGCCAGGGCTCCCAGGTACCCTTCCAGGAGATCCTCGGCGGGCGCCGGGTCGGGGGCGCGGCGCGGAGAGGGATTGAAATCGGCTCCCAGAATGCGACGCTCGATTCCCAGCTCCTCCGAGTCGGGAAGCTTGGTTCCGCGCCGCGAGAAAACCTTGATTCCGTTGTCACGGTAGGGATTGTGGGAGGCCGAGAGAACCACTCCGGCATCGAAGCCGCCGGAGAGCGTCAAGTAGGCCACCGCGGGAGTCGTCACAACCCCGAGCAGGCTCACCGCTCCGCCTCCCTTGGCGATGCCGCGAGCGAGCGCCGCCTCCAGAGCGATCCCCGATTCGCGGGTGTCGCGGCCGACCAGGATGCGCGGGTTCTCCGCCTTTTCCTCTTCCCGGAGCGTCCACGCCAGCGCCAGCCCGATCCGCTCCACGGTTGGAAGGTCGAGAGGATACTCGCCGGCCACGCCGCGGATTCCATCGGTGCCGAACAGATGCCTCACGGTTTCTCCTGGACGCGCGGCTCGATTCGCACGGCGACGGTGCGCGCCGAAGGCGACAATTCCAACTCGCGCTCCCGGGGCACTCCCACCAGGCTGACCCGCGGCGGCAATCGGTAATCGCGATCTCTCGGAGACAAACCCACCAGATCCACCTCGACGAGGAGATTGCCGCGGTCCAGCGCCGCGACCAGGGAAGTGGGGCCGCTCACCTTCACATCGATGACGCGGGGGCGGAGCCGCGCCTCGAAGTCCGCGCCGCGGGCGTGCACCGGAACCTCCTTGAGGGTCCTCTCCTGACGCTTCTCCCGGACTCCAATCCGGACGGTGACGGTCTCCTCGGAATCTCTCATTCGAACGGAGCCGCCGGCCTCCTCGTCGGGAATGGGATGGACCCGAATTTCCCTGGAGGCGGTGAGACCGCCGACCGAAATGCTGCCGGTAGTGGCCCGGCGCACATCCCGAACGGCGTCCTCCGGCCCCACGACGGTGACTGCGGCAGGATCGACTCGGTAGTCTACCACTTCATATCCCTCCGGCGGCTTTCCCTCCAGCCTCGGAACCACGGGCACTTGCTTCTCTGCCTGCTGAACCAAGCGCACCGGGAGGATGCGGGGCTCGACCTTGATCACCTTGGCTCCGCTAATGCGAAAACGGTCCGGGGTAAGCGGCACCACCTGGTCCCCGGGGGGCATCTGCGACAGATCCAGGTGGGCATCGACCTGATCTTCGGTGATCCTCTGGAGGATCGGCTCCGGTGCCTGAATGCGCAGCGAAACCCGATCCGGGACCTCGCCCGCCAAAACCATCCCTGGAGGAATCCCGGTGAATTGGAGCGGGACGGTCAGATCCTTGACCTTCTGAATCTCTCCCGTCGTGAGGACCCATACGAACAGGGCCAGGAGAAGCGCGAAGATCTTCAGGGGAAGGTTCCGGCGCAGCTCAGGAAGCACCGGCAGCTCCCCCCGGCCTGGGCCGGGTGGCGCGCAGCGGGCGCGTCGCGGGCCCGACCGTTCTTCCATGGCCGGGGGACAGCCGCTCCCGCAGGGTGTTGGCGAGGGAGGCGGTATCCAGCCCGCGCACCATCTGCGCGTCGTCACAGACCGAGATGGTGCCGGTCTCCTCGGAGACCACGATGGCGATGGCGTCCGTTTCCTCGGTGATTCCCATGGCGGCTCGGTGGCGTGTTCCGAGCTCGCGCTCCATGCCTTCTCCGCCGGAGAGTGGAAGAAAGCAGGCGGCGGCCTTGACTCGCCCGTCGGAGACAATCACGGCCCCGTCGTGCAATGGCGTGTGAGGCGCGAACAGACTCACCAGCAGGTCGGTGGACAGAACGGCGTCCAGCTGCGTCCCGGTCTCGACCTGCTCCCGCATGCCCTGGCCGCGCGCCAGGACGATCAGGGCGCCGTGGTGCAGCTCCGCGAGAGTTCCTGCGGCCCGGGCGATTTCGAGAATCATGGAGTCGGAGAGGGGTGGGTGGAGCATCCGGAAAGGGTTGCGGGCCAGGCCCGCCAGGGCCCGCCGGATGGTGTCCTGGAAGATGACGATGATGGCGAAAGGTATGTAGAAGAGGAAGGAACCGAGAACCCGGTGCACGGTCCGCAGGTGGGAGGTCGATCCCAGTCCGGAGGCCCAGAAAGCGCCTGCGATGATCAGAACACCCACCAGCATCTTGACGGCGCGAGTGCCCCGGATCAAAAGCAGCAGGTAATAGATGATCACCGCGAGCAGGAGGACATCGAGCAGATCCACCCACCCGAACTGGTCCAGGTGGGTCCCCTCCATGATGGTGCGCAACAAAGCGGTCTCTCCCCTAAGCTCCGATCATTGTAGCGTCTCTCACCGCCTCCGCCACCCGTACGACTTCCAACGTCGCGGCGACGTCGTGCACGCGCAGGGCGGCGGCGCCCCCGGCCACCGCCAAAGCCGCTACCGCCAGGCTCCCGTGAAGGCGCTGACGTGCCCCGTTTCCCAGGAGCTTGGCCAAGAATGATTTTCGGGAAGCGCCCACGAGAATGGGACAGCCGGTGCTGTGCAGAGCGATGAGGTACCGGAGCAGCAGGAGATTATGGGCGGCAGTTTTTCCAAAGCCGATTCCGGGATCCACCAGAATTCCGCCTCTGGGCACGCCCGCGGCCACGGCGAGGCGTACGGAGGCCTGGAGAGAAGTCACCACCTCCGGGAGAAGGTGGCGGTAACGCGGGTGCTGCTGCATGGTGCCCGGCACGCCGCGGATGTGCGAGACGATCAGGCCCGCCCGATGGCGGGCCACCACCTCGGCGAGGCGGGGGTCGAAGGCGAGCCCGCTGATGTCGTTGACGATTTCGGCGCCGGCGCCCAACGCCGCGTCGGCCACTTCCGCCTTGGTGGTATCCACCGAAAGGGGAACGGAGACTCTGCCCGACAGGGCCTCGATGACCGGAACAACGCGACGAATTTCCTCCCGGGCTCCGACCGGCCGAGCGCCGGGGCGCGTCGATTCCCCTCCGATGTCAACCCAATCGGCTCCCTCCTCCACCATCCTCAGGGCGTGGCTCACCGCCCGCCGGGGCGTCGTCCATCTGCCGCCATCGTGAAATGAATCCGGAGTCACGTTGAGGATTCCCTGGATGATCGTCCGCCCCGAGACGGGAAGCCGGCGCTTTGCGGTCCGAAGCGGAGGGAACGTTCCGCGCGCCGCCCGGAGGGCGTGCCTCAGCTCACCGAACAGGGGACTAAGTGCCTCAGGATGACGCCGTGGTTCAAGGAATGGGTCCCAGGATTTCGGGGGAAGCGTCAGGAGAAGACATACTTCCGGAGGGGCTGAAGGAAGTCGGCGGGCGCGGCCTCCCACCTGTCGGACGATACGGCCCAACTGGCGAGCCTGAGCCGGGGGAAGTCCCTGCACCCGGAGCAGTCCAACTGAGCCGCCGGTAGTGGCCAGATCCGCGGGCAGCCCCAGGGCCCGGCGATGAGCCGGACTCTGGGGAGGTCGGAAATCCTCCAGCAGGAGGAAGCCGGATGGCATCGGTTCGATTCTATGGGGGAGCCGGTCGTTTCGAACGGCAGGGAAAAGGATCTTCCCGGGGACTAACCAGGTTGTTTGAGAGGGTCCGAACCGAGCACCGGGCTTTCGGGGTAACCTTCCCGCGATTTTTCCGGCTCGGGTCTCGAGACGATCTCGGGGGTCGGCTTGCGAGTCTTCCTCTCTCGATGCGGGGCGATCTCCTCGCCGCGCATCACTCTCAGGACCTCGTCGCCTCCCAGGACTTCGTATTCCAGCAGCGCTTTGGCGATGCGGTGCAGCTCGTCGGCATGGGTGGAGAGGACTTCCCGGGCTTTCTCATATCCCTCCAGGACCAGCCGCTTGACCTCCTTGTCGATGAGAGAGGCCGTGCTCTCGCTGTAGTCCTGGTGCTGAGCGATTTCCCGCCCCAGGAATATCTGCTCTTCCTTCTTGCCAAACGTCAGAGGGCCCATGGTCTCGCTCATGCCCCACTCACAGACCATCCTTCGCGCCATATCGGTCGCCTGCTCTAGGTCATTGCCTGCCCCGGTGGTGATTTTGTGAAGGTAGAGCTCCTCGGCGACCCGCCCGCCCATCATCACGGCGATCTGGCTGCGCAAGTACTCGCGATTGTAGTTGTGCCGGTCGTCGACGGGGAGCTGCTGGGTCAACCCCAGCGCCATGCCCCGGGGGATGATGGTCACCTTGTGCAGTGGATCGGTGTCGGGCAGGGTAGCTGCCACCAAGGCATGGCCGGCTTCGTGGTAGGCGGTGACCTTCTTCTCTTCCTCACTGATGATGAGGCTCTTCCGCTCGGTGCCCATCAGGACCTTGTCCTTGGCGCCCTCGAAATCCTCCATCATCACAGCCTTCTTGCCGTACCGGGCGGCGTTCAGGGCGGCCTCGTTCACCAGGTTCGCCAGGTCGGCGCCTGAAAAGCCGGGGGTACCCCGCGCCAGAACCGGAAGGTCTACGTCCTCTCCCAGGGGGGTCTTGCGCGTGTGCACCCGCAGGATCTCCTCTCGGCCTTTCACGTCGGGGCGAGGCACGACCACGCGCCGATCGAATCGCCCCGGTCGCAGCAGGGCCGGGTCCAGGACATCGGGACGGTTGGTGGCGGCGATGAGGATGACGCCCTCGTTGCTCTCGAATCCGTCCATCTCCACCAGAAGCTGGTTCAAGGTCTGCTCGCGCTCGTCGTGCCCGCCGCCCAGGCCTGCACCGCGGTGGCGGCCCACCGCGTCGATCTCATCGATGAAGATGATGCAGGGGGCGTTTTTCTTACCCTGCTCGAAGAGATCGCGCACACGGCTGGCGCCCACCCCCACGAACATCTCCACGAAATCCGAGCCGGAGATCGAGAAGAAGGGAACGTTGGCCTCGCCGGCGATCGCCCGGGCCATCAGGGTCTTGCCGGTACCCGGGGGGCCCATCAAGAGCACACCCTTGGGGATCTTCCCTCCCAATCGCTGGAATTTCTGCGGCTCTTTCAGAAACTCGATAATCTCCTGGAGCTCCTCCTTGGCCTCATCCACCCCTGCAACATCCCGGAAGGTGACCTTTTTCCCCTGAGAAGACGAGAGCTTCGCCTTGCTCTTGCCGAAAGAGAGCGCCTTGTTGCCGCCCGACTGCATCTGGCGCATGAAGAAAATCCAGATGCCGACCAGCAGAACCATGGGCAGCCACGACAGGATCGTGACCAGGTAATTCGCGTCCTTTGGCTTCTTGGCGGTGATCGTAACGTTGAACTTGCGCAGGTCCTTCACGAGATCGGGGTAGTCCGGGGCTATCGTGTGGAACGTCCGGACCTGGCCGGAATTGTCCTTTTCGAGGTAAGCCCCCTCCACGTCACTGCCGTTGATGGTGACTTCGGAGACCTTCCCGGCTTCGGCCTGGCTCAGGAATTCGCTGAAAGATAGCTCTGTCTGGGGGGTAGTCGTGCCGGCCAGGAAGCGGTAGGCAACCAGCGCCAGGACGACGATGACCAGCCAGAAGAGTATGTTTTTCGTGAGGGTATTCAAGCTTTCTCCCAATGGTGGACGCCTGTCAATATAACCCCTTCGGAGCGGGCTTTCAACGCCGGATTGGCCTGCTCCCGCTCGCGGATGCCTCGGGGAACCCCCCCGGGTGCGTATTCATTCCCGGGCAGGATCATTCTACATACGTCAGGTATGGCAGGTTGCGGAATCGACCCTGATAATCGAGGCCGAATCCCACGACGTGCTGGTTGGGGACCGCGAAGCCGACGTAATCCGGCTGAATGTCTACTTTTCGCCTGTCGGGCTTGTCAAGAAAAGTACAGATCCGGATTGATTTCGGCCCCCGGGCCGCCAGCTGCTCCTGAAGGTACGCCAGCGTGATTCCGGTGTCCAGGATGTCCTCGACGATTAGGAGATTAGTGCCTTCCACCCTGAAGCTGGAGTAGAAGAGTATCTCCGTGAGGAATGCCGATTTCTCCGAATGGCTGATCTCCAGAAACCCCACCTGCAGCGGCAGGCGGATGGCCCGAATCAGATCTGCCACGAAGACGAAAGAGCCCTTCAGCACTCCCAGGATGGCGATCTCCTGTCCCTCGAGGTCCGAGGTAATCTGGCGACCGAGTTGCTGTACCCGCTGGGAGATCTCCTCCTCGGATCGCAGAACCTCCCTGGATAGGTTCATGGCAGCTCCTTTGAAAGGACCAGCACTTGCCGGGTCCGTGGGGTCACCTTGAATCGGTCGTCGATCTGGTAGCCCACCACCCAGGCGATCTGGTCGCCCGCCACCACCAGCGGGATCCGATCGCGAACGGGCCGCGGGACCTTTCGGTCGATCAAAAAGGACTTCAGCTTCGATTCCCCCGCCGCTCCCAGGGGGCGGAAGCGGTCGCCCTCCCGGCGGTGACGCACCGCCAAGGGGCCCGGAAGAGCATCGGCATCCAGGAAGGCCCGTCCCGTGGCGGAAGGGCTCTCGGGGTCTCCGGCTTCCGTGCGGCTCACCTGTCGGGCCCTCAACCGGACCCCGAGCTCCGGCCAGGAAGCTTCACCCGGCACCGGAAGCGGCACGCTCGTCAACTCCATGGGAGCCGACTTGGAGATGGCCACCAGATCGGCATAGAGGACCCGAATTTCCAGGCAGGGTCCGACCGTCATCGTGGCCTGATGCCGGCCCTCTGTCACCATGGCCTCCAGGGCAAGCGTGGACTCGAAATCAGGGGGAGGGGAGAGGGGCGCCGCTCTTTCCAGAAACGATCTCAGCAGGCGCCGCCGAAGCGCGGGCGGCAAGACCCGCACCGCCGGGATCGCCAGCGACCAGCCCGGCTCTTCGTCACGGACAAGCCGTCTCGTCAATTCCCGGGTGACCGATTGCAGGTACTCATCCTCGTCGCGAAGCACGCTCGTCGTGCGCGCCAGGACCTCAAAGATCTCGGGATTGTACTGCGTTTGCATCAGGGGCAGCAGGTGGTGACGAATTCGATTGCGAGTCCGACGGAGATCCTGGTTGGAGGAATCCTCCCGCCAGCTCTCGCCTGAACTCCTGAGGTAGTTTTCCACGGACTCTCTCGACGCCTCGAGTAGGGGTCGGATGAACAAGCCGTTCAGGGAAGGATGGATGCCACCCAAACCTCTGGGCCCCGAGCCGCGCAGAAGTCGCAACAGGAAGGTCTCGGCTTGGTCGTTCCGCGTGTGCCCGAGCGCCACGCGAGCCGCACCGATCCGACGGGCAGTCCCGTGAAGGAACTCGTAACGGGCCTTGCGGGCGGCCGCCTCGATTCCCTCAGGAGCATTCAATAACTGTCCCGGAGAGAGCCGTTGAGTGATGCAGGGTACCTGATGTCGCAAGGCCAGCTCCTCCACGAATGCCTCGTCCCGATCCGATTCCTCGCCCCGCAGAGCGTGGTTAAGATGTGCCGCCGTGAGAGGGAAGCCGATCTCCGCCCTCAGGCGGCTGAACAAATGCAGCAGGGCCACGGAATCAGGGCCGCCCGAAACGGCCACCAGGACTGCCTCCGGGGGGACCCAGAGCGCCTGGCGATCGAGCGCCAACTTGAAGGATTCGAACAGATCAGGCGGCATAAATTTGGTAGCGGTGCAGGGACTCGAACCCCGGACTCCGCGGATATGAGCCGCGTGCTCTAACCATCTGAGCTACACCGCCTCCGATCGGGATTTGTCATTGTAGAGAAGGGACGGACTTCTGTCAAGGATTCCCGGGAGCTAAGTGATTAAGAAGGCTGGATTTCCCTCTGCGCCTTTGATAGTATCCGGCGAATCCTGAAGGAGGCCTTCGTGTCCCAGGAATGCGTACAATGTGGGGGCGGTGAGGAAGAGGTTTTTCTCTACAAGTGTCCCATCTGCCACAAGTATGTATGCGAGGACTGCCGGTTCATGAAAAGCGGCCAGACCTTTTGCAGCCGCGGCTGTGGAGAAATGTTTTTCCACCAGGACGAAGATGAAGCCGAAGATGAGGATGGGTAGTCGGTGTTTCCAATCCAGCGTCCACGCAGATTGAGGCGCGGAGAAATCCTGCGTCGGATGGTTCGCGAGACCGATCTCTCCGCCTCGGATCTTGTCAATCCGCTGTTCATCTGTCCCGGGATGGGGGTCCGGGATCCCATTCAGGCTATGCCGGGGTGCCACCGACTCTCCGTGGACGAGGCGGTCGCGGAAGCGCAGGAGGTCTTCTCCCTGGGCATCCCCGCGGTGATTCTCTTCGGCATACCAACCTCCAAAGATGCGGAAGGGGGGGGCGCCTGGGCCGAGGACGGCATCGTGCAGCAGGCGGTCAGGGCTCTGAAGCAGAGTGTGCCGGGCCTCTTCGTCATCACCGATGTTTGTCTGTGTGAGTACACCGATCACGGGCATTGCGGGAAAATCGAGAAGGGAGAGGTGCTGAACGATCCCACCCTGGCGCTGCTGGCCAGAACCGCGCTTTCCCATGCAAAGAGCGGATCCGACATGGTCGCTCCTTCGGACATGATGGACGGGCGGGTGGCGGCGATCCGCCGCGCCCTCGACGAGCAGGGATTCGACCGGACGCCAATCCTTTCCTATGCAGTAAAGTATGCCTCCGCGTTCTATGGACCCTTTCGAGAAGCCGCAGGATCGACGCCGCAGTTCGGAGATCGCAAGTCCTACCAGATGGATCCCGGCAATGCCCGGGAGGCGCTTCGGGAGGCGGCGCTGGATGTCGAGGAGGGGGCGGATATCATCCTCGTGAAGCCGGCCCTGCCGTGCCTGGACATCATTCACCGCGTGCGCGACAGCATCCAGGTTCCGGTGGCGGCCTATCAGGTCAGCGGCGAGTACACCATGATTCGGGCTGCTGCGGAACGCGGCTGGATCGACGGCAACAAGATCATCCTGGAGTCGCTGCTCGCCATTCGCCGCGCCGGCGCCGATCTCATCCTGACCTATTTCGCCAAGGAAGCCGCACACCTGATTCAAGCAGGCTGAACCGCCCTTCACTCCGGAATTCGAATGTCCCACCGATCGCGCGACCTATTCCTCCGAGCCCGAACACTCATTCCCGGAGGCGTCAACTCGCCGGTACGCGCTTTCACAGCGGTGGGTGGCTCACCCCCGTTCATCGCGCGGGGCGAGGGGAGCCGCATCTGGGACGAGGATGGCCGGGAGTACCTGGATTTCCTCGGCTCCTGGGGTCCGCTGATCCTGGGCCATGCGCCGCCGGAGGTTCTCGCAGCGCTGCAAGAGACGATGCAGCGCGGGTGTTCCTTCGGCGCTCCCACGGCTCTCGAGGTGGATCTGGCAGAGGAGCTGGTGAAGGCGATACCGTCTCTCCAGAAAGTCCGGATGGTCAATTCCGGTACCGAAGCGACGCTGTCGGCCATCCGGCTCGCGCGCGGGGCGACCCGACGCGATCGAATCGTCAAAGCGGTCGGCTGCTATCACGGCCACGTCGACTCCCTGTTGGTGGCCGCGGGCTCCGGCGTGGCCAGCCTCGCCATTCCAGGCACGCCGGGCATCCCGTCGGAATTGGCGGCCTTGACGCTGCTGGTCCCGTTCAATGACGTCGCCGCTCTGGAGAAGGTCTTCCGGGAACAGCCGGAGAGCATCGCCGCTCTGATCCTGGAGCCGGTGGCGGGGAACATGGGAGTCGTTCCGCCGGCCCCGGGGTATCTGGAAGCAGCGCGCCGCGTGACCCGTGAGGCTGGTGCGCTCCTGATCCTCGACGAAGTGATCACGGGCTTCCGGGTGGCCTACGGCGGGGCCCAGGCGCTTTATGGAATTGATCCGGATCTGACGACGTTGGGGAAGATCATCGGGGGAGGCTTGCCGGTGGGAGCCTATGGGGGACGCGCGGACCTGATGGACCAGGTGGCGCCCGAAGGGAAGATCTACCAGGCGGGGACCCTCTCCGGCAACCCCCTGGCGATGGCCGCCGGCCTCTCCACCCTGAAAGCCCTGAAGCGACTGAATCCATACGCCCACCTGGAATCGCTGGGCAGGCGACTCGCCGAGGGGCTGAAGGAGGCGGCAGAGGGGTTGGGGGAGGCTCTGACCGTCAACCGCGTCGGCTCCATGCTGACGCCGTTCTTCGCCTTGGGTGGAGTCACCGATTTTGCCTCGGCTTCACGCTCCGACACCCGGCGCTACGCCGCTTTTTTCCACGGCATGCTGGGACGTGGTATCTATCTGCCGCCGGCCCAGTTCGAGGCTCTTTTCCTCTCCACTTCACACACCGAGCAGGAAGTGGACCGGACTCTGTCAGCCGCCCGCGACACTCTCCGGGAGATGGGCCGTTGACAGTGGGGTGGAGGATGGCTACCATGAAAGCAATTTGCCCCTCGGACCCGGCCTCTGAAGGAGTCACTCAGCTATGATGAGCAAAGTAGGCTACAGCCGGATCGTCGTTTCCGACCTCAAACGTTCCATTGAATTCTATCGGGATGTGCTGGGAGTGCCCCTCAAATATGAAGCGGACGACTGGGCGGAATTTGCCACGCTCGGCACCCGGCTTGCCCTCAAGGCGGGAGTTCCCCCCGTGGCTGCCATTCCCGAGAAGAACGACGACGGAATGCCCATCGCGGGCCGGGTGGGCATCGCCTTCGAAGTGAAGAACCTCGACCAGGTCTACCGCGATCTCTCGGCGCGAGGTGTGAAGTTTACCCAGGCGCCGACGGAAGACGGGCCGGGCGGACGGATGGCGATGCTCCTCGATCCCGACGGATTGGAAATTGCGCTCGGCGAGACCCACCACTAATCTTCAGATGGGCTCGAGCTGGGAATACCTGGGCAGGAACTTCTTGGAGCCGTAGACCGAGAAAGAGACCGTCAGCTTTAAGGAGTCTCCGTCGCCCTCCACTCCGATGATGGTCCCAATCCCGTACTCCGGATGGTGGACCCGCTTCCCGAGTTTGTAGGGTCCGGTACCCTGCCTCGCCCGAGCTTCTCCCGCAGCCTCCGGATCGAGCACGTAGGTACGCGAGGATTCCGCCAACGGGATCCGCGGAGGTGCCACGGCGCGCCGCGATAAATCCCGCAGCAGGTGCGCGGGGATCTCCTCGAGAAATCGGGACGGCTCGTTGAACTGGCTGCGGCCAAACATCCACCGGGAGACGGCCCGGGTCAGGACCAGATGCTCCTGTGCCCGGGTCATCCCCACGTAGCAGAGGCGGCGCTCCTCTTCCACGTCGTCGGACTCTTCCCGGCTGTGGGCGTGCGGAAAGAGATTCTCTTCCATCCCCACCAGGAACACCACGGGGAACTCCAGCCCCTTGGCACAGTGAAGGGTCATGAGGGAAATCCCCCCCGCCCCCCGGGTATTCTCGACTTCCGAGAGCAGGGCGGTGCGCTCCAGGAATTGCTGGATACCCTCGACTCCTCCGGCATATTCGCCGAGGGCCGCCACCAGCTCGTCCACGTTCTCCAGTCGGGATTCGGCATCCTGTGGATTGTCGCGCTCCAGGAACTCGCGGTACCCGATGCGCTCGATGAGGCCGGCCAGGAAGTCCCCCGGCTTTTTCTCCGCCATCTCCAGCCGAAGCTCTTCCAGCAGATCGAGAAAGCTTCGGAGCGCCCGCTCCCCCCTGGCGGTGATGAGAGAGCGTTCCAGGACGGCCCGGGCCGCCGCGCCGGGAGAAAGCCCCTCGGCTCCGGCGATCTCTTCCACCATCGCCTGTGTCCCCTTGCCGATCTCCCGGGGTGGAACATTTACAATCCGCTTCCAGGAGATCTCATCCGAAGGATTCACCAGCAGCCGGAGATAGGCGACGAGGTCCTTGACCTCCTTGCGTTCGTAAAACCGCACGCCCCCGATGATCAGGTACGGCATGCCGCGGCGGACCAGAGCCTCCTCGAACAATCGCGACTGCGCGTTGGTGCGGTAGAGAATTGCGAAATCCTCCGGGGGTCGATCCATGCGGGCCATGGTTTCCGCCGCGAAGTGGGCCTCTTCCAGGGCGTCCCCGGCACAGAACAGGTCCAAGAGCTCCCCTGCCGGGTTTTCCGTCCACAGGGTCTTGCCGATTCGACTCGTATTGTGGGAGACCACCGCCGAGGCCGCCTCCAGGATGACCTTGGAGGAGCGGTAGTTCTGCTCCAGCTTGATGATGCGGGTCCCCGGAAAGTCCCGCTCGAACGAAAGGATGTTCTGGATGTCGGCGCCGCGAAATCGATAGATGGACTGGTCTTCATCTCCCACGCAGCAGACGTTTCCATGAGATCGGGCCAGCGCCCGGATCAGGCGGTACTGGGAGTGGTTGGTGTCCTGGTATTCGTCTACCAGCAGGTACCGGCACCGCCGGCTCCAGCGGCCTGAGGCTTCCTCGTCCGTCTCCAGGAGCCCGAGGGGAAGGACGATGAGGTCGTCGAAATCCATGGCGTTGGCCGCTCGCAAACGAAGGGAATAACGCTCGTAGAGCCGGGCGATGATGCGGCTGCCCGAGGAGAGGCCCGAGGCCTGAAAGTTCTCCGGCGTGACCATCTGGTTCTTGGCGTGGCTGATCGCGGAGAGCACGCGCCGCGGCGGGAATGCCTTGTCGTCCACCCCTTCTTCGCGCAGCAGGTCCTTCACGAGGGCCATCTGGTCGTCGTCGTCATAAATGGAGAAGCTGCGGTGGTATCCCAGCCGCTCCGCCTCCACTCTCAGAATTCGCAGGCCCAGGGAGTGAAACGTGGAGATCCACGCCCCCACCGAAGCACTCCCCAGGAGCTGGGCCACCCGGGTTTTCATCTCGCCGGCGGCCTTGTTGGTGAAGGTGACGGCAAAAATCTCCTCGGGAGGCGCCTTCCCGGCGTGCAGCAGGTGGGCGATGCGGGTGACGATGACCCGGGTCTTGCCGGAGCCGGCTCCCGCGAGGATCAGGAGCGGGCCTTCGGTCGCCAGCACGGCCTCCCGCTGCTTGTCGTTCAGGGTGTCCAGGAGCATCGGCGCCTTTCGGGTTGGAATCACAGTTGTGGATCTGAGGTTGCGAAGAATAGCACAGCCTCGGGAAACCTCCGCAGGCGCGAAAAATTCCCGGCAGGCGAAGGGCGCGGAGCAACGGTCGGGGTGTCCGAAGGTGTGTGCGGGCCTTATTCGACCGTGACGCTCTTGGCGAGATTCCGGGGTTGATCCACGTCGCAGCCGCGACGCAGAGCGATGTGGTAGGCGAGGAGCTGGAGCGGGACGACCGCAAGGATAGGAGTGAGCAGGTCGGCGGTTTTTGGAATGGCGATGACGTGGCTGGCGATTTTGCTCAGGTCGCCGTTGCCTTCCTGGGTGATGGCGATGATGCGCCCTTCCCGGGCCTTCACCTCTTCGATGTTGCCCATCATCTTTTCGTATACCTTGTCGCCAAACGCCAGCGCCACCACGGGAAGGTTCTTGTCGATCAGCGCGATGGGGCCGTGCTTCATCTCTCCGGCCGGATAGCCCTCGGCATGGATGTAGGAAATCTCCTTCAGCTTCAGCGCCCCTTCCAGCGCGATGGGATAATTCACGCCCCGCCCCAGGAAGAGGAAATCCGCGGCTCGGTAGTATTCCTTCGCGACTTCCTCGATGGCGGGATCCATCTGGAGGATTTTCTCCACCAGGGCCGGCAGGTGCAACAGCTGCGCGATGTGGCTCTTGGCCGCCTCCAGCTCCAGCGTCCCGCGGACCTCGGCGAGGTGCAGCGCCAGCAGCTGCAGGGCCACGAGCTGGCAGGTGAAGGCCTTGGTGGACGCCACGCCGATTTCCGGGCCGGCATGGGTATAGATGACGCCGCTGGCCTCGCGGGTAATCATGCTTCCCACCACGTTGCAGATGGCCACGGTCTTGAGCTTCTTCGCCCTTGCCTCTCTCTGGGCGGCCAGGGTGTCGGCCGTCTCCCCCGACTGGCTGATGACGACGACGAGATCCTCGGGGTGGAGGATTGGATCGCGATAGCGAAACTCGGAGCCGATATCCACGTCCACCGGGACCCGCACGAGCCGCTCCAGTAAGAACTTTCCCACCAGCGCCGCGTGCCATGAAGTGCCGCAGGCCACCAGGGAAATGCGCCGGACCTTGCGAAATTCCTCCGGGGAGATGTCCATTTCTTCCAGGAAAATCTTCCCGGTTTCCGCCGAGACTCGTCCCAGCAGCGTGTCTCGAATGGCGCGCGGCTGCTCGTAAATCTCTTTCAGCATGAAATGCTTGAAGCCGCTCTTCTCGGCCATGATCGGGTCCCACGTGATCCGCTGGGCCTTGCGGGTGACCGGGCGTCCTTCCAGATCCCGGATCTGAACTCCCGCTTCGGTCACCACCGCCAGCTCCCCGTCATCCAGGAAAAAGATGTCGCGGGTGTGGTGGAGGATTGCCGGGACATCGGAGGCGACGAAGTACTCGTCCTTGCCGAGCCCGATCACGAGGGGAGGGCCGTTCCTGGCCGCCACGATCTTCCGGGGATGATTGGCCGCGATGACGGCAATGGCATACACGCCCTTCAGCCGCGGCAGACAGACCCGGACCGCCTCTTCCAGGGAATGATCCTTCAGCTTTTCCTCGAAGAGGTGCGCCATCACCTCGGTGTCGGTCTCGGTCTTGAACGAGTGCCCGCGCCCCTGGAGCTCCCGCTTCAGCTCCACGTAATTCTCGATGATGCCATTGTGGACCACCACCAGGTTCCCGGTGCAATCACGGTGCGGGTGGGCATTCTCTTCGGTGGGCCGCCCGTGCGTGGCCCAGCGGGTGTGCCCCACGCCGTAGGATCCCTCAAGGGGCTTCAGCCGCAGGGCCTCCTCCAGGTCCCGGAGCTTTCCGGCGCAGCGCGTCACGTCCAGGCCCTTTTCGTTGACCACCGCGAGCCCGGCCGAGTCGTACCCCCGGTATTCCAGGCGGCGCAGCCCGTCCATGAGTACGCTGGTGAGGCGCTTGTTACCGATGTACCCGACGATTCCGCACATGATTGGACCGAATATAGGGGGTTTCGCGGCATCCTGCAACACACCGGATGCCGGGTAGGAGCCTGGGCCCCGTGCGTCTAGTGCTGCTTCTTCCGGTGCTTCTTGGCCCAGCCTTTGACCACCACCTGGCGACCCCGGGCGATGGCGAGGCTGTAAGGGGGCACTTCCTTCGTGATGGTGGATCCGGCGCCCACATAGGAGCCCTTGCGGACCTTGACCGGGGCGATCAGCTGGCTGTCGCTGCCCACGAAGACGCCGTCCTCCACCACCGTCTTGTGCTTCTTCTCCCCGTCGAAGTTGCAGGTGATGGTCCCCGCCCCGATGTTGACGCCCTCGCCGATTTCTGAGTCGCCGAGGTAGGTGAGATGGTTTGCCTTGCTCCCCCGGCCGATGCTGGTTTTCTTGGTCTCCACGAAATTTCCGATGCGCACTCCCTCGGCCAGCTCCGTGTCGGGCCGCAGGTGGGCAAAGGGGCCGACCTTGACTCCCCGCCCGAGGCGCGCCTCGGTGATGACGCAGTGATCCAGGATTTCGGTGCCGTCCCCGACGATGGAGTTCGAAATCCGTGACCCGGGGCCGACCCAACAGCCCTCCCCGAGGACGGTGTCTCCGACGAGAAAACTCATGGGGCACAGGACCGTATCCCGGCCCACGCGGACGTTGGCTTCGACGTAGGTGCACTCGGGATCTAAGAACGTCACGCCGGCATCCATGAGCTCCTTGGCTTTGCGGAGATAAAGCCGTTTGCCGGCCCGGGCCAGCTCGCTCCGGTTGTTGACGCCCATGACCTCGGCGCTGTCCGGGTGGCGGTAGGCAGCCACCTTCTGATGGTTCCTCTTGAGAATCTCGACCAGGTCGGTGAGGTAGACCTCTCCCTGGGTGTTATTGGCGCCGGCCTGGAGGAGGTTCTTGAAGAGGTGCTTCATCTCCACGCAGTAGATGCCCGCATTGATTTCCTGGACCTGCTTCTCTTCGGGCGCGGCGTCGGGCGCTTCCACAATCCGGGCCACGTCGGAGTTGTAGTTCCGGATGATCCGTCCGTAGGCGGCGGGATCATCAAGCATTGCGGTGAGCAGCGTCAGGGGGACGGAATGCTGCCGGTGGAACTCAAGAAGACCGCGAAGTGTCTCGACGCGCAGGGAGGGAAGATCGCCGTTCAGAATGAGCAGCGTCCCCTCCACCCCTCGAAGGGCCTTCTCCGCGGAGAGCACCGCATGTCCGGTTCCCAGGGGCTGTTCCTGGACGCAGAAGCTGACTCTCGGGTCCTTGGATCCGACGGCCTGGCGGACGTCCTCCGACTGGCTGCCCACGACCACCAGGACATGCTGGGCACCCAGGGCGATGGCTGCATCGACCACATACCGGACCATGGGCTTGCCGGCCAGATTGTGCGCCAGCTTGGAGGCCCGGGAATGCATGCGCTTCCCCACTCCGGCCGCCAGGACAAGGACGGAAATTCCCGGAGGCTTCGGCTCCGGAAATGGAGAAGGCTTGATGGAGGTCTTGCGGGTAGCCATCGCTGAGGGGGCTAATCCCTCTCCGCGGAGATCAGATCGATAAAGGCGTCGTCATCTGAGAGCAAATCAAAATCCGGGTCGCCCTGTGCGTGCACCCGGTTCTCGGGGTTGGTCTCGATGGCTTCCTTGAGCAGGTTCAGCGCCTGTTCCCGCTCTCCCTTGAGGGCCTGGGTGGCGGCCGTGGCATAGAGAAATCGATCGTCCTTGGGGTTCATTTTCAGGGCCTTGTCCAGATGCTTCAGGGCCTCGTCGTACCTCTGGCGGTTGCTCTCCACGATTCCCTGATAGTAGAAGTCCTCCGCCTTCTTCAGCGGCAGCGACTTGTCCGATTGCTCACGCTCGCAGACGCTTCGATAGATGCGACAGCGGTCGGCCATTTCCTTCTCGTCGGGGTAGGTCTTGATGACCTCTCCGAAGGCGTCGGCCGCTCCCGCGTAGTCCTTCTTCCTCAAAAGACCGAGAGCGTGGTCATAATCCTTGACCGCTTGCTCCGCGTGCGCGGCGAGCGTGGAGATTGGACGGGAGGCTGCCTTCTTGCCCTTCTTGATCTCTTTTTTGGCCATGGCTGATTTGTCCTGTGGTCGAGCGTTTCGCCTGGATGTTTTCGGGAGGACAGGGCTATGATGACCCCTCTCGGCGAAACATGCGGAGGCTTGAGTCATCGAGTTTATGAAGCGCGAAATCTTAGCAAAGTGAGCACTTAGTGTCAATGACTCCTCTTTACCTCGCTCTGGGGTCTAACCTGGGCGATCGTCAGATGGCGCTGCAGCGCGGCCTCCAGGAGCTCGCCGTCCGGGGGGTGCTCACGCGACGGGTCTCCTCCCTGTATGACACAGATCCAGTTGGCTTTCTGGACCAGCCGAGCTTTCTAAATATGGCCGCCGAGGTCGCTTGGGGAGGCTCCCCGGAGGAGCTTCTCAGACACTGCCTGGCGGCGGAGAAGGCTTTGGGACGGGTCAGGCAGCGACAGGACGGGCCGCGGACCCTGGATATCGACGTGCTGTTGGCGGGCGATTTGATTCTCAAATCCAAGGGCCTGGAGATTCCCCATCCCCGCATGCATCTGCGTCGCTTTGTCCTGCAGCCTCTGGCCGAGATCGCTCCGCATGCCGTCCATCCGCTGATGCGGCTGACTGTGAAGGAGTTATTGGAGAGCTGCCGGGACGATGCCGGGGTGCGAAAGGTGGCTGAACCCTTTAAGGTTGAACCACCCGACCCCTCTGGATATAATCCGGCGGCTTCCCGGGGCAAACACGGATGAAATTCAAGCACATCGCGGTGGAAGGTCCCATCGGCGTGGGAAAGACTTCGCTGGTGGATCTCCTGGCCCAGCGATTCGAAGCTCTCAAGGTGATGGAGCGGACGGAGAACCCTTTCCTGGAGGAGTTCTACCGGGACAGGCCGGGTTCCGCGTTCCAGGCCCAGCTCTTCTTCCTGCTCAACCGGTACCAGCAACAGCGGGAGCTGACTCAAGGAAACCTGTTCAGCCAGGTGACCCTCTCCGACTACCTCTTCGCCAAGGACAAGATATTCGCCTACCTGAATCTGGATGACTCGGAATTGATGATTTATGAGAAACTCTACGCCCTCCTGGAGCAGAATATTCCCCGTCCGGATCTGGTTATCTATCTGCAGGCTTCGGACAAGGTGCTCCTGGAGCGGATTCGCCGTCGGAGCCGGGATTACGAAGCGGGAATCTCGGAGCGCTACGTCGCGGAGTTGAATCGGGCCTATAATTACTTCTTCTTTCACTACACGGCTACGCCGCTTCTCGTGATCGACACTTCCGACATCGATTTCGTGGAACACGTAGACGATTTGAACGAGCTGGTCACCCAGATCGATCAGATGGAAAAAGGAGTCCAGTACTATATTCCGCTGGGAGCCGGAGACGGCCCGAGACGGAAACCCAAGTAGCTGGACTCTCCCAAGCCATCTGCCGAGCCAACCGCCGCCGCATTTCCCTCAACCCCTCCAGGGTGGGGAGAAAGGAGCGACCCATGAGCGGTCCCCGTCCCTGTCCGGTCTGCGTCCCCGATCTTCTCAAGATGAAGCAGCGCGGCGAGAAAATCGCCATGCTGACCGCCTACGACTTTCCCACGGCGCGCCGACTGGATGAGGCCGGCGCCGACATCCTCCTGGTGGGGGACAGTCTGGGCATGGTGGTCCTGGGTTACGAGAGCACGCTTCCCGTTACCATGGACGAAATGATCCACCACAGCAAGGCGGTGGTTCGCGGGACGCAGCGCGCTCTGGTGGTGGCCGACATGCCCTACCTTTCCTATCACCACAGCCTGCGCGATGCGGTGCGCCACGCCGGCAGGTTCATCCAAGAAGCGGGGGCCAAGGGGATCAAGGTGGAGGGGGGCCGCAAGCGAGTGCGCGCCATCCGCGCCATCCGGGACGCGGAGATACCGGTCATGGGCCATGTGGGACTGACCCCGCAGTCGGTGCACGAATTCGGCGGCTTCAAGGTGCAGGGGAAAAGCGCGGAGGCGGCCCGATCCATCCTCGAGGATGCCCTGGCGCTGGAGGAGGCGGGAGTCTTCTCGATTGTGCTCGAGGGAATTCCCGCGGAGCTGGCGGGGATGATCACCGAGCGGCTCACGGTGCCGACGATTGGCATTGGAGCCGGCCCGGCTTGTGACGGGCAGGTCCTGGTGATTCATGACCTGCTGGGCTTCACCGAAGGTCATGTGCCTTCGTTCGCCCGCAAATACGCCGAAGTGGGAGCCGTGGTGCGCGAGGCCTGCCGGCATTTTATCGAGGACGTACGGGGCGGTAAGTTTCCGTCGGAGGCCGAGTCGAGTCATCTGAAGAGCGACGTGCTGGAGGAGGTACGCGAAGAACTCGGCCCCGCGGCGAGGAGACAATGGCGATCGTGACGGATCCGCGGCGATCGCAGCAAAGCGGCGAGGGATCGATGGAAACCGCCACGAGTCCCGATCGGATGCGGGTGCTGGCGCGTGAATTGCGGGAGCGGGGTGAGCGCATCGGCTACGTCCCCACCATGGGGGCGCTGCACGAGGGTCACCTGAGCCTCATCCGACGCGCCAGGCTGCTGGCAACCAAGACGGTGGTGAGTCTGTTCGTCAATCCAGCCCAGTTCGGCCCATCCGAGGATTTCCGGAATTATCCCCGCAATCCGGAGCGTGACGCGGAGATGGCACGACTCGCCGGAGCCGACATTTTGTATGCCCCAAAAGTGGCGGATGTTTATCCTCCGGGTTACCGGACTTACGTGGCGGTGGAGGGTTTCGGCACGACGCTGGAAGGGGCCAGCCGGCCGGGCCATTTTCGCGGCGTCGCCACCGTGGTGGTCAAGCTGCTCCATCGTGTTGCGCCCCATGTCGCCCTGTTCGGCCAGAAAGACGCCCAGCAGGCGATTCTCATCAAGAAGATGGTGCGCGACTTGGAAATGGATATCGACATCGAGATCTGTCCGACTATTCGGGAGGAGGATGGACTGGCCATGAGCTCCCGCAATGTCCATCTGACGCCAGCGCAGCGTCGCGCGGCGCCGGTTCTGTATCGCGCTCTGAAGCGGGCCGAGGGGGCGGTGCTCAGGGAGAGAGAACGCAGCCCGGAACGGATCGTGCAAATGATCCGGGAGACCGTGGCCTCGGAACCGGACGTCGCTCTCGACTATGTCGAGGTGGTGGATGCCGACACGCTCCTGCCCCTCGAGCGGATTGAGGGCAGCGTCCTGATCCCCGTCGCGGCACGGGTCGGAGCGACCCGCCTTATCGACAATGTGATCCTGAACGTGGAGGAGTGAACCCCATGCATCGCGAGGTCTTGCGAGGGAAGATACACCGGGCGACGGTCACCGAAGCCAACCTGGAATACGAGGGTAGTCTGACGGTGGATCGCGAGCTGATGGAGGCGGCGGGTCTTTCCGCCTATGAGCGCATCGACGTTTACAACATCACCAACGGCAACCGTTTTTCCACCTATCTCATCGAGGGGCCGAGGCATTCGGGGGTGATTTGCGTGAACGGCGCCGCGGCCCATCTTTCCCGTTCCGGCGACAAGGTGATCATCACCGGTTACGGCCTCGCCGCGGAAGGCGAGGTCAAGGACCACCGCCCCCGCGTCGTTCTGGTGGACGAGGCCAATCACATCAAGCAGGTACTCCACGAGTCGACCGGCACCCGAGTGTCTTGAAAGAGACAGCGTGGACTCGGGAGCACCCCAGGCGGTGGGGCTCGCCTACGTCGCCACTTGAATTCGGTTTCGGCGTTGCGCGGAGATTCTGGGGCTCGGGGTGAGGATACCGTGGAGATTGAGCGGATCGGAGGGGCTGACCCAGAGCGGGGAGCCGCCCTGGCGATGGCGGATGGAGCGCAGCAGCTCCACGGCTTCGGGCAGGGCGTACTGCTCCCCGGACAGGCCGGCCACGAAGCGCCCCCCGCGAATCTCGCCGCGCAGCTCCAGCTGGCGACTGGCCCGCACGATGTCCCGCCACGGAACCGGAATCCTTTCGCGCTCCAGAAGTCGTCTCTGCAGGAGGCCGTAACGCCTGAGCAGCTGCCGGGCGGCGAACTCCGCCGTGGCTTCACGCTGTGGAACGGATGCGACGGGGGACAGACCGGCCCTTGCTGGGATCGAGGAGCGGAGAGCGGTGCGCGGCAGTCGGATCGCTTCGGGGCGGTCTGAGCGACCACCAGGAACTTCTGAATCGTTCGGATCGAGCCTAGAGGCGCTTCCGGAGCCGCCCTGCCGCAGCAGTGACCAGCGGCCGGCTGGGGATCCCGGAGATCTCACACCGAACCGCCGGAGCGCCTTGGAAGGCTTCAGGAGGCGTCGCAACCCTCCGAATGAATCGCAGGTGACCAGCCCCCGGGCGATGAGCTCCGAGAGTGCCATGTTGAGGTGGGTCGATAAGAGTCCACTCGCCGATTCGAGCTCCTGGGTGAAGAGAGCGCCGCGGGTAGAAAGCAGGTGCAGCAGTGCCTGGGCCCGGCCGGATGTGTCGGTGCCAGGATCCTGCCTGGCGTCTTCGGAAAGGGACATCCAGGCCACCAGGTCCCGCCGTGGCAGCAGCGTGATGGGAGTGGTCCGGATGGCCGCCTCCCCTCGGCCCCAGATTCTTCCCCACGCCACCTCTCCCGTGAGCATCAGGTGATCCAGCCAGTCGGGACGATAGCCGCGCACCCGGGACGGGAAGAGGCTCGTCTCCCACGCCGCGGCGGGGATCTCGAATCCCGCCAGCTGCTGGATCACCTCGGCCACGCCGCGCGGGCCATCCAGCCGGTGCGCCTCATCGGCATGCTGCCAGCACGCCAGAAATCGCCAGTAGGCGGCGGCGCTCACCGGCTCGATTTCGCGTCGCAGCCGCTCCAGGGTGTAGGCGTGGATTCGTGCCAGCAACCGCCGGTCGCACCATGCCTGTTTCCCCTCGAGCCGGCAGCGAAGCACGACGCCCTGGTGCTCGAGAGTCAGCAGCGCCGGCTCATCTTCGGGTGACAGGGAGAAACGTCCTCCCGCGCCCATACCCATCGGCCCGAGAGCCTCAAGCCGGCCGCGCAGGATTACGTGCGGTTCGCGGGAGGATTCCACGGCGAAGCAGCGATCTCCCTCGTGAGCGACCCGTGAGGCGCCTCGCAGCTCCTCGATCCAATCCCCCCAACCCGACTCTCGAGCTTCCTCGCCGCTGACGTATCCCATCCACAGAAGAGCTTCATGAACCTCCTCGGCGCTTTCCGGCTGGGGCCACGCCTCGTTGCGCACGCGCGTCACGGCATCGGGATCGAGGGCGCCCAGCGTGTCGGCGCTGGAGACATCCCGCACCCGGCGCTGCAGCACCGCCTGCGTACGGCGCTCCTCCAGGGGCGCATCATCCAGGAAGGCATAAGGCATGGCGTTCAGAACTCCCAGTGCGAACGGGGAGGGCTCGGGCGTGTCGATGACGATGCGGCGAATCCGCCCGCGCCGAAGATTGCGCAGCAGCTCCACCATGCCCTCGGCGTCCATCGCCTCTTCCAGGCAATCCTCGATGGTCTGGCGCACGATGGGATGCTCCCAGGGAATGGGGAGGTCCCCCGGGGGGAGCGTCTCTCCGCAGGCCAGGACTTGCGGGAACGCCTGCACCAATTGGTCATCGGCCCGCATCCTCAAGAGAGGCGCGGGTACGCGCCTGCCGGCCTTCTGCGTCCGGGAGAGCAGCAGCGAGCGCGTCAGGTTCCAGCGCCAGCGGGTCAGGAACAGGGGAGAAGGGAAGAGCGCCTGCACCAGAACGTCCTTCGCCGAGCTGGGGTGGAGGTAGTCGAAAACTTCGGCTAGGGGAAAACTGTGGTGCGGGCCCAGCGAGATGACGATGGCCTCCTCGTTGGCCGCCGCCTGCAGCTCGAAGCCGAAGCCCCGGCAGAATCGCTTGCGCAGCGCCAGGCCCCAGGCGCGGTTGATGCGGCCGCCGAAAGGGGAGTGGATCACCAGCTGCATCCCGCCCGATTCATCGAAAAAGCGCTCCAAGATGACGCACTCCTGGGACGGCACCTCGCCCAGCGCCTTGGCGCCCTCCTCCACATACTCCGCCAGCTGCAGGGCGGCGCCTTCGCTCAACCCCGCCTCGCGCATCAGCCATTGCGGCTCGCGTCCGAGGCTCCGGATGCGGGTGATGGAGGCAGACAGCTCCGGCGTGCGCGCCGGGGCTTCACCCAGCCAGAACGGGAGGCTGGGAGGCGTCCCTTGCGCGTCCGCCACGCGCACGATTCCCGGCTCCACCTTCAGGATCTTCCAGGAGGCGTTGCCCAGCTGGAAGATGTCTCCCACGCTGGCCTCCACCGCGAAGTCTTCGTGCACCGAGCCGATGAGCGTCCCCTCGGGCTCCAGCCGGACCTGATAGTCGGCGGTGTCGGGGATGGCCCCGCCGGAGGTGAGCGCGGTGATGCGGGCGCGGCGCGTGGCGCGAAGCCGCCGGTTCACCCCGTCGCGGTGCAACAGCGCCAGGCGACCCTGCGTGTGGAGTCGCACCACCGCGTCGAAATCTTCCCGGGACAGGTCGCGAAAGGGCCAGGCGCGGGTCAGTCTGGCGAACAGAGACTCTTCCTCCCACGGCTCGGGGACGCAGGCGGCAACGATTTGCTGGGCCAGGATGTCGAGCGGACGGCGCGGCTGCGGGGTGCGGTCCAGCTCTCCGCTCCGGGCGGAATGGACCAGCGCCGCGGAACAGACCAGCTCATCGCGGGTCAGCGGGAACAGCCTTCCTTTCGGGGTGCGGGAGAGGGCATGGCCGGAACGCCCCACCCGCTGGAGAAACGTGGCGATGGACGGGGTGACTCCCACCTGAATCACCAGGTCCACGTCACCGATGTCGATTCCCAGCTCGAGCGACGCGGTGGCCACCAGCGCCCGCAGGGATCCCGATTTGAGGCGCTGCTCGGCATCCAGGCGCCGCTCGCGTGACAGGCTGCCATGATGGCTGGTGACCTGGTCCTTCCCCAGGACGTCCGTCAGCCGCGCTGCCACCCGCTCGGCGAGCTTGCGCGTGTTGACGAAGATGAGCGTGGTGCGATGCTCCTGAATCAGCGCCGCCATCCGCTTGTAGATCTCGTCCCACATCTCATGGGAGCAGACGGCAGACAGCGGGGAATCGGGGATCTCCACTCCCAGGTCCAGCTCGCGACGGTGTCCCACGTCCACCAGGGCGACCTCGCGCCCCGTGCCGACCAGGAGCTGGCCGACTTCCTGCAGGGGCTTTTGAGTGGCAGAAAGCCCGATGCGCTGGGGCGGGGAATCGGCCAGGGAATCCAGGCGCTCCAGCGACAGGGCCAGGTGCGCTCCGCGCTTGTCGCCGCAAAGGGCATGGATCTCATCCACGATGACCGTGCGCACCGTCCGAAGCATGCGCCGGCCGCTGTCGCTGGTGAGGAGGATGTAGAAGGATTCGGGAGTGGTGACCAGGATGTGGGGCGGGCGCTTGTTCATGGCGGCGCGAGCCGCAGGCAGCGTGTCGCCCGAGCGCACCAGGACGCGCACCTCAGGCAGCGACGCATCCATCGCCATCAGCTCGGTCAGGGGACCCTGCAGATTCTTCTGGACGTCGTTTCCCAGAGCCTTCAGCGGCGAGAGGTAGAGGACCTGCGTGGTGTCCGCCAAGTCCGGACCCTGACGGATCAGCAAGTCGATGGCCGATAGAAACGCGGCCAGCGTCTTCCCGGTTCCCGTGGGCGCTGCGATCAAGGTGTGCCGCCCCTCCCGGATGAGCGGCCAGCCTCTCTCCTGGGGCAGGCTTGGCCTGCCAAACTGCGCCTCGAACCACTTCGCAATCGTCGGATGGAAATTGAGGACTTGCATCGCGGTTAGTTGATAGTTAGAAATTCGCTTGTACGAAACCTGCCCGAGTCAAACGCCCCAAATCTCCCGGGACGCAGCCAAGAAATGTTCGAACCTTTCAAACGATAACACAATACTCCGCGCGTCCAGACCACGTTGTAGCACAGACCGGATTCGGCGGCGGGCATGTTGGTCGGGATTAACCACCACGAGTGATTTCAGCCCCCCGGGCCTCAAGCTTGTTTGAAATAGTGCCGTTGCGTGCAGGTCATTGGGAGACATGGAGTACCCGAGCACGACCACATGTTTGGCTTTGTGAATAGCGGCCGCGGCCTCCTTCCAGAGTTTCGCGAAGGCACCTCTATCGTACGCCTTGTGTGTTTCGGGCGGGATGATGGAAAAGCGAAGATCGCCGTGCTGTTTCGTGTAGGGGCGTTCCTTAAGCCTAACCAAGGATGATGAGGCCCTCTGGGTGATATAGAAATGGAGCGAGCCATGCAACTTGTATAGATGCACCGTCCTCTCCTTGGACGCCGGCCGCAAATCGGGCTGCCAGAATTCATCTCCCGAGAGAAGGCTGCCGCGACTTCCTAGTGTGAACCCATAACCGTAGCGAGAATTCCATTTTCCTATACCGTAACGCTTCAAGGCGTAGTCAACCGTGCAGTCATAATTGAAGGAAATCATGTCGTCACGCGGCTTTAGAATGTCTTTCACGAATCTATTATGATATTCGCACGGTGAAGATATGCGTTCGGAAGATCCACCGTCGTCCTGCCCAGTCAAGGATTCTTCGAGCACAGCGGCAATTGCTTGCTGAAGCCGGTCCCGCTTCTGCTTGAGCGTATCGCTCTTGAATGCGCGATTTTCCCCTGTGGTCTGCAGCATTCGTATCGTGTGTTCCAGAGTAGAGAAGACTGCTTCCATCGTGACATCGAAGTTCGTTCCGAAGAGCTCCACGACGTCCTTCATCACCCTCGCAATGAGACTTCTGTGTTTCGGGTTTCTCACTTTTTGAAGTTGAGTGTAAAAGTCGCTGTTGAGGGGAGGGAGGCACGCTTTTCGTGCGGGGTTTACAAACTTGCAGCCTCTCGTAGCGCCAGCTCCCAGGACGAAGAGTGCCATGGACTCACGCTAGGTATGACAAGGCATTGGAAGAGTACCAAGGGTCTCCCAGGTCAGGACCCGCTGATGCTGATGCCTTCCAGGAGGACGGTGGAGCCGGAATTACCGGAGGCGAAGAAACGCAGGTCGTCGGCAACGGCCGCGAGGGAGTTGAGCAGATCGCGGATATTCCCGGAGATGCCCATCTTCTGCACCGGCCGGACCATGGCGCCATTCTCCATTTCCCAGCCCACGGCGCCCAGGGAGAAATCGCCGCTGATGGGGTCGATGGTGTGCAGCCCCATCACTTCGGAGACGTAGATCCCCTTGGCCACCATTCCCAGCAGTGTCTTCCGGTTGATTCCGGTGGAGCGCAGCAGCAGCGTGTTGGTCCCGATGTGGGGCGACGCCAGGTAGCCGCCGCGCTGGGAGCTTCCGGTGCGGTGGGTTTTCATCTTGCGGGCGGTGTAATCGTCGTGCAGGTAGCTGCTCAGGAATCCCTGGTCGATGAGAGTGGTGCGCCGTGTGGGGGTTCCCTCACCATCTACCGGGCCGGTGTTCAGCGCGCCGGGCAGCCTTCCGTCATCGATCAGGGTGAGGTTGGCGCGCGCCACGCTCTGCCCCAGGAGGCCCTTGAAGAGCGACTTGCTCTTGATCACGTTGTCGGCATAAAACGCCGAAGCCAGCGTCCCGAAGACCCCGGCGACCACTTCCGGGTCCAGCACTACCTCGGTGCGCCGGGTGGTGACTGATTCGGCACCCAGCTTGTTGATGGCCCGGGAGGCGGCCTCGATGCCGATCGCATCCGGCTCGAGATCGTCAATCCCCAGCGCGAAGCCCGCCGAATACCCGGTCTGGTTCTCCTCCTTCTCGATGGCCACCAGCTCGATGGAGCCGAAGGCGCGACTCATGGTGTAGCCCACTCGCAGCCCCGCCGTGTTGGCGACCCAGCAGCCTCCCCAGACATCCGAATAGCGGCTGTCCCGCACGCGCTTCACTCGACTGGAGAAGCGCAATGCGCAGCTCTCGATCCGCCGGGCCATGTCCACCTTCTGATCCACCGACACTGCAGCCAGCTGAGGGTCGGCGTTCTTGAGATTGAAAGCCGTCTCCTCCGGTGCCGGTACCTGAAGGTCCGGCTCGGGATCCACGTGCGGCAGGATGGCTACCGCCCGCTCCACCGCCTTGCTGATTCCCTGGGCGGTGGCATCGGGGGTGAACGAGAATCCGACACGTCCGGAACGGAATACGCGCAGGCCCAGCCCGCGCTCCTGCTTCGCCTCGACGCTTTCGATCCGCTGATCCACGACGCTGGCGGAAGTCTCGTGGGTGTTCTGATAGTAGATCTCACCTCCGTCCACCGGCGCCTTCGCCAGGGCCGCCAGCGCCAGATCCAGGATCTTGTCGTGCTCGCCGCTCGTCATGATCGCCTCGCGCTTCATTCGGTGGGAGCGACGATGCCGCCCACCACGATGCTTGGAATCCGCAGCGTCGGCTGCGCGTCGGCCACCGGAACTCGCTGGCCATCCTTCCCGCAGGTTCCCACCCCGAAACCCAGGTCGGAGCCGACGGCATCGATACTGCTCAGGACTTCCGGTCCGTTGCCAATCAGCGTGGCGTCCCGGATCGGCTCGGCGATCTTTCCGTCGCGGATGCGGTAAGCCTCGCCCACGTTGAAAATGAAATTGCCGCTGGCGATGTCCACCTCACCGCCTCCCATCTGGCAGACGAAGACTCCGTCCTTCACGCTGGCGAGGATTTCCTCCGGGGAGCTCGTCCCCGACAGGATCATCGTGTTGCGCATCCGCGGAATGGGAAGGTGGCGGTAGCTTTCGCGCCGGCCGTTGCCGGTCGGGGAGTGGCCGAGCTTGCGCGCGGTCCGGCGGCTGTGCAGGTACGACTTGAGTACGCCCTTGTCGATGAGCAGCACGCACGAGCTGGGGATGCCTTCATCGTCCATGCCGGTGGAGCCGCGCTTGCCGGGCAGGGTCCCGTCATCCACGACCGTGATCAGCTCGGAGGCGACCTGCTGCCCCAGCTTGCCCGCATAGATGGAAAGGGCCTTTTCGGCGAAATCCCCCTCCAGTCCGTGGCCGCAGGCTTCGTGGACCATGGTCCCTCCCGCCTTGGAGGAAAGCACCACGGTGAAGGTGCCGGCCGGGGCGGGCTTAGCGGCCAGCTGCACCATGGCGATGCGCGCCGCTTCCACGCCGACCTCCTCCGGGGGGTGTTCCTCGAACAGCTCGAATCCCTTGGTCTCGGCCAGGGAATGGTAGCCGGTGCGAATCTGCTCTCCCTCCCGGGCGATGGCAGAGCCAAACAGGGTTGAGTAGACCCGGGTCTCGTGCGCGCACACTCCGTCGGAATTGATGATGCCGATGGAGAGCGTGGAATCACCGTAGCTGGCCGAGAACTGGACCACCGAGGGGTGGGCATCGCGCGCCGCCTTCTCCGCCCGGCGCAGCAGCTCCACCTTGCGGCCGAGATCAATCGTTCCCGGAGCGATTCGGATCGGCGAGACGGGCGGGATTTCGGAGGGGCGCAGCATCGCAATGGGGCCGGGCTTTCCCCCCTCCTCCAGCGCCCCCGCCAGCCGCGTGGCTTCGACCACGAGAGTTTCCAGATCCAGGGAGTTGCCTGAATAGAAGAAAGTCCGATCGTTGGAGACCAGACGCAACGAGACGCCCGAGTCCTCACCCGAGAGAATCTCCTCGAGCTTCCCGTCATCCAGAACGATGCGGGTGTACTGATTCGCCTGGAGATAGATTTCGCCGAACTCGCCCCCTCGGGCGAGAAGAGCCTCCAGGATTCGCCGTGCCGATGATTCATCCATAAGGTTCATGCCTGCTCCTCAGCGTGCCGCCTTGCGCCCTTCCCATTCTCGTCGCAACGACTCGAAGGCCTGCCTCGCCCTGGCCCGGGTCTCCTCCAGGGGGCCGGAAGTGTCCAGGACGAGGTGCGCGATTCTCCGCCTGGAAGCCGGATCGGCCTGGGCACCGACTCGGCGGAGCGCCTCTTTCTCGCCGATTCCGTCACGGGATCTCAACCGGTGAATTTGTGTGGCCGTGTCACATTCGGTCAGGACGATTCGATCGAAGCGGCCGAATGCACCCGCCTCCGCCAGCAGCGCCGCCTGGGTCACCGCGATTCCCCCCGGGTTCTGCTGGGCGAAGTGCGCCACCCGCTGCTCCGCCTCGGCGAGGATCCGGGGATGGAGAATGGCATTCAGCTGAAGCCTCGCCCGCTCGTCGCTGAAAACCCGCTCGCCCAGCTGCTTTCTGTCGATCCGGCCGGCAGAATCCAGGATTCCATCGCCGAACTTCTCCAGGATCTCCCGGTAGGCGGGCGCCCCGGGCTCCATCAGTTCATGGCCCAGGATGTCCGCATCCAGGACGAATGCCCCCTCCTCCCGAAACACCTCCGCCACGACCGACTTTCCGGTGGCGATGCCTCCCGTGAGGCCCACCCGGAAGACGAGCGGGCTCCCGATCGGCTCTCCTTCGCCACTCATCTTTGGGCCGGCAGTCCGCGATGGACCCGAGCCGCCTGCAGGGTGTTCCTGAGCAGGCAGGCGATGGTGAGGGGCCCCACGCCGCCCGGAACCGGAGAGAGGGCGCCGGCTCTTGGCTTGACGCGCCGTGGGTGCACATCGCCCACCAGAACGCTCTTGCCGGATTTCAGCGCCGCCAATTGCCGGGAGCCGATCCCGAAGAAATCCTCCGCCTGTCCCGAGGTAGCGATCCGGTGAATACCCACGTCCACCACCGTCGCCCCGGGCTTGACGAATTCCTCGGTGACGAATGCGGGCTTCCCCACGGCTACCACCAGGAGTTCGGCGCTCCGCGCCAGGTGCGGAAGGTCCCGGGTTCTGGAATGGCACATCGTCACGGTGGCGTTGGCATGCAGGAGCAGGATGGACATCGGCTTTCCCACGATGTTGCTGCGGCCTACGACCACGGCATGGGTCCCCTCCAGGGCGATGCCGGAGCGCTGCAACAGCTCCATGATGCCGCTCGGGGTGCAGGGGCGCAGACCTTCCGCTCCTTCCACCAGCTTGCCCACATTCTCAGGGTGGAGGCCGTCCACGTCCTTCCCCGGATCCAGAGAGTGGAGGATGCGGGCTTCATCGGCGTCCTCGGGAAGCGGAAGCTGCACAAGAATCCCGTCTACGTCCGACCGGTCGTTGAGGCCCCGGACCGCAGAAAGAGTCCGTCCGGCATCCACATCGCCCTCCAGGCGCACCAGCTCGGAATCGATTCCCACCTGCTCGCAGGCCTTGATCTTGTTGCGGACGTAGACCTGGGAAGCGAGGTTTTCGCCAGAGAGGACGACCACCAGCCTCGGACGGGGCTTCCCGCGCGCCAGCAGGTCCGCCACCCCGGCCGCCACTTCCTGGCGAATGGCATGAGCCACCGCCTCACCATCCAGAACCCTGGCTCCCACGCTACTTCACCTTTTCGAAGTGCCACGCCAGACCGGCTTGGTACGTCTCGGTACCGACTTGAAAGTTCGAGATTAGGAGCCCCAGGGACTTGCGTTTCTTGCTGGGCGGCATCTCGCGGAAGAAAAGGAGCCGCTCCACGGGTTGCCCGGTATCGAGGATCATTCCGCTGTCGAAAAAATCGTCGCGCATCGCGTCGAGGTCCTCCCCCGGCTTGCCGATTCCCTGAAGGTACTGATACAGATCGGTGTAATCCAGAATGTGATCTTCCTCGTGCGGGCCACCTAGACGCACGACATTTCCCGGCTGGAACCGTACCAGCTCCTTGTTGCGGTTGTCGATGGTCAGAAGAAAAACCTGAAAGGGTGCCGGGTGTCCGCCGGGGCCTCGAAAAACCCCTCCGCTGCCGGGGGTGTGCTTCTGAATCCATCCTTCCCATTCCAGCACCGACAGGGGTCGGGCGGAGAAGTCCACGCTGTGGCTGGAAGCTTTTGCCAGATCCGTTTTCGGCTCACCCTCGACACAGGCCGGCCCCGCCACGATTCGGACCGGCACCGGTTCCGAGGCGAACTCCCGGGTGGAAAACAGCAGACTCAGAGAGAGAACCATGATCCAGGCGACGGGAGTAACCAGGACCCGAAGGCGGGACGGGAGCATGGGGCATCCTCGAGAGAACGCGGAAAGATAGGCTGAATCAGGAGATCTGTCAAGAAAGTGAAAGGTTGGATCAGCGTAGCAGAAATGCGGTCACGCTTCCTCGAGCGGGGTCGGTCTTCAGGCCCTGCCTGGTCAGACACGATCCCCGACTGGGGAAATCAGTGGTCGGTCTTGAGCATCTGGGGAGTTGCCTTGATGATGAATACCTCTTCACTTCCATCTGGATTGGTCTTGACGACCCGGTGCAGGACCACCCGCTGATTGTTCTTGGTGGCAACCATGGTTTCGACCCGGATGTCCTCGGCGATGGGTCCGTCGGTCTCGTTCCATCCCCTGGGGACGGTGGGCTTAACGTTCCAACCCTGAATTTTCATCCGAATCCTCCTGTTTGACGAGGGGCCCGCATCTTCGGGGAGAAGATGCGGGCCCGACTCTCCACTACCCCCCCAGATAGGGAGAGCTAAAAACCATTCGGCATTTTCGCAAAGCGGCCTTTTCGCCGCTTCACAAGGAAGATATACCCAACGATCCGCCCCCTGTCAACCTGAAAAAGTCGACCTAAATGCTTGACACGCCCGCCGAAGGGCCGCTGCGGCCGATATACAGTCTCCTGAAGCGGGCCATTGATGCGTCGACCCGGGGACGGTTATAATTCCCTGCCAGCGAATCTCTTATCCCCAAGGAGGTCAGATCCATGGCCAGAGCCCTTATCGCAGGCGCCGTCCGGACACCCATCGGCCGTTTTCTCGGGGGCCTGAAGGGGTTTTCGGCCACCCAATTGGGCGCCTGTGTGGTTGCCGAAACCCTTCGACGCACAGGAATTCCCCCGGACGCCGTGGGGGAGGTCATCATGGGAAATGTGATCCAGGCGGGGCTGGGACAGAATCCCGCCCGGCAGGCCGCCCTCCGGGGAGGCCTCCCGGGCGGTGTCGCAGCCATGACTATTAATAAGGTTTGCGGCTCAGGGTTGAAATCGGTGGTCCTGGCCTCGCAGGCGGTGCTCCTGGGGGACCATGAGGTTGTGGTGGCCGGTGGAATGGAGAGCATGAGTAACGCCCCATACCTCCTGACCGGCGCCCGGGAGGGGTACCGGATGGGCCACAACCAGATTGTCGATTCGATGATCCGGGACGGGCTTTGGGACGTGTACGAGGACTATCACATGGGCTGCACCGGGGAAAACGTGGCGCAGAAATATGACATCTCCCGGCGCATGCAGGATGAGTACGCCACGCAGAGTCATCGCAAGGCCATTGCGGCGATGGATGCGGGAAAATTCAAGGCGGAAATCGTCGGGGTACAGGTGCCGCAGAAAAAGGGTGAGTCGCTGCTGTTCGACACCGACGAAGGTCCCCGTCGTGACACTTCGGTGGAAACCCTGGCCAAACTGAAGCCCGCCTTCAAAAGCGACGGCACCGTGACCGCGGGCAATGCGCCCGGCGTGAATGACGGCGCATCCACCATGCTGGTGCTTTCCGAAGCTGCGGCCGCAAAATACCGCGTGACTCCCCAGGCGGAAGTGGTTGCCTATGCCACCTCCGGAGTCGAGCCCAAGTGGGTGATGATGGCACCTTTGGCAGCCGTGGAAGCCGTGCTCAAGAAAACCGGGTGGAAGCGCGAGGAAGTGGATCTCTACGAGCTCAACGAAGCGTTTTCCGTTCAGGCCATCGCCTTGGTGAAGGAGCTGAAGCTCCCGGCGGAGCGCGTGAACGTGAATGGGGGAGCCGTGGCGCTGGGGCATCCCATCGGTGCCAGCGGTGCACGCATCCTCACCACGCTAATCCATGCCTTGAAGGATCGGGGTGGCAAGCGAGGCATCGCGGCCCTGTGCCTGGGAGGCGGGAACGCCGTGGCCATGGCGATTCAGGTCGTCTGATCGCGGGTCGCCGGGAACGACCGAGCTTGTCCGCGGGCATGCCGGCCTCCTGATGTGCCGCCGCAGGGACCGAAGCTCGCAGCGTGCAAGACTCGAGTGAAGCGGCATTACGCCGCAATCAGAGAAAGCCGGGGAGGCATCCGTGGAAATCCGAGCCGTGGGAGTCGTGGGTGGCGGCACCATGGGCAATGGCATCGCGCATGTAGCCGCAGCGGCCGGGCACCCCGTTGTTCTGGTCGATCGCTCCGAAGAGTTTCTCAGACGGGCGCTGGCGACCATCGACAAGAACCTGCAACGAAACGTCGACAAGGGAACCCTCAGCGCGGCCGACAAAGCGACGGTCCTGGCTCGGATCACCACCAGCGAGACACTTGAGAAACTGTCGACTGCGGACTTCGTCATCGAGGCGGTCAACGAAGATCTCGACCTGAAGCGCCGGATCTTCGGGGATCTGGATCGAATCTGCCGGCCGGGTGTCATCCTGGCTACCAACACCTCCTCCATCTCGGTCACCAAGATTGCGGCCGTCACGAAGCGCCCCGGCCAGATCATCGGGATGCACTTCATGAACCCGGTGCCCGTCATGAAGCTGGTCGAGGTGATTCGCGGCCACGCCACTTCCGACGAGACCTGGGAAGCGACCCGGGCGCTCTCGGAGAAGTGGGGGAAGGTCCCCGTGGAGGTTCACGACTACCCCGGCTTCGTCTCCAACCGGGTGCTCATGCCCATGATCAACGAGGCGATCTGCGCCCTGCACGAGGGGGTGGGTTCCCGGGAGGCCATTGACACGGTGATGAAGCTCGGGATGAACCACCCCATGGGTCCCCTGACGCTGGCGGATTTCATCGGGCTGGACACGTGCCTGGCCATCCTGCAGGTTCTCCACGAAGGCTTCGGAGATCCCAAGTACCGGCCGTGTCCCCTGCTCAAGAAGATGGTGGACGCGGGGTATCTGGGGAGGAAGTCAGGGCGCGGGTTTTACGACTACGAACGCACCTGACCGCGATGATCGAATTTGTCCGGGCGCTATCCGCTTCCCGGGACTTCGGTCCCGATCTGGTGCAGGTGCGGTCCTTTCCCGCCGTTTCCGGTAAATACGCGGATCTCGCCGAGGGTTTGTCCCCTTTCCTTTCCGAAGCGCTGCAGCGCCAGGGAATCCGGCGTCTCTACTCCCACCAGGCCGAGGCGATCGATCGGATCCGTCGCGGCGAAAACGTCTTGGTGGTCACCCCTACCGCCTCGGGTAAGAGCCTCATCTATATCCTCCCCACCTTCGAGCGGGTGGCCCGGGAGCCGAGAGCCCGGGCGCTGTACCTCTTCCCCTACAAAGCACTGGAACAGGATCAGCTCAAGGCGATTCTCTCCCTGGGGGGAGACCTGGGTGGAGGCAGGAAGATTCGCGCCGAGATTTATGACGGCGACACCCCCGCATCCCGCCGCAAGGCGATCAAGGCCGATCCTCCCGACATCCTGATCACCAACCCGGACATGCTCCACCTGGGGCTGCTGGCATACCACGATGACTGGAGGGAGTTTTTCTCCCATCTCCGGCTCGTGGTCCTGGACGAGATGCACGTCTACAAGGGGATCTTCGGGAGCCATCTGCACCACATTCTGGTGCGCCTGCGGCGGGTGGCGGAGCACCACGGGGCCCGTCCAAGTTTCGTGGGTTCCTCGGCCACTATCGCCAATCCCGCCGAGCTGGGAACCTCGCTGACGGGGGAGCCATTCGCCCTGGTGGACGACAATGGCGCTCCCCGGGCGGCGAAGCACATCGCCTTCCTGAATCCGGCGGCCAGCGCCTACACCTCGGCCACCAAGCTGATCGCGAAATCACTCGCCTCAGGGTATCGCACGATTGCTTTCACCAAGGCGCGGAAGATCACCGAGCTGATTCACTCGTGGCTGGTCCAGCAGGATCCAAAGCTGCGGGAGCGCATCTCCTCCTATCGGGCCGGCTATCTGCCCGAGGAGCGCCGCGACATCGAGCGACGCCTGGTGGAGGGGAGTCTCCGGGGAGTGATCTCCACCAGCGCGCTGGAGCTGGGGGTGGACATCGGCGGATTGGATGTCTGCGTGCTGGTTGGCTATCCCGGCTCCATCGTCTCGTCCTGGCAGCGAATCGGGCGGGTGGGGCGCGAAGACCGGGAGTCCCTGACCTGCCTCGTGGGGATGCCCGATGCGCTGGATCAATACTTCATGAGACAGCCGGAGGAATTCTTCCGCCGGGGTTTTGAGAGGGTGGTGTTCGACCCCGGCAACCGGGTGATCGCTTCGGACCATCTGGTCTGCGCGAGCGCGGAGATTCCCCTCACGCGCGAGGCGGACGAGCCGCGCTACGCTCCGGGGGTTTTCGCTGTGGTGCAGGAGCTGGAGCGGCAGGGAGGCCTGGTGCGGGACGCCGAGGCGGAGCGCTGGTATTCGTTCCGGCGCAATCCTCAAAGAGGCGTGAATCTCAGGGGCATCGGCAACACCTACACCATCCTCCGAAGCGAGGGTGATGATCGCACGGCAAGGGTCATCGGAACGGTGGACGCCATCCGCGCCTTTCACGAGTGTCACGATGGGGCCATTTACCTCCACCTGGGGCAGCAATTCCTGGTCCGCGCCATGGATGTGGAGCATCGAAAGGTGCGAGTGGTGGCGGTGGATTCGGATTACTACACCGAGGTCAAAGCCGAGAAGCAGACCGAGGTGCTGGAGACCTTCGCTTCCCGGGATCTGGGGCCGGCCCGGATTCACCTGGGGAGGCTGAAGGTGACCGAGGAAATCCTCGGTTACGAGAAGCGGCGTCTGCATGGCCGCGACCGGATCTCCTCCCACGATCTGCAGCTTCCTCCCATCGTGTTCGAGACGGTGGGCTTGTGGATGGAGCTGCCGGAGGATCTGCGCGGCATGGTGGTGGCCCGGGAAGGGCACTTCATGGGAGGCATCCATGCGACCGAGCATGCCGCCATTTCCCTGTTTCCGTTGCTGGCCATCTGCGACCGTAATGACATCGGCGGTATTTCCTACCCGCTCCACCCGCAGCTGGGACGGTCCGCCATCTTCATCTATGACGGCTATCCGGGCGGGGTCGGTCTGGCGGCAAAGGGATATGAGGGATTGGAAGATCTGCTGGAGCGGACGCGCAAGCTCATCGAAGGATGCCCGTGTGAAAAAGGCTGCCCTTCCTGCATCCATTCTCCCAAGTGCGGCAACGGCAACCAGCCTTTGGACAAGGAAGCGGCCCTTCTGATCCTCCGGGTGTTGACCGGGGTAATGCCGCTGGAGGCGTCGGTGCTGGAGTCGCCGCAGCCCGCGAGCGTGCCTCGTTCGCCCGCAACGGAGGTCCGGCGGGAGAAGAAGGAGCCGGATGGGAGAGTCCTGTACTTCGATCTGGAGACCCTGCGCAGCGCCGAGGAGGTTGGCGGCTGGGGGAACACGGCGAGAATGGGGATGTCCGTGGCGGTGGTGTTCGAGGAGGGAAAAGGGGAGTACCGCACCTACCGCGAGGCCGACGTGGAGCGTCTCCTCCTGGACCTGGTGACGGCCGATCGGGTCATCGGCTTCAACATCGACCGGTTCGACCTGTCGGTGCTTTCGGGCTACACCCGCTGGGATTTGGGGAAAATTCACACCTTCGACATGCTCGATTACATCAACGCCAAGCTGGGATTCCGGCTCAAGCTGGATGCCCTGGCGCAAGCGACGCTGGGAGAGACGAAATCCGCTGACGGGCTGCAGGCCCTGGCCTGGGTCAGGGAGGGCCGCTTCGATCTCATCGAGGAGTATTGCCGGAAGGACGTGGAGGTGACCCGCAGCCTGCACCGATTCGGTGTCACGAATCGGTTCCTGCTCTACCTCGATCGGGAGGGTCGCAAGGTGCGGCTTCCGGTGGAGTGGACCTGAGCGGGGGGCAACGGAGCGATGGAATCAAAGTCTCTGGACGCGCTGCTGTCGCAGTACCGGCTCGAGGTGCTGGGCGAGGAAAGCCCGGATGCACGGGAGATGGCGCGATTCCGCGAATTTCTGGTGAGCCACGGAGGCCTGCGCAAGCTGCAGCTGCCCGGGAAGGAGGACCGGCTCCTGGCCCAATCCGAGGCGCTGCGCTGCTTCCACTTCTCCCAGTACCTGGACTGGTACCTGACCGAGAAGGCGGGAGCCTCCATCCGCGAGGTGGAAGACGCACGGGTGGGACTCGGTCGTTTCAATGAGTGGCTCCTGAAGCAGCAGGCCATTCCGCGGGAAGCTTTCGAGGAGAACCGGGAGTCGATTCTGGGCGGGGAGGCCGGGCCCGCGGTTTATGAGAACGTGTCCAGCCCCGACAGTGACGACGAGGAGGATGGTATCGCCGCCGTCCGGGAAGAAAAAGATTTCTACGTTCCCGGCGAATACTCCGCCACCTTGACCGGCGAGTTCATCCTCACCAAGGTGCAGGAAGGGATTCTCTACGGCAGGCTTCCGGACGGCGGAAAGGAAATCGGCCCCATCCTCGTGGATCGAGCCGTCAGCAGCAGTCACTGCGTGGGCGATCGAATCCACCTTTCGCTGGGCAGGGCCGGCGACCACTGGAATCTGCTGCATGAGGGTCGAAGGCGGAGCTAATGATGGTGCCTATCACGACCTTCGTAAGAACATCGTCAAGCTGATCACCTGGGCTCGGTAACGCTTCTCTCATTCAATCCTAGAGGCCATTCCACGCCCTCGGGGCGAGTCGGTGTGGCTGGCGCTTCCCAGGCAATGAATTGTGCTCGAGGCTTGATTCCACGGGGGGAAAGTGATAAAAACCGGCACGTTTGAGCCATGACGGCTCCAATTGGAGGAACTGAAGCGTGAGCAAAATGACCCGCACGGACCTGATCGAGGCCATCGCCAAGGAAGCCGGCACTGAGAAGAAAGCCGCCAAGACCTTCCTGGAAGCTTTCACCAGCATCGTCGAGAAGACGATGAAGAAGGGCGGAGAGATTCCTTTGGCCGGCCTGGGCAAGTTCAAGGTCGTGAAGCGCAAGGCCCGCATGGGGCGCAACCCGGCCACCGGCCAGGCCATCAAGATTCCCGCCAAGACCGTGGCGAAGTTCTCCGTGGCCAAGAACCTCAAGGACATGGTGAAGAAGGCTTAACCGCCTCACTCACGACGTGACCGAAAAAGCCCGCCGACCCCGAAAGGGGTGGCGGGCTTTTGTCTGGAGCGCACCAAATGGCGATGCCGGCGGGTTCCCGGCTCAAAGGCTCAGGGCAGCGGATCGGAGAATTTTTCCAGCTTCTGCAGGCTGCTCTCGGCCTCCTTCAGGTAGCCGAACTCCGGGTGACCCATCTTGATCACCCGCTGGTAGTAGTTTCGGGCATGGGCGGTCAGGCGGGCCTCATCGAGCGTCAGCGCCAATCCAAAGAGCGCACCCTGATGTCCCTCGGAGCTGTAGAACGGCTTCTTCGAGTCGAACAGATCCACGGCACACAGATAGTGGTAGATGGATTCGGGATAGCGCTGGTAGCGCTCCACCTCCAGCCGCCCCCGCTCGGCAAAAGCCGCGGCGCGCCCGTTCTGATAGAAATCACGGTTCTCCAGGCAGCGGTCGAGCCACCGTAAAGCCTCCTCGGCGCGCCGCTGGAAGCTGTAACAGTAGGCGATCTGCAGGGACGCCACGCCCTGCTCGGGGGGATCGCTTCCCAGCTCGCTCAATCCCGCCAAATAGTATTTCAGCGCCTCCTGATACTTCTCCTTGTCATAGTGCCAGTCTCCGAGGTCCAGGAGGAAGTACCCGAGCAGCTCCGCGGCGCCCGAGCGCCGAGCCAGCTCACGGTACTCGGGCTCCATCCGGATTGCCTCCTGAAGCTCCGCCGCCTCCAGATGGGCCAGCATCCGCTGGTCCAGCCGACGGCGCTCCAGCTCCACTTGTCGACGCGTTGGGTTCTTGGCCAAAGGAAACCTCGGATCGTCTCAGCAGGGAATGGCGGATACCCGGGCCGGAGTAACCTCGGTGATGCGCGCCCTCACGAGCCGATTCACGCAATCCTCTGGGCGCGCCAGCAGGGCCATGTCGATGAAATTGCCCGACAGGGCGCGGACCCGCCCATCGGGGAGGCAATCTCGCAGCCCCAGCACTTCCAGATCGCGGCCCACGAACGACGCCCGGAAGCGGTGCGAGAGGTCGTTGCCTAAGGCCCTCAGCGCCGCACTGCGCTCCTTGATGACGTCACCTCGGACGCGGTCTGTCGCCTCGGCGGCGGGCGTTCCGGGACGTGCCGTGAAGCTGAAGACGTGAAGGTAATTCAGCTGGGAAGAGGCGATGAACTCCAAGGTCTCGAGGAATTCCTCCTGGGTTTCGCCGGGGTAGCCCACGATGACGTCGGCCCCCAGGCCCACTTCCGGTATTCTCTGCCGAAGCGTCTCCAGGGACTGGCGGTAGTGGCGGGTCCGGTAGGGGCGGCGCATTCTCCCGAGCACCTCGTCGGAACCGCTCTGCAACGGAATCTGCAGGTGGGGTGCGAGCCGCGGCGAGCTGGCGAGCGTTTCCACCAGCTCTTCGGTCACGCAGCGCGGCTCCACCGAATTGAGCCGGATCCGCCCCACGGAAGGAAGCTCCGAGGCGCGCCTGAGCAGGGCCGCGAGCGTCGTAGCGGGAGTCAGATCCTTTCCGTAATCCCCCGTATTGACTCCCGTGAAGACGATTTCCTGAAACCCGGCTTCCGCCAGCAGGGTCACTTTTTTCAGGACCGTCTCCGGATCCACGCTTCGACTGGCGCCGCGTACCGAGGGAATAATGCAATAGGAGCAGCGCAGGTCGCACCCTTCCTGGATCTTCAGAAACGCCCGGGTCTGGTCCGAGAACAGGGGCAGGGGATCGTCGGCCGACTCGAGACAGGCCATCTGCACGGGGAGGTTGGGAAGGAGTTTCACCACCAGATGCTTCAGCCCCTTCTGGCCTGCGAGCCCCACCACGGCGTCCACGCCTGGAATCGCCTCCAAGGATTTCGGATCGCGCTGGGCATAACAGCCGGTGACCACCAGGGTGCCCTGGGGATTGGCGCGCCTCAGCTTGCGAATCAACTGCCGGGATTGAGCATCGGCGGCGGAGGTGACGGTGCAGGTGTTGACCAGAATGAGCCGGGCGGCCGCCGGGTCTGCCGTGGCCGACATCCCCAGCGCCACCAGATCCGCTTCCATGGCGGCGGAATCGAACTGGTTGAGCTTACAGCCCAACGTGGCGACATGATAAAGGGTGGGGCGATTCACGGGCGGTTCCGGATTTCCTCGGAGCGGCGGGCGATTTTCTCGGCCATCTCTTGCTTGTACTGGTGAATCGCCTGCCGCAATCGGGGATCTCCGGTGGCGAGAATCTGCACCGCCAGGATGGCTGCGTTGATCGCGCCGGCCTCCCCGATGCTGACGGTGGCCACCGGCACGCCGCCGGGCATCTGGACGGTGGAGAGCAGGGAGTCGAGCCCTTGAAGCGGAGAGGTGTTCAGCGGCACGCCGATTACGGGAAGCGAGGTGTGGGCGGCCAGGGCGCCGGCCAGGTGGTTCGCGAAGCCGGCGGCGCCGATTAGCACCAGAATCCCACGACCCTCGGCTTCTCTGGCATAGCGGGCCGTCATCTCCGGCGCCCGGTGGGCGGAGGAGAGTTGCACTTCCACCTCCACCCCGAATTTCTTAAGAAGCTCCACCCCTTTGGTCATCAAGGGAAGATCGCTCTCGCTCCCCAGGACGATACCCACCAACGGCCGCGCTCCCTGGCTCATGATTCCGCCCCTCTCTCCCGCGTGGCAGCTGGACTGCGCACGTGGGCCTTATGCTCGAAGGCCACCGCCTCCTCGGCGATGTCCCTGCGAAAGTACCGGTTGGAGAAATGGATGACTTGCACGGCCTGGTAGGCGGCCGAGCGGGCATGATCGAACGTGGCGGATAGGGCGGTGACGCCCAGCACGCGCCCCCCGGCACTGAGAATGGAGCCCTGCTCGGATCGCTTCGTTCCCGCGTGAAACACCTGCACGCCGGGGACGGACCCCGCCTTGTCCAGCCCGTCGATGGGACGATCGGTCTGATAGGTCTCGGGATAGCCTTCGGACGCCATGACCACGCAGACCGCGCGGTCCCGGTGCCAGAGAACGTCGATCTTGTCCAGGCGCTTCTCAACGGTGGCCAGGAGCAGCTCCGCCAGATCCGACTTGAGCCGGGAGAGCAGCACCTGCGCCTCGGGATCGCCAAAGCGCGCGTTGAACTCCAGAACTTTGGGCCCCTCCTCGGTCAGCATGATCCCGGCGTACAGGATACCCCGGTAGGTCCTTCCCTCCCGGTCCATGCCGCGGATGGCCGGGACGAAGACTTCCGCGGTCACCCGCTCGAAGATTTCCTGCGAGACGTGAACCGAAGGTGAGAAAGCTCCCATGCCGCCCGTGTTCGGACCGCGGTTGGCATCCCCGATCCGCTTGTAATCCTGGCAGGTGACCAGGGGGTACACGAACTCCCCGTCGGAAAGCGCGAAGAAGGAGACTTCACGGCCGCGCAGGTAATCCTCGACGATGAGACGATCGCCGGCGGTGCCGAACTTGCGACGCTTCATGATGTCGGCCACCGCGCCTTCGGCGTCGGCAGCGCTGTCGGCGATCACCACGCCTTTGCCGGCCGCCAGCCCATCGGCCTTCAGCACCACCGGGTAGTCGCTTTTTTTACGCCGCTTCAGGGCTGCCACCGCCTCCTCGGGAGAGGCGCAGCTCGTGAACGTGGCCGTTGGAATCCCGTGGCGCGCCATGAATTCCTTGGCAAACACCTTGCTGGATTCGATCTCCGACGCCGCCTGGGAGGCGGCGAATATCTTGAGTCCACGCTTCTCGAACTCGTCGGAAATCCCCAGAGTGAGAGGAACCTCCGGGCCCACCACCGTCAGGTCCATGCGGACCTTCTCGGCGAAATCACCCAGCTCCACGGTGCTGGAGGAATCGATGGGGACGCAGTCGGCGATCGCCGCGATGCCGGCATTGCCAGGTGCCGCGTAGAGCTCGGAGACGAGGGGACTCTGGCGCAGCTTCCAGGCCAGAGCGTGCTCTCGCCCGCCGCCGCCCACCACCAGGACCTTCATCGCGATGGATCCTTAAGCCATGAATGAATCGTCGTGAGGAGGCCAGATTCTTTCATAGCGCCAAGAAAAGTGTCAAGACGAACTGCCGGTTCCGGTTTCGCGGCTGTTGACAGCCTGGGGGGCTTTGCCTAGACTCGGTGCCATCCGGAGATCCTGACATGCGAAAAGCCCCTCTACTCCTGTTTCTGCTGCCGACGCTCCTGTTCGCGGACGACGTGCTCCTCAAAGGTGGCGCCAAATTCTCGGGGCGCATTGTGGAGCAGACCGACACGATGGTCTCCATCGATATCGGCGACGGGGTCGTGGGCGTCGCCATGTCGCGCGTGGATCGGATCGTCAAGGCGCGCTCGCCTCTGGATGATTACGATCAGAAGGCGGCCCATCTGGGCCCGGACGATGTAAAGGGCTGGAAGGCTCTTGGTCGCTGGGCCGCGCAGGAAGGCCTGTCAGCCCAATCTCGCACGGCCTACCAGAAAGTTCTTTCCCTTGCGACCGACGACGCGGAGGCCCGGGAGGCATTGGGGTATGTCCAGTTCGACGGGCGCTGGATGACCGAAGAGGAGAGTTATGGGGCGCGCGGCTTCGTAAAGTACGACGGCGAGTGGATGACTCCCGAGCAGGCGCAACAGGCCCAGCAGCTCGCCCTGGCGAAGCAGGCGCAACAGGAGGCCTACCAGGCTGCGAAGGATCAGGAAATCGCTCAACTGCAGGCGGATGCGCAGGCAGCCAAGGCAGAAAAGCAGGCCCAGTGGGAGCAAAGCACCCAGAGCTGGGATTTTCCGGTCAGCTTGGGCGGGTGGGGGTACGGCGTGACGGCCTGGCCGGCGACGGGAACCGGGAGCAATTGGCTGCAACAGTGGCCAGCAAGGCCTTCGACTGGAGGCGCGCGATGAGCCGAGGCCGAGGGATTCTCGGCAGGCTCTTCCTGACCTGGATGGCGGCACTCCTCGCCACGACCCTCGCGGCTCCTGCCGGCACGGCGCCGACGGTCGACGAAATCGTCACGCGCTATGTCACGGCGTGTGGCGGACTCAAGAAAATCCGTTCGATCGAGACGCTGCGGGAGAAAGGGCGCATCACCGCGGGGGCGAACCGCCAGGCCCTGGTGACCCGCGAGCTGAAGCGCCCGAACCGCACCCGCTTCACCTTCACTCTCCAGGGGGTCACCGGGGTCTTCGTCTCCGATGGACAGCGCGGCTGGAGGATGTCTCCATTCGAGGGAGACGTTGGTCCGGCGCCGCTTACCGACGATGTCGTCCAGGAGGCCGCCGAGCAGGGCGATATCGAGGGACCTCTGGTGGATTGGAAGGCCAAGGGTCACCAGCTCGAGCTGGTCGGTCGCGAGGTCGTGGGAGACCGCGAAGCTTACAAGCTCAAGCTGACTCTCCAGAGCGGTGCGGTGCGTTACGAGTACCTGGACGTGAAGTCGCTGCATCGGCTCCGGACCGACACGACACGGGAGGTGCGTGGGCGGCCGGTCCAGCTCCAGGTCAGCTTCGGCAATTACAAGAAAAGCGGCGGGGTGCTGTTTCCTCGCCTCATCGAAGTGACCGCCGTCGGGCGTCCCCAGCAGCTGAGCATCGTGGTGGACAGCGTCGAGATCAACCCACCCCTGAGCGACGCGCTCTTCGAGACCACGGCTCTCGCCACACCCTGACCTTTCCGCCAGCAGGCAGGGATGGCAATGCGCCGTCGGCGGCGAGCAGCCTCGACCCCGGCGGTGCAAGCCTGCACCGGGAAGCGAGCCTGGCGGTATAATGCCGTCCTCATGGACACACCGGATCAGCTCTGCAACAGAATTCTCCGCACGCTCTGGCGCCACGCGCCAGTGAACGCCACGTACCTGGGAATCCACGATCACGATCAGCAGCTGAGCGCCTTCGATCCGGAAGCACTGGACAGCCAGGCCGCGGAGCTGGGAGAGCACCTTGCGGAAATCAAGGCCTGCCGCGCGGCGTTTCCGGATTTGAACCGCAAGCAGCGCCTCGACCTGGACCTGCTGGAAGGGGAGCTCGGGACGCAATTGAGGAGCCAGCAGGAAATACGCTCCCCTTTCCGGAATCCGGGAACCTATCTGGAAGAAATTACCTTCGGTGTCTACATCCTGATGATGCGCGAATTCGCCGCTCCGGAAGACCGCGCCCGGAGCGTGCTTGCCCGGCTCCGGGAGGTACCGAGAGTGCTTTCCGAAGCCAGGCGGAACCTGGGGAACCCGCAGGAAGTTCCCCGCCTCTGGTCGGAAATGGCCGGTGATTTGGGAGCCACGACCTTGGAGTTTCTTTCCGAAGCATCCACTTGGGCGGATAGGTGCGCGCCGGTGTTGGGGGGGGAGGTCGGAGCGGCGGTGCGATTGGCGCGACAGGAGATCGAGTCTTTCCTGGTATTCCTGGAGTCAGCGATTCTTCCCAAGGCTCGGGGCAGCTTCGCGACCGGCCGTGACTTGTTCGAATTCCTGCTGCGGGAAGCCCACGGGGTCCGCGACAGCGCTTCCGAGCTGGAGGATTTCGGTCGGGAGGAGATTCTCAAGACGCAAAGGCAATTGCAGGAGACGGCGCGCGAGGCGTCGGGAGAGAGTTGGGAATCGCAGGTGGAGGAGTCCAAGCGAGACGTCCCGCGGGAGGAGGATCTCCTGACGGCCTATCGGGCGGAGATTACCCGAGCCCGGCAATTCGTCCTGGAAAAGGGGCTCCTGGACATTCCCGCCGGGGAGCGCCTGGAAGTGGTCGAAACGCCTGTCTTCGAGAGGAAAACCACTCCCTTCGCCGCGTACGTCCCTCCCGCGCCCTTCGAAGCGATCCAGAAGGGGTATTTCTGGGTGACTCCTCCCGATGCGGCGCTGTCCGAGGAAGATCGCCGTCAGCACATGAAAGAGCACATGCTCGCCTCCATCCCGATCACCTGCGTGCACGAAGGCTATCCCGGTCACCATCTCCAACTTTCCCTGGCCAATCGCGCCGGCTCACCGGTGCAGCGCCAGGTCGGAACCCCGGTGCTGATGGAGGGGTGGGCGCTTTATTGCGAAGAGATGATGGGAGCGGAGGGCTTCTACACCGACCCGCGAACCCGCCTGCTGCAGCTCAAGGATTACCTCTGGAGGTGCAGCCGGGTGGTCATCGACGTGGGACTTCACACCGGCCGCCTCACCTTCGAAGAGGCCGTCCGGATCCTCGTGGAGGTCGCCAAGATCAATCCCGTAAGCGCCCGGGGCGAGGTCAAGCGCTACTCCAAGACTCCCACGCAGCCGCTGTCCTACGCCGTGGGAAAGCGGGAGATTCTGCGCCTGCGGGACGAGGTGCGCCGCCGGGAAGGCGAACGCTTCTCACTCAAGGAATTTCACCGCCAACTGCTGCAATTCGGATCGATCCCTCCCCGACGGATTCGCGAGCAAATCCTCCCCGCTCCTCAGGCGTAATAGCTCAGCAACGCGTCCACGAAGGCGTCGGCAATCTTCTGCCGGAAGGCGGGATCCGTCAGAGTGCGGGCATCGGCCGGGTTGTTGATGTTGCAGACTTCCAGAAGGATCTGAACGGAGACCTCATTGCAGCGCAGCACCGCCGGGACCCACGGACGGGTGCGGCGGATGATCCTGTCCCGAACCGGCTGGTAGGGGTGGATGCGGGCTCCGCGCTGCTTCAGGGCCTTCAGCAGGTGGGCGGCGAACTCGCGGGAGAGCCCCTCGGATTTCTGTCTCTGCTCACGCGTGAAGGAGACGTGGCTCTTCTCCCGCACCTCTTTGCGCGCCCGGTAGGCGGCGCCATTGAATCCGTAAGTCTTGCCCCGGTACTTCTCGCCGGGAACGTAGATCATCGTTCCCCGCAGGCTGGGGTGGAGGGAGTCGGCGTGCAGGGAGGCGAAGACGATCTTGTCGGGGTCGACCCCCTTCTTCTGCAGGCTTCGCTGATAGGAGTTGGAGAGGTACCAGCGCAGATTGACTCCGACATCGTTGGGCGTGGAGGAAGCCAGCCGCAGGGGAGGGGTGGTAAGGATCGACTCGGATTGGTTCAGCGGGAGGCCGCGGGTCTCGAAAATGCGGAAGCCGTACTGCGTGTCGCGGATCGTCGTGAGAACCTGTGCCGCCGTGTTCTTCTCCAGCCGCGCCTTAATCCGGCAGAGCACATCGTAGACGTAATCGCTCTCCCAGACACCGTTGTGCGAGGCGCCGATGTCCCGTCCGCCATGGCCGGCGTCCAGAATGACCGTCACCCCTTCCAGGTCCCGGCTGATCGCCTGGTTCTTGAAGCGCTCAACCTCGCGCCGGCTCAGCTCGAATTCGATGCGCCGGAGATCTCCGGGCGGCAGGAACTCCGGCAGGATGGAATCGCGCGGGATTTTCACCTGGTACCCCACCGCCAGGCTGCTCACGTCCTCGATGCCGCTGCGCCGCGCCACCAGGCTCGCCATCTGGTTGACGTCGTCGGGATCCAGCAATCCCGTGAACCGGACCACCACCGAAGAATAGATCGCCTCTCCCTTCTTGAGCCGGTAGGCTCCGTACTCTCCCTGCTCGTCCCGGCCGAAGCTCAAGTCCCCGGCCTCGGTGGGCGGCGCGGATGCGAAGATCGGCAACAGCAGGGAACGATGGATTTTCAGGACCTGTCCGGAAACCGGAGTGAGGTCCCTCAGTCCGTTCATTTCGGCGATGGCCTGGAAATTCTTTCCCTCCCCCGTGAACCACAGGGCCAGGTGCCAGAGGCTCTCGGCGGCCATGGGAATTCTCCCTCGGCCCACCGGATGCAGCCAGTAATCTCCCTCCAGCCGATCCTCCGGGAAGAGGCGGGCCATGGTGAGGTACTGGTAGGCCTCCCGAAGATCCTCATAAGGGACCACCACGTACCGCTTACCCGAGGATTTGGGGGCCTCGGGGTTGAAGGCCCTGATGGCTTCCCAGCGGGCCGGATCCCGCAGAACCCGGCGCGCGACTTGCTCGGCAGTATCGGAATCATGGCGGAGCACTTCCAGGAAGAGCGCGTTCTCCTCGCTCAGAAAAATCCGGATCTCCGGGGTGACCTCAAAGATCCGCATGCTCTCGGGGAGCTGAAGTGAAGGCGTAGCCTGGGAGGATGTCGGTTCTGCGGGGCGCAGCATCTGGGGCGCCGCCATCAGAATCGCCAGGACGGCGAAGAGGAGGCGACGAAGCATCAATGCTTCAGGCGTCCAGGGCCGTCGGCCGGTGGTGGGAGCGAAAGTCCAGCTCCGACTCCAGAGCCGCGGCGACCTGGAACAGGCGGGCCTCGGAGAAGGCGGGGCCGATGATCTGTGCGCCAATGGGAAGGCCGTTCGTGGCGATCCCGCAGGGAAGCGAAAGGGCGGGGATGCCCACGAGATTGATGGTTGCGGTGAAAATGTCCGACAAGTACATCTGCAGGGGATCGTCGGTCTTCTCGCCGAAGCGGAAGGCCGTGGAAGGGGTGGTGGGTGTGATGATCAGGTCCACCTTCTTGAAGGCCTCGTCGAAATCGTTCTTCAAGAGAGTACGTACTCTCTGGGCCTTCAGGTAATAGGCATCGTAATAGCCTGAGCTGAGCACATAGGTTCCCAGCATGATCCGCCGTTTCACTTCGCCGCCAAATCCCTCCGAGCGGCTCCTCCGGTACATCTCACCCAAATCCTTGGCCCCTTTGGCGCGGTAGCCGTAGCGGACTCCATCATACCTGGCCAGGTTGGAGGAGGCCTCGGCCGTGGCCAGGATGTAATAGGTGGGAATGCTGTAGTCGGTGTGCGGCAGGGAAATCTCGATGACCCGGGCGCCCAAGCCCTCGGCCCGGGTCAGCAAGGTGCGCACGGCCCCGCCAATTTCCGCATCCAGCCCCGCGGGAAAGTATTCCTTCGGCACACCCAGGCGAAGCGCTCCCAAAGGAGCGGAAAGCTGTCCGGCGTATTCCGGCACGGGCACGCCGGCCGAGGTGGAATCGCGCCGATCCTGCCCGGAGATGACCGAGAGCACGCGCGCCAGATCCTCCACGGTCTTGCCAAAAGGGCCGACCTGATCCAGGGAGGAGGCAAAGGCGACAAGACCGAAGCGGGAGACCCGGCCGTAGGTGGGCTTGAGCCCGGGAATGCCACAGAAAGCGGCGGGTTGACGGATGGAGCCCCCGGTATCGGAGCCTAAAGACACCGGCACCATGTCGGCGGCAACGGCCGCGGCCGATCCTCCGCTGGATCCGCCGGGAACCCTGTCGAGATCCCACGGATTCCGGGTCTTCTCGAATGCCGAGTTCTCCGTAGAGGAGCCCATGGCGAATTCGTCCATGTTCGTCTTGCCGAGAATGACCGCCCCCGCCTCCTTGAGGCGCCGGATCACCGTGGCATCATAGGGAGGGAGGAAATTCTCGAGGATTTTCGAGCCGCACGTCGTGGGATGGCCCACCAGACAGAGAACATCCTTCAGGGCGACGGGGAGGCCCGCCAGGGGGCCCGGATCCTCACCCCGGGCCAGCGCCGCATCGATGGCCCCGGCGGCGGCGAGCGCCTCCGCTCCGAGGATGCAGCGAAACGCCCGCACCTTTCCCTCGACGGCTTCCATTCTCGCCAGACACGCCCGCGTGGCCTCTTGCGCGGAGATCTCCCGGCTTCGGATGCGGGTGAGAATTTCCGAGCCGGAAAGGCGGGAGATTTGTTGCATGACGCGGGGTGCTCCGTCTGGAGAACAGAAGCTTCTAGCTGATGACTTTGGGAACCGTGAAGTGATGGTCCTTCGATTCGGGAGCGTTTGCCAACGCCTGAGTCACACTCAGGGATTCGGCCGCGCGGTCCTCCCGCAGGGTCTGCTCGATGCGCGCCACATGGGAGGTGGGCTCGATCCGGGTGGTTTCCAGCTCGTTGAGCTTGTCGATGTACCCCAGGATCGAATCGAGCTGGCGGGTGAACAGCTCCAGCTCCTGATCGGAAAAATCGAGGTTGGCCAGGCGCGCGACGTGACGAACGGTCTCGATCCCGATTTTCATGAAGCGCCGCTCTCCCCGTTGGATTCGCGCCTGCGCGCGGCCGGAAGCATAGAGGAAGGGGCATGAGAATTCAAGAACGCCGCGGCATGCCCGAATCCCCTTGACGTCACGGGTACCGGCGGGCAGAATCTGAAGCCGTGCAGCTTCTCCGGGTTCGAAACCTTCCCATCCTCCTGGCCTTCTGTTGCGTGTCTCTCGCGCGGCCCGGCGCCGAAGAGGGAGGGATCTCCCCGACCACGCCGGTCGACCTCACCGTGGAAGTTCTCAAAGTGGGGCCGGGAGGCACCGAAACCCTCGCCACGGACGAGGCGCGGGTCTTCCTGGGAAAGGGGGCGCTGCTGGCCCGGGATGTGACCCTCTCGGGAAAAAATTCCCTGAAGCAGCCTCTGACCGAAAAGCTCCGATTGCGCGCCGAGCTCCGGCCCGCGGGAGTGACACCGTCCGGCCTGGCTCTGGCTGTCAAATCCAAGGTCCAGGTTCTCGCCCTGAGCGGCAGCGGCCAGCTTCCCCGCGGGGACATCACCCGATCCGTCAGCCTGGAGATCGCCCGCGGCGCCTCCGAGCTCGTCACCGTCTACGAATCTCCGTCCCTGGACACGAAGGTGGTGCTCCACCTCAGGTGGAGCCTGGCGGACGAGCAGGAGGCCGCGGCGCCCGATGCGACGCCGATGGATCTCGTCGCCCGGGTTTTTGAGGTAGGCGAAGCGGGGGAGACCCTGGTGGCCGATAATCGCCTGGTGGCCGTCCTGGGACACCCCGCCTCCTCGACCATCGACCGGCTCGTGCCGCTTTCCGAAGGAGAAGCCAAGAAGGCGCGCCAGGACCGCATGGAAATCACCCTGATTCCCCGGACCCTTTCAGGCAGGAACCTGAGCGTCGCGTTGGAGATCAGCGGCGAAATCGTCACTCATTCCCCGGACGGTAACCAGTCCCATCCCCTGGCTCATCAGGGCAACTATCTCCTGTCTTCCGGAGTGCCGGCGGGAACGGTAGTTGAGGTCCGCTCCGATTCTGCCGCCAAGGAGGGCTGGGACCAGATCCGATTCCGGATAGAGATCACCGCGGTTTTCTGAGTCCCTCCTACTACCGATCCAAACTCCTGGACAGTTTGACTTAGCTTGCTGACTCAAATAAGGTAAGCGCTCGTTCGGGGTGCCGAGACCTTTCGATTTTGTTCACGGTCATTCGAGAGGTTCCAACCTGCGCAAAGTCTTCCGACTCCTGGGACTCATCACCCTTTTTCCGGCGGTTTTGCTGCACCCGTTGAGGGTGTCGGCGGCACAGCCTGAGGTGCCGCTGCTTCGACTCGGCGTCGTGCAGGACAGCGTCGGTCGCGGTCTTCCCGGTGTGGAAATCGTCGTTTACTCCCTCGGCGTGAGCGCCGGCGCTCCTCTCGCCGTTCTCCTGACGGACGATCGCGGGCGCTTCAGCCTTGAAGGCGTCGGTACGGGAAGCTTCCTTCTCGCTTTGAACAAGCCCGGCTACCCCATCCGGATGGCGCAGGCCAACAGCCGTCTTCTATCGCTGCTGCAGATACGGCTGGGACCCGCAACGCAGCCGGCGCCGGAGGCGGGAACCCCAAGCGAGTCGATGGACTGGGTCCTTCGCCTGCCACGCACCGACATCTTGAAGGAGGAGGAGCCACAGATTCCAGGGGCATTGGCAGCGCCTGGCGGGGAGACCATCAAAGCCGGATTCGCCGGTTCCGCAGGCTCGCCCGCGGTGCCCGGACCCGGCAGGCTTCCGGTGAGCGGGGAGGTCAATCAATGGTTTACATCGAGCCTTGCCGGCATCGGAGGGAGCGCTGAAGCGCCGGAATCCAGTGGACGCGCGACCACGGTCCAGATTGGCGGAGATCTTTTGGGGCGGGGTGACTGGGAGGTCCGCGGCCTGGCCGAGAGCCTGAATACCGAAGGAGCAGGAGTCGGCTCGGGAGGATTGGGAGGGGATCAGGGGGCCAATCGTCTGCGGGTGGCCATGCGCTACAACGTCTCTACAGAGGATTCCGTCCTGGTGCAGGCTCGCTTCGACCGCGACAGCTATCGATCGGACTCAGAGGCGGCGGACTTTGTCCCTGCCAATCAAGCCGTGCGGACCATGGGTTACCAGGCCAACTGGACGCGCAGCCTGGGGAAGGCGAAGGGCCTGCAAATCACCACCGGCTTTGTGCACGCCCAGGCGCGCGTTCCCGAGGCAATTGAAGCGGAGGCCGTGGCCGGTGCGCCGGGGGGAGACGAGCTACGGGACTGGCACTGGAATGCCCAGGCGGGCTATCACTTGCAGCTTCCACGGGAGCATCACCTCTCCTTGGCGGCCCGGACTCGAATCTACAACTACGATCAGCACGACGCCGGATGGATCTTGACCCCCATCCGCGCTGATCTCACCATGCTGGACTCGGGTCCGCGCGGCTGGGCACTTTCTTTGTCGGGAGAGGATTCCTGGCAATTGTCGCGGCCGCTGAGCCTAATCCTGGGCCTCGACACTCACGTCACCGAGGGGACCGATCGCAGTGTGATTGTCGTCCCGAGGGTAGGGGCCCGGAAAGAGGGAGAGCAATCCACCCTTCAGGGGTGGATTCTCGTGCGAACGGATAACCTTGGAAGCGTCGCATCACGCCAGGGTGGCTCCAATGAGCGCGGCAGTCCCGAACCCGAGACGCTGGGATTCCGGGCGGAAATCCTGCAGAAATTCCAGGGCGACTGGGTGTTGAGCGGGCACATCGAGCGCAATCCGCTTGGCGCCTCGGCTCTTCTGGGCCTGCCAGGGACGGCGGATGCCTCCCCTCAGGAACTGATGCTCGTCACCGATCCGTCCGCCTGGTCCCAGGAGGCCGGTATCTCAGTCACCAAGAGCTTGAAGGGATTAGAAGGGAGTCTTGAGTCGGATCACGGCCGGGTGATGGGCAAGATGGCGGGAAGTCTGACGGAGGCCCCGGTGGCGGTCCTGGAGGATGGGGGCGTTCGATACCTGGCCCTCAAGGTCACGGCCAACGTCCTGAAAACCGATACCCGCGTGCGTCTGGATTACACGCGCCTTGCCGGGCAGCAGGTGGACCCGGCCGCGGGAGCATCGCTGAGCGCTTCACGAGTCGATCTGTTGATCCTGCAGCCCATTCCCTTCGTGTCGAATCGAGGAGCGGGCTCGTGGAAGCTTCTCCTGGGGTTTCAGTCTGTCTCCAGGGACCCGGGGTCGAGGACCGAGATGCCAGAGGAGGGGCTGCCGGAAAAGATCAATCGATTCAGCGGCGGGGTGGGGGTGACATTCTGATGAAACTTGGGCGGATTGGAGCCCTGATCCCGGCGCTTCTCCTGGCACTGCTGGGGTTGTTGAGCTTTCTGAACCGGGCCTCCTCCCTGCATGCTGAGGATGGAGTGGCTTGGGTGAAACGAGGAGAGCTGCTGGAGGCCGCGTCCATTCAGGAGGGAGGTCCCGGGGATCTGGCTGACATCCGCAGGGGAGATCGGCTGCTCAGCGTTTCCGGCGTTGCCCCATCTGCCACTCGAAACGTTCGCGAGTTGCTCTGGGGGCGTGAGGGGCAGCCGACACACTACGGGCTGCAGAGGGGAACCCGGAGGGTTGAAGCCGAGGTTCTCCCCCGACCTGATGGTGAGGAGAATCGCGTCTACTACTTCCTCTTGATTGCCGGATCGGCCGCTCTCGCCGCCGGGAGCCTGGCGCTGGTGAAGCTCCCCCTCGAGCCGGCCTCCCGTGTCCTCTATGGCCTCTGCCTCACTTTTTTTGCCGTGCTGGCACTCTCTCCAGGGGGGAACGCACCAGCCCTCGACTGGATACTCTATTGGGGCGATTTGGCGGGGCGGCTTTTGCTGCCTCCGCTGATCGTTCATTTCATCCTGCGGCTTTCGGAGCCAGAGCCAGCCTCCCACGCCGATCGCGGCTGGCGGCTCTGGCTCTATGCTCCGGCTCTATCGGTGTTGGGCCTGTCCATTTACCTGATCCCGCTCAGAGGAGCCCTTGCCTTCGCCGAGCCGACGCATGCGATTCGCCTGAAAGACCGCTTGGAGCTCCTCTACCTGAGCGGCTACGCCCTGTTCACCCTATCAATTCTTTGTGCCCGGCTCTGGAGTTGTACCCGGGCCGCGACTCGATGGAAGCTCAAATGGCTGGCAGCCTCGATTGCGGCCGGCCTGCTCCCGTTTTGCCTGCTGTATCTGCTCCCGGTCGCGCTGGGGGTCCCGGTCGGTGCGCTGGGCGAGCTGGCGGTGCTCCCGCTGGCCATCGTGCCGCTGGGCTTCACTGCAACCCTGTTCCAGGAGCGGGCCGTGGACCTGGATCGTTCTCTTCGTGCGGCGGTGAGATGGGTGCTGGCCGCGACCATCTTTCTGGCGGGAGGCGCAGCCTGCTCCTGGCTCCTGTCGTCCCTTTCAGGGGGTTCGGTGCCGGGAGGCATGCTGGCCGAAGTCATTTTCCCCTTGTTGATCTCTGCCGCTCTGGCGATCCTGTTCTACCGCTTCCTGAGCGGCAAGGTGGATCGCCTCCTGGGAAGGCGGCCGGCAGGGATTTCCCGCCTGCTTCTCGAACTGGGTGAGGATCTCAACGGCGAGGTTCACCTCGGGCAGCTCGCCAGGAAGCTGATCGCGCGGTTGGAATCCCAATTCGGGGTCCATCCCGTCCTGCTGCTGGTGGAGGAGGCGGGCCAGGGGATCTTCCTGCCGGTGCAAGGGTCGAGCCTTTCTCCGGGTCAGCCGGAGCCTTGGAGCTTTTCCGAACTAGAAATCCATGAATGGACGACGAAGGAAGTGCTGCTCCTCGGAGTCGACGGGGCGGAGCCTCGACCGGGAGTGCGGGAGGCCCTGCGAAAAGCCGGATTTCGATACCTCTTCCCGATGGTCGTTCAGGGCCGCATGCGAGCGCTTCTGCTGTGTGGCCCGCGCCGCGACGGGTCCGCGCTGGAAGGCGAAGAGCTGGACTCCCTGGCGGCCCTGGCGTCCCAGGCAGCCAAGGGAGTCGAAGCGGCGCGACTGTATCGGGAAATCGAGGAGCGCAGCCGCCGGGAAGAGCAGCTCCGCCGGCAAACCGAGGCGATCTTGCAATCCAGCCGGATTGGAATCTTGCTATGTGACGCCGCCGGGAAAATCACGGCGGCGAACCTCGCCGCAGCCAAGATCCTCGGTCACACCGCGCCCCTCGGCGCTGCAGTTGAGGAGATGCTTCCCCAAGGGCTGCTGATGCGGTTGGATCGCGCCGGCCGTGAGGTTCGCAGGAGCGGCTCGGGGGAGCGCGTCTTCCGCTTCTCGCTGGGCGGAGCAGACGGAAAGCTCCGGGTGATCAACGCGAGCCGCTCCTACCTGGACGGAGACCCCTCGTCGGGCAGGGTCTACACGCTGGATGATGTTTCCGAGGAGGTCCGCCGGGAGGAGAGCATGGTTCGCCACGATCATCTGGCGGAGCTTGGGCTGCTGGCCTCACAAGTGGCCCACGAAGTGAACACGCCCTTGGCTGGCATCGCCAGCTATGCCCAGCTGCTGATGGCGCGGATGAAATCTCGGATTCCCGAGATGGAGCTGCTGAAGAAAATCGAGACTCAGGCCTTTCGGGCCGCCGGCATCGCCGGGTCGGTGCTCAATTTTGCCAGAAGGAAAGAGGAAGAGCCCATGCAGGAATTCGACCCAGGCACGGTCCTCGGCGAGAGCTTGGCCCTGTTCGAGCCCCAGCTCAAGGGGAAGCGCATCCGGCTCTCCATGGAGCGGGCGCCCTCACTTCCCATGATCCGCGGGCATCGGGGGAAGATCCAGCAGATCATCCTGAATCTCTTGATGAACGCCGCCCAGGCTCTACCCACCGGCGGGGAGATTCGGCTGGCGATGGAGCGGGACGGGGAGTCGGTGCGAATTCGCGTCTCCGACAACGGCGTCGGGATTCCCGCCGTGAACCTCCCGAGGATTTTCGAGCCGTTCTTCACGGTTCGTACGGACGGCAGGGGAACCGGATTGGGACTGTCGGTGGTGCAGCGCATCGTCTTGCAGCACGGCGGCACGATTCAGGTGGAGAGCGTCGAAGGGGCCGGTAGCACCTTTACCGTCTCGGTTCCCTCGGTTCAGAGTCTCATGGGTGAGGTCGCTCGTGGAGCCTAGGAGCGTGGCGCTAATCGTCCTGGTCCTGCTGGCTGCAGCGCCGGGGGCCCTGCGGTGCGAAGCCGCCAGCCTCGATCGTGCCGATGAGCTGGCGGGGCCGACGCCGGGAGGAGTCACCGGAAAGGTGATGAATGCGCAGGGCGGGCCGCTAACGGGGGCCAAGGTGGTCCTCCGGCGTGGCGAATTCTCCGCCACGACTCGCACCGATGATCAGGGTGACTATTGCTTCTGCCGGGTCAAGGCCGCCCGGGACTATGTCTTTGAAATCGAATTGGATGGATTCGCCGGATTCCTCGAGAGGGACTTCACGGTGGCGCGGGCGAAGCTTTCGATCCGCAATGTAATCCTCGAGCCACTCTCGAGTTTTCCCCGCGTGCCGGTCAAGGAAGAATCGCCATGAGCGGATCGACCCCTTCACCCTCCAGCCACCGCGCCAGAATCCTGGTCGTGGAGGACGAGGAGGTTTTTCAGGAAGTCCTGTCAGGGCTCCTCCAGGAAGCGGGATACCAGCCGATGGTGGCTGGCTCGGCGGAAGCGGCCCTGGGTCTGCTGGATCGAGACAGTTTTGATCTCCTGATCATCGACCTGATGCTCCCCGGCGCAGGGGGGCTGGAGCTTCTGCGGACGGTCAAGAGTCGCGACCCGGAGCAGATGGCCGTGATGATCACCGCCTTTGGCTCGGTGGAATCGGCGGTCCAGGCCATGAAGGAAGGAGCTTTCCATTACCTGACCAAGCCTTTCCGTCACGAAGAGGTGCTTCTCACGGTCCGCAACGCCTTGAGCCAGCGAAGCCTCCTCTCGGAAAACCGGGCTTTGCGCAGGGCGCTCTCCTGGCGAGCCCGGGACAACGAGCTGGTGGGAAAGAGCCGCCCCGTCCAGGAGCTGCAGAGCATGCTGGACCGGATAGCTCCCACCCGGAGCACGGTGCTCATTCAGGGGGAAAGCGGCACGGGGAAAGAGCTGGTGGCGCACGCGATCCACCATCGCAGCTCCCGTTCCCACCGCCCCTTCGTGGTCGTGAACAGCGGGAGCGTGCCGGCAGACCTTCTGGAGAGCAATCTCTTCGGCCATCGGAAAGGGGCCTTCACTGGAGCGGTGGCCACCAAGAAAGGGCTGTTTGAAGTCGCCGACGGCGGGTCGCTGTTTTTCGACGAAATCAGCTCCATCCACCCGGAGGTGCAAGCAAAGCTCCTGAGGGTCATCCAGGAACGGGAATTCCTTCCTCTCGGGGCGGTGGAAAGTGTCCGGGTGGATGTGCGGATCATCGCCGCCACCAACATCAATCTGAAGGATCTCGTGGACAGGGGGCAGTTTCGCGAAGACCTCTACTATCGCCTGAACGTCATCGTGGTGGATCTACCCCCATTGCGGGAGCGGCTGGAGGACATTCCTCTCCTTGCGGACCATTTCCTGAGGCGCTTTGCCGAAGAGAACGGCAGGGCCGTCCCCGCAATCAGGCCGGAAGCGATGGCGGCGCTGACCCGCCACCCATGGCCGGGAAACGTGCGTGAGCTGGAGAATCTCCTGGAACGAGCGGTGGTACTCGGTAATGGGAACCCCATCGGACTGGAGCTGCTTCCCGAAGAGATTCATGCCGCGGAGGTTGCCTCGTCCGACCTCCCGGAGCACGAGCTGCTCTCCGGCGAGTTTTCCTACGCTCAAACGGTCGCCAGCTTCGAACGGGAGCTCATCGAGCAGACCCTTCACAGGGCCCATGGAGTGCAGCGCCGGGCGGCGCGGCTGTTGGGAATCAAGCCGACGACGCTTAATGAGAAGATCAAGAGGCTGGGAATCCGTTCCCCCCGGCTCCCCTAGCCCCCCTGCTGCGTCTGCTCCGCACCCTAAAATATACAATTCCTTGACATCACCCCGTATGGACGTAATATAACTTCAGGTGGTGGGAGTAATATTTTGCGCTGTCCCGTAACTTGCTGTCGCTGTTTCTCTTATTGGGAATTGACAGGCGCAGGTCCGGGCCGATAAAATGCCGATTCTCAAATAATACTGATGTTGCAGGCCGGAGAGTCCATCGGGGGGATGGCCTCTTCAGCAGGGACGTGAGAACTGTCCCCATCCATTTCGTGAAGTCCGGAGGAAGTCTCATGGTCAGCAGCAGGGCCAAACATCTCGCGGGTTTCGTTTCCGTCATCCTTTTCATCTCCTCTCTTTCCGCTTTCGCCCAGACCTCGCCGGGTACCGTGAAGGGAGTCGTGGTCGACAAGGAGGGAAGCCCGCTCCCGGGCGCCACGGTCACCCTGGAAAACAAGAGCATGGGCGTGGCCGGTCTGGGCGGCGTCACGAATGCGAAGGGAGAGTTCCGGATCACCCCCGTCCCCCCCGGAAAGAATTACGACCTGACGGTGATGATGCCAGGCCACCAGCAGATAAAGTTCGCCATCGACGTCCCTGCGGGTAAGACCATGGTGCAGAACGTGACGCTTCGCGAACAAGTCACGGAGCGGATCAAGGTAGAGGGCAAATCGGATGTGGTCGACACTGAAAAGGGCGGAACCACCACCCACATCACTTCCGAGTTCATTTCCGGCCTCCCGGTTCTGGGAACTGATTACCAGGATGTTCTGACCCTGGCTCCGGGAGTCACCGACGTCAACAACACCGGAAACCCCAACATCCACGGCGCGCGGGACACCGATGTGGTGACCCTGGTCGACGGTGTGAGCACCACCGATCCATTCGACGGACACTTCGGGCAGAACCTCAACACCGAGTCGATCGAAGAAATCGAGGTCATCACCTCCGGCGCCGGCGCCCAATTCAGCCGGGCCCAGGGCGGCTTCGTGAACATCGTCACCAAGTCCGGAGGAAACGAATTCAAAGGAACGTTCACCTTCGCCATGCGCACCAACAAGCTGGATGGCGACGGCGCAGGAATCGACCAGACGGAGCTGCGCGGAGGCATTGGCGAGGAAGACGGATTCCGGAATCTGAGCTTCACGGATCTTTACCCCTACCTGTCGGTCTCCGGAGCCTTCGTCAAGGACCATCTCTGGTATATCTTCTCCCCCGAATACATCCAAGAGGAAGTCCCGATTAATACGGGAACCCAGGCCTACGTTCAGCGCCTCACGGACGTGCGGGTCAACGGCAAAGTGACCTGGCAGGTCAGCTCCAGCAACAAGATGGCGCTCAGCGCCATTTTCGACAAACAGCAACTCAACAACCAAGGGTTGAATAGCCGGGTCGATCCGGAAGCGGGCTTCACTTTTGAGCGAGGCGGGCCGACCATTACCCTGCAGGACACGGCCATTTTCACGCCGACCTTCTCGCTGGAGTCCACCATCTCTCGCTTCGACCAGACGTTCAAGCGACTGCCGACGACCAACCCAGACACCAACGGGAACGGTGTTTTGACGATTGACGGGAACCGGGCCTTGGGTGGCAACGACGATGGTTTCGTCCAGCTCCGGGAGGCCGTGGACCCGGGCGGCGAGGATCTGGACCGGGACGGCGCATGGGACGTGTTCGAAGATTACAATCGTGACGGAAAGCTCTTGTGCAATCCGCCCGATAAGATCACCCAAGAGGTCGTCTGTCCAGAGGACCTCGACTTCGATACACGTCTGACCGGCCCGTTGGGATGCGAGGGGGCGAATCGGGAGGACATCAACTGCGATGGAATCTTGAATTTTGAGAGCGATCGCAACGAGAACGGAATCGTGGACGGGGATGAAGACGGGGGGATTCTCTGCAACAACCCTGCAGTTTGCGTCGCAGATCCAATCACTGGGGATCTCTATGAGACGGACAGTGCTGGAAACAGCACCAGGGGAAACGGAAAGCTCGACACTGAGGACAAGAACGGGAATTTTGACCTCGACGACACCCCGTTCCCAAACTGGATCGATGCCAACGGCAACGGTCACCCCGACCGAGGCGAGTTCACGGCGCCTTTGGCGGGGGACGAGCCCTACCTCCTGGATTCCGACACCAACCGACTTGCTGGCCCGTACTTCCTCACCTACGCCGACAGCCGGACTCGGGACAGCCTCCGGGAGGATATGTCCTATTACATCGACGATCTCTTCGGCAGCCACGACTTGAGGATGGGGATGTCGGTGGAGCGCGAAGGGTATCAGGCGACGTTCGATCGACGCACCTTCTGGCAGGTGGATAGGAGCAACGTAACCAATGCCGCGGGCCTCCAGACCGGGATCATGTCTGCGTTTCTGCCAACGGCGCAATCGGCCACCAATTCGGCCACCAGCGACAATATCGGGATTTACTTCAACGATACCTTCAAGCCCCTTCCCAACCTGACCCTGGGTCTCGGGATCCGCTTCGACCGGGAACAGGTGGGGTCCTTCGGCTACACCTTCTTCGACCCGGTGGCGGAGACACAGCAGTACACCCATCTGCTGAACATCGGTGGCCAGGAAGGCGGTCTGACCGGTTCGGACTTGAACAATGACGGTATCAAGAGTCAGGGGTTGAAGGACAAGGATCCCCTCTACAAGGGGGACGGAGTAATCCCTGCACCTGAGCTTAGGGATCGGGTGAATAACTTGTTCACGGATCTGGGCTTCGCCGCAGGCGGACGCCTGACCCGGCACAATATCGAGAGCGTGATCGCCAGCGACTTCATCACCAGCAGCACCTCAAACATCCTGACTGTCGGCCACCCCCGGACCCCCGAGGACATCACCATCACCAACAACAACCTGGCTCCGCGCCTCAGCGTTTCCTGGGATCCCTGGGCTGACGGCAAGAGCAAGGCCACGGCCACCTGGGGACGCTTCTACGACAAGCTCTTCCTGCAGACCGTTGTCGGAGAGGAAGGTCCCGACTTCATGACGGTGTACTACCGTTTCGACGTCGACGGAGTGGACCGGGATGGGAGGCCGAACAACTTCGTCGGAAGGCCCATCTCCCTGTCACCACCCTCGGCAAGCCAGGTGGACCGCAGCCTGAGAACTCCCTACACCGATGAATTCACCATCGGCTTTTCTAGGGAGATTGCCCCGGAGATGAGTGTTTCGATCAACTACATTCAGCGAAATTTCAAAGATCAGCTCCAGGACGTCGACGTCAACCACTCGGCCCGTAAGCCCGGAGTGAACGGTGCCACTTGCACCACCATAACGCCTTCCGGCTATTGCGACGATTTTGGACAAACCACCCCCCAACCGGTCAACGGGAGCGGCGGTGAATCGGGAAAGGGGAGGCCGGATGAGCGTACCTCCGATACCTACCCGGATCTCTATATCAATAATCTCAACTTCAACCAGATTCTCCGTGTGGGCAATTACAACCTCCAGGACTACCAGGCCGTCGAGCTGCAGTTCGTACGCCGGCTGAGCCGCAAGTGGCAGATGGACGCAAGCTACGTCTTCTCGAAGGCCACGGGGCAGGCGGACTCCTTCAATGCGGAAAGCGGCGACGATCCGGCGCTCACCGAATTGCGCGCCGGGTATCTCGAGTTCGACCAGCGCCACGTCGCAAAGTTCTACGCGACGGCCTTCCTGCCGGGTGATTGGAGGGTGGGCGGAGGCATCACCTGGGCCTCCGGGCTCCCGTACTCCATGGTGAATCGATTCACGGCCAGCGACAATGTGGACTTCGCCCAGACACGGCGTATCTACGGCCACAAGGATGAAAACGTCGGAAAATTCTTCGATGAGAATCGGAACGTTCACCGCAACCCCGCCGCCTACAGCATCGACGTCCGGACCGAGAAGCAGTTCGTGATGGGGAAGGTGTCCTCGGGAGCGTTCTTCGAGATCTTCAACCTTCTCAACACCGATGACCTCCGGGTGACTGAAATCGACAATCGCGCCGACTCGCTGCAAGCCATCGAGACCCGGGACTTCGGGCGGCGGTTCCAGTTCGGCATCAGGATGAATTTCTAGCCTTGGTCCGATGAGCGTGGAAAGGGGGGGAGAGATCCCCCCCTTTTTTTGCCTCCCCAACCAGCATTGACACCGTAGAAATGCACAGGTAGACTCACTCGTCTCTGCACCCACCTCAATGGCACGGGTTCTGACGTCGGGACCCCCGGCTCCGAGATGACCGCTTGATTCGCTTCCACAACACCTATTCCCGCCGCAAGGAGGAATTCACGCCGCTGGACGCCGGAGCAGTCCGGATGTACACGTGCGGTCCCACGGTCTACGATTTCGCCCATATCGGTAATTTCCGCGCCTATGTTTGGGAGGATCTGCTGCGCCGCTTCCTGAAGTCGAGGGGATTCCAGGTGACGCAGGTCATGAACATCACCGACGTGGACGACAAGACCATCCGGGGAGCCGCGGCCGCGGGCACCAGTCTGGACGACTACACCCACCGGTTCATCCAGGCCTTCTTCGAGGATCTGGGCGCGCTCGGAGTGGAGCGCGCCGAGCATTACCCGCGGGCGACGCGCCACATCCCCGAGATGGTAGCCCTGATCCAGAAGCTCGTGGAAAAAGGAAACGCTTACGAAAGCAAAGGCTCCTTCTACTTCAAACTGGACTCCTTTCCGGCCTACGGCAGGCTGGCCGGCCTGGACCGCGAGGGACTCATCGAGAATTTTCGGGTGGATTCGGATGAATACGAAAAATCCGATGTGAGAGATTTCGTCCTGTGGAAGGCCACCAAGGAAGGAGAGCCATTCTGGGACACTCCGCTGGGTCGCGGCCGGCCTGGATGGCACATCGAATGTTCCGCCATGAGCATGAAGTACTTGGGAGAATCTTTCGACATTCACACCGGCGGAGCCGACAATGTCTTTCCCCACCATGAGAACGAGATTGCCCAGAGCGAGGCCGCCACGGGAAAGCCCTTCGTGCACACCTGGATGCACTGTGCCCACCTGGTCGTGAACGGCGAGAAGATGTCCAAGTCCCTTGGGAATTTCTACACTCTCCGGGACCTGCTGGCACAAGGTCACGACGCCAGGGCCATCCGCTACCTGCTGGTTTCGCAGCACTACCGCAAGCCCATCAATTTCACCTTGGAAGGAATCTCATGGGCGGGTGCGAATCTCCACCGCCTCGGGGACTGTGTGCGGCGCCTGGACGCCCCGTCGACGCCGGGAGAGAATTCTCGCCTCACGGAATTCACGACGCAGGTGATTCAATCGTTTAACGATTCGATGGACGACGACTTGAATAGCGCAGCCGCCATGGGGTTCGTTTTCGAGCTGGTCCGGGAGGTGAACTCGGCCGCGGATCGATCGGAGCTGCCGGCCAGCAACGCAGGGGAGCTTAAACGCTTCTTCGGCCAGATTTCTTCCGTCTTTGGATTTGAATTGGGCGCCCAGCTGACTCTGGATCAGGAGCTGGAAAGCTTGGTGGCCAAGCGGGAAGATTTTCGCAAATCGCGCAAATTCGCCGAGGCCGACGCGATACGCGACGAGCTTCTGCGACGAGGAATTCTCCTGGAGGACACCCCTTCGGGGGTTCGCTGGAAAAAGAAGGCTTAGACACGATCCGCCCGGTGCGGGTTGCGCCCATGGAGGAGAGCATGCCACCGACCCTTCCCAAACTCGTCACCCCGTTGCCTGGACCCAAGGCAAGGGCCTGGATCGACCGCGACGCCTCCCGGGTTTCCCCTTCCTATACGCGGGCCTACCCCCTCGTGGTGGAGCGGGGTGAGGGGGCGGCCATCCTGGACGTGGACGGTAATTGGTTCCTCGATTTCACCGCAGGAATTGCCGTGACGGCCACGGGACATAGCCATCCTGAGGTGGTGAAGACCATCGCTGATCAGGCCGGCAAGCTGATTCACATGTCCGGGACCGACTTCTACTATGGACCCCAGATCCGGCTCGCCGAGGAAATCTCCGCCCTGGTACCCATCGAGGGTCCGGTCAAAGTCTTCTTCGGGAATTCCGGCGCAGAGGCCAACGAGGCGGCCATCAAGCTGGTCCGCTACCACACGGGAAGGCCGCGAATTCTGGCATTCTTCGGCTCTTTTCATGGTCGGACCATGGGGGCTCTGTCTCTCACATCCAGCCGCTCGGTGCAGAAGCGCGGGTTTTTCCCTCTGGTTCCAGGGGTGGAACACGTTCCCTACGCGTACTGCTTCCGATGTCCCGTCAACCGGCGGGTGGAGACCTGTGATGTGGAGTGCTTCTCCTTCGCGACAGACTTTCTCTTTCCCAGGACGGTGCCTCCGGAGGAAGTGGCTGCCATCGTCATCGAGGTGGTGCAGGGGGAGGGTGGTTATGTGGTGCCGCCTCCGAAGTTCCTGGCTCGAGTCCAGCAGGTCGCCCGAGACCATGGAATCCTGATCATCGCAGACGAGGTCCAGTCAGGAGTGGGACGCACGGGAAAAATGTTCGCTTCGGAGCATTTCGACTTTCATCCCGATATCATCACCATCGCCAAAGGAATTGCATCAGGCCTTCCCCTGGGACTGTGTGTGGCCAAGGAGTCCATCATGAAATGGGCTCCCGGCTCCCATGCCAGCACCTTTGGGGGGAATCCGGTGGCATGTGCCGCGGCTCTCACCACATTGCGGTTGTTGAAGGACCAGTATCTTGAGAATTCCCGAGTGCAGGGAGAAAGACTTATGGGCGGTGTGAAGCAAGTCATGTCGCGGCACCGGATCATCGGCGATGTGCGCGGGCTGGGCTTGATGGTGGGGGCCGAGATTGTCGTCCCTGACACCCCCGATCTCCGGAAAGATCCGCAGCGTCGGGACGCTATTGTGGAGAAAGCGTTTCAGCGCGGCCTGTTGCTGCTCGGCTGCGGCGATAACACCGTGCGGTTTTGCCCGCCCCTGGTGGTGACGGCCGAAGAAGTCGACACTTGCCTGCGCCTCTTCGAAGAGGCGGTTGCCGAGGTAGAAGCGGGGTTCCAGGCTCCCTGAGGGGGCACCCCGGCCCTGACACGGATTCCCCCGGCGTCATGAGCTTGACGGCGTCCTCGACTCCCTCCGAGGAGACTGGGTGGTTCAACCATTCGATGCGTTCCGGGGTCGAATGCCGTGTGGGGGCCCACCAGGATGACGCCGACGCCGGACCCGAATCAGCGGGACCTGGAACTTGTCCGGCGTTTTCAGGCCGGGGAAGAGGGCGCCTTTGATCAGCTCGTGGAAGCCCACCGACGCGAAATCTATCGCCTGGCCTATCGGCTCCTGGGAAACCATGCCGATGCCGACGATCTGGCCCAGGAGGCTTTTTTGAGGGTTTACCGCTCCCTGGGCCGCTTCAGGGGGGAGGCCTCCTTTAGAACCTGGACAACCCGAATCGTGCTGAACCTCGTCACCGATCGTCGTCGCGAGCTGGCCTCTCATCGACCCTCATCCCTGGAAGATCTGGCTCCTGCCGAGCACCCCTCTGAAGCGGGAAAGCAGGATGGATTCATCCAAGCGGAGATTCTACGAAGAGCCGTGGGAAGCCTTCCCAAGCGGCAAAGGGAGACACTGATTCTGAGGGTGTTCCAGGAAATGAAATTCCATGAAATTGCCGCGGTGATGGGCTGCACCGTAGGCACCGCAAAGGCCAATTTCTTCCACGCCCTCCGGGGCCTCAAGCATCGGGTTGGGAGTTGAGCCGGAAATGGCGATGATGTCGACAAAGTGCACCGAAATGCAGCGGGAGCTTGCCTGGCTCATCGTCGAGGAGGACAGGACGGGCACTCCATTGGGAATTTCGGAGCACCTCCTGGAGTGCCCTCGGTGTGCTCTGGAGGCCCAGCGCCTCCGAGCCCTGGTGGGGAGGCTCAGCCCAGGGGCCGTCCCGGAGCCACCGGCCGCCTACTGGCAGTCCTTCACTCCTCGCCTGCGCATCAAGCTGGCGGCGCAGGGGATGGCCGGCCGCGCCCGGACCGGGTGGATTTGGGCGATGGCCGGCGCGGCAGCCTCTTTCCTGCTGGCAGCGCTGGCCGTCGGCAGGTGGGAAACTCCCCCTGAGACACGTGCCCGACTTCATCTCGAGCAGGTGGCGCAGGGGCTCGATCCCGATTCGCTGCAGGTGGCACTGGACACCCTACTTCCGGAAACGGATCCCGGAGTGCCGGCCGGCAGCAAGGATGAGACGACTGCCGAGGCGGCCGATATGGCGCAGGCTTTGGAGGAGGTTCTTCCGGAGTATGAATCGGGCTTCAATGGCGCCGCGCGCGAATCGGCCACGACCCAGGAGCCTCGAGGCACGCAATCTCCCGACCCTGGGTGGGTCTAAGGGAGTTGGAGGATGGTCATGAGATGGTACGCGCGAACCCCATGGGCCAGCAGGGTATGCCGCCCCTGGCTGACAGCCCTGTTGCTGGCCACGGTGGGTGCTCCCCTGATCGCGGCGCCGAGTGCGACGCCACCGCCGGACCGGCCTCCCGGGAATGCGAGTGAGGTACGAGAATCGCTGCAGAACTTGATGATCGCCTCCATGAAAAAAGCCCTGGATCTGACCCGGGAGCAGCAAGTGGAAGTGATTCCCCGAGTGGAGCAGGTGTTTGAAGAGCGCGAGAGCTATGCAAAGCAGCGCCGGGAAGCTCTTGGCCTGCTCCAGGCAAAACTTCTGGAGGAGTCGGTCCCCGAGAAGGACTATCGCGATCAGGTGACGCACCTGGACGACCTGGAACGCACCCATCGCGATAGGGAGCTCCGGCTGAGAGCCGATATTGATCGCTCTCTGAGTCCGCGGCAGCGGGCGCAGCTCAGAGTGTTCGTCCCGCGATTCCGTCGGGAGATGCAGATGCGAATCGATGCAGCGCGGAGCGCGCACCCGCGCCGAGTGCAGCCGCCCCGGCCCGCAGCACCCCCCACCCCCCAGGATTGGGACTCGGATGACGAGGAGTTCTAGAGAGCCGGGTCCTCGAGCGCCCCTAGTTTCGGACCCGCGTCCGCGGACGGGAAATCTGGGCGAACGGGCGGCGGAGAAGTACCTTCGGGAAGCAGGCATGGGAATCGTCGACCGGGGATACCGCTTCCGGGGAGGAGAGATCGATCTCATAGCTCGTGACGGTGCAGAATTGGTGTTCGTGGAGGTGAAGACCCGGACCTCCCAGGAGTTCGGCAATCCCGCGGAAGCGGTGACCCGTGCCAAGCGGCGCAAGCTCCTCCTGGCCGCCTCGAGCTTCCTGCAGTCCCGCGGCATGATGCAGCACCCCTGCCGCTTTGATGTCATCTCGATCCTGCTGGGAAGTGACGGCAGTTCGAGGCTGGAACACTTGCGGGACGCCTTTCGATCAGAGAATTGACTCTCGGCGATTCTTGACAGGAACTCGCCTGTCTGCTATATCTTACCGGTCTACACTAGGACTCTACCTCCTTGCACGGCCGGGCGGGAATAACTCAGTGGTAGAGTGCAACCTTGCCAAGGTTGAAGTCGCGGGTTCGAATCCCGTTTCCCGCTCCATTTCAGCTTCCTGACTTCTCATTTCCAGTTCATGGGACGGCTTGCTCCGAACCGCTGGCCTCTCCTATAATGAGTGGTCCATCCCAATCGGGACCCAATGACGGATTCACCTTCGGCGGCGTAGCCAAGCGGTAAGGCAGAGGTCTGCAAAACCTCCATACATCGGTTCAATTCCGATCGCCGCCTCCACCTCCCCTCAGCGCTTCGGTGCGGTCCAAAGGCAGCGGCAGCTTTCCTGCCGGCCCAATCCCACGTTGCTGACCGGCCAGTCACGGCCTATAATTAGGGCCTCTCTCGGGATTGACCGCCTGAACCCCTGATGGGGGGGAAGTTCCATGCATCGGCGCGCGGGCAGTCTCTGCTTCGTGCTGCTCTCCAGTTGTTTGATTGTCCGCCAGGTCCTTGGCGGAGATTCCACCGATCTCAAAGGAAAGGTCTTGGATCGCCTGGGAAACCCACTTCCCGGGGCGACCGTAGTGGTCAAAAACGACTCCCTGGCGGTTGCGGAAACGGGCGCCGTTTCGGACGCCGAAGGGAATTATCGTATTCCACGCCTGCCGCCTGGCCCTCACTACCGAGTGCGCGTCGCCTTGTCCACCTACGGCCCGGTGGAGTTCTCCGACATCGAGCTGGCGGCGGGAAAGACCTACACGCTCGACGTCACCCTGAGCCCGGCCTCCGAAATGAAGGAAGTCCTTCGGGTGCAAGGACACGCGGACCTCGTGGACACCGAGAGTGTCGTCACCTCCACGACCTTTTCATCGGAATTCATCAGCGGACTACCGGTGTTGGGTCGCGATTATCAGGACGTCCTCAGTTTGGCACCGGGTGTCACGGACGTGGAAGGCACCGGCAATCCCAACGTGCATGGCGCCCGCGACACCGACATGATCACCCTGGTGGATGGTGTCAACACCACGGACCCCTTCACGGGCTATTTCGGGCAGCAGCTCAACATCGAGTCCATCGAGCAGATTGAAGTGATCACCTCCGGCGCACCGGCGGAATTTGGACGGGCGCAGGGGGGATTTGCCAACATCATCACCAAGTCAGGAGGCAATGAATTCCAGGGGAGCTTCAAATTCTTCATGCGAACGGATCGGCTCGATGGAGACGGCGCGGGCATCGATCCTCCGGAACTTCGAGGCGGAGTTGGCACGGTGAACGGGTTTAGCGACCTGAGTTTCAGCGACTTCTATCCATTCCTGTCCTTGTCGGGCCCGATTGTCCGGGACAAGGTGTGGTACTACGTGGCGGGCGAGTTCATCCAGGTGGAGACTCCCATCAACGCCGTGTCCCAGGCGTTCGTGACGCGAACTCGGGGCTATCGCAACTTTCTGAAGGGTACTTGGCAGATCAATCAAGCGAACAAGCTGGTGCTCTCCATCTCCGTCGATAGAACCAAGGATGAGAACCAGGGACTGGACAGCTTCACCGCCGTGGAAGCAGGGTTTGTGTTCGAGCGAGGAGGGCCCACCTACACCCTCAAGGAGACAGCGGTGTTCAGCCCGACCTATCTCCTTGAGTCCACCCTTTTATGGTTCAACAACTCGTTTCAGCGGGGTCCGACGATGGATCCGGACACCAATGGCAACGGAGTTCTGTTCATCGATGATCGGCCGGATTTGGGGGGCAACCAGGATGGATTTTTGCAGGCCAGGGAGCGGGATCCTGGTGAGGACTATGACCGAGATTTGGCCTTCGACCTGTTCGAGGACTTCAATCACAACGGACGCCTGGACACCCTGCTCGGGGAAGATCGCGACAAGGACGGCCGGTTGACGCCACCCGGGGGATGCGAAGGCGTCTCCAATGAGGATGTCAACTGCAACGGGTTCCTGGATCAGGAATTCGACCTCAACGAGAACGGCAGCGTGGAGCCCGACGAGGATCGCGGCCTGCAGGGCATTTCAGGAACCGCGGGAAATGGCCGCTTCGATTCGGAGGACATCAACCAGAACAATTTGCTGGACACCTTGAGGAACTCCGGTCCCACCTCCTTCCCATTCTGGTCCGATAAGAACGGGAATCACAGGGTCGATACCGGTGAGTATGAGGCACCGCTGTTTCCGGATCGAGATTACAGCCGGTTTCAAAATGGCGGGATGATCAACGGACCGAATCCCTTCGAATTCGAGGACGGCCGGAACCGCCTGACGCTGAGGGAGGATCTTTCCATCTACGTCGATGGGCACGGGGGAACCCACGATCTTAAGGTCGGGATGCTCTACGAACACGAGGGTTTTGATCGGCAGACTGTGAAGCGGCCGATCATGGATATCAATATTGTGTTTGGCGACGCAACCGTTTCGGCGCACCTCCCCACGCTTCCCAGCGTGAACAACACCGCGACCGGGGACAATCTGGGTCTTTACATCCAGGACACCTTCAAGCCTCTGCCCAACCTGACGCTCGGGCTCGGCGTTCGTCTGGATCTGGAGCACCTGAGCTCTTTCGGTCACACCCTGTTCAACCCCGCCGCGCAGCGGCGTGAGTACGATGGCCTGATAGGCATCACCGACGTGGAGCACAGGACCAACAACGATCAGGACTTCGACGGAATCCACGACCGGGGCCTGCAGTACTCGGATCCCCTATACAACGGCGAGGGCGGGGACATGCTCCACGTGGCCCAGATCACGAGCGAGCTGTACAACCTTGCGCCGCGGCGTTTCACAGGCCATGAAGCACTGATGCCGATCGAATCCCCCTACCTCGCGATTCTCCTGGGGCATGATCCCACTCCGGCCGATCTCCAGCGCAACGGATTCAATGTTCGTCAGGACGAGGACATAGAGATTCAGAACGCCAACGTGGCCCCCCGGCTGAGCATTTCCTGGGATCCCTGGGCGGACGGAAAATCCAAGGCCTTCGCTTCCTGGAATCGCTTCTACGACAAGCTCTTCCTGAACACGATGGTGCTCGAAGAGGGTCCGGACACGGTGATCCGGTATTACAACTTCGACGCCAACGGGGTGGATTTCCAGGGCAGGCCGAACAACCAGGTGGGTTTGCCGAGGACCAAGGCTCCCCCCTCGGCGTTTCAGATCGACAGAAACATCTCAACCCCCTATACCGACGAGCTGACGCTGGGTTTCGAGCGGGAGCTGGCACCCGAGCTCTCCCTCTCGGTGACCTACATCCACAGGGACTTTCGACAGCAGCTGCAGGATGTGGATCTGAACCACAACACCCGGATCGATCCGGAAACCGGCCGCTTCGCCGATGACTTCGGCATCGAGTACAAGCCGGGCGGCGATGAGGGCAGGGCACGGGCCGAGCGGCAGCCGGACGGGAAGCCCGATCTCTTCATCCAGAATTTCCTGTTCAACCGCGTCTTGCGTCTTGGCAACTACAACAGTCAATCGTATCGCGGACTGGAGCTGGAGGTGGTGCGTCGCCTCAGCCGGAAGTGGCAGATGAACGGGAGCTACACCTACTCCCGAAGCGAGGGAGACGCCGAGAGCTTCCTGTCGGACACTGGGGACGATCCGACCTTGACGGAGTTCGAATCCGGATTCCTGAACTACGATCAGCGTCACGTGCTGAAGCTCAACGCCACAGCCTACCTTCCGGGGGACTGGCAGATCGGGGGTACCGCGCAATGGGCCTCGGGCCTGCCGTACTCTTTCATCCAGGACTTCAATGCGCAGAACAACGTGGGGTACATGCAGAGCCGCAAGCGCTTCGGATACACCGACAGCTCTGGCGTGTTCCAGTCGGAAAATCGCAACGATCACCGAAACCCTGCGGCCTACGTTCTCAACGCCCGGGCCCGGAAGAGTTTCGTGATCGGCAAAGCCTCCGCCGGTGCCTTTTTCGAAGTCTTCAACATCCTCAACAGCGACGACCTGAGGGTCTACACCATCAATCCAATCGTTCCGGCGACCACTCCTGCCCACTCCGTTACCAACAAGCAGGGGAACACCGCCCTCCAGTCGGACGAGGTCCGGCAGTTCGGCCGCCGTTTTCAATTCGGGATCCAAATCGACTTCTGATCGCCTCGGCCCGCCCGCCGATTTCGCAGAGATCGCACCTGCCCCGCCCCCGCGAGCCTTGACACCGCTTTCATCGATACTCCAAGATGAAGGCCGTGCCGGGATGGCGAAACTGGTAAACGCAAGGGACTTAAAATCCCTCGGGGCGCGAGCCCCATGTCGGTTCGAGTCCGACTCCCGGCACCAGCGCGCTCCTGCCGATTCGCGTCACAGGGGGGCCGGGAGAGGCTCCCTTCCCGAGCTGGTCTGGTAAGATTCACCCGCCGGAGGACGATTCCCGGCCGTCACGGCACGTTCCGAAGGAGCGTCCGCTTGCCCATCCGGACCCTCTGCGACATCGTAGGCCGGCTCGAACGAGAGCCAGTCAAGCCCGATTTTCTCCGCTTCAAGTCCAAGGGAGAGTGGCGGGACATCAGTTCCGCGGAATTCGTCTCGACGGTGCGCTCCCTGACCCTGGGTCTGCAAGCTCTGGGGATCAACCCGGGGGAGAAGGTGGCGCTGCTCTCCGAGAACCGTCCCGAGTGGGTGGCTTTCGATCAAGCCCTGCTGAACCTCGGAGCGGTGGTCGTCCCGCTTTACCCCTCGCTCCTCACCGAGCAAATCCGCTTCATCCTGGACCACAGCGGCTGCCGCGCCCTGGTCCTTTCCAATGAACTCCAGCTTTCGAAGGTCCTCCCTGCCTTGGGCTCCCTGCCCGGTCTGTCCCGCCTGATCCTGCTCGACCCGCCTCCAGAGATGCCCACCCAGGCGCTGGCATGGTCAGCGCTGGTGAGCGAAGGCGAGGCGGTGCATCGCAGCGACCCGTCCCGCTTCGATTCCTTGAAGGCCGGTGTCTCTCCCGAGGATCTGGCCAGCATCCTGTACACCTCCGGAACCACCGCGGACCCGAAAGGGGTGATGCTCACTCATGGAAACCTCGCGGCCAACCTCAACAGCACACTGGAAGCCATCCCGATCACCGGGGAAAGTGTCGCCCTTTCGTTCCTGCCCTTGAGCCACGCCTTCGAGCGTATGGTTCACTTCGCCTACCTGACGGTCGGGGCCAGCGTTGCCTATGCCGAGTCCATCGAGGCGGTCGGGCAAAACCTGCAGGAAATCCAGCCGACCCTGGTGGCCACCGTGCCCCGGCTTCTGGAAAAGGTTCATGGGAAGGTCGAGGATGCGCTGCGCAGCGCCTCGCCCGTCCGACGAGCCATTTTTCATTTCGCTCTGGCTGTGGGCCGCCGGAGGACCCGGGCAAGGCTTTCCAGCGGCCGCGTGCCGATCTGGATTCGCTTCCTTTCCATCGAGGCGGAGCGCCTGGTGCACGGGCCGCTGCGGCGAAAGACTTTCGGCCGGAGAATTCAGTTCGTCATCTCCGGGGCGGCGCCACTGCCGCGGGAAGTGAACGAGTTCTTCCAGGCCATAGGAATCCAGATCCTGGAAGGGTACGGGCTGACCGAAGCCTCGCCGGTCGTTTCGGTGAACACGCCTCTTCGAATGAGGATCGGTACCGTTGGCCCGCCCCTCCCGGGGGTGGAAGTCCGCTTGACGGAGGATGAGGAGATCCTGGTGAAGGGAGCCAATGTCATGAAGGGGTATTTCCGCGACGAGGCCGCCACCCGGGAAGCCGTCCGGGATGGATGGCTCCATACCGGTGACGTGGGACGGCTGGAAGACGGCTTCCTGGCCATCACCGACCGGAAGAAGGAGATACTCAAGACCTCGGGAGGCAAGATGATCGCGCCGCAGCCGATGGAGAATCTGCTGAAGAGCGACCCGTCGGTGTCGCAGGCGGTGCTGCTGGGCGACAAGCGGAAATTCGTGTCGGCCCTGCTGGTGCCGGACTTCGGATGGCTGGCCACCTATGCCCGTCGGGAGCGCATTCCGTTCAGCCAGCCTTCGGACCTGATCAAGGAGCCGCGGGTCGTGGATCACTACCGGCGCTTGGTGGAATCCAAGATGACCGGCCTTCCCTCCTATGAAACGGTGAAGAAATTCCGGCTGCTTCCCTCCGAGCTCACCATGGAAGAAGGCGAGCTCACACCGACGATGAAGGTGAAGCGCCGAATCATCGAGGCGAAGTACTCCGATCTCATCGCCGCGATGTACAACGAGTGATGAAAAAAAATGATCAGGCCTCCTGAAAATCGTTGACACATGATCAGGTGCGTGGTATAAAAACCGCGGATCGTGATCAAAGTGATTCGATCGCGCCGGTGCGACAGAAACGATGAACGATGTCGCGTGAGAGTTTCAGGATACCGGCGGAGCGATCGGGCGAACAACGCGGTGAAAACGATCACGGATGTCAGAAACCTCTTGGAACCTCGAAACGAACCTCAGCGCCGATTCATCCTTCCCGCGCCTTCATACTTCCTTTTTTCCCATTTCGACGTCTTCATCCCGACTTGCGAACTGTTTCATAACGCCTCCGGAGTTCCCGCGTTTCGTCTTTGACGGGAGCCCGGCGGGTCGACGAAGACACAAGCACCATCATCCGGGGAAGGAGGTGAGTGACCATAGCCGCCAAGAAGAAGGCTAAGAAGACCGCGAAGAAGAAGGCCACCAAGAAAAAGAGATAGGCCTGAAGCGAAGCAACGTTTCACTTGAAGGGGTGAGCAATCACCCCTCTTTTTTTGCCGGGTGCGAAGCGGGTGGCGGGAGAGGAGGGGCTGTGTTAGCCTCCAGTTCCATTGCAATAATAAGAGGTAGGGGAAGGAGCCCAGGATGCCCAATAGTTCTAAGACCTGCAAGATCGGGGAAACGGCCCTGATTTCTGGGACTTACGAATGCCTGATTTGCAAGTATGCGGGCACCGTCACCGAAATTCCGGTCGAGAAGGGCAAGATTCTCCCGATGTGTGCGACCTGCAAAGATCAGGACACGACCTGGCACGTCAAGAAGTCCCTTTAGCGATCGATTTCCTCCTGACTTCCCACTCTTCCAGCCTGCGCACGACCTCCTTCTCGTATCCCTCCTGCCCCGGGTGGTAGAAACGCACACCTCGAAGATCCTCCGGCAGACATTCCATATCGGTGATTCCAGCTTCGAAGTCGTGGGCATATTGGTAACCGCGCCCGTACCCCATCTCTCCCATGAGGCGGGTCTCCGCATTGCGCAGATGGAGGGGTACACTGCGAACATGGCCGCTGTGGATCTTCTCGGCGGCCTCTCCATGTGCTCGCGTGACGGCGTTGCTCTTGGGGGCGACGGCGAGATAGATAGCGGCCTGGGTCAGGGCAAGCGCCCCTTCGGGCATCCCCAGGAAGGTGATTGCCTGATGCGCAGCGATGGCCAGGGTCAACGCCTGCGGGTCCGCAAGTCCCACATCCTCGCTGGCGACCCGGATCAGCCGCCTGGCAATGTACCTTGGGTCTTCTCCCGCCTCGAGCATCCTCACGAGCCAGTAGACCCCGGCATCCGGGTCGGAGTTTCTCAGACTCTTGTGCAGTGCGGAAATCAGGTTGTAGTGCTCCTCCCCGCCCTTGTCATAGACCAACGGCTCCCGATCCAAGGCGCGACGAATGGTCTCCAGGTCGGGGCGCGGAATCCCTCCGGAGCCGGCCGGGGCCATTTGAGCCACCAGCTCGAGCGTGTTCAGGGCGCGGCGGGCGTCCCCGGAAGACAAGGAGGCGATCAACTCGATCTCGGCGTCGCCCAGGAAGATCCCATTGGCCAGGCCCTGAGGATGCGCGACCGCGCGCCGCAGAATGCCCTGCAGAGCCTCCCGCGTGAGGGGTTGGAGCAGATAGACCTTCAAGCGTGAGAGGAGCGCGGAGTTGATTGCAAAGGAAGGGTTCTCGGTGGTGGCTCCCACGAGGATGATGGCGCCGGACTCCACGAAGGGGAGAAAGGCGTCCTGCTGGGCACGGTTGAAACGGTGAATCTCGTCCACGAAAACCAGCGTGCGCTTTCCGGTGGATTTCAGATGCCGCTGGGACGCCGCCATGACGTCCCGGACTTCCTTGATGCCGGAAAGGACCGCCGAAAACGGAACGAACGGAGCCCCAGTCGCCTGCGCAAGGACCCTGGCGAGCGTCGTCTTCCCGGATCCGGGGGGGCCCCACAGGATGTGGGAGTGAAGCTCGCCGCCGTCGACGATCACCCTCAGCGGACGTCCCTCACCCAGCAATGCTTCCTGCCCCAGCACCTCTCCGAGGCGCGTGGGGCGAAGCCGGTCGGCCATGGGGGCACGGACTCGTCTGGAGGGAGGATCCTGAGAAGTGAAGAGATCCATGGATGAATCGCCGGCCCGACGAACCAGAGGCTAGGAAATTTCCTTCTGGACTTTCAAGGGTGGGCGTCCCTGGTCTTCGCCACCCTGGGGCTCGGAGGGTTCCGAGGAAGCGGCTGAGGTCAGGCTGTCGAATTCCCTGGTCTTGCCTTCCGCCAGTGTTTCCACCACCGAGTCATGGACCGCCAGTGCGGCCGCAAGGGCCTTTCGGGTCAAGGAATCGAAATCGCGCAAAGCCCGTGCGATCTCCTGAACGTCAAGGTCGCCGGGACTCTTGGCGGCGCGTGCCCTCACTTTCTCGCCGGCGTTCTCCAGAAGCTCCAGCGCCGATATCAGGGTCTGCCGCTGCTCCCGGGTGAACGTATGGAAGCGCGCCGCCAGCTGGAAAATCTCCTCCGGGATTCTCTCCCGCTCTTCCGAGCCCTGCTCCCAGTGACGCCCGGTCAGAATCCACTCCATGCTGGTGTTCCCCACCCGCGCCAATTCCAGCAGGCGCTTGACCTCCGGCAGGATGCCATTCTCGTACTTGTGGATCGCCGGCTGCGTGGCCCCGAGAATGTCCGCCATCTGCCACTGTTTCAGGCCCTTTTCTTTGCGCAAGCGCTTGATCCGCTTGCCAATCTCCTTCTTGTTCAGGGGATCCATCCGGAGCACTCCTGCCTGGGAATTGCGCATCTCTCCGTGGGTCTCAAGGAGGGATAGCTCGCATTTTAACGCACTGGGGCCGCCCACTACAAGGGAACCACCCCATTTCTAGCGGGCTTGGCGAGTTATGCCTTGAAGATCTGATCACGCAGGAATGAGCGGAGCCGTTCCTTCAGCTCGGGGGGCATCTGCTCCAGCAGGCTCTCCCGGCAAAGGGAGCGCGCCGCTTCGAAGGTCTTCAGAAACTCCTCGCAAGGTGGACATGCACCCAGGTGACGCGCCAGGGACTCCCGATCGTCCACGGAAAGCTCGCCGTCCACGAACTCGCTGAGCAGTTCGAAGACTTGCCGGCAGGTGGGCTCCGAGGGACCATGCTGATGGCTCATGCCGCGTCTCCTTGGAGGTATTTGGAGAGCCGTTGCCGAAGAAAAAGCCGGGCCCGGTGCAAGCGGGTCTTGGTGGCAGCCAGGCTCAGCCCCAGGATGTCGGCGACCTCCTGGTTGGAAAGCTCTTCCACCTCACGAAGCGTGAAAATGGCTCGATACTCCTCGGGGAGCGCTTCCACCGCATCCCGGAGCTTGAGCGAGAGCTCCTTGCGAAGCAGTTCGTTGTCGGCGCGCGTGCTCCAGCCGGCGGGTGGCATGAGGATTCGGGTCTTGGCGGGATCCAGGATCTTTTCCAGAACCTCAAGCGGCTCGGTCTGCTCGTGTCGGGAGCGGGAACGAAGCTTCATGTAGACTGAGTTCAGGGAAACCTTGTAAAGCCATGTGGAGAACGCCGACTCTCCCCTGAAGGTGTCGATCTTCCGATAGACGTTCAGGAAGGCGTCCTGCACCGCATCCAGTGCGTCTTCCCGGTTCTTCATCATTCCCACGGCGAGCCGGAAGACCTTGTCTTCATAGCGGTGCATCAGGACCTCAAAGGCAGACTTGTCGCCGGCCCGGACCCGCTCTACGAGGGTGTCGTCCAGCTCCGTGACCGGCAAGTTTGCACCCCTTGAGATGCTGGAAGTGTCGGGACGATTCATGGGCAAATCTAGCACAGGCCTGCGTTCTGCCGCAAAAAGTCACCCTCCGTCGATACCGGATGACCCAGGGACCGGGGGCGGTGAGTCAAGGCAGATTCAGCGGGTGAGCCAGGAGTTGTTCTTGAAGGTGATGACGGCGTAGGGAACGGTCCACATCAAGAAGAAGACATGGAGGAAGGAATAAAGGACTCCGTAGAGAAAGTCGGTGTTCTTTTCGAAACGGATGTAAAACATCATGTAAATGGACCCCATGATGACAATGAGGGCCAGGAACCGGAGGATGAGGATGGGGTCCACGAAGATATGGTACAGGGAGTAGAGCGTAATGTAGAACTGGAAGGGGATGAGCACCACCGTCAGGAGAAAATCGAACACCGCCGGGGCCCGATGCCTGTCGCGATACCGAGTGAGCATGAACGTGGAGAAGATGAAGCTCTCCCGGATGAAGCTCTTGTGCCAGCGGGTGAGCATCCGCGCCAGCTTCGACAGCCTGGCCGGAGCCAGGGTCTGGACCTCGGCGGTGCGCTGGTAGACCGTGTCGTACCCCTCTCGGAGGACGAAATTGGTCAAGGCCCGATCATCACCATAGGTGCAGACTTGCCCCAGAAATTCCTGGCCCAGCCAGCGCTCCTGAAACCTGTCCACCACCGAGTGCCGGTAGGCGGAGAGGACGCCGGAGCAGCACATGACAGTTCTGAAAACCGACGTGGAGGCTCGAAAGAACTCAAAAGCCATGATGTAGCGCACGGCCAGCATCCGGGTGAGAAAGTTCTGATGCTTGTTGTAAACCCGGACTTTGGCCGTCGTGGCACCGATCCGCGGATCGGCGAAGGGTGCGACCAGATGCCTCAGCCCGTCGCGGGCGATGACGCTGTCGGAATCCATGGTGACCAATATTTCCCCGCGGGCGCGATTGAATCCGGTGGCCAGGGCATGGCGTTTTCCACGGTTTCGACCATGACGCAGGGTCTGCACCAGGCCCGGATGGCGTGCCGCCGCCCGCTGCATGTAGTTCCAGGTGTCATCATTGGACCCGTCATCCACACAGAGAATCTCCAGCTTTTCCAGGGGATAGTCGGAAAGCGCGCTGGACTCGATGGCCTTCTCCACCATGGCCCCCTCGTTGAAGGCGGGGATGACGACGCTGACCGTGGGGAGCTCCTTGCTCAGCGGGTAGGGTTTGTACAGAAAGCAGAGAATCGCACGGTACGGAAGGTGGATCATCATCAGGACGCTGTAGGCGAGCAGCGGCAGGGAGAGAAAGCGGGTCGCAAAGCTCAGGCTGTACCAGTAGTGGGCCCGCTCGAACGATCCGCTGACGAAAGCCGAGAAGACGATGAGACTGAACGCCAGGAAAATGATGATTTTGGAGATTCTTTCAGCGTTCGCGGAGGCCTGAAATACCTCGCCAGGCGCGAGCATCCCCTCCTGGGGGGGAAATCGATCCAGCATGGAAGACGAAGGCCTCAGAATGACGGAGAGTGCACCGGCGAGCATTCCATCCGATCTCGCGCCGCGCCCTAAAGGCTGGGCGAACCCTGCAACTGCTGAAAAAGGCGGGAGTTTGTACCATGTTTTCCAAGGGAGTGTCAATGATGCTCAGCGGTTCCCCGGCGGAAGCGCGGGTGTTCGAATCGATCTCCCAAGTCGACACGGACTGAAGGGGTCAGTGGGCGTAGAAGGCCCGGATGACTCCCACGACCTCGCGCTGCTGGGCCTCCATCAGCTCGGGATAGACGGGCAGTGCCAGCGTGGTGGATGACGCCGTCTCGGAGACGGGAAAGTCGCCGCGATGGTGTCGTAGAGTGGCGAAGCATCGCTGCAGGTGCAGCGGAATCGGATAGTAGACGGCGCAGCCGATTCCCGCGGCCCTCAGAGCCGCCAGGAGGTCATCACGCCGGTGCGCTCGGATGACGTACTGGTGAAACGTGTGCCGCGCCCCGCTGCGGGCGCGGGGGAGTGCCACGGGGCCATCTTCCCTCAGGAGGCCTGCTTCCTCGAACAGTTTCCCGTAGCGCGCTGCGTTGGCTTCCCGGGCAGCGTTCCAGGAATCAAGGTACGGGAGCTTGATTCGCAGAACGGCGGCCTGCAGGGCGTCCAGGCGACTGTTGAGACCCACCCGCGCATGAACATAGGTGGATTCCTCTCCGTGCCTCCTCAGCTGCCGGATGCGCTCGGATAGCTCCCCATCCTGTGTGGTGACCAGTCCGCCGTCGCCTGCCCCCCCGAGATTTTTCGTCGGGAAGAAGGAGAAGCAACCGAACGTGCCCGCAATTCCGGCCTGCGTGGGCCGTCCTGCCACCAGTGCTGAGGCGCCGATGGCCTGGGCCGCATCCTCGATGACGGCCAGCCCGCGCTTACGGGAGAGGTCCAGGATGGGTTCCATGTCGGCCATCTGGCCGAACAGGTGCACCGGAAGGATGGCCCGAGTGCGCGAGGTCACGGCCCGGGATACCAATTCGGGTCGAATCAGGTACGTCTCCGGATCGATGTCCACGAACACCGGCCGGGCGCCGGCGCGGTGGATGGCCCCCGCGGTGGCAAAGAAGGAGTAAGGCGTCGTGATCACCTCATCACCGTCGCCGATTTCCAGGGCCATCAGGGCCAAGAGGAGCGCGTCGGTGCCGGAGGCGACTCCCACGGCCTCGCAGCCCCCGAGGTATCGGCTGAGCTCCTTTTCCAGGGCCGCGACCTCCTCTCCCAGAACGAACTGCTGGGACGCGAAGACGCGGCGGACCGCGTCCTGGATTTGCGGCTCCAGGGAACGGTATTGGGCTTTCAGATCCAGAAGCGGAACGGCCATGGAGCGGATTCTATCAAAAGAGAAACCCCCCGGGAGGCGAAGCCCGCGCGGGCTTGCGACTCGGGGGGTGTGGGGGGCGGGCGATTTCCCGTCTAGCTCTTGCTGGCTGGCTGAGCCTTGGTAGGCTTGGCAATGTTGACGGACTTCGCCAGGTTCTTACCGTCGGAAGAGGGGGCATACGAGACGGTCACGTGGTCCCCGGCGGCCAGCTCACTCAGCGAAGCGGTTTTGCCGGTCATCATGATCTTGGTGCCAGGCTCGCAGACGATGGTGATTTCCTTGTTGCTCTTGTCCTTGAGGGTCTCCCGGATCACGAAGGAATTGCCCGGGGCATCCACCGAAACCACTTCACCACTCACGTGATTGGAGTGGGGCTTGGTGGAGCTGGTGGCCGGCGCGGTCCCGGCGAACACCGATACACAGGAGAGCACGAACAGGGCGGCGAGCAGAATCACTGCGGATCGCTTCATGGTTAAATCCTCCTTGGGCTCCGTATAACAGCAACGGGCGTGCCACTGAAGCCCCGCACCGCGCGAGATTCTCCCAAAGTCATGCCGCTGCTTGGCTTGAGCTGATTGTCTGGATTCGAATCAAGGCTTCGGGTCCATGCCACCTGCACCATTTGGTGCAGTGGCGGTTCCAGATGGTGCAGAGACGCCCTCCCGGGAGATGCCGAACTTGTCCAGGCGATACTGCAGGGTGCGGTAGGAGATTCCCAGCAATCGCGCCGCTCGTGTCAGGCCTCCGCCGGCCTTCCTCAGCGCTTTCTCCAGCAGCTCCCTCTCCACCGCCTCCAAGGAGATTCCCTCGTCAGGGATTTCCAATGTGAGCGAGCCCCCACCGGGCACGGCGAGGTTCTCGATCACTTCCGCGGGGAGGAGATCCGGAGTGATCACCTCTCCCTCGGCTAGAAGGCACGCCCGTTCCAGCGCCGATTCCAGCTGGCGGACATTGCCGGGCCACGCATAGCGCAACAGGAGCGCCAAGGTCTGGGGCGCGACCCGGGGCACTGGTCGCCCTGACTCCAGGGCGAACTGCCGCAGAAAATGCTCCACCAGCGGAGGGATATCGGTGGTCCGGGCGCGCAGCGGCGGGAGGAAGATGGGGAATACGTTGAGGCGATAATAGAGGTCCTCCCGAAACTTGCCTTCCTTCATGCGCTGGACGAGGTCCCGGTTGGTGGCCGCGACGATCCTCACGTCCACGCTCAGCGAGGCATTCCCACCCACCCTGCGAACCTCCTTCTCCTGGAGCACTCGCAGGATCTTCGCCTGCATCGATACCGGCAGCTCTGCCACTTCATCCAGCAGCAGGGTCCCCCCATGGGCCTGCTCGAAAAGGCCCGGTTTGCGCGCCACGGCTCCCGTGAAGGCCCCCTTTTCGTGGCCGAAGAGCTCCGACTCCAGAAGCGGCTCCGGAATGGCGGAACAGTTCAAGGCCAGAAAGGGGAGCGGGGCTCGGGGGGAGTTGAAGTGCAAGGCCCGGGCGATCAGCTCCTTCCCGGTCCCGCTTTCTCCGTAGATCAGGACCGTGGCGGATGAAGCTGCGACTTTCTCCACCAGCCGAAACACGTCCTGCATGGAACCGTGGCTCCCCACGATGTTTTCCAGACGGAAGCGGTCGTGCAGCTGGGCCTTCAGCCGGCGGTTTTCGCCTCTGAGGCGCACCGTTTCCATGGCTCGTTCCAGAACCAGCAACAGGCGATCGCGGTCAAGCGGCTTGGTCAGATAGTCGAAGGCCCCCTTCTTCATCGCCTCGACCGCCGAGTCCACGCTTCCATGGGCCGTCATCACTACGGCGGACAAGGCGGGAGCCTCCCTGAGCGCCTCGTCCAGCAACGCGATGCCGTCCATGCCGGGCATCTTCAGGTCAGTCAGCAGCACTTGAGGCGGAGAGGCGCGAACGAGCCGAAGCGCTTCCTCGGCGCTGGGACAGATCTCCACGTCGTATCCCTCTCGAGACAGGATGGTCTTGAGGATGTCGAGCTGTCGGAGCTCGTCGTCCACCACCAGGACCGTTCCGAGGCTCATGCGATCTCCGCGATTGGCGCTTCCTGGCTGCGGCCGGAAGCCGGCGCGCGTGGTGGGCCGTGTCGGGGAAGGCGGATGCGGAACTCCGTTCCGCCGCCCGGAACGCTCGAGACCTCGATCTCACCCCCGTGGTCCTGCACCAGGCGCCGGGTGATGGCCAGGCCGAGCCCCACGCCGGTCTCCTTGGTGGAGAAGTAGGGCTCGAAGATCTTCTCGCGATTCTCGGGCGCAATGCCGACCCCTTCATCCCCCACGCTGAGGCACACGCGCTCCTCCGCCACCGCCTCGATCCTCAAGGTGAGCTTTCCTCCACGAGGCATGGCCTGAATGCCGTTGCTGATTAAGTTCTGCAGGCAGACGCGCATCCCTTCCGGATCGGCCGTGATCGGTGGGAGGCTGGAAGGTATCGCGCTGTGGAAGACGACCCTCTGTCGTTGGGCCGCCGGGGCGGCCAGGCGTAGCACGTCCTGCAGAATCTCCTCCATGCGGCAAGATTGGAGGCGAAGGCGCCCCGGTCGGCCAAAGCTCAGGAAGTCGGTCACCATGGAATCCACCCGGCGCAGCTCCTCCTTGATGGAGAGCAAGATCGCTTCGTGCTGCCGCGCTCGCGCGGGGTCGTCGGGAGCCAGATCGACGCGCAGATGATCGACGCTCAGACTCACGAAGTTCAGAGGATTGCGGATTTCATGGGCTACGGCGGAAGCCAGCCGTCCCAGAGAGCCCTCGCGCTCTGCCCGTCGCAGCTGTGATTCCAGCCGCCTGTTTTCCCTGAGCTTTTCCAGCATCCGGTTGAAGCTGCCCTGGAGTCGGCCGATTTCGTCGCCGCGCTCCACCGGTACACTGGATTCCAGGTTGCCCGCGCTCACCCGCTCCACGGCCTCGCTCAGGCGCTTGAGGGGTGAAGTGAGGCGATAGGCTAAAAACAGAGCCGCGCCCACCCCCCCCAGAAACACCAGGGAAGTCGCCAGGCTGCGCTGGCGATGGATGGAGCGCAGGAGCGCGGCGAAGTCGTCCAGGATGATGTGCAGGCGGATGTATCCCTGTTTCTGGTCGTCGACGATGATAGGGATGTCCAGGTTGTAGGCGGTTTTCTGGCTGATCTCCTCGTCGCCGCCCAGCGTGCCGCTGATGACCAGCGGGCCCTTGCTCCCCCGATGCGGCGGGCGGACCCGGGTTCCCACCTTCGCCTGGTTGGAGGAAGCCAGGACCTTCCACTCGCTGCTCAGAATGGAGATTTCACTCACTCCACGGGCCGAGAGGCGTCCCACGTAGTCCTGCAGGAGCTGCTGATCGGACTGGCCCTTGGAGGTCATTTGCTGAACGCTGATCTCCAGAGCCTTGGAAAGGTCCTCCGTCTGGTTCTGCACGAGATCCACCAGGACTCTCTCGTAGTGGGTCTCGATGAGGAAATGTATCCCCAGCGTGAGGGCCATCATGACCAGGATCATGAGGGCCAGCTTGGTCCGGATCCTCGCGCGCGGCAGGAGTGGCATCATCAGCGGGCCATGTTAGGCCTCCTCGGCGCGCAAATCAAAGTTGGAGGGATTCGGATGGATTCAGCGCGGGGAGGCTTGCGGAGTGGGACGAGGGAGCCTCTCGACGCTCTGGCGGATACTGGCGGCCGGCGGCACGGCGACCGCGGGAGGAAGCCCACGTCGGTCCACGAGGCGGTAGAGCGTGTCCCGCTGGCGGGGGTGATATCCGGCTTCGTGAATGAGTCTTTCCAGCTCGTCCCGAGTGGTGCAGAAGGTGTTACCCGCGGAGCGGACCACGTTTTCCTCGATCATCACCGAGCCCATGTCGTTGGCCCCGAACTTGAGCGCGATCTGCCCGATCTCGGTCCCCTGGGTGACCCAGGATGACTGAAGATTCAGGATGTTGTCCACGAACAGCCGGGCGATGGCCTGGGTGCGCAGGTAATCGGCGGAAGTGGTCTCGCGACCTCCCATTTGGGTGTGCCCTGGCTTATAGGTCCAGGCGATGAAGGCGGTGAACCCCCCCGACTTGTCCTGCTGGTCTCGCACCTTGGCGAGGTGCTCCACCCGATCGTCCAGCGACTCGACATGCCCGAACATCATGGTGATCGTCGAGGGAATTCCCAGGCGGTGGGCGCAATCCATCACCGCCAGCCAGTCTTCCGAGCGCAGCTTGAGAGGGGCGATCTTGTCTCGAACCGCATCGACCAGGATTTCGGCGCCACCCCCCGGGATAGAGTCCAAGCCGGATTTCTTCAGTCGCTCCAGGACCTCCTCCAGGGGGCGCTTGCTCACGTGCACCAGGTGCTGGATCTCCGGGGGGGAAAAGGCATGGAGGTGCACGCTGGGGTAACGCTGCCGGAACGAGGAGAGCAAATCCTCGTACCACTCCAGGGGGAGCGTGGGATGGTGGCCGCCCTGCAGCAGAATTCCGGTCCCTCCCAACTCCAGAGTCTCGTCGATTTTCTGGTAAAGGACCTCTTTGGGATGCAGGTACCCCTCCACCGTGTCTCCGGGGAGGCGGTAGAAGGCGCAGAAGGAGCACTTGGTGACGCAGAAGTTGGTGTAGTTGATGTTCCGATCGACGATGTAGGTCACCATGGGATCGGGATGCAGCCGACGGCACGCGGCATCGGCGGCGAGCCCCAGATCAATCAGGCTGGCCTCATCGAACAGGAGCCGTGCCTCATCTGGAGCTATGCGGACTCCCTCCGCAGCATGCTGCAGGATGGTGCGGGCCCGCGGCGTGGTGGCACTCATCGGGCTCCTGCCCATTCCGCGCCCCCCGCGGTGCGCATCCCCGATTCGTGGAACGTCAGCTCCCGAGCGCTGTCCACCAGGGCCGATTCCCGCGCCAGTCGGTAGAACAGCCAGAGCGCCTTGATCTCCTCCTCCCCCAAATCGTAATGAATGTTCGTCTGCAGATATTCGCCCAAATCCGAGGCGGCGAGTCTCAGCTCCGAAGCCGCCTCCTGCGCGATGCGCTCCCGCTGCGCCAGCCCCTGCATCTTCGAGTCCAGGAAGAGCTGCGTCAACTGGGGAAGATCGGTCCCGGGTCGCACGCCCCAGAATGCGAAGACGAACGGAAGGCCCGTCATGGCATGCCACTCGGCTGCCAGGTCGTAAACCTTCAACCCGGAGGTTTGCGCCATCAGGGCGGCGTCTCCGATCAGCAGGGCGGCATCGCGGGCTTCCAACATCCGGTGCAGATTCGGCTCCATTTCGTGGTAACTCACTCGATGCCGGGAGCGCCGCTGCAGGAGAATCTTCAGAAGCGCGGCCGAAGTGCGGGAAGAAGCGTCCAGGGCCACCGACCGGATTTCGGCCGCGACTACCCGCGAAACAAGCAGGACGGATCGGGCCTGCCGCCGGGAGGCGATGGCCATTCCGGGTAGGACCGTGAGGCCGGGGATTCGCAGGTATTCGATGCTGGGGATCAGGGCCACGTCGACTTCCCCAGCCTGCAGGCTGCGGGCGCAGCGGGTGGGCGTTGCATGCACGAGGCTCACCTCTCCGGCACGGGATCCGTGCGTGAAGCCCCATACCAGTGGGCGGGCATTGAGGTATTCCACCGTGGCAACTCGAGGGGTCGACATTCAGGATTCCGCCATGAAAGGAGGCTCATTCTAGCAGTTGGCAAAGACCTGTCAACGAGACGTGTGAGCCTCAAAGGCGGTTTTGCGGCCCCTGGAACGAGGGTGCTATGATGAGCCCTCCCGGTGCAACAACGTGAACAGGAGCGCTGCGGCAGAGGTTCCCTGTCGAGCCAGACACTTCTCCCATGAAAGATCGGCTGCGATCGCTTGTGTATCTTTTCTACCTCTTCGAGGTGGGAATCTTCCTGCTGCTGGTTCCCTGGTCTCCTTTCTGGGAAAACAATTACTTCATCGCCCGGTTGGGCATCCTGCAGGGCCTCCTCCTGAATCCGTTCACGCGTGGCATGATGTCGGGCCTCGGTGTCCTGCACCTGCTGGTGGGCGCCGTGGATTCCCTGGCGTTCATCCGGCTCGAGCGTGGTTAGCGGGAGACGCGTTGGAAGCCTACTTGGTCACCGATCGCCATCTCGCCTCCGACGAATTCCTGATGCGCCTGATTCATCGCGCTTGTGAGGCTGGAATCGACAGGATTCAGATTCGCGAGAAGGACCTGGGCGGAGAGGCGCTGACGCGGCTGGTGCGGCAGGCGATGCAAGCGGTGGAGGGAAAGCGGGCGACACTCCTGGTCAACGAGCGTCTGGACGTGGCCCTCTCGGCATCGGCGCATGGCGTTCACCTGGGAAGGGAAGCCATTCCGGCCGACGTGGCCCGGCGCATCGCCGGCGATGAGCTGATCATCGGGGCTTCCGCGCACTCCCTGGAAGAAGCGCTGGAGGCCCAGGAGCGGGGTGCCGACTACCTGTTCATCGGTCCGGTTTTCCCCACGCCCTCCAAGGCCGCGTTCGGGGAGCCGCTGGGAGTTCCGAAGCTGGAATCGATTCTGCGCCGGGTCAGGATTCCCGCTTACGCCATCGGGGGCGTCACTCCCGAGCGGCTGCCGACTCTCAGGAACCTCCCGCTGACGGGAGTGGCGATGATTTCCGCCTTCGTCCGCACCCCTTCGGTATCGGATCTCGTTCAGCAGATCCACCAGCGCCGCTGGAATTGAAAAAAAGCCCCTCCGGTATCTTGGAGGGGCTGGGACTCGGGCGTATTCCAGGCTCAGGCCAGCTTGTTTCCGGGCTTTCTGGGAGGGTCATTGCTGGGCCGGGGAGTCACCGGCGGATTTCCCTTGAAGAGGGGAGTGAGATCCGCGTTGATCTTGGCGTAGGCAGGATCCTCCTCAGGGGTCTCGACGATCGCCTCGATGGGGCATTCGGGCAGGCAGGCGCCGCAATCGATGCACACCACCGGGTCGATGACCATGAACTCCTGCCCCTCGTAATCCCCCGGGTAGATGCAATCCACGGGGCAGACGGACACGCAGGTCGCGTACCGCTCTCCCAGGCACTTCTCGACAATCACGTAAGCCATTGCTATCTCCTCAAAGGCGGAACCGGCCCCCGATGGGTGCTCCGTGGATTCGCCAAAATGTGGGCTAGATCTTTGCCAGAAATAACATCCGCTGTCAACCGCACAAAACCGAGCCGCCGTTGATGTTAAGAATCTCACCACAGCAGTAATCCGCGAGTCGCGAAGCGAAAAAGAGAATGCCTGCGGCGATCTCCTCGGGGGTGCCGGGACGGCCCATGGGAATGGTGGCCAGGATGCGCTCCCGGTCGTGTCCCGCGAGGGCCTCGGCGCTCATGTCGGTGTCCACCCATCCTGGAGCCACGCAATTCACCAGGATCCCGTGGCCGCACAGCTCGGGGCCCAGGCTCTTGGTGAAGGAGATGATGGCTCCTTTCGAGGCGGCGTAGTGGGAGTGAAACGCCTCGCCCCGCTGACCGGCGGTGGAGGCGATATTGATGATTCGTCCGCGACCCTGCCGCTTCATCACCGGAAGCGCCGCCTGGGTGCAGAGAAAGACCCCTTTCAGGTTGACGTCCAGCGTTTCGTCCCATTCGGCCTCGCTCATGGAGTCGATGGGGCCGTCTTTCCAGATGCCGTGATTGTTGACGAGAATGTCCAGGCGCCCGAGCGTTTCGGTCGCTTTCGTCACCAGTAACTGGGCGTCCTTGGCACGTGAGACGTCCCCTGGGATGGCGAGGCCCCTGCGGCCGGTCCGGCGGATTTCCTCCAGAACCTGCTCCGCAGCGGGCTGGTTGAGACGGTAGCCCAAGGCGATGTCCGCTCCGGCCTTGGCCAGCAGCAGACAGGCCGCCCGGCCGATGCCCCGCGAGCCCCCGGTCACCACCGCCACCTGCCCTTTCAGGTCGATCATCGCTGCTCCTCAGGCGAGGGAGATTGGATGCTCCAGAGTCGCCGGATCCAGGATGGCCAGTTGGCCGCAGGCGGCCGAGATGTCCGCGCCCCGGCGCCGGCGAATCGAGGCGGGAATCTTCCGGTCCAGCAGGGCATCCCGGAACGAACGTGCCGACTCTAGGGGAGTGGCGGCATAGCCCTCACGCCAGGCCTCGTTGTAGGGGATCAGATTCACTTTGAGGGGGAGCTTCCCTGCCAGGGAGGCGAGCCGGTGGGCATCCTCCCGGCGGTCATTCATGCCGCGCAACAGGACGTACTCGAGAGTCACCTTCTCCCTGGGAGCCAGCGGCACCTCGCGCAATGCAGCGAAGAGCTCCGATAGAGGGTAGGCCCGGTTGATCGGCATCAGCTCGTTTCTCAACGCATCGGTGGTGGCGGAGAGCGACACCGCCAATCGCGGGCGGGGATTCTCCCGGGCCAGCCGTCGAATGCCGGGAACGACCCCGGCCGTGGAGAGGGTGAGGTGCTTCGCGGCGATGCCGAGGCCTTCCGGGTCGATGAGCAAATGAAACGCGGCGAGCACCTGGTCGTAGTTGTTCAGAGGCTCCCCCATCCCCATGAAGACCAGGTTGTACCCGTTCGCCGCCAGCTGGTGCTCGCCCGCCAGCACCGCCACCTGGCCTGCGATCTCGCCCGCCGTGAGATTTCTGACCAATCCCATCTTCGCCGTAAGGCAGAAGGTGCAGCCCAGCGGGCAGCCGATCTGGGAGGAGATGCACAGGGTGATGCGGGTCTTTTCCGGAATATAGACCGCCTCCACCGCCTTGCCGTCCTCCAGCCGGAGCAGGTACTTTACCGTGCCGTCGCGGGAAGTCTGGCGCATCTCCACCCGGGGAAGCGCGATGACGTAGCGCTCGGAGAGGGCGGTGCGCAAGGGGCGGGGTAGATTGGACATCCTCGAAAAATCGGTCTCGGCGCGGGCGTAGATCCAGGAATAAAGCTGTCTGGCGTGGAACGCCTTATCACTGAGCTCCGAAACGATTTCCGCTAGAGCCTGTCTGCTTTTCCCGTAGAGGTTCCTAGTCATGGAACTCTATTGTAGCCGAACCCGCGGGTCCACCAGCGCATAGCACAGGTCCACGGCCAGGTTGACCAGCACGAAAGCCAGGCACAAGCAGAGCACTCCCCCCTCCACCACGGGCAGGTCCCGGTCGGCAATCCCGTGCACGATGGTCTTCCCGAGTCCGGGCCAGGCGAACACGAATTCGGTGGCCACCGCGCCACCCAGGAGGGCGGCGAAGTCGATTCCTAGGACCGTGACCACCGGGATGAGGGCGTTGCGCAGCGCCGACCGCAAGTGGATCGACATCGGGTGTACGCCGCGCGCCGTCGAGCTGAGGATGTAGCGCTGGTGCAGCGCTTCCAGAAGGCTGGCCCGTGTGACCCGGCAGATGGCGCCCAGTGAGAACAGGGCGAGGGTCAGGGTGGGAAGCACCAGATGATTCAGCTCCGGTAGCCGGATTCGGGTCGCGGGGATTATCAGCCCGTCCATCCCGTATCCCAACACCGGGAGCCACCCCAGTCGCGAAGCGAAGAGCAGGATCAGCATCATGCCGAGCCAGAAAACCGGGAGAGAAATCAGCCCCAGACAGACGAACGAGATCAGGTCGTCGGGCCACCGTTTTTCCCAGACCGCCGATACCAGTCCCAGCGCCACGCCGGCGAGCGAGGCCAGCAGCATCGAGGAAAGGGCGAGGATGGCCGTAGCCGGAAAGGTTTCCGCGAGGATTCCGGATACGGGGCGGCGCTGCAGGTACGAAGTGCCGAGATTCCCGCTGGCCAGCCGGGTCAGATACCTCAGGTACTGCGCCGCAGGGGATTCGTTCAGTCCCCACTCCTGCCGCACTCTTTCCAGCACCTGCGGGTCGGAGCGCAAGCCGCCGGAGAGCATCGCCGCCGGGTCGCCCGGGAGCGCGAACAGAAGGATCCAGACGAGGGTCGCCACGGCCCACAGCACCGGCAGGAGACCGAGGCACCGGCGCAGGAGGTAGCTGGTCACGGGGTGGATTTTCCCGCCGCCGAATGCGGCCCGATCGAGAGATGATCCAGCGGAATCCTCATGGAGCCCAGGGGTGAGAGCACCACGCCTTGAACATACGGCTTGATCAGAATTCGCTGTGTGTAGTCGGCCAGGAACAGCCAGGCGGCGTCCTCTTCCACCGCGATTTGTTCCGCCTGCTGATACAGCGGGATCCGCTCCTCCATGGCGCTCATGCTACGGGCTTGATCGAGCAGCTCATCCACCTTGGGATTGGAGTAGCGCCCGATGTTTCCCGCCGGGCCGATGTTGCGCGAGTGCAGGAGCCAGTAAAGAAACGCATCCGGGTCCGGATAGTCCGCATTCCATCCATACCGGTAGAACAGGGCATCGCCCGGCGTCTGTGGCGTTCCCTGCAGAGCCTGCAGAAACGCGGCGAAATCCACCGCCTTGATTCGAACGTTGATACCCACCGATTTCAGATCCGCTTGAACCTTCTGGGCCGCCTCGAGCAGTTTCTGGTTGTTGTTGACCCAGAGATCGAGGGCCGGGAGCCCCTTCCCTCCCGGGTAGCCGGCCTTGACCAGATACTCCCGGGCCAGCTCGGGATTGAATTCGTATCCCTTCAATTGAGTATTGAAGCCCGGCGTCCCGGGTGTGAGGATTCCGTGGGAGGGCGTCAGGGTCCCTTCAAAGGTCTGGTCGCAGAGGGCCTGGCGGTTGACGGCGTAGTTGAATGCCTTGCGCAGGTTCGTATTTCCCTTGAAGGGAGGCCTGCCAAGATTGAACCCGAAATAGAAGCTCGCCAGGAGCGGCGCTTTTCGGTAATCCTGTGGAAGCTCCCGGGCAATCGCGCTCTCACTCCCCACCATCTCGTCCATGTAATCCAGCCCGCCGCGGCGGTACTCTTCCATGGCGCTGGCCGGGCTTTCGATGAAGCGGACGAGCACCTGATCCAGCTTGGGCCGCCCCTGGTAGTAATCACCGAAGGCCTCCAGCTCCATGAAGTTGGAGCGCTCCCAACGGGCCACCTTGAACGGGCCGCATCCGACCGGCTGGGCGAGGTAGGCCTTTTGCGGATCGTCGTAAACCTCGCGCGGCACGATGGCGGCGGCCGGCGTCGCGAGCAGCTGCAGGAAGTAGGGCATGGGCTTGTCCAGCGTGATGACGAAGCTCTTGGGGTCGGGGGCCGAGAATCCCTCCACCGTTGTGGCCTTGCCCTGTCCGAAGGCCTCCGCTCCCTTCACTCCCGCGAGGATCTCCCGTCGCTTGGAATTGACCTTGGGATCCAGGATGCGCGTGAAGGAATATAGAACGTCCTCGGAGGTCATGGCTCTGCCATTGTGGAAGCGCACTCCGGGGCGCAGCCGGAAGGTGTAGGTCAGACCGTCTTTGGAGATCTCCCACGATTCGGCCACTGCCGGCACGATGGCGAGGGACTGCGGCTCGAAATCCACCAGTCCGTCGTGAACCGCGAGGTTGATCCGATCCGAGAGCGAGTCCGCCGATTGGGCCGGGTCGGTGTCGGGTGGATTCTCCCGCATTCTCATCCGCAGAACTTGCTCGACTTTCGGCTTGGCCGGCTTTGGAGCGGAGCATCCGTCGACAATCGGCAGCAGGAGGGCCAGCGTCGAGATCGCCAGGGCCCGGCGGGTCGCGGTCATGGAATTTCTCCTCATCAAGGTGAGCCTGAGATCGGCGTTAGCGCCTCGGGGCGGAGTGATGCGGGTCCATTCGTTCACGCAGCCCGTCTCCCAGGAGGTTGAGCCCGAGAACGGCCGAGAAGAGCGCCAGCCCGGGGTAGATGCAGACCCAGGGATGGCTTGTCAGGTAGTTCTGTCCTTCGGTGATCATGACTCCCCACGAGGGCAGCGGTGGATGCGCGCCGACTCCCAGAAACGAGAGCCAGGCTTCGGCCAGGATGTTCCCGGCCACTCCGACGGTTGCCACGGCGATCAAGGGAGCCAGGGCATTGGGAAGCAGGTGACGAAGCAGCAACCGCCCGCTCCGCGCTCCCAGAGCGGTGGCTGCCGCCGCATAATCCATCTCCCTCAACACCAGAATCTGCGCGCGCACCAGACGTGCGATGCCGGCCCAGCCGACGAATCCCAGGACCAGCAGGACCACCGCAAGGCTCGGCTCGGGGAGCCGGCTCAGGTAGGGAAGCGTCGCCGGGTCGGGCAACGCTGCCGTCACCGCCAGGGCGAGGAGCGGGGCGGGTAGTGAAAAGAAGATATCGGTCAGCCGCATGAGGAAATCGTCAATCCAGCCGCCGTAGAATCCGGCGATTCCGCCGACGAGCAGTCCGAGCGCCAGTGCCAGGCTCTCCGCCAGGACTCCCACGCCGAGAGAAATCCGCGCCCCGTACAGGAGCCTGGCGAGCAGATCGCGACCCAGGGAATCGGTGCCCAGCGGATGAGTGGGATCCGGAGCTGTGGGAGGGATCACCCCTGTAGGCACCACGGGCTCATAGGGGTTCTGTCCCCACAGATGGGTGAGAGCCGGCGCGAAGATCGCCGCCAAGGCGAAGCAGATCACGATGGCCAACCCGATGCGGCTCGCGCGGGTAGGGAGCGTCATCGGCGCTCTCTATACCACAGGGGATCGCGCCCCGCAACACTCTCTGCTGTCTTGACTTGCGGGAAGGTGCATGTTAGCTTCGCGCCTTCGCAGCGATAGCACACTGCGGGGGCTCGCAAGGCATGAATCGAGAAAACGCCAGTTTTCTTCTGGGTGGAATCTTCTTCGGGTTTTTGGTGGGGTTCAGCGTCGCTTATTTTGTCTACCATACGGCTCCCGGGGCAGGCGTGCCTTCGGCATCCATGCAAGCGCCGCTCAACGCCTCGGACCCAATGGGCTCCGGCATGGCCACGGCGCCTCCCACCGGGATGCCTGCCGGAGGCGGAGGCGAGGCGGGCGCGGCGTCGGCTCAGACGATGCAGCAGGTGCAGCAGGAGATTGCCGCACTGCGTCAGGCGCTCGAGCGGAACCCGAAAGATGCCAAGGCCCAGGGAAGACTCGGGGACCTCTTCTATGATGCCGGGATGTTCGACAAGGCGAGGGACTACTACACCCAGTCTCTGCAGAACGAGCCCAATAATCCCAACATCAGCACCGACCTGGGAATCTGCTACCAGCGCCTCGGCCAGCCCGACGAAGCGATCCGGCAATTCCGCAGTTCCATCGCGATCGATCCGAAGCACTGGCAGTCCTGGCTCAACCTGGGAATCGTCTCGCTCTTCGATAAGCACGACGTGAAGACGGCCGAGGAGGCCTTCGCGAAGGTCCAGGAGCTGAACCCCGGTGCCCAGGGCCTCCCGCAAATTCAACAGGAACTGCTGAAGATCAAGGCGGGTGGCAGATAAAAGGGCAGGTCACCTGACCGCCGTCTCGGGACTGCACCGGCACCCTTTCAGTCCTTGCCGTCCTGGTGAAGCGCGCGGTATAGTCCAGCCCAAATCAAGGGAGCCACCATGACCAATCCGGGAATCGAGCGCATCGGGCAGATCGCGCTGGTCGTGCACGACCTGCCAAGGGCGGTTGGTTTCTATCAAGGCACGCTGGGGCTGCAGCTGCTCTTTCAGGTGCCCCCCAAGATGGCTTTCTTCGACTGTGCGGGCGTGAGACTCATGCTCTCGCTTCCGGAAAAAGCGGAATTCGACCATCCCTCCTCCATCCTCTACTTCAAGGTGCCTGACATCCAGCACGCCTACCGCATGATGAAGGACCGGGGTGCGGCCTTCGAAGGGGAGCCACACCTCGTGGCCAAGCTGGAGACTCACGATCTCTGGCTCGCATTCTTCAAGGATCCGGACCTCAATTTCCTGGCGCTCATGAGCGAGGTTCGCAGGACCTGAATGGGATCGATCACACTATGGGTGCTCGAATTCCGAGCCAGTCGCCGGTGAAGGTCTCAGCGCGGCCGCTCCGAACACGGCGGCCGTGCAGCACCTCAGTGGCCAGGCGGCTGCGATGAGCTGGCAAACCTGGAGCCTGTTCATGGTCACGGAAACGGCGCTCTGTCTGACGCCGGGTCCCGCGGTCCTGTTCGTCGTCTCCCAGGCCCTCAGCCACGGGGTGGCGCCCTCCCTCTGGGCCAACCTGGGAATTCTCACCGCCAATACTTTCTACTTCATACTTTCCGCGTTGGGGCTGGGAGCGGTGCTGCTGGCTTCCCATGAAGTATTCCTGGTCCTTCGCTGGGCCGGAGCCGCCTACCTGGTCTACCTGGGACTGATGACCTTCATCGGGAAGGGGAACAGCGTGGTGAAAACGGCGGACACGGAGGTGGAGACGAAGCTGGGCTGGCGACTCTTGAGCCGCGGCGTCGTCCTGCAGGCCGCCAATCCCAAGTCGCTGATCTTCTTCACCGCGCTGCTGCCGCAATTCATCGACCCCAAGAGTCCGGTGGGATGGCAAATCCTGATTCTTGGCGTCAGTTCGGTCATCGTGGAGTTCTTCGTGTTGTGCGGCTATGGTTTTTTCGCCGGCCGCGCCGCCCATCTGGCCCGGCAGCCGCGTTATGCGCGCCTGACCAACCAGGTGGCGGGGGTCTGCCTCATCGCCGCGGGAACGGGAGTGGCGCTAGCCGGAAAGGAATAAGCCGTCGCCCCAGGGCAGGGGGACGATGAACCGATCGACTCGCGGGACCTGTCGATGCACGCCATGATCCTCGAAGCGCCGGCGCATCCCCTGAAATGGAGGGATCTCCCCGACCCCGTTCCGAGCCAGGGGCAGGTCCTCCTCGAGGTGAAGGCGTGCGCCGTCTGCCGGACCGATCTGCACGTGGTGGACGGCGAGTTGGCAAATCCATCCCTTCCGCTGATTCCCGGACATGAAATCGTCGGCACGGTCCTGGCCCTGGGCCCGGGAGCCACGCGCTGGGCCCCGGGGGACCGAGTCGGCGTCGGGTGGCTCGGAACCACGTGCCAGTCCTGCGAGTATTGCAAGTCAGGGCGGGAGAATCTCTGCGCTCAGGCCCGGTTCACAGGGTACCAGCTTCCCGGAGGCTTTGCCACGAGGGCGGTTGCCGACGAAAAGTTTACGTTCCCGTTGCCGGCCGGAGTTTCGGATCTTCAAGCGGCGCCGCTGCTGTGCGCCGGGCTCATCGGCTATCGCTCTCTCAAGGCCGCAGGGGACGCGCCCTGCCTTGGGCTCTATGGATTTGGAGCCGCGGCCCACCTCGTGCTGCAGGTCGCCCGCCATCAGGGGCGCCGGGTGTTCGCGTTTACCCGCCCGGGAGATCAGTCCTCACAGGATTTCGCGCGGGGTCTCGGCGCCGAATGGGCGGGCGGGTCGGACCAACCGGCTCCCGAGCCTCTGGATGCCGCTATCCTGTTCGCCCCGGTCGGCGCTCTGGTACCGGTGGCGCTGGCGGCGGTGAGGAAGGGCGGCACGGTCGTCTGCGCCGGGATTCACATGAGTGACATCCCGTCGTTCCCCTACGAGCTGCTTTGGGGAGAGCGATCGATCCGTTCGGTGGCCAACCTCACGCGGCGCGACGGCGAAGAGTTTCTGAAGCTGGCGGAGCGACTCTCCATCCGCACTGAGGTGCGGCCCTTTGCCCTGCATGAGGCGAATGAGGCCCTCCGAGCCCTGAGGAATGGGGAGATCCAGGGTGCTGCGGTGCTGGCAATCGGGGAAAGCAACTCCTGACCTGGTCTACAATGAGACCCTCGGCCGCACGCCGAAAACGGAAAAGGAGCGCGCCACATGGACTGGGGAATCTCCAATCGACTGAATCGCATCTTGAAGCCTGCCACCGGTCGCACGGTGATGCTGGCGGTGGACCACGGCTACTTCCTGGGGCCGACCTCCGGGCTGGAGGAGCCACGCAAGACGTTGGAGCCGCTCCTCCCGCACGCCGACTCCCTGATGTTGACCCGGGGAGTGCTGCGCAACTGCGTGCCCGCGGAGGCGGACGTCCCCATCGTGCTGCGCGTGTCGGGAGGAACGAGCATTCTTACGGAGCTCTCCCGGGAAGGATTGACGGTGGCCGTGGAGGATGCGATTCGGCTGAACGCCTGCGCCATGACGCTGTCCATCTTCGTCGGGGCCGAGGGTGAGCGGGAGACGCTGCTCAACCTGGCGAGGCTGGTGGATGAGGGGGAGAAGTACGGGATTCCGGTGCTGGCCGTGACTGCCGTGGGGAAAGATATGGTGCGCGACGCGCGTTACCTGGGGCTCGCCTGTCGCATCGCCTCGGAAATCGGAGCCCACATGGTCAAGACCTACTACTGCGACGGTTTCGAAGAGGTGGCCCGCAGCACGCCGGTCCCACTGGTGGTCGCGGGCGGGAAGAAGGTCCCGGAGAAAGACGCCATCCTGCTGGCCTGGAATGCGGTCCGCGGTGGGGCGAAGGGCGTGGACATGGGGCGGAACATCTTTCAGTCGGATTGCCCCGTCGGCATGATTCGCGCGGTCAAGGCGGTGGTCCAAGAGAACGCCTCGGTCGATCAGGCCTACGGCATCTATCAACAGGCCCGCGGCGGCCGGAAGTGAAAGCCGCCGTCTATTACAGCAACCGCGACGTGCGCCTGGAGGAGCGCCCGGCACCCGCCCCGGCGGAAGGCGAGATGCTCCTGCGCGTGGAGGCCAGCGGGATCTGCGGCTCCGACGTGATGGAGTGGTACCGGATCCGCAAGGCGCCGCTGGTGCTGGGACATGAAGTGGCGGGCACCGTGACGCAGGTGGGAAGCGCAGTCCGAGCCTTTCGAACGGGCGAGAGGGTCGTGGCCACCCACCACGTCCCCTGCAACACTTGCCGCTACTGTCTCACGAATCGGCACAGCGTCTGCGAAACCCTGCGGACCTCTCACTTCGATCCGGGCGGGTTTGCCGAGCTCATCCGCCTTCCCGCCCTCAATGTTGACCGGGGCACCTTCAAGCTTCCCGACCACGTAAGCAGCGAAGAGGGAACCTTCGTGGAACCGCTGGCCTGCGCGGTGCGGGCTCAGCGCATGGCGGGACTCGTGCCGGGGCAAAGTGTCGCGGTGCTGGGGAGCGGCATCTCCGGCATCCTCCATGTTCAGTTGGCCCGGGCCACGGGGGCGGGAAAGATCTTCGCAACCGATCCTCAGGAAGCCCGTCTGAAACTGGCGCGGCAGTTCGGCGCCGATCTGGCCATCTCTGCCGGTGAAGATGTGCCAGCGCGGATTCGCTCGGCCAACGAGGGTCGGCTCGCGGAGCAGGTGCTCGTCTGCACCTCTGCGCTACCGGCGATCCGGCAGGCCTTCGCTTGCGTGGATCGGGGCGGGACGATTCTCTTTTTTGCTCCGGTCGCCCCCGGCGACGGCGTGGCATTCCCCATGTACGAGCTGTGGAAGGATGGGATCAAGATCGTTCATTCGTACGCAGGCCCGCCTGCCGACATGCTAACAGCCCTGGATCTCATCGCCTCCCGGCGTGTGAATGTCGCTTCTATGATTACCCATCGACTCCCGCTTTCCAGGGCCCAGGAGGGATTTGATCTGGTCGTACGAGCCTCGGATTCCCTCAAGGTCATTCTCGACCCCCGGCTTTGATTCGCAAGCGACCCTCCCTCCTTCCTGTCCCGGAAATCGACCTATCTTGCTAACCTGAATGGTGTTATGTCGATCGAGGCTCCCATCCGCCGCGGTTTGACTCCGGCCGCAAAAAGCATAAATTCAGGCACATAGGTCGAAGAGTCGGCCTGACCGCCCGGGAGAGCCAGATTTCCATGTCCGGTTCGAGCCAAGCCCAGCAGCTCCTGATCAAGGCCACTGCCCTTTACCATTCGGGTGATTACCGCCAGGCCATCCAGGTCTGGCAGGAGCTACTTTCACAGGATCCCCAGAATCAGCGCGCCTTGGAAGGGATCCGAATGGCTTCGCTTCTCCTGGAGGAGGCCCAAACGGGTGAGGCCGCGGCCCCGACCGATGGGGAGGGAGCCGCCTCCGAAACGCCCGAAGTAATCGCCAAGGTCAGAGAGGGAATTCAGAAGGTCCGCGGGTTCCTCTCCGCGGCGCGCTATCTGGATGCCATGGAAGTTTGTCAGGCGTTGCTTCAGCTCGCGCCGCGCTCGGAAGCGGTGCGCGAGGTCTTGGAAGAGGCGCGGGACGCCTACGAGGCGCAACCATTCATCGACGAGCATCTGGAAATCGCCCGGCAGCTCTTCGTTCAGGAGCGCCTGGATGAGGCCACTGCGGAAATCCAGAAGATCCTGTTCCTCAGCGCCAACCATGCCGAAGCGAAGAAGCTGGAAGCCAAGATCGAAGCGCTGAAGCAAAAGCAATCGCCTGCCGCGGAGACCTCCGCTCCGCCCGCCAGCGCCACGAAGATCGGCGCGGATACGCAGCAGCTCAAAGTACCACCTGATTTCGGAGATTCCCTGGACCTGCCTCAGGAAATGCCGGAATCACCGAGCCCCGCTGCGGCCTCGGACCCGGCAGCTTCCGCGCCAGCCGATCCTGCCCTCGCCAAGCCGGACGAGCCGGTCCTGAATGAAGACTGGGAGGCCGAGCTGGCGCAGCTCAACCTCGGAGGCTCGGATTCGCCGGAGCAGCCTACGGCGGCGGCCCTCGTCCCGGAGCCGGAGCCGTTTTCTCTCACCGACCTGTCGGAGTCACCGACCCTATCGTCTTCGCCGTCGACTCCACCGGAGAAACCTGCCTCGGTCCCGAAGAAGCGGCAGGCGGAGTCCCGCCAGCCTTTCCCGGAGCTGGACTTGGACAACCTCGGCACCGCTCTGCGCGAGGAGGAGTCGAGTCGCGGGGAAGGCAGGCTCCGGCCCTCAAGGTCTGAGGAAAGGTCGGTCGAGCGAGCCCATCGGGTCCGCCCAGCGCCGGCTGCACGCGGGGGATTCTCGTTCGGGAAGCTGCTACTGGTGCTGCTGTTTTTCCTCACTCTCTGCGCCGGGGGGTGGTGGATGTTCGGACAACGCTCAGCCAATGCCTCGGGGCAGGGGGGGAGCCAGGGGGCGCCGCCGCCGGGTCGCATTCCGGCCCAGCACCGGGCGCCGATCGCCGGATCGGCTGCCACGCCTTCCAACGTGGGACTGAGCAGCACCAGCAGCCGCCCGACCAGCACGGCCTCGGCCCAGAGCGCCGGCCCCGCGCTCCCGGGTGCGAGCGCCGCTCCCGCCGAGCCACTATCGCCGGAGGAGGCGCAGCGCGAGATTGCCGGGCTTTTCGCCACCGGTAAAACCCAGATGAAGAGAAACGCCTATGAGGAGGCGGTCGCCACCTTTTCCAAGATTCTCGACCTCGATCCCGCCAACCTCGAGGCCAAGGAGCATTTCGACGAGGCGGCGAGCAAGGTGCTGGAGCAGAAGAAGCTGGAGGAAGATCTGCAGACAGGCAAGCAATTCTTCGTGGAGAAAGACTACGAGAGCGCGCTACGGAAATTCTACCGGCTCCCCAAGGATCGCAATCTGGGAGAGGTGGACCTCTTCATCCGCAATGCCTGGTTCAACTGGGCGGTGGTCTCGATGAAGGGTGGGAACTGCGTCGAAGCGCTGACGCGCCTGGAGGAGAATCTCACGCTCCACCCAGACGATCAAGACGCGGTCAAGCTCAGGGAGGTCGCGGAGCACTATCGCGATAAGCCCAAAGACAAGGTTTTCTACGCGTACGTGGACCGGCTCACCTATCGGACCCTGAACCAGAAGTAACGATACCCGGCTTCAGGGGAACACACCCATCTCCATGTAGCTCCGGGCCACTTTTCGGATGGCCACCGCGAAGGCGGCGGTGCGCAGGTCCCCCAGGCTGGGATCGGAGAGGAGCTGCTCCCGGATTTCCCGGTAGGCATTCTGCATGGTCCCTTCGAGCCCCGAATTCACCAGATCCACCTCGTCTGCCCCCTGAATCAGCTCGCGGCGCATGCGCTCCTGCATGGGATGGCCGGTGGATTGCTCCAGGGCCCCCACCATCTTCTCGCGGTAGATCTCGTCCAGGCGCTTCTCCATCCGCCCGTAGCGGATGTGGGAAAGGTTCTTCGTCCACTCGAAGTAGGAGACGGTGACGCCGCCGGCATTCAGGTAAATGTCGGGAAGGAGCATGACGCCGCGCTTGCTGAGCCGCTCACTGGCTTCCGGAGTCGTGGGACCGTTGGCGGCCTCGGCCACCATCCGGGCGCGGACCCGATCCACGTTCTCCAGGGTGATCTGATTCTCCAGGGCCGCCGGAACCAGGATGTCGCAGTCCACTTCCACCACGTCCTGAGCGCGCTCCATCAGGCGTCCGCCGGGGAAACCCTTGATGGACCCGGTGCGGCTTCGGTGCTCCCCCAGCTGGACGATGTCGATCCCCTCGGGGTTGTAAATCCCTCCGTCCACCTCCCCCACGGCCACCACCCGGCATCCGTCCTCGGTCGAGAGAAACTTGGCCGCGTGGTATCCGACGTTGCCGAATCCCTGTACCGAGACACGCTTGCCTTCCAGTGGTCCGCTGAGCCCGTGCCGCTTCAGATCCTCGGCGTGCTTGAAAGCCTCGCGAATACCGTACTGCACGCCGCGCCCGGTGGCCTCTTTGCGGCCACGGATGCCCCCCTGGGTGACCGGCTTGCCGGTGACGCAGGCCAGCGAGTCGATCTGCCCGGGGGTCAGGGCGTCGTAGGTGTCGGCGATCCAGGCCATTTCCTGCTCCCCGGTGCCCAGGTCGGGCGCCGGAACGTTGATGCCGGGACCGATGAAGTTCTTCCGCACGAGCTCCACGGTATACCGCCGGGTGATCCGCTCCACCTGTTCCCGGGTGTATTTCTTGGGGTTGAAGCAGATTCCCCCTTTCGAGCCGCCGAAGGGAACGTCCACGATGGCGCACTTGTAGGTCATCAGCGCCGCCAGGGCCATCACCTCGTCCTGGGTGACCGCCTCGCTGTAACGGATTCCCCCTTTGGTGGGCTTCCGGTGCTGCGAGTGCTCGGCACGCCACCCCTGAAAAATCTCGTACCGATCGCCGATGCGGACGGGAAACTGGACGTAGTAGACGGCATTGCAGGCCTTGATTTGCTGCAGCAATCCTTCAGGCACTCCCAGATTGGCCGCTGCCTTGTCGAACTCACGGCCCACGATGTTCCAGAGATTGAGGTCTTCCCCAGTGCTTTTGGTGTGATGGACCATGGCTTCCTTCTCGTTTTCAGTGACGGAAGTGGCGCTCGCCCGTGAAGACCATCGCCACGGAGTGCTCGTCCGCCGCGGCGATTATTTCCGAGTCTCGAATGGATCCTCCCGGCTGGACGACCGCCGCCACGCCCGCTTGGGCCGCGGCATCGACGCCGTCACGGAAGGGAAAAAACGCGTCCGAGGCCAGCACCGAGCCGCTGAGCGGGGTGAGAGATTTCTGGGCCCCCAGCCGGGCTGAATCGACCCGGCTCATCTGCCCTGCCCCAATCCCCAGCGTCCGGCCGCCGGAAGCGTAAACGATTGCATTCGACTTCACATGCTTGGCCACCCTCCAGGCAAAGTCCAGGTCCTCCATCTCTGCAGAGGTCGGGGCTCGCCGGGTCACCACTTTGCCCTTGGAGGGGGGTATCGTGCTCAAGTCCCAAGTCTGCGCAAGCATGCCCCCGCTTACGCGCCGCAGATCCAGCCCGGACACTTGTGCCTTCCCCTCGCCCGCTCTCAGAAGTCGTAGATTGGTCTTCTTTCTGAGGTGGACAAGAGCCTCCTCTTCGAACGCGGGGGCAATAATGGCCTCCAGAAACAAGGAGCCGATCTCCAGAGCGGTTTCGGCGTCCAGAGCGCGGTTGAACGCGACCACACCGCCGAACGCCGAGGAGGGATCGGTGTCACGGGCCCGGGCGAAGGCTTCCGCCGCGGAGGTGGCGATCGCCACGCCGCTGGGGTTGTTGTGTTTGATCACCGCGGCCGCCGGCGCGCCGAACTCGCTCACCAGTCGCCAGGCGGAATCCAAATCCAGCAGGTTGTTGAACGACAGCTCCTTCCCGTGGATTGGCTCACAACGCGCGAGCGATCCGGGCGGAGCTCCGGGCTCGCGGTAAAACGCCGCTGCCTGGTGCGGGTTTTCGCCGTAGCGCAGGTCGAACAGCTTTTCAAAGCTCAGCTCGAGGGAGCGCGGAAAGCCCTCGGGCTCGGAGCCGGATGCAAGGTAGCGGTGGATCGCCTGGTCGTAGGCGGAGGTCCTGGCAAAGGCCTTGGTGGCCAGCTCGAGACGAAGCTCCGACGGCACGGTCCCAGTTTCTTCCAGGGCCCTGGCGATCCGCGGGTAGTCACGCGGGTCCACGATCACCGTCACAGCCTGGTGGTTTTTGGCCGCGGAGCGAATCATGGAGGGGCCTCCAATGTCGATCATTTCGATGATCTCCTCCCTGGAGGCACCTGGACGCTCCACCGTGGCCTCGAAGGGATAGAGATTGATGGCCACCAGATCGATGGGCTCGATCCCCATCTCCCGTAGCGCGTTCATGTGCTCGGCGCGATCGCGGCGGGCCAGCAGCCCTCCGTGGATTTTCGGATGCAGCGTTTTGACGCGGCCGTCCAGCATCTCCGGAAAGCCGGTGTGCTGCGAGACCTCCACCACGCTCAGCCCGGCTTCACCCAGCGCCCGCGCGGTTCCGCCGGTGGACAGGAGGGTGAACCCGCGATCGGCGAGATCGCGGGCGAACCCCACGATTCCCGTCTTGTCGTGAACGCTCAGCAGCGCCAGCCGCTTATGGGGTGGTCCGGTCATTTTTTCCCCTTGGCTCCTTTCGAGCGGGTCGAGTTTTCTTCGGGAGTTCCCGGGAGGTTGGGCTGACCTCCCAAATCGCCTCCGGCGCTGCGCCACAGGTGCACCCACAGCCGGGCAATGTCGTTCACGGCCTGGGAGTAGCTCAGCGAAGCCACGCCGAAGGGAACCGACTTCTCGTCGAAATGCGCCGGGGAGCGGGGCTTTCCATCGGGTGTGTACGCAGCCTGAATGGGAGACACGAACTGGGACGAGCGCAGCGCCGCATTCTTGCCGAAGGCCTCCAAGCGGTTCTTGGCGAGATCCGGGGAGGGTTTCCGGTCCAGCACGACGAGAAAATACGGCATCATCTTTTCCGTATATTTGACGTAGTTGGAGTAGAAGACCGGATCCCCCACGGGGCCGGGCGGGCAGTTAAGCGGAAAATCGACGTCGGCCATGTAATGGGCGGCCGTTCCCATCGCGTACACCGCCAGGCGCAGCCGGTGAGGCTGCCCGATGATGGTCACGGCCTGCTTCGAGTGCAGAGCGATACGGTCCGCGGCGGTACCGTAGTTCCCCTCGGCGTGCTGCCGATGTTCCTCGCCAGATTCGCCTTTGAGCGGATCCGTCATTCCGAGGAGCAGATCGGAGCGATACCGCTCCAACACCGTCGCCAGCGCCGGAGGGGTCATCCGAATCGCGTCGTCCACCATTCTCCGACGCGTGGCGTCCGTCCAGGCAACGGCAGGAGAAGAGCTGAAGCCGATGAGCAGCAACGCGCTGAAGGCGAGCACGAAGCGCATGAGCAGGTCCTGGGCTGGGTTGAAAGTGTTGGCCGAAAGCTCGAAGGCCGGCCGATGCCGGCCCACCCCTCACTCGCTCGGATTCTCCGGATAGGCCGGCTCGAGGGGCAACGCCAAGCTGCCGGCGGACTCCACATAGTTTTGCAGAAGGACGGCGTAGAGGCGTTTGTTGGTCACCACCTGGGGGTTCTTCTTGGCGTCCGTCAAGGTCGGATCGTACCGTATGGCCAGGCTGTAGTTCTTCAGCGCCTTGTCGTAGTACCCCATGTGATCGTAAACGGCTCCGATATTGTAGTAAGCGAGACCGTAACGCGGATCCTGAGCGACCGCCTTCTTGTAAGCTCCCAAGGCGTCGCTCATCTTGCCCATGGCCCGGTAGGCCGATCCCAGGTTGTTCCAGGCGGCTTTGTATTCCGGATAGGTGCGCAGGACCTTTTGATACTCTTGAACCGCCTCGTTGAATCTCCGGTTCAGGGCGTAGGCGTTGCCGAGCGCTAGCTGCAGGGTGATGTCGTCCGGAGCCGACCCGAGAGCATCCTGCCAGTAGCCCACATCGGAAATGTGCTCCTTCGAGACGTGGATGAGCGGATACTCCTGCATGGCATCCATGACCGGGGGAGAGGTGTCTACCTCTTGAGGGATGACCGGAGCGCTGCTTCCGAGGAGAAGTGCGAGGAACATTGGGGAAACCAGGCGCGATGGGCGGCTCAAGAACCGTTCTCCTCATCCTTCAAGGGCTTCGCTTTCAAGGCTATCCTCTTGTTTTCCAAGTATAGGCGAAAGTCCACCTTCTCACAAGAAGCCTTCTCCCGAATGGCTGCCATGTGGCGCTGGATTTCCGTGCGGAACTTTTCAAAGCTGGGGGCCTTCCCCTCGCCGTTCTCCTGGCGTGCCGCGAGAAAGGAGCGATAGAACGCCTGGAGTTCTTCCTGCGAGTCCGTGGCGTCCCGAATGGCGGTGCGGGCCAGGAGGCGGCGTTCCACTGCGGACGGCCTGGCGGCGGGAGGAGCCGCAGGCCTGGCAGGCACGGTTGCCGGCTCCGTCTTTCGGCGGCGGGCCAGCGCCGGGGTGCGGGCCCCTTCTTCGCGCGCCTGCAGCCTCTTGTTCCAGAGCTCCCCGAAAATGTTCCAACGATTGAGCAGGGAGTTGTACAGGAATCGCTGCGCCAGCTTCATGTCCCGGGTGGTGCCCAAGCGTTTCACCCGCTTGTCGAGCTCTTCCCGGATTTCGAGCGGCGGCTTGGGAAGAGCTCCCGAGAAAAACAGATCGAATTGGATGCGGAGCTGTAGGATGCGCTTTTCCAGGAGTGCGATCTCTTCGTCAAGGCCCATGGCGGTAGATTCCCGTGGATGCTATGCTCCTTCGGAGCAAGGAGATGCAGCACCAGCCGGGGTGAATATAGGTTCCCTGCACCCGAGGTTCAATCGAGACCACTCTCATCCTGTAATTCTCTGAAAGGCATGAAGTTATGGCAGTCCGAGGCGCGCGATGAGCTCCCCCACGTTGCAATCGATTCTTCAAGCTCTACCGAAGATGGATATATTGCTGCGAATGCCGGAAGTCGAGGCGTTACAGTCCTCCTTCGGTCGAGAAAAGGTTGCTCAGGTGCTCAGGGCCATGGTGGATGAATTGAGGAAGAATCTCATGCAAGCGGGCGGGGAAAGTGCGGTCCTTGAGGGCTGGACCGCGGATCTGCCGGCGCGGCTCGCCGGCAGGCTTCGTGACGATCTGGAATCCACCCTTCGCCCCGTCATCAACGCCACCGGCGTGCTGGTGCATACGAATCTGGGACGATCCCCCCTGGTGCCGGCGGCGATCCGCCGGATGGCGGAGGTGGCATCGGTTTACACCACCCTGGAGTACAACCTCGAAGCGGGGTCTCGCGGATCCCGCAGCGTCCACGCTCAACGCCTGTTCGGCAAATTATTTCCCGGGTGGACCGCCCACGTGGTCAACAACAACGCCGCCGCGGTCCTGCTGGCCCTCAACACCCTGGCCGAAGGGCGGGAGGTCATCGTTTCGCGCGGGGAGCTGGTGGAGATCGGGGGAAGCTTCCGCATCCCCGACGTCATGCGCAAAGGTCAGGCGGTCCTGAAGGAGGTGGGCACCACCAATCGGACCCGGCTGGCCGACTATGAAGCTGCAATTGGTCCCGGCACCGCGCTGCTGCTCAAAGTTCACACCAGCAACTATCGAATCGTGGGCTTCACCACGCAGGTATCGCTGCCTGAGCTTTCGGAGCTCGGCAGGCGCCGGAATCTCCCGGTCATGGTCGATCAAGGCAGCGGCAATCTGCTGGATCTCTCGCACAGCGGCATCGGGGATGAGCCACCGGTGGCCGCGTTGCTCGCACAGGGAGCGGATCTGGTGACGTTCAGCGGCGACAAGCTCCTCGGAGGGCCTCAATCCGGCATTCTGGTGGGCCGCGGGGATCTCATCGAGAAAATCCGCAAGAACCCTCTCAGCCGGGCGCTGAGGGTCGACAAGCTCACCTATGCCGCGCTGGAGGCGACGCTGGAAACTTATGTGCGCGGGCGGGCGAAAGAGGAGCTGCCGGTCCTGCGCATGATGGAGCAGTCGGAGGCATCGGTCGAGGAGAGGACGCGGCGCTGCGCCGCCAGGATTCAGGAGCTTGGCGGCGGCACCATCCAGACCGAGATACTGCCGGGCGCGTCGCTGGTGGGAGGCGGAGCCGCTCCAACGGACGAAATCCCGACCAGGCTACTGGCCGTTTCCTGCCCCGGGAGGTCGGCCGCCGGTCTGGAGAGCGCGCTGCGCTCGGGAACCCCTCCGGTCGTGGGCCGTATTCAGGCGGATCGACTGGTCCTGGATCTCCGGACGGTGCTGGAGGGGCAGGAAGAGGACCTGGCTCGGGCCGTCGCAGCCCTGGCGGGGGAGCCTACACGTTGAACTTGAAATTGATCACGTCGCCGTCCGCCACGCGGTATTCCTTGCCCTCCTGTTTGAACCAGCCCCGATCCCTGGCGGCGGACAGCGAGCCGGCTTCCATCAGCTTTTCGTAGGCCACCACTTCGGCCCGAATAAAACCCCGCTCGATGTCCGAATGAATCGCCCCCGCGGCCCGTTGAGCCGGGCAGCTCCGGGGGACGGACCAGGCCTTGACCTCGTCTTCCCCAGCGGTAAAAAAGACCGACAATCCCAGCAGCTGGTGGGAGGCGCGCAAGATGCGATCCAGACAGGGCTCCGACAGTCCAAGGTCCTGCATGAAGGCCTGCGCGTCCTCCGGGGTCAGCCGGGCAATCTCCATCTCGATCTTGGCCGAGACGGCACACAACACGATCTTGGGCTTGCCGGCAAACGCCTCGAGAGCGAAGTGGGATTGGAACGGGCCGATGCGGGCCGCATCCTCCTCACCCATGTTGACCACGCCCAGGAGCGGTTTGGCGGTGAGAAAGGCGAATCCCCGGATGCGCTTTTCCTCGTCGGTCGAGAATTCCAGGGCACGGATGGGAGTTTCCCGTTCCAGCGCCTCCAGGCAGCGCGTCAGAACCGGCAGCTCCTTCTCATCTTCTGGATTCTTCACCTTCCTGATGTTCAGGCGGAGCTTTTCCACCCTGCGCGAGGCCACTTCCAGATCCGAGAGGAGAAATTCGGTTTCCATCGTTTCCAGATCCCGCTTCGGGTCGATGCTTCCCTCGGGATGGGGAATCTCGTCGTCGGCGAAAGCCCGGACCACATGGGCGATGGCGTCCACGTTGCGCATATCGCGCAGGAAAAGCGGGTCCTTGGCTTCTCCTTTGGCTAGTCCCTGGATATCCAGATAGTCGACCTGAGCGGGGGTGAGCTTGCGAGGCTTGAACATCGCCGCCAGCGCATCCAGACGGGGATCGGGTACTTTCGCGACCCCCAAGTGCGGCTCCACCTTGCCGGTGGAGAATTTTTCCACTTCCAGGTGAGAGCCGGTGAGTATGTTGAACAGGCTGGTCTTCCCGACCTTGGGAAATCCCAGCAGGCCTATCTTCAAAGGGTTCCTCCCATGAATTCGCCAGTGTATTGAGAATGAGCAGGCATTCTAGGAAGGGGGTATCACCCTGTCAATGGCGCGCCATTCAGGAAGCGCTTTGGGCCCCATTTTGAGCTAGGATGCTTTTCGATGAAGAACCAGCACGCACAGCTCGCACCCCCTGTGTTTCTCCTGGCGACGCCTCAGGTGGCGGATCCGTTTTTTCACAAGAGTGTCGTGCTGCTCGTGAGCCACGAGGATCAGGGGAGTGGGGGGTTCATCGTGAATCGCTCCACCGACAGCCGGGTGGCCGAGATGCTCAAGGGGATGGGAATTCCCTGGAAGGGGAGCGGGGAGGCGCGGGTCTATTTCGGCGGACCGGTGCAAACCCACCTGGGCACGGTCCTGTTCGACTCGGAAGAGGCGTCCATTCCCCTGGGAGAAGGAGAAGCGAAGCCGCCGCCGGAGTTCCTGGGAGTGCGGCTGAGCAGGGATTCCACGAGCCTGGCGCGCGTCGCCCAGGATCCTCCTCCCTCCTTCCGGCTTTTCCTGGGCTATGCCGGCTGGGGGCCAGGGCAGCTGATGGAGGAGATACTCAGAAACGACTGGCTCGTCGCTCCGCTCGACAAGGCTCTGCTTTTCTCCCTCAAGCCGGACGAGACCTGGGCCGAGGGGATTCGAGGTATGGGTCTGGATCCGGAGGCGATCGCGACCTGGGTGTCGGGATCGGGGAAAGGGCCCGTCAACTGAGCAGCTCCCAACATTGACTTGGGTCCAGAGGCTGCGACATAATCCCTGCCTCCTGGAATTGATGGTGGTCTTGCGGGGTGTGGCGCAGCCTGGTAGCGCACCTGCTTTGGGAGCAGGGGGTCGGAGGTTCGAATCCTCTCGCCCCGACCAATTTTCACTTTGATTCCCGGCCGTTCGTAAGATGCGCGCCTGTAGCTCAGCTGGATAGAGCACCAGCCTCCGGAGCTGGGGGTCGGAGGTTCGAATCCTCTCGGGCGCGCCATTTTTCCTCTTCCCACGGGTCTCCCTTCCCGCTGAAATGAACCCATGATTCGCCTCGTCCGCGTCGCGCGAAACTACGGCGTCCACGAAGTCCTCACCGGCGTCGACTGGTCGATTCCCCCCGCCAGCCGCGTCGGCCTGGTGGGGCCCAACGGCGCCGGGAAGACGACGCTGCTGAGGTTGATTGCCGGCCTCGAGGCTCCCGACTCGGGGAGCGTGGACATCGTCCGCGGAACCAGCCTCGGGTACCTGCCGCAGGAAGGGGCGCGCCTGCCCGAGGGGTCCCTTCTGGAGGCCATGCTGGAGCCCTTTCGCGAGGTCTACACGCTCGAGCGCGAGCTGGAGCGCCTGCATCACGAGATGGCTACCGCAACCGGGGAGCGGATGGAGTCGCTGACGCACCAGTCGGGTGAAGTGCAGCACCGCTTCGAAGCGGCGGGCGGCTTCGACCTCGAAATCCGCGCCAAAGTCATTCTGGGCGGCCTCGGGTTCGCGCCGGAGGACCATGCCCGACCCCTGCGGGAGTTCTCCGGTGGCTACCGGATGCGGGCGGCCTTGGGATCGCTTCTGTTGCGGCGCCCCGACTACCTCCTGCTGGACGAACCCACCAACCATCTCGATCTCGAGGCGGTCGCCTGGCTGGAGGGCTTTCTGTCGGAGGTTCCCTCCTCGCTGGTGGTGGTGTCCCACGATCGGACTTTCCTGAACCGGCTGGCCAGCTCCATCGCCGAGGTGGAGGGAGGAAAGATCCGCGTCTGGGCCGGCAATTACGACCGCTTCCGCAAGGCAAAGGACGAAGCGCGGGAAATCGCTCGCAAGAAGGCCGCCCAGGAGGCCCACCGGGTCGAAGACATTGAGCGGTTCATCGAGCGGTTCCGCTACAAGGCCACCAAGGCGCGCCAGGTGCAGAGCCGCATCAAGATGCTGGAGAAGATGGAGCGCACGGAGCTGATGGCGGAGGACCTCTCCTGGAATTTCAGCTTCCCGCAGGTGCCGCGCTCGGCACAACGGGTCGCCCTGCTCCGGGAGGTGCAAAAATCCTTCGGAGCGAAGGCGGTCCTGCAGGGGGCAGACTTGGAGATTCATCGAGGCGATCGGGTGGCTCTGGTGGGCCCCAATGGGTGCGGCAAGAGCACCCTGCTGCAGATTCTGGCCGGGCGGCTGCCCGCGGACGGCGGGACGGTGGAGCTGGGGGAGAAGGTGATCCTTCACTATTTCGCCCAGCATGTGCTGGAGACGCTCACCCCCGGCCGCACGGTGATGGAGGAGATGCAGGCCTGGTCTCCCAATCTGGGCGTCCAGAGGCTGCGCTCCCTCCTGGGCATCTTTCAGTTCTCCGGCGACGACGTCTTCAAGAAGGTTGAAGTGCTCAGTGGCGGGGAGAAAAACCGCGTGGCTCTGGCGCGACTGACGCTCGATCCTGGGAATTTTCTGCTCCTGGACGAGCCCACCAACCACCTGGATCTTCCGACGCGCGAAGCGCTGGAGGACGCCCTGGCCGGATTCGCCGGGACGCTGCTTTTTGTATCCCACGATCGCTACTTCATCAACAAGGTGGCCACGCGCGTCGTGAGCTTCCAGGGTGGAAAACTGACCAGCTACCGGGGAGGGTATGACGATTACATCGCCGCCGCGCGGGAGGCCGGTTCGGATTCCCGGCCCTTTAAGGCTTCACTCGCGCCGGGACCCGAAAGGGCGGCGTCGGGGAAACCCCACCGCGCGGGGAAAAGCGTCGCGCCGGGCGTCGGCGGGGAAGCGCCCCGTGCCGACGCCGCTCCTCCGGCAAGCGCCCGCCCCCTTGCCGGGCCCTCCACGCCGCCGCCTGCGGCGCTGGGCGAGTCCGACAGCCGCTCCCATGCCGGCCGCGAAGCGCGGCGATCCGAGGCCGAATCGCGCAACCGCCGCAGCCGGGCCTTGCGGATCCACAAGGAGCGTATCGCCGCCCTCGAAGCGAAAATCGTTCCGAGCGAGGCGCGACTCAAGGAGATCGATGCGGCGCTGGCCACCTCCGACACGTACAAGGAGGCCGGGCTGGCGCGCTCCCTGGGTGAGGAGAAAAAATCTCTGGAGATCGAGCTGGCGCATCTCTACGATGAGTGGGAGGAGGCCACCTCGGATCTGGCGCGCGAGGAGAAGGAGCGGGCCTGAAGCCCCTCGGCAGCCGGGGCCGATTGTGATGCGAGCGGGTTTTTGGTAGATTTCACGCTCTTCTCGCCACTTCCAGCGAGTCTGGACGCGCGGTCCTGTGGAAGCCTGGAGCTCCGGTTGACGGTTGGACTCCACGCGAGGGCGGGTCGGGCTACAATAGGCCCCACGCGCCTGTAGCTCAGTTGGATAGAGCAACGGCCTTCTAAGCCGTAGGCCGGGGGTTCGAATCCCTCCAGGCGCGCCATCATGATCTTGTCGACGAGTATGGTGGGTGTAGCTCAATGGCAGAGCACCTGACTGTGGATCAGGGGGTTGAGGGTTCGAAACCCTCCACTCACCCCAACCCTTTCCCGGGACGGCCGGTTGTTGTTGACGGCAATTTCCCGCGCGTATAGAATTCGCCGCTTCCCATCATGCAGGGCAGCGATCGTCACACCGGATCGCTGCCTCGACCTGGGCCGTTAGCTCAGTTGGTAGAGCAGCTGACTCTTAATCAGCGGGTCGGAGGTTCGAGTCCTCCACGGCTCACCAGGACTCATCCGACGAGGGGCAGGCTGGGGCCTGCCCCTCGTGCTTTTCGGCCCTCCTTGGCCGCCGAAATGCATGTGCTATACTTTCCGAAGTTCCAACTCCCCAATCAAAACGCCGCGTCGCGGAGGATCGGGAGAGGTGTTGATTCTGGATCCAGGGGCTGAAACAGCCATGGTCGATCACACGGAAAGCGGCTATCCCCGTGAAGCCTGCGGCCTGTTGCTGGGGCGATTCACGCCCGGCTCCGGGATGCGCCGGGTGGCGGACGCCCGGCCTGCCGCCAACCTGAATCTCGAGCGCGCGGCAGATCGCTACGAGCTGGATCCGGCCGATTTTCTGCGCCTCGAGCAGGCGGCTCGTGCCCAGCAGCTGGAGGTCGTTGGCGTGTATCACTCCCACCCGGATCATCCTTCCCGTCCCTCGGAAACCGACCGGCTTCGTGCCGAGGAGATCTGGCAGGATTCTGAGAGCTGGTCCTACCTGATTCTGGAGGTGGCTTCGGGCCGGGTTGCGTCGCGGCGTTCGTGGGTGCTGAGGCAAGGAGTCTTCGCCGAAGAGGAAATCCAGATACTCCCGTTTCGACCCTGAGGAGATTCTCGTGCCCGTCACCGTTAGAATTCCCACTCCGCTTCGTCCTCTCAGCCATGGGAGAGACTCGCTGCAGCTTGCAGGCGCCACGGCGCGGCAAGTACTGGAGAGTCTGGAGCGGGAGTGCCCCGGCATGCGGAGCCGGATCTGCGACGAGCGTGGGGAAATGCGAAGATTCGTGAATCTTTTTCTGAACGAGGAAGATGTTCGACAGCTGAAGGGGCTGGACTCGCCGGTCGTGGATGGAGACATTCTGTCCATCGTGCCCGCGATTGCCGGAGGAGCGCCGGCCGGCTTTGGCAAGGCGCTGCGCGGCATTCGGGATTAGGAAAGGAAGACCCTCATGGCGACCACTATCAAGGAACTCATGAGCGAGATTCGGACGCGGGTGAAGGAAGCCACCACGGCCGAGGTCAAAGCGCGGACCCAGAGCGGCGAGCCGCTCGTCCTCATCGACGTGCGCGAGCCGGACGAGGTGGATCAAGGGCATTTGCCGGGTGCGACGCACATCCCGAGAGGCTTTCTGGAGCTGCGCATCGAAGCCCTCGCGCCGGATCGAACCACCCCGATTGTGGCGTACTGCGCGGGCGGAAACCGCTCGCTGCTGGCGGCCGAGGGACTGCAGCGACTGGGGTACAAGAACGTCGTCTCCATGTCGGGCGGTTTCAACCGGTGGCGTGACGAAGGGAATCCGGTGGTGGTGCCCCGGCGCCTGTCGGATGCCGATCGGAGGCGCTACTCCCGCCACCTGATGATTCCGGAGGTGGGGGAGGCGGGTCAGATCAAGCTGCTCCAGGCCAAGGTGCTCCTGGTGGGCGCCGGAGGACTGGGATGCCCCGCCGCCTACTATCTGGCCGCCGCAGGAGTAGGCACGCTGGGAGTGCTGGATTTCGACAAAGTCGACGAGAGCAACCTGCAGCGTCAAATTCTCCACACCGTGGACCGAGTGGGCACTTCCAAGACCGAATCGGCTCGCCGGACTCTGCTGAACCTGAACCCGGGGATCAACGTCATCCCCATCGAGGCCCGTCTCACCAGCGCCAACGTAGAGTCTATTTTCCAGGACTACGAGATCATAGTGGACGGAAGCGACAACTTCCCCACGCGCTATCTGGTGAACGATGCCTGCGTTCTCCTCAAAAAGCCCAACGTGCACGGGAGCGTCTACCGGTTCGAGGGACAGGTGACGGTGTTCCACCCTCCCGCGGGGCCCTGCTATCGCTGTCTCTATCCGGAGCCGCCCCCCGCCGAGCTGGCGCCTTCCTGCGCCGATGCCGGAGTGCTGGGTGTCCTGCCGGGAGTGGTGGGGCTGCTGGAAGCCGTGGAGACGGTGAAGCTGATTCTCGGCGCCGGCGATTCTCTCGTCGGGCGGCTGCTGCATTACGACGCGCTGAAGGCGGAGTTCAGGACGCTCCGGTTGCGCCGTGACCCGAAGTGCCGGTATTGCGGCGACGGGGTCCGGTTCCCGGGGTTCGTGGATTACGAGAGGTTCTGCGCCAATCCCGCCTCCGTCGCGCACTGACCGGCATGACCCGGCTCGATCGCTCCGATCGGTACCGCCCCTTCCTGGAGAAATACCCCGCTCTTGCCCTCGTCGGCGGGACACGGCTGTTCCGCGTCACCGTGCCGGGGGCTTCCGACCCGCGCTCGGAAATCCTCGCCAAGGCCGAGTGGACCAATCCCGGGGGCTCCATCAAGGACCGGCCGGTGTCCCGCATGCTGATGGAAGCCGTCCTCGCAGAGGATCTGGTCCCGGGTCGAACGATCCTGGATTCGTCCAGCGGCAATGCCGGCATCGCCTACGCCATGATGGGCGCCATGATGGGATACCCGGTGACCCTGGTGGTTCCGGGAAACGCTTCCGCCGAGCGCAAGAAGCGCATCCAGGCGCACGGGGCGGAGCTGGTCCAGACGGATCCACTGGAAGGCTACGACGCCGCGCTGCGGGAGGCGCACCGGCTTCGCGACAGCGAGCCGCAGCGCTATTTCATGCCCGACCAGTACGCCAACGAGCACAACTGGCGATCCCACTACGAGGGCACCGCCGCCGAGATTCTGGAGCAGACTGGAGGGCAGCTGACACACTTCGTCGCGGGGATCGGCACGGGAGGAACCCTCACCGGCGTCGGCAGGCGCCTGAAGGAGCATGATCCGAAAATCCGCGTGGTGTGCGTGGTCCCGGAGTCCTTTCCGGGAATCGAGGGGCTCAAACCCCTGGAGCGACCGGAGGATATCGTCCCGAAGATCCTGGACACGAGCGTCATCGACGAGAGAATCCGGGTCAGTGTCGAGCAGGCGAGCGACGCCTGCCACTCCCTGGCGCGAAGCGGAATCTTCGCGGGACAATCGTCCGGCGCTTTCCTGAGCGCCGCCGAGGTCATCGCCCACCGTGAGCCGGGGGCTCGAGTGGTGACCGTTTTCTCGGATCTGGGCGAGCGATACTTCAGCACGGGGCTTTGGGATCTGTGATGAGCGCACGGATGTTGCGCGCCATGCTGCTGGGATCTCTCCTCGCGGCTGCATGGAATCGTAACGCTCCGGCCCAAACGGCCGATGCCCCCTCCCCGCAAACCCAACCGGCCTCCTCCCCGGCAAAGCCATCCGAGCCGGCCCAGACCCAGCCCGCGTCGGATGGCGCGGCCCGGACGCATCTTTTCCTCTACCTGGTCGATGGGCTGCGGGCGGTCGAAATCCCCGCCTACGGTCATCTCGAGATGACCACGCCGACGCTGACGGACATGATTGATGCGGGGCTGACTCTGACGGGTCATTACGCCAGCTCGCCCTGGACGATTTCCTCGGTCGCATCGGCCTTCACCTCGCTCTACGCCCCGTCCCACGGCCTGCAGAAAGCCGGGGAGCGCCTTCCAACCTCTGCCACGACTCTGGCCGAGACCCTCAAGAAGGCCGGGTATGACACGGCGCTGTTCACCACGCATCCGCTGTTGGGACCGCTCAGCGGGCTGGAGCAGGGGTTCGACCACGTGGAGGAGATCCCGGGGCCCTACTATCCGGCGGTGCCGCGCGGCCCGGAGCAGACTTCGGCGACCCTGAATCGGCGCATCCTGGAGTGGCTGGGGAAGCGGACCTCCGCCTCCCCGGTCTTCGTCACGGCGATTTCCTCGGATCTCCTGGAGCCGTTCGGCGCTCCTGCTCCCGAAGGGAGCCGATTCATCGATGCTTCCGAGCTTTCCTGGTACCGGGGGATACGCAAGAAACTGATCGCGCTGCGGCCCGGCCCGCTCTCACCGGCCACCGGAGCGGATCTCGCGCAGCTGAAGGTGGATCCGGCCCGCTTCGCGCTCGCCGCCCGCCGCGTTTACGACGGTGCCCTCTACTACAATGACGGGCAGATTCGAGTCTTGCGAGACGCGCTCGCGGAGCGCGGCTTCTTGAAGGATTCCCTTTTCGTGGTCACCTCGTCCCGGGGCGAGGAATTCCTGGAGCACGGACTCTTCGGACATGGGGCTTCACTGTACGACCCCGCCGTGCTCATTCCCCTGGTGATCACTCGTCCGGGTCCGCCGGCTCCTTTCCAGGTGGGCAAGATGACCGACAACGTCGATCTGATGCCCACGCTCCTGGCGCTGCTGCGCGTGCCCATTCCGGAAGGGGTGCAGGGGGTGAATCGCATGTTGGAGCCACGGCGCGAGAACCGCCGTTTTCTCAATCGCTCCGCCTTCGCCGATGCCCGACCCGCCGGAGCGCTTCCCACGGGGGTGATGAGCATGGTCGCCGAAGGAGGTTCCAAGTACATCGATTACCAGGAATTCCCGATGGGAATCGCCATGCCCGAGGTGCAGCTATTCTACAAGAGCCCGGAGGAAGGCGACTGGGAGTTGGAAAACTCCGCGGGGGGCCGGTCGGTTCTGATGGCCTCTCGCAGAGAATTGCTCGAAGCATGGAAGCAGCAATGCGCCGGCTTTCACCTGGCTCCCGATACGCCCGCGCCGACGCCCGATCCCCGCCTCAAGGAGATTCTCCGCGCGCTGGGATACCTGCAAGGACCCCGGCCCTGAAGCATGCGCTACAATGACGCCGCGCGCCCGTAGCTCAGCTGGATAGAGCGTCGGCCTTCGAAGCCGCAGGTCGCAGGTTCGAGCCCTGCCGGGCGCACCACCCCACTCGGGAAAACGGCCATGGCATTCGATCCGCTGGTGGAAGCCATCCGCAGCTCGCTGCGGGCCGTGGATGCCAATCCACGTGCCGCGCGCGCCTACCTCAACCTCATCGAAGCCTACGAGAACTGCGCTGAGAAGGAATCGGAAGCGGAGCTCCTGGATCAGGCGATGTTCGTCATCCGGGACGTGAAAATGCTCTCGCTGACCGAGGAAGAAAAGCAACGCTTGGCGGATCTGGAGGGACGGATCGCCGCGACGCTTTCCCGTTTGCGCCCAGCGGCAGGCCGCTCCTGACTGTCCGACTTCGTGTCGTCGCTCCCCAAGGCTCACTCGATCCATCATGGTTCATGCGAGCACAGGAATGACCGAGCTTGAGGTGCCCGCTGCTGTTGTACGTGAAGCGGCATTTTAGAGGCGGGATGCCCTCCGCAGACCTCCCGGCTACCGGTTGACCTGCGCCAAGCCGGAGCCTTCCGTCAAGGTGATGATTCGATCTGGCAACACGGACGCGAAAGTTTCTCTCAGTCCGCAAGGCCAACGAACTTCCAATTCCACCGGATCGCTGTGCGCCCCCAGCCCGAAGTGGATCATCCCATCCGAGTCGCTGAGATAGGAAAAGCCGCTGCGGCGCTCAGCCACCTGGCGTCTGCCCCCCGCAGCGAGGGTGATCCAGGCGCCGATTCCGTCGCGGTTGCTCTGCCGGCCGCGCAGCCGCAGGGAGACCCAATGGTTGAGGGGCGAAGTCTCGTTGTGCAGCAGCCGGGCGCGTCCGCCGTTGCGCGTCAGCGCCACATCGATCCTGCCGTCGTGATCGAAATCCAGCACGGTCATTCCCCGCCCCACGTCCGCCTCGCCGAACAATTCTCCCGCCACGAGCCCGCGCTCGACGAACCGCCCGGTGCCATTGTTGACGAACAGGAAGTCGCGCTCCCGGTAAGAGATGAAATCGCTGTAAGCCTCGATGTCATCCATGACGTGCCCGTTGGTGACGTAGAGATCGGGGTCGGCGTCGTTGTCGGCGTCGAAGAAGGCGGTGCCCCAACCCACGTAGAGCAGGCTGGGCGCACCCAGCCCCGCGACGTTCGTCCCATTGGTGAAAGTGCCGTCTCCGTTGTTAAGGTAGAGCTCGTTCACCTCGTTGCTAAGATGGGTGACGAACAGGTCCATCAGCCCGTTGCCATCCACGTCCGCCGCGTCCACGCCCATGCCCGCCTCCGGACGTCCCTCCTCGCTGTAGCCGGTCCCCGACTCGAGCGTCACTTCGGTGAACGTGCCGTTCGCATTGTTGCGATACAGGAAGTTCCGGACGGAATCGTTGGCCACGAACAGGTCCACGTCGCCGTCCAGGTCATAGTCGGTCCACAAGGCGCCCAGCGTCTTTCCCTCCAGGTTCCACAGTCCCGCCTCACGGGTCACGTTGGTGAAGGTGCCATCTCCGTTGTTGCGGTAGAGCACGTTGGGGACGCTTTCGTAGGCATCCGGGTGGCAATAGGAAATCAGCTTTCGGGCGACGTCGCCGCAGCGCTTGTGCTTCGCCAGGGTGAAATCCATGTAGTTGCCCACGAAGAGATCCACGTCCGAATCGGAGTCGTAATCGGCGAAAGCCGCCGTGGTCCCCCACAGCGGATCGTCCACGCCCGCCCGTCGGCTCACGTCGGTGAAGGTGCCGTCGCCGTTGTTGCGGTACAGAGTGTTGGGTCCGAAATTGGTGACGTAGAGATCTTCATCCCCGTCGTTGTCCACGTCCGCCGCGGCGCACCCCATTCCGTAGCGGCCCGCGTTTCCCACTCCCGCCGGCCCGGTCGTTTCCAAGAACTTGCCGTTTCCCAGATTGCGATACAGGGCAGCGTGCAGCAGCGGGTCAGCCGGCGCATCCGGCAGGGGAGCTGACTGCACGAAATAAAGATCGCTCCATCCGTCGCCGTCATAGTCGAAGGCGCAGACGCCCGAGCCCATGGTCTCGATCAGATACTTCGTCCCGGCCGCGCCGGTGCGATGCAGGAATTCCACTCCCGCCGGCTTGGTCACCTCCGTGAAGCGCGGGGTCACGGCCTTGGCCGCCACGCCGGGGGGGCCGGGAGCGGCACAGCCCGGCAGCGCCAGGAGAGCGAGCAGAGCCGGGACTCGCAGCGGGCGCGTCACGGCGGGTCCGTAGGAAGGGGACCCTGGGAGCTGGGGCGTGCCGCGGCCTGACGGGCCCGCATCGCCTTGTCGCTCTCGCCCGCCTGTTGGTAGAGCGCGGCCAGCTGAGCCTGGGCTTCGATCAGGGAGCTGTCCTGGGCGACGGCCCGCTCGAAGGCGGTGATCGCTTCCTGCCGGAGCCCCGCCCGGAGGTAGGCCACTCCCAGCTCCTGCTGGAACAGCGGAAACTCCGCCAGCGACTCGCGGTAGGCCAGCAACGCCTCCAGAGCCAGAGCGTCCTTGCCCTCCCGGGCGAGAGCGTCGGAGCGCGATTGCGCCGCGCGAAACAGGCGCTTTTCATCGAGGTATCGCTCCCGCGTTCCGGAGGCCCGTGAGAAGCGCTCCAGCACCTCTCGCGCTTCGTCGCGCCGACCCAGCCTCGAGTAGCATTGCGCCAGATTGAACAAGGCGGGAACGTTGTCCGGATCCAGCACCAGAGCCTTCTGGAGAGTCTCCTGGGCCTCGGCGGTATCCCCCGCGCGCAGCAGGGCGATTCCCAGCTCGGTAAGCACGGCAGGATCCGGTGGTGAGTGTTTGGCTGCGAGTCGCAGCTCGGTGATCGCCTGGGAGGTGCGGCCGAGCCTCGAGAGGACCATGCCCAGGTTGAAGCGCGCGTTTCGATCGTCGGGAAGCTCGCGGGTCACACGGCGGAACTGATCCGCCGCGTCCTCCCAGCGTCCCAGACCCATGAGGGTCAGGCCCAGCGCCAGACGCACCTGCGAGGCGGAAGGGTGGCGCTCCAGGAACTCGGTGTAACGCTGCCTGGCCGACTCCATCCGCTGCAGTCGATTCAGCGTGTCTCCCAGGTCCAGGGCGATGGCGGGGTCATCGGGGGCGGCGGCACCGGCTTCCACCAGGAGCTGCTGGGTGCGCTGGAGATTGCCCCGCTGGTACGCGTCGGCGGCTGCGGACAGCAAACTCTGGACTTGCGAGGATCGCTCCTTCGGCAAAGTGAGCTCCGCCTCGGCCGGCCGGCTCCGGCAATCCACGGCCAGCAGCACGATCCCGAGCAGGCGCCATCCCGCGAGGCGGGACGGTGCCCCCGGCATCATGGAGATCGTTTGTTGAGAGTCCAGTTCGAGTCACCCTTTCGGATCCGGATGCTCGTGTCCACGGGCGGGGGGGGAAAATCCTGGGACGAGCCGTCAGGCCAGCGCACGCGCAAGCGCTCGATGGCGCGGTTTTTTCCCAAACCATAGTGGAGCGTCGGGGGATCGGAAGATCCGAACCCGCGCCCCGAGGTCACTTCCTTGTAGATCTTGAGCGGGCCGGCCTGAACGGTCACGCCGGCCCCCACGGCCAGTGAATTCGGGCCGTCCTGGGAAAGGTCGATCATCAGGTAGTGGTTGGTATGCGGGGTTTCATTGAGAAAGAAGGAGCCGTGGTAAAGATCACCGTGATAGAAGCCCCCCTTCTCGGCGTAGATCTCCAGGTAGCCGTCGCCGTTCCAATCCATGAACGTGATGCCGTGGCCTTTTCCCTGCGACCAGACCCCGGCCGAGCGGGACCGGTCCACGAAAGTTCCTTTGCCGGTGTTCTGGTACAGGACGTTGGGCTCCTGGCGTCGCAGGTCCGGGTTGCCCGTTCCGAAATAGAGATCCGAGTATCCATCGTTGTCCAGATCGGCGGTGTTGGCCGCCATGATGCCGATGGGGTAGACGAACCCGGCCTGCTGGCTCACGTCGGTGAAGTGACCGTTCCCGTCGTTCAGGAACAGCTTGATGAGGTCGTCATCGGGGACCGGCACGTAATCGGCGCGATAGCCGGCGATGACATGGTCCCACATCGCCAGGCTCACCGTGACGATGTCGAGGTCCCCGTCGCTGTCCATGTCCTGAAACAGCGCGACGTAGCCGTTTTGCCGGCCGTTTCCGGTCACACCGGCCTGCCGCGACACTTCCTCGAACTTCCCCGTACCGAGGTTGTGGTAAAGGCGGTTGGGCCGCATCCGCCCGTGGACGAAGAGATCCGGCCAGCCGTCCTGATCGTAATCACCCACCGCGACGCCGATCGTTCCGGCGCGCTGCTCTTCCTCCAGTCCCGCCTCGCGGGTCACGTTGGTGAAAGTGCCGTTGCCGTTGTTCCGGTAAAGGTGGTTGATGTTGGGATCGAGGGTGACCCCGTTGCTCACGTAAATGTCCAGCCAGCCGTCCCGGTTGTAGTCGAACCAGGTGACGTGAAAACCGGAGCCGGGCTCGTCGATGCCGGCCTGCTTGGTCACGTCCTCGAACGTGCCGTCGCCGCGGTTGTGCAGGAGCGAGTCCTGCAGCGGTCCGGCCCAGCCATTGCGGGCGATGTAGAGATCCGGCCTGCCGTCTCCGTCGTAGTCGCCCCAGGCGGCGCCAAAACCCGATTCCACCTTGCCGAAGCCAGATTCCAGCGTCACATCCCGGAAGCGGCGTCCCTCGTTGTGGAAGAGGGAGCAGAAGGTGTCCATGCCGCAGGCCACGAGATCGAACCGGCCATCGCCGTCGTAATCGGCCCAGCCTGCGGGGCCGGCCCCAGCGAACTTGTCGATTCCCAATTCACGGGCGATGTCGCGGAACTTGGGTGGAGGGGGAAGGTCGGCGCCCGCGGCCTCCGGCCGGAGAGGGAAGCGATACTTCTTCGGCAGGTCGGGGGGATAACCACGCATTCCCAGGGAGCACTGGTAGATCCCCCACAGCGGCTTGTCGGAAGCTTCGAGATCGTAGGCCTCGCGATAGACGGCGATGGCCTCCTTGTAGAGCCCCTGTCGGAAAAGTCCTTGCGCCTTCATTCCCAGGGACTGGATCCGGCGCTCCAGTGGAGCATTCGGGTAGCGCTGCAGGAACAGGTTGGACTCTTTCACCAGCTCCAGCCACGCGCCGGATTTCATGAAGATGTTGGCCAGGGTCAGGTGGGCGGCGGCCGCTTCGTCGCTGTCCGGCGGCACTTCGTCCAGGACCCGCTCCACATGAGCGCGGGCGGCATCCATGGTCCAGGCCGAGTCGAGGGTCACCCGGCTGGCGTTGCCCTGCCCGCGCATGCGAACTTCACCGACCGCCAGCCAGGTGGCATAGCGCAGGCGCACACCGCTGAGGGAGGGATTGTCGCGCAGGATGCTCTCGTACAGCTCGATGGCGCGGGCGGGATCGTAGATGTTGTCGAACCGGTCCTTCAGGATCTCCGCCAGCTCGAAGCGGGCCTGGATGTCCTTGGGGTCCAGCTCGACGGCCTTGTTCAAAAGCTGCAGGGCTTCCGTGGGGATCTTGTCCCCACGGCGCGCTTGCGCCGCCAGGATCTTCCCCAGTTGCAGATACCCTCGGGCGTCCTTGGGGTCCAGGGTCGTGCACTGGCGGAACTCCGCCACCGCCCCCTCCTCCTGCCCCTGCCGGGCCAGCTCCATGCCGCGCTGAAAATGCTCTTCGAATTCCATCCGCATGCTTCCCGTCGGAGCAATGGTGCTGGCGCCTTGCCCGCTGCATGCCAGGGCCAGCAGGGCCACCAGCCCCGCGACCAGCGTCGGAAAGCTCTCAGTTCGGCGTCTCATCGATCGGCTCCGTCCACGAGCTGCCCATCCCGAAGATGGACGCGTCGATCCGCCAAGCCGGCCAGCTCTTCGTTGTGGGTTGCCACCAGGGCACAAAGGCGATGCTTTTGAACCAGCTCGCGGAACAGCGCGAAAATCCTCCGTCCGTTTTCCGAATCAAGGTTTCCCGTCGGCTCGTCGGCCAGGAGAAGCGACGGGCGATGCACCAGGGCCCGCGCGATCGCCACCCGCTGGCGCTCCCCACCGGACAATTCCTCAGGGTAACGGCTTCCCTTGTCCGCCATCCCGACCAGCGCAAGCATCTGCGCCGGAATCCCGTTCCGCTCACCCGTCCAGCGGTCGAATGAAAAGGGCAATCCCACGTTTTCCAGCGCCGTGATCGTCGGAATCAGCGCCGCATCCTGGAAGACGAAGCCGACCTGCTTGCGGCGCACCTCCGCCAGCCGGCGCTCCCCGAGGTTCTGAACTTCCTGGCCCTCCAGAAGAATCACGCCTTCGGTGGGGCGATCCAGGCAGCCCAGCAGATTGAGTAAGGTGGTTTTCCCCGATCCCGACGATCCCACGAGCGCCACCATCTCTCCGGCACGCAGCACCAGGCTCACGCCTCGAAGCGCTTCCACCGTTTCTGATGCGAGGGGATAACACTTCTTAACACTGCGGATCTCGACCACCGGAACCGTGCTCAGGGAGCCCTCCGCCTCAGGCGTTCTGCCGCAGGATGGCGGCGGGTCGCACCCGCGCGGCCCGGGAGGCCGGGTAGAGGCCCGCCGCTATCGCAAGCAGCAAGGCCGCCAGCAGGGCGCCGCCCACTGCGGCGGCATCCACCGCCATCAATCGACCCGGCGGGACGAAGGGGACGACGCGTCGCAGCGCCGCCTCCAACAGCCATCCCCCGAATGTGGTCATGGCGATCCCGAGAACCGCCCCCAGGAGTCCGAGGCAGCCGGTTTCCAGAAGCGTAAGGCCGAACAAGTCGCCCGCGGAAGCGCCCACCGCCTTCATCAATCCAAATTCCCTGAGCCGCTCGGAGACCGACATGGTCATGGCATTGAGGACCCCGAGCGCGCCGATGAGCGAAGCAACCAGAGCGCTGAGCATCAGGAGGATGCGGGAGGTGGCCACGAACTCCACCACGGTGGAGCGGAACTGGGTCATGGTGATGGCCTGCACCGATGGCAGGTTGAACATCTTCTCCAGGAAGGGCTGTACCCGATCCAGCGATTTGAGGCGGACCCCGACGCCGGTGAGCTTTCCCTGTCGATCGAACAGCTCCTGCGCGAAAGGCAGGGGAAGGAAGATCATCCCGTCATCCTGCGTGCCGGAGCGGTCGAAGACTCCCTTGATGGTCACCGGGCGATGCGCCGGGCCCACCGACAGCTGGTCTCCCACGTTCAGCGCCAGGGTGGACGCGGCGTTGTAGCCCAGGATGGCCTCCCCCGCGGTATCACCGGAGAACCACCCGCCCCGCTGCAGCGTCATCCAGGGTTTCAAGTTGCGGAATCTTTCATCCACGCCCATGAAGACCATCAAGCGGTTGGCGTCTCCCGCGTCCATTCCCTGCATGAACAGACGGGTGGCTTCCAGCACGTCGGGATTGTCCAGAATCGTGTCGAAAGTCGTTTCATCGATGTACATGGGGACGTTGCCGCCGCGCATCGCCAGCGAAGCGGCTTCGTACGGACATCCCTTGGCGGTGACCAGCACCTGGTAGCCCATGCGCTCGATGGTGGAATCCAGGGCGCGGACATAGCCGGTGTGCAGGCTCACCGTTCCCAGAAGCAGGGTGGTGGAGAGGGCCACGCCGAGAATGCACAAGGAAGTGCGCAGCGGCCGGCGCCGCAGATCGGCTGTGGCGAGCCGGAGGTGTCCCGGTATCGCCTGCACGTCGGTACCTCGATTGTATGGTCTCGATGCCGTGAGCTCCCGGCTCGAAGCCGGGGAGGGACCTTGCATCCCTGTGAAGGATGGTAACAGTGGCGGAGGAGGTGCGTCAATCTTTGGTTTCGGAGCTACCTCTCCGGGTCCTGGCGCTGATCCTCGGGGATGCGGGCGAGGGGAGGATCCAGATTAGCGAGCGCCCAGGCCATGTAGGCCATGGCCACGGCGTTGTCGGCGAGATCCCGACGGTCGACCTTGTCGAGCGTATCGGCCGCGGTGTGATGGTAGTCGAAGTAGTAGGTCATGTCCTGCCGTAGCGACAGGAGGGGCACGCCCACCTCCCGCATGGGGCCGATGTCTACGCCACCCCCGCCGGCCTTCACCCCCTGCGCGTTGGCCAAGCCCTGCAGCACGAGCGCCAGCTCCGCCACGCGCTCGAGCGCCCCTTTTCCCGCGGTCACTCCGAATCCTTGGGGAGCCCCCGCACCGCCATCCGATTCGATGGCGGCAACGTGCCGGTCCAGTTCGTGGCGATGGTCTGCGGCATAGGCCTTCCCGCCACGGTTGCCATTCTCCTCGTTCATGAAGAGGACGGCCCGGATCGTCCGCTTCGGACGGAGATTGAGCTTCTTGATGATCCGCAGGGCCTCCATCGAAACCGCCACACCCGCTCCATCATCGATGGCGCCGGCTCCCAGATCCCAGGAGTCCAGGTGACCCCCGATGACCACGAACTCCCCGGGAATCGATCGCCCTCGCAGCTCGCCGATGACGTTGGCCGATTCGGCGTCGGGGAGAGTGCGGCAGCCGAGGTTGATTTTGACCCGGACCCTTTCGCCGGAGGCGACCAGCCGGTGAATCAAATCGGCATCCTCGGAGGCCAGCGCCGCAGTCGGGATCTTTTCGACTCCGTCCTCGTACGCCTGCACGCCGGTGTGGGGGAGTCGGGCCGCGAGGGTCCCCACGGACCGGATGAGCGCTGCCACCGCCCCCAGCTTCGCCGCCTCCGCCGCGCCCCGGTACCGCAGGGTCGCACCGGGACCATAGTCGTCCCCCTCAGGGTGGCGCTTCATGGGAACGGAATAGAGGACGATTTTTCCGCGCACCTTCTCGCCCAGTGTGTGCAGCGCATCGAAGGACCCGGCCTCGATGATCTCCCCCTGGACCCCCTCGGGCGGCGTGGGGATGCTCATTCCCAGGGCCGTGAGCACCAGTTTTCTGGAAATGGGGGAGAGGATGCTGCCGCTTTCTTCGCCGCGCACCCAGTGCGGGACCATGACCTTTTCGGTGCTGACCTTCAACCCGTCGCGGCGGAACTCCTGCGCCGCCCAGGTGACGGCGGCCGCGGCTCCCGGCGAGCCCGACAGCCGGGCTCCTATCCTATCGGTGAGGTAGGCCAGCTTGGCATACGCCCCCTGGGAGACCGACTCCTCGCCGATGATGCGGGAGAGGACACCCTTCGCGGAAGTATCAGCAGAAGCGGCGCTGGTGCCCCCTCCCAAAGAAGAGAGCATCAGGATGGCGGTGGGTGTAACGCTCAACACAAGATGCAGCCGCTTGAAGGGCACGGGATGACTCCAGCAGAGGATGCGGGATTCCGAGGACGAAAGACGGGATTCTCGGGGGAGCCGTACGGGAAGTCAAACGCCCCGTTCCCGACCTTCCCTTTTGCGCCGGGGCGCGGCTTCGTGGTAGAAAAAACAGGCTGACGGGGTCTTCAAATCTGCAATGACAAAAATCGAGCTGTTTCGGAAAACGGGAATCTGCCGGCTCGGGACGAAGGAGCGGGGATTCAAATACAGGCATGCGGAACATTCGCGGGTACGCGCCGCGGATCTGCAGCGAATTCGTCAGTTGAGAATCCCGCCGGCATGGAACGAAGTTTGGATCAACTCGGCTGCCGGCGGCTCCATCCAGGCGATCGGACGGGATGCCGCCGGCCGTTGGCAGTATCTGTATCACGCCGATCACGTCCGCCGGCAAGAAGCAAGGAAGTTCAAGCGTCTGATCAAATTTGCGCAGGCCCTTCCCAAGATGCGCGCCACGGTTGCCACCCACATCCGGCAGCCCGGGTTGGGAAGAGAGACCGTGATGGCCTCGATTCTCAGGATTCTTTCCCGATGTTTCCTAAGGCCCGGCAGTCAGGCCTACGCGAGTGAAAACGGCAGTTTCGGTTTGGCGACCTTGCGGCGTCGGCACGTGAGGGTCAAAGGCGACGTGGTCGAATTCGATTTTACCGGCAAATCCGGAGTGCAGCAGCAGCGCCAGCTCAGGGACCGCCGCGTCTCGAAAATCGTCAGGGACCTCCTCAAGCACCCTTCGCGCGAAGTCTTCAAGTATCAGAACGGCGACGGTGTGTTCGTCAACGTAACGCGCCACCATATCAACGACTACATCCAGGAGGTCATGGGCGAGCACTTCAGTGCCAAAGACTTTCGCACGTGGGCGGGGACCCTGGTTTGTGCGTGCGCCCTCGCGAGGGCGGGCACCGAAGTCGTTGAAGAGGGAGCCGCCCGGAAGCGAAGAGTGGTCGGGGCGGTCCAGGAGACGGCCGATCTCCTGGGAAACACACCGGCGGTCTGCCGCAGCGCCTATATCTGCCCGGAGGTCATCAATGGCTTCGAAAAGGGCAGGGTGATTCGCCGCTTCTTCAAGTCGCCCAACGAGTTGGTTTCCTACCGCGGCCAAGGCCTGCACGTTGCGGAAAAGTCGCTGCTGGCTTTCATGAAACGAAGCTCTGCCGGTTAGAAGCCAGGATGACTCGACGGTCCCTCATCGTGCTGATGCTTGGCGCCGCCCTGCTTGTGCAGAGCGGCTGTGCGTCGGACCAGCGCAAGAAGTACCAGTTCCAACCGCCGTTTCCCGTCGAGGACCCTCAGTTCCGCCGATCCCTCGACAACATCGGCGGCGTCATCGTGGGGGGGAACGACGCCACGTTGCTGGAGAACGGCGACGGATTCTTTCCTGCCATGCTCAAGGACATCCGGGAGGCCAAGGTCTCCGTCAATCTCGAGACCTACATCTTCAAGCCGGATGAAGCCGGAAGGCAGTTCACCGATGCCATGATCGAGGCGGCCCGCCGCGGCGTCCAAGTCCGCCTCCTCGTCGACGCCCAGGGCTCGAAGCTGGGAGACCTTCGGAAGGAACTCGAGGCCGCGGGGGTGATTTCCAAGGACTATCGGCCCGCCAACAAATACCCTGTCTTTGGAGTGCGGACCCATCGCAAGCTGCTCATCGTCGACGGCAAGATCGGGTACACGGGGGGCTACTGTTTCGACAAACGATGGCTAGGAAACGCACGCGATAGTACCGAGTATCACGACAGCGCGGTGCGGGCCACCGGCCCGGTCGTGTCGCAGATGCAGGCGGTCTTCGGTGAGAATTGGACCTTCACGACCGGTGAGATTCTGGCCGGCGACGTCTTCTTTCCGAAAACCACGCCGACGGGATCGATGGAATCCCACGCCATCAGTGCGTCCAAGGGGGACGCTTCATCGCTTCCGAAGATGCTCTATTTCATGGCCATCCAGGCCGCCCGCGAGAGCATCCATATCCAGAACGCATATTTCCTCCCCGACCAGCAGATCCGAAGCGCGCTGATTGCGGCGGCGCAGAGGGGCGTCGAGGTGAGAGTGATGGTTCCTGGCAAGCACACCGACGTCCCGCCGATCCGCCAGGCCTCCCGGCATCACTACGGGTCGCTGCTCGAGGGAGGCGTCAAGATCTACGAGTACCAACCGACGTTCATCCACTCCAAGACATTGGTCGTGGACGGCATCTTCTCCACGATCGGGTCGATCAATCTCGACGCGCGCTCGATGTCCAAGAACGCCGAAGTGAGCCTCTCGTTTTATGACCGCGCGTTCTCGGAGGCCATCGAGGCGATGTTCCAGCGGGACTTGAAGCAGTGCCGCGAGATCACCTATGAGGCCTGGAAGCATCGCGGGCTCGGCGCGCGCTCTGCGGAGTTTTTCTCCCGGTGGTTCGAGCCGTTATACTGACACCTCGGCCCGGCCCAGCCACTCCGCGGGACACTTATGCCGCGGGGGTTGAAACGCCGCCTTGCACTCAGCCAGCCGGCTAATTCCTTATAATGAGGCGTGCGAAAGTGGCGGAACTGGCAGACGCGCCGGACTTAGGATCCGGTGGGGAAACCCTTGGGGGTTCGAGTCCCCCCTTTCGCACCAACCCTTCCTGTCGCCCCCGTGATTACTCTTTCTCTGTGTCGTCCAACTGGGGTGCTGTTTTGGCGGTCTCCAAGATCGCCCGAATCATTTCCTCGGGCATCCCGGTAAGGCTCGAGAGCTTGGGAAGGGGGAGATCGGCGTGGGAACGGATGAAGGCCTCTTTCTCCTCGGCGGTTGGCTCAGTCTTGATATAGAAGAGCTTATTGAGCAGGCGGAGAATCTCATCCTTCTGCGCGCCGAGGTCTTTTTTTTCTGATTGCAGCACCAGCGTCACGGTGGTGCTCAGATCCCGGGCGAAGGCCCCGAGGGCGATTTCGGTCCCCGCCGCCGGGCCGAAGGGAGTCGACGGAACGGCGCCCCGAACCTGCTCGGCGTCCTCTTTGGTCCGATAAATGGTGAGGGCGACTTCGTTGCCTCCCGCGTTGGAAAACCGCGCCAGGTAGACCGTCTGCAGCTCACGGAACATGACCGGGAACTGCCTGCCCTGGTAATTGAAGCCGCGGTCGGTGACCACGTTGGGAACGGAAAGGTAGTTGGTCCCCTGGAGATCCACTCGAAGTCGGTAGCTGTGCTCCGCGAATTCCTCCTGATAGGTCTTGATGACCTCGCGCTTGACGGCACCCGCTTCGGTGAGACAACCCGCCAAAGTGATGAAAAGGGTGGTGGCCAGGCGGAAGGGATGGCGAGAAACGGCGATCAATCGACCTCCCTGCTTTCAGATTGCGGCAGGAGGGATTATAGCAACGCTGCGGGGTCAGGCTTCCCGGCGGGACAGAAACTCGGCGAGTCGATCTCTCGCTTCCAGGGTCAGCCCGACGAAGCGAATCCCCAGATCGTACTCCCCCTCCTCCGTCGGTGTGCAGCGGGTGACCTCCCCCGAGGTGATGATGGGGTCATCGCCATCTACGGAGAGCTGCAGATTGATGTTGAAGCCCTTGCGGATACGGGACATCGTTCGAACCCGGATTCCCGCCAGGCTGAGGTCCCGGGATCTCCCCAGGGTTTGGCTCGTCACGCTTCCGTAGGACACCGACAGGAGGACCGGGAGCCTGGCGGTCTGGCGGTGTGCGAGCCCCAACAACCGAACGAGGAGCGAGGCAAGGACATCGATGTCCACGGGAGAGTGGAGATAGGCCGTGCACCCCGCCTGGCGGCAGGAGAGCTCGAACGCAGGGGGAAGGGCCGGTCCTACGATCACGACCGGGAGGTCGCGGAGCTTGGGGGAAGCCTTAATCTCGCGACAGACCTGATCGGCTCGCAGGACCGGCATTGCGTAGTCGAGCAATGCCACAGCGGGGCTTGAGGCCCGTGCGAGGGATAGAGCCTCAGCCCCGCTGTAGGCAAGAAGAAACCGGATGTTCGATCGCCTCAGGAAACTCGGAGCGGATCTCAGCCCGGATAAGATCTCCTCCGAGATGACGATGACGCGGTCCGGGTCTCCCCCTGCTTCCAAATTGTCCATCTCGTCCTCGCCCCGGGAATGTCAGCAATTGCCGGGCCAAGGAGGCATGAGGAGGGAGGCCGACCGAGATCAACACCGCCCAAACAGGCGATTAAATATTTGGAGCCGCTCGGACGAGGCACCCTCGCGGCATCTCACTCGGGCGGGTCCTTCGATACGAGGGACCGGTAGCCGTTGGCTAACATCATTGGTTTCAGTATGATGAGTGGCAGTCTCAGCAGACACTGGTGAGACTATTAGGCCGGCGTTACGGAATGTTTTGAACAGAAATGAGTTATATCAACTAGAGTCTCAAATTGCGCGTTGGATTGACCCGTGAGACTGTCGTGAGACTGTTGGCAGGCTTTTCAGTGGGGGCGAGTGACGACCAGGTGGTGCAAGGTTCCATCGCGCTCGAACACCGCCTCGAGGCCGTTGTCATAGCGGAACCAGAGGTCCGAATCGAGCCCCAGGCCCCTGGCGCCGGGCTGCCCGAGAATGGCAATAATGTCATCCCGCTTTGAGCTCAAGGTGATGCCCGACGGCCCGGTGCCCGGGTACTTCTTGTGGTCATCGACTCCGTCGTTATACAAGAAGATGCTGAGCACTTTGTTTCCCTGCAGGAGCACGTCGACTCCCCGGGAAGGATAGAGCAGGTAGGTGCTGTCGATCTCTTTCGCGCCGTGGACGCCGCTCGAGGAAGTACTCTCCGCTTTACCCAAAACTTTCTCGACGGCTTCCCGTCCGTCCCCGAGACGCACGCCGGCGGCCCCGACGCCGGGCTGGATGTCCCCGCCTCCGGAGCATCCGATGAGGAGCAGCGTAGGGACGAGCATGAGAATCGCGAGCGGGGCACGGGCCGATTTCCAGGTCAGCAACACGATAACCTCCATGGCTTGAGGGCGGTGGTTATAGCACAGGAGAGGGAGAGGGGCAACGACGCTGATTGCGCAGCGGAATCACATCTGCTACCATCCGGTTCCCATTTGAAACCGCCCGAATCGGAACCTCCCTCAACGCCATCGTTCCGCCGAGGCTTCCACCCAAGGCATCGAGTCAAATCTCAATGATGAAAGTGACCATCAACGAAGTGAACAGCACCAAACGGGGAATGGAAGTCGAGATCCCCGCGGAGGTCGTCTCAGGAGAGCTGGAGAAGGCATTCGAAAACTACCGACGACGGGCCCGAATCCCCGGGTTCCGCAGCGGAAAGATACCTCTTTCCGTGGTCAAGCAGCGCTTCGGCAAGCAGGTGGAAGGCGACGTCCTCCAGCACCTGATCGAGGAGTACGCGCATCGTGCCCTCGAGGAGAACAAGATTCAGCCGATTCAGCACCCGGTCCTGGATGAGTACGACTATCGTCAGGGCCAACCGTTCGTCTTTCGCACCACTTTCGAGGTGCGGCCCCTGGTGAAGATCGAGAACTACCGTTCTCTGGAGGTGGCGCGCCGAGAAGCGGCGGTGTCCGAGCAGCAAGTCCGCGACAGCCTCGAAGCGCTGCGCTCGCGGGTGGCCCGTTACTCGACGCTCGAGGGCCGGAAGGCGGAGGCGGGTGACGTGGTCGTGGGCACCCTCGCAGGGCGGTTTCTCGAAGGGAAGGGTAAGGACTTCGCGGGCGAAGCGATCACCATGACGGTGGGCGCCGAGCAGAACCATCCAGACTTCAACGAGCAGCTGAAAACCATCGGAGCCGGGGAGAACCGGGTGTTTCAAGTGCGCTACCCTCAGGACTATCCCTCGGGAATCCTGGCCGGCAGCCTGGTGGAATACACGCTCAGCGCCCGGGAAGTGAAGGTCCGAGAGCTGCCCGCTCTGGATGACGACCTGGCGAAAGAGATCGGCGACTTCGCGACCCTCCAGGCTCTGACGGAGCACGTGCGGCAGGAGCTTGAGCGCCGGGAGAAGGCCGCAGCAGACGGCGAGGCGAAGGACAAAATCTTGACGAACCTGGTGGAGAATAACGAATTCGCAGTGCCCGAATCCATGGTGGACGCACAGATGGATCGCCAGGTGGAGGAAACGGTGCGTCTGATGATCATGCAGGGCATCGATCCCCATCACGCCGAAGTCAACTGGCGCGAGGAGCGGGAGAAAGGGCGCGAGGTGGCGGTGAAGCGGGTTCGGGCCATGTTGGTCCTGGAAGCCATCGCGCAACAGGAGGGGATCGAGGTCACCGGGGAGGAGATTCAGAGGCTGCTTCAGCACGAGGCGAAGCGTCAAAACATCAGCGTCGGCGATCTGAAAGAGCAGCTTGCGCGGAAAGGCAATCTGGACGGGCTCCAGCGCCAATTGTTGAGAGAAAAGGCGCTTGACTTTTTGTTGGATCAAGCTACTATTAGTCGGGAGGGTTAGCTCAATGACTCTAGTGCCGATGGTCGTTGAGCAAACCAACCGGGGCGAGAGAGCCTACGACATCTATTCGCGACTCCTCAAAGACAATATCGTTTTCATCGGAAGCGCGATCGACGACACCCTCTCGAACCTGGTTATTGCTCAGCTGCTTTATCTGGAAGCGGAAGACCCCGAGAAAGACATCCACCTCTACATCAACAGTCCTGGTGGCTCCGTGACCGCCGGTCTGGCCATTTACGATACGATGCAGTTCATCAAGCCCGACGTTTCGACGATCTGCATCGGTCAGGCGGCAAGCATGGGGGCGGTGCTGCTGGCGGCCGGGGCGCCAAAGAAGCGGTTCGCGCTTCCCAACTCGCGCATCCTGCTTCACCAGCCCATGGGAGACTTCTCGGGGCAGGCGGCCGACGTGGATATCCACGCGAAGGAAATATTGAGAATCCGGGAACGGTTGAACGAGATCCTGATGCAGCACTCCGGACAGACCAAGGCAAAGATCGAGCACGACACGGATCGCGATTTCATCTTGACGGCGTCGCAAGGCCTGGAATACGGCATCATCGACCAGGTTATCTCCAAGCGGGAATAGCGGCGTCGACGGAAGCGGAGAATCCGAATGGCAGCCAAGAAAGGGGAAGGCGAGTCCCTGAGATGTTCCTTCTGCAATAAAGACCAGAGGGACGTCAAGAAGCTCATCGCCGGGCCTACGGTCTACATCTGCGATGAGTGTGTGGACATCTGCCTCGACATCATCGCGGAAGAGCGTGAGCTGGACGAGCCGAAGACGAGGCTCAAGCTCCCGAAGCCGGTTGAAATCCGCGAATTCCTCGACGAATACGTCATCGGTCAGGAGAAGGCCAAGAAGAAGCTGGCGGTGGCCGTCTACAACCATTACAAGCGCAACGAGATGAGCAAGCGGCGCAGTGAAATCGAAGTCCAGAAGAGCAACATCCTGCTCATCGGCCCCACCGGAACGGGCAAAACGCTGCTGGCACAAACGCTCGCCAAGCTCTTGAGCGTCCCTTTCGCCATCGTGGATGCCACCACTCTCACCGAGGCGGGCTACGTCGGGGAGGATGTGGAGAACATCCTGCTCCGTCTCTTGCAGGCGGCCGGGAACGACATCGAGAAGGCCAAGCGGGGAATCATCTATATCGACGAGGTGGACAAGATCAGCCGCAAGAGTGACAGCCCCTCCATCACCCGGGACGTCTCCGGGGAGGGGGTCCAGCAGGCGCTCTTGAAAATCCTCGAGGGAACCATCGCCAACGTGCCGCCCCAGGGCGGCCGGAAGCACCCGCACCAGGATTTCATCCCCATGGACACCACGAACATCCTGTTCATCTGCGGCGGAGCGTTCGTCGGCCTGGAGAGCATCATCGAGCAGCGCACCGGCAAGAAATCCGTTGGATTCAAGGCCGACGTCAAGAAGAAGAGCGAAAAAGACATGCTGAGCATCCTGGGTCAGGTACAGCCCCAGGACTTGATCCGCTACGGCCTGATCCCGGAATTCGTGGGCCGGTTGCCCGTGATCGGGCTACTGGGCGAGCTCGACAATGAGGCTCTGGTCAAGATTCTCACGGAGCCTCGCAACGCCCTGACCAAGCAGTACCAGAGGATCTTCGAGTACGAGGATGTCACCCTCACCTTCACCAAGGACGCCCTGGAGGCGATCGCCGAGCAGGCCCTGGCCAGGAAGATTGGCGCCCGGGGGCTGAGGCTCATCCTGGAAGACCTCATGCTGGACCTCATGTACCAGCTTCCCTCCCAGAACAACATCACCGAATGCGTCATCACTCGAGAAGTCGTCGAGAACAAGGTGGCGCCCATCATTTTGATGGAAAAGGCAGGCTAAACCCATGACACAGGCTATGACGGGCGAGCCCCCGAAAGTGGAGAGGCTCCCGCTGGTTCCTTTGAGAGACGTGGTGGTGTTTCCCTACACCATGATCCCCTTCGTCGTCGGTCGCAAGACCTCGCTGCAGGCGGTGGAGCATGCGCTTTCCACCGACAAGCGGCTGTTTCTCTCGACCCAGAGAGACGCTCGCACCGACGAGCCCAAGCCCGAGGAAATCAACCATCTGGGCACGATCGTCAACATCGTCCAGAGCCTGAAGCTCCCCAACGGGAACATCAAGCTTCTGGTGGAGGGGGTCTCCCGCGGCAAAATCACCGAGATCCATGAGACCGATGGGTTCCTGGTCGCCTCGGTGGAGACCGTCGATGTCCGTCCAGAGATTACCCCCGAGATGGAGACGGAGATGGGGAAGGCGGTTTCGCTGTTCGAGAAGTACGTGAAGCTCAGCCCGAACCTCCCATACGAGACGATGATTTCCACGATCCGGGTCTCGGAGCCGGGACGGCTCACCGACACCATCGCCGCCCACCTTCAGGTTGGCGTGGAGGAGAAGCAGAACCTCCTGGAGACCTTCGATCCCAAGGAGCGGCTGGGTATCCTGGTGGAAATGCTGGAAGGCGAGATCGAGAAGCTCCGGGTGGATAGGCGCATCCATCAGCGCGTCAAGAAGCAGATGGAGCGGGCGCAGAAAGAGTACTACCTCAACGAGAAGATCAAGGCCAT
>Ga0070699_100000026_pt1 | contig 157963 bp, 151 predicted proteins | sample KBSK1503metaG_FD_65473 | JGI IMG/M metagenome (GOLD analysis project Ga0070699, IMG submission 65473) | Corn, switchgrass and miscanthus rhizosphere microbial communities from Kellogg Biological Station, Michigan, USA - KBS K1-50-3 metaG | ecosystem: Host-associated > Plants > Roots >... | reverse complement strand
GCGGGCAGACCATATGAATCTGAAGCTGAGAAGAAGGCCTGGACGACGTCGGCGGCCTTGAGGGTAGGAAAGGCGGTCGAGTTCAGGAGGAGCCGGGAGTGATCGTCGAGCAGGTTGAGGATCGACCGAGCTACCGTCGGCGAGATGCCAAGTGGTGGCGTCGCACTGCCAGGTCTCATTGGGCAGCTGCGCCTCGAAGCAGGACGTAGGAGCAGCGCGGGCGCTTGTGCGGCTGAGGCGTGATCAACCCGTTGCGCCGGAGGATCCGCCAGACCGTGGCCGCCGAGGGCAGCTTGTCGATGCGACCTTGCAGATGGTGGAAGATAGTCTGAGGTCCAGCGTCGAAGCCGGCCTGGCTCAACTCCCGGCGCAGCCTTAAGACCTCGGCCTCGACCTCCGGGCCGGCTTGGTGGGAGCAGGACTTGGGCCGTCGGGAACGAGGCTCCAGGGCCGCGTATCCGCCCTCCTTGAATCGTGCCAGCAGCTGGTAGAGCCGGCTGCGGGAAATGGCGTGGTTGTGGGCCAGCTCGGTCGGGCTGCGGCCTTCCAGGACGATTGCGTCGACGATGTAGCGACCAAGTGCGGACATGCACCACCTCCGAGTTCGGTGGTGTCCAATATGTCTTGCGACATCTGTCCACTATATGCTGAACTCACACACCTCTCCCTCCGCCATGTGATGATTGGTGGCGTGGTCGTACCACTGCTGTGATACATCGGCGCTAACATCTGGGGGGACCAGGCTGCCCTTAGGACGGGGAGGCTACAACCAGTCCCCACTCTCGGGCGGCCTCCAACATGCGCCGATCGTAGGTAACGAATTCGTCGATGTCGTCTCCCAGTGAGAGCGCCGCGGCGACGTGGATGGCGTCGAGCGAGCGCATTTCAGGCGGAGTCAGCTCACCAGCTCGCTCCAACACCGATCGATCGACCTCGATAAGGGCAATGTCGGGGAGCAACCGCCGGGCGTTGGCGACATGGGCCTGCGAGATCCGCATCGACGCGCGCAGTACCTCGGTGCGAAGCAATGCCGCTGCGACCATAAGCGATCGCCGACGAAGGTAGCGACGGAGGGCGGTCGTTTCTGGTTCCTCGATCACCAGCTTCATGAATGCTGAGCTGTCGATGTAGACCGCTCTATCGCTCATCTGCTCTCAGCTCCGCCAACGCCTCTGAGCCCAGCGGACGACCCGGTAGCGGCGGGAGCGGTCTGTGATCAAGGAGGCTGCCGCGAGCCGGCGTGATCCTCCCTTCCGCCACCAGTCGGTCGTAGGCGGTAGCGTGGCGTAGCGGCACGATGCGCGCCACCGGCCGCCCACGATCAGTGATTTCCACCGTTTCGCCGGCTTCGACCCGCTTGACCACGGCGCTAGCGTTCTGCTTCAGGTCTCTGATCCCCACACGCTCCATCATGACCACATTGTAGCACATGGACGCTTCGATGTAGCCTCATCTCGTCAGAGCGTCCAGCTCGAGCCACTCGGGCAGGAGGGCCCATAGGTGATCACTGGAAACCGGTTGGCGGCGGCGAAGACGAATTCTCAGGCTGCGCTCGGAAGCGGACGGAGGTCCCAACGCTGCTCTGGATGAAGCCGTCGGGGAGCAGTCGGCTCAGCTCGGCGTTAGCGCGCCACCCCGTGCAGTGGCCGGGAACCGTGTAGCGGACTCCGAACTTGCTGAACTCCGCGATGGTCCGGTCGAGCACGGGCCACATGGAGGCCGGCGAGAGGTGCCAGCCGCCGATGAAGGCCAGGACGCGCTCCTCGCCACAGAGTCGGCACGCGTTCAGCAAAGTGTTGATCACGCCCGAATGGCTGCAGGCCGAGATCACGACCAGGCCCTCGCCGCGGACGTTCACCACGACGCATTGGTCGTCCCAGACCATGAAGTCGGGCTCCCAGTCGTGGCCGCGGCGGCGGTAGTGGATGGGAAAGCCCTTCTCGAAGTCCGTGACCCGCTCAATCTGACCCGAGATCAGCAGAGTGCCATCGACCAGCAGCGTCGGGCCTTTTTCCTCCATAACCTCGACCCCCTCCCGGCCGAGGTCGTTGACCGTGGGAGGGAGCACGGGAACCTCGTAGCTCGGGAAGACGATCTTCCGCTCCAGCCAGCCGTCCGGGTGGAGGAGCAGGGGCAGCTTCGTCCGGCCGAGCCTCGAGACCATGCCGGCGATGCCGCCGTAGTGGTCGGCGTGGCCATGGGATAGCGCGATGCCTCGCAGGTCCGGGACCCGCAAGCCAAGGACGTCCAGGTTGTGGATGCAGGTGTCGCGGGAGAAGCCGGCGTCGTAAAGGAGGGAAGACTGGCGGCCGCCGCTCTCGACCGTGATCAGCACCCCGTAGCCGTGCTCGGCGCGGAGGTGGGCGGCGTCCGCGTCCATGCTCATCCTGGGCCGCAGCGCGATCGGCGTCGAGGGCAGCAGCGAGTCGCTCAGGTTGTCCACCAGGATCGTGATCTCGACTGCGTCCACCGCCGTCAGCATCTGGCGCAGCCACACTCTACTCCGGACGGAGTCGCCCTGTGACTGAACCTCGAGTTAGGGACGACGCCTGACGTCATGCCTGGCAGAGACATCAGAAAGGCGGCAAGGTTAGCGTCAAATACGACCGGTAAGTCCTTGCTGGGCGCCAGGCAACAAGTTCGAAAATAACCCTTTGTAGCTGTGCTTCGCGTACGCCCTGTGGGCGCGAGCGATGATCCAAGAACTGATCTGGCGCGAGTGGCAGGTCAGTCTCAGCGAGAGCGCGGTGGTTGGTCCGGCGGATGGGTCTGAGCCCGCAAAAGCCGCTGTATCGCGCCTATGAGCAGAACCCTGAGGCGGTCGAGCGCTGGCGCGAGGTCGAGTTCCCGGCGATCCAGAAGCTGGCCAAGCAGAAAGGGGCTGAGATCTTCTTCAGTGACGAATCGGGGATCCGCTCCGACTACGACAGGCGGCACCACCTGGGCAGCGGTCGGGCAAACGCCGGTAGTGAAGAGCAGCGGTAGCCGCTTGAGCCTGAATGGTCTCGGCGATCAGCGCCAAGGGTTCGAAGCACTTCATGGTGGTCGAGGGACGGATGAACGGCGAGCGCGCCATCCAAATGCACCCTTAACCGACGCCGAAGCCAGCGACATGCGGGATCGCATCTACCCGGCTGTTCTCGACCGACCCGATGACGCAGACACGACCTCCTGCACCTGGCTCGCAGGCGGAGCAGATTCGGCAACACTGATGGACATGCGCGCTGCCCATTCCCGGCACCCAGGCCAAGAGCCCCAACCACGGGGCCGCACGCTGCGGCTTCGGGGTGCCGTCAACCTGCGGGACCTGGGAGACTGCCCGACCACTAGCGGTGGCCGAACGCTCCGCGGCCGTATCTACCGAAGTGGCGAGCTCCGAGAGCTCGCCCCAACGGCCATCGCCGCCGTCAAACGGCGAGGGGTACGCGGGGTGGTCGACCTGAGGACGCATTCTGAGCTGGACAGCAGCCCGAATCCCTTCCGGCATGACAGCACCGTCGAATACCACCACGCGCCGATCTTCTCCGACGAGGAGGGCTACGGGTTCGGCGAATGGCCTGGAGCGGGCGCTGTGTACTCCCACTGGCTCAGGGCGAGGTCAGATGGAATCGCCCGAGCCCTCCGAACGGTCGCCGCCTTGCCCGGCCCTCTTTTGATCGGCTGTACTCTTGGCTGTGACCGGACGGGGGTCATCTCCGCCTTCTTGCTGAGCATCGCCGGCGTCCCGGCAGCCGTGATCGCCCGCGATTACGCCCTGAGCGGGCGTCACCTGCGCCACCATCTCGCCGGCTGGATCCAGGCGGCGGTCGCCGCCGGCGCAGATCCCGACGAAGCCTCGCGCAAGGTGATGATCCAAAGCCGCCACATGTTGAGCATGCTCAGCGAACTGGATGACGCACATGGCGGAGCCCACTGCTACTTGCGACGGGCCGGGCTTGAGGATGTGGAGGTCCGAAGGCTGAAAGCACTGTTGCTTGCTGAGTGACGTCCGGTCAAAGCGCGAAGAGATAGCCCGGAAGGCAGCCCAGCTGCTCGTCACACGCACGAAGCCGGCGACCGTGCCGCTGGTCGGGCCGGCCGCCGTACTCGGCAAGAGTTCGTCCGCGAGCACTCCGCCGAGATTCTGACCACTAACTCCTTCACGTTTATGTCAGTGGAGCATCCAGCCGGGCGGGTTGGCTTCACTGTCTGGGGTGGCCTGTCAATAGGTGCTCCCCGCTTGTGCATACGCCGGTCGGAGCCGGTGATATGCTCGCGCCATGCCGTTTGGGTTGCTCCCGTTCTACCTCCTCTCGCTGGTGTTCGTCCTGGCCATTCTCGTTGGCGCGGCCTTCGCCATCGGATGGGGGTTCAGAAAGGGCTGGGATGCCGCCAGACCGGCCGAGCCGGCGCCGCCCGACGTCCAGCGCGAGCCGTAGCCCGGTACGGCAGACGCTGCTCCGATCCATGATCAGCGGGACGATCTGGACGAGCTCATCGAGCGGTTCGCGCGAGAGGATCGTGACCTCCCGCGCATGGTGGACGCACTGGCGCGCGCTCGCACGATGGTGAGGGACCTGGCCCGCGCTCGCGAAGCCGCGGGAATGACCCAGGCACACGTTGCCGGCCGGATCGGGACAACCCAGTCCGCGGTCGCGCGCCTTGAGCGCGCCGAGGCGGATCCTAGCCTGTCGACGCTCGTCAAGTACGCGTCCGTGGTCGGCCTGCGGGTCAGCATCGTCAGGTAGGCCCTCTCTGGTGCGGGCGCCCAAGGTCGCCCCGAAGCGTCCGAGACGTACTCCGCGGAACGGCCTCAGGTCGTTCTTCAGGCAGCTCCCCTGGGGGAACGTGCGAAGTTGCGCCGAGTGCCCGTCAGCCGCGAGCTCCGACGCGTGCCGCTCCCCTACCCGAACCGGCAGCGCCCGGAGATCTCCGCGCCGAACCTGCTGGTGCTGCGCCACCGGCGTGGAAGGCACCGTCGGTCACCTTCCTATCCAGTCAGCGACCACAATCGTCTACGGCGATCGCGCCGGTGTGAGGAGCAAGTCTGCAAGCTAGATGGGAGCCAGGTTCCAGGTACTGACCTTTAACACCCTGTTCTTTGGTCAGGTCCGGCGGCGCCGGCGCGCGCTCGGAGAGATCCTCAACGGCGCGGCGTTCGATGTGATCTGTTTGCAGGAGATTCTGTGGCGGTGGGGTTTGGCGGAACTCCGCGCCATGTGCCGCACCTATCCACACGTTGTCTACGCGGCTCAGGGACCGGCTTTTACCGGGGGCCTGGTCACGCTCTCGCGCTGGCCCACCCTGGAGCAGCGGTACGTCGTCTACCGAGTTCGCACCGCGCGCGGCAGGCCACACGTCGATTGGTTCCTCCGTAAGGAGTTGCTGATCACGCGGTTCGAGATTGCCACCTACCCAGGCCGCGCAGCGTTTACGCGCTGAAGTCCAGCCCCGCCTTCGCGGCGCTGGTCAGCCGGGTCTGGAGCGCCCTCAAGGATGAGGTGCTGGACGCCTACCGCGAACAGATGCGGACGACTGCCTGATGGAGCTGGCACACACCCCTGAATCCGGCGCAGCCCGGCAGCGGAGCATTTCTCGACGCGTGGGCGCCAGCGGTGTGGCCGAGATCGCCGTCTCCGTTTTCTCGGCGCTGACGCTGCTCGCCGCATGGGAGCTGCTCGTGCGCGCCCGCATCCTGGACCACCGCTTCTTCCCCGCCCCCAGCGAGGTCCTGACCACGCTCATTCAGATGGTCGTCTCGGGGCAGCTCCTCAGCGACGTGGCCATCACGCTCACCCGGGTCGGAATCGGCTTCGCCGCCGGCTCGGCCGTGGGCATCGTGGTCGGGCTGCTGATGGGCCTGTCGCGCGTGGTCCGCGCCGCTGTGAGGCCGATCGTAGGGGCGGTCTACCCGATCCCCAAGATTGCGATCCTGCCGCTGGTGATGCTCATCTTCGGACTGGGCGAGACCAGCCGCTACGTCATCGTCGCGATCGGCGTCTTTTTCCTGGTCCTCCTCAACACGATGGCGGGCGTGATGGGCATCGAGCGCATCTACCTGGACGTCGGCCGCAATTTCGGCGCCAGCCGGCTGAACGTGCTGCGGACGATCGCGCTGCCCGGCGCGCTGCCCTTGATCTTCACAGGCCTGCGCCTGGGCTGGGGCACCGCACTTCTGCTGATCGTGGCCGCCGAGTTCGTCGGCGCCCGCTCCGGCCTCGGCTACCTCATCTGGAACTCATGGCAGACCTTCGCCGTCGACGAGATGTACGCCGGCCTCCTGGTCATCTCGGCCCTGGGGCTCATCTCCTTTGCGCTGTTCGACCAGCTCGAGCGCCGGCTAGTCCCCTGGCGCGGAGATCGCTGAGCCAAGGCAGCGGTCTCCGCGCCGGGGACATGACCGGCGGCAACATTGCTCGAGCCAGGTCCTGGTCCAGGACACCGGATCGCTATTCTGACCCATCCTCCTCGCGAGGATCGCACAGGCACAACGCGAACCGCTCTTGCGCGTCGGTGTACCAGCGGGTGAGTGAGAGGCCGCTCTCGCGCAGCGCCCGCTCAGTGGAGGTACGCGTGAACTTCACGCTGATCTCGGTCATGAGCAGCTCGCCGGCGGCAAACTCCACGGTGAGTCCCGCACCCGGCAGTCGCACGCGCTGGCGCCAGCGGGACCGGAGGTACATCTCGATCCTGGAGCGCTCTCGATCGAACCGTGCGATGTGGTCGAAAGCCGCCAGATCGAAGTCGGCGGCCAGCTCACGATTCAGCACCCGGAGCAGATTGCGGTTGAAATCCGCGGTCACTCCCCGCGAGTCGTTGTATGCGGCTTCGAGCTCTGCTGCATCCTTCACCAGGTCGACCCCGAGCAGGAAGGCGTCCACCGGTTGGAGCAGGGCGCGCACATGGCCAAGAAAGGTGCGCCGCTCTATGTCGTCGAAATTGCCGATGGTGCTGCCGAGAAAGACGACCAGCTGGCGTCCATAGCGTGGGATCCGATCAAGGTGGGCGGCGAAGTCGCCGACCATGGCGTAGACGCTGAGGCCCGGGAAGTCGGTAGCGATGCTGCGTGCGGTCTGCTGGACCGTCTTTTCGCTGATGTCGAACGGGACGTAGAAGCCCAGACGGTTCCGCAAACCCGCCTCGATGAGCACGCGGGTCTTGCGTGCCGAGCCTGAGCCGAGCTCGACCAACGCCTTGGGCGCCACCGCCTCGATCACCTCGGGGGCCACACGCCGGAGGATCTCAGCCTCGGTGCGGGTCTGGTAGTACTCGGGCAGCTGAGTGATCGCCTCGAAGAGCTCCGCTCCACGCTCGTCGTAGAACCAGCGCGGCGGCATCGTCTTGGGAGTTGCCGTGAGGCCAGCTCGGGCGTCGGCAACGAGGTCCTCATGGGCATCCTTGCCGAAGGTATGGATGGCGATGGTGACGGGCGCGGGGATCATGCTGCGGCCCCGTCGGCTGCGCAGCGAAACCCTGCAAAGATCTGCCGCTTGAGGCGCGAGTCCCAGTTGCGGAACGTGTTTCGGGCCACGCGCGGTCGCGTCGCCCAGGAGCCGCCGCGGAGGACCTTGAACTCGGAGCCGAAGAATGGCTCCGAATACTCAGAGTAGGGAAACGCCTCGAACCCTGGGTAAGGGAGGAAATCGCTGCTGGTCCATTCCCAAACGTCACCCAGCATCTGCTCGCAGCCGAGCGCGCTGGTACCGCGAGGGTAGGCGCCCACGGGCGCCGGCGAAAGCAGCCGATGGTCGAGGTTGGCGAGGTCCGGCGTGGGCGGGTCATTGCCCCACGGATACCTGCGGGGTCGCGACGCCGCTGGATCCCAGGCCGCGGCCACCTCCCACTCGAGCTCCGTTGGCAGACGCTTACCGGCCCATCTGGCGTACGCCTCCGCCTCGAACCAGGAAACGTGGCTGACCGGCAGGCGCGGGTCGACCGGGAGAAGGTGGCCAAAACGCTTCGTGCTCCAACCTCCGTCCGAGCGGGTCCAATGCTCGGGAGCCTCGATGCCGAAGATGAAGCGCCACTCCCAGCCGTCGGCGCTCCATAGCTCCTCACGCTTCATAGCCGCCATCGGCCATGAAGCGCAGGTACTCGCCATTGCTGACCGGAAAGCGGTCGATCCGAAAGGCGGCCAGCTCAGTCTCGTGGCAAGGGTGCTCGTTGTCGTACGGCTCGTGGGAGTCGCTGCCGATTGGATAGCGGCCGGCCGGGACACAGACCATGTCGGGCTCGAGCGCACGGCCGTCCGGCAGGCCCGGCAGGTGGTCGCGGTAGCGACCGGGGGTGAGCTGCAGCGTCTGCAAGATGGTTTCGTCGTGCTGATGCTCGTGCTGGAGAATGAGGTCATAGACGAAACCGTCGCGGAGCAACGGGTCGTCGGCCTCCAGGTCGATTTCCTCTAACAGCGCCAGCGTGCGGCGCCGCACCTCAGCGAGGTAGGCGGCAGCGCGGGTGCGGTCCAGAAGCTGTCGCCGGCCCCGCACCACGCGCGGTGTCTCGATCGCGTTGTAGGTGTGGAGGAGCTCTTCGTCGAGGGGAGGGGCGCCCGATAGGCGCTGAACAAGCCACAGTTCCTCGAATACCCCGATGTGGGCGTAGTCCCAGACCGGCGGACTCATCAGGGTGTCGTACTGGGTGGTGAGGCGCTCATCGTCGAGCGGCGCCAGGAGCTCGTTTGTTCGGTGCCGAGCCTCATCGAGATCGGCTGCGATTTGCTGCTTCGGATCCATGGCCGCCTACCCGAGGCCTCGCAAACGAATCCAGCCAGTCTTGCCGCGGCTAAGAAATCTCCAACCGTAGATCACGTCTGAACCTCCTGTGGATGCTGGCGTCGGTATTGCGACTGGGTCGCGACTACCGCTGCGGCCTCGACGGCCCGGTAGCGGCAACAGAACGGTTGCCAACTCTCATTTTACCCGAACGCACGTTCGGACTAAGGGTTGGGTCTTCGAAACGGGGTTGAGGAGCGTGAAGGCTCACGTCTTACGCATCCCGTCGAAGCTCAGCCTGCCCAATCCTCGACAAGCTCGACCCTCACAACCTGCTCCACGAGACGCTGACGCTTCCGTCCACGCCGGCGGGGCAATCTAGAGATCCCGACCGGATCCGTCAACGAGGGAGTCAACGCAGCGGGCGCGGGTCGCTCTCGTAGACTACCCGGGTGCGCCTCTGGGCCGCGCTGCTGGCCGCTTGCACCGTGGGCGTGGTCGGGCTGGGCGCCTACGCAGGCTCGAACTTGCGCGACCTGCCCCAGCCGGGGAACGTGGCGGCGATCAACCGCTCCGTTGACGTCTTCGATCGCTCCGGCCAGCTCATCGCCCAGCGCAGCGCCAACGGCGAATTCCATATCTACACGCCGCTCTATCAGATGGAGGGTTACGGCCCTGCGGCTACCCTGGCCGCAGAGGATCGCGGCTTCTACGAGCACCCTGCGGTCGATACGCCGGCCCTGATCCGCGCCGGCGCGACGGACCTGGTCAACGGCCGCGTCATCGAAGGCGGCAGCACCATCACCCAGCAGCTCGCGAAGCTGGAGCTGCTGGGCCCCGAACCGTCCGTCTCCCGGAAGCTCCAGGAGGGGTTCCTGGCCTGGGCTATGGAGCGCCGGTACACCAAGGACCAGATCCTGGAGATGTACCTGAACCGCGCTTACTACGGGCACGGCGCCTATGGGCTGGCCTCGGCGGCGCAGGCCTACTTCGGGCGCGGCCGCCAACCGAAAGACCTGACGGCCGCCCAAGCGGCGTTCCTTGCCGGTCTGCTCCAGGCCCCCAATGGGCTGGATCCCAAGCTGAACTGGGACGGCGCTCGCGCGCGCCAGCTCTACGTGCTCCAGGGCATGCGGGAGACGGATGTGCTCACATCGGCCCAGGAGCAGCAAGCGGAGCAGGAGGACGTTCGAGGCGAGCTGAAGTTCGACGTCTCGTACCGGGCCTCCAGGGCCCCGCATTTTGTGGACTGGATCATGGGCGAGGTGGAGTCCGAGCTAGGCGCGGCGACAGTCCAGCAGGGCGGTCTGCGCGTCTTCACCACATTGGACCTGGGCCTCCAGACCCTGGCCGAGCAGTCGGTCACGGCGGGCGTCAGCGCCCTCCGCCACGACGGGGTCAACAACGCTGCCCTGCTCGCGGTCCGGCCCGCGACCGGCGAGATCCTCGCCTGGGTGGGCTCGGCCGACTACACCAGCGACACCATTGGCGGCCAGTACGACGTCGTAGCCCACGGCCAACGCCAGCCCGGGTCCTCGTTCAAGCCCTACGTTTACGAGGCCGCACTTCGGGACCGCAAGATCACGCTCTGCACGACGCTTCAAGACCGGCCGGTTGACTTCAGCGGCTACCGGCCCCAGGACTTTGACAACCGCTTCCTGGGACCGATCAGCGCCCGCAGCGCACTGGTGCTGTCCCGCAACGTGCCGGCGGTCGAGGTGGGTCAGCGGGAGGGCATCGACAACGTCATACAGCTCTACCAGCAGATGGTCGGCCACACGGTGCAGCTCGACCCCGGCCTCCCCACCGCGATCGGAGCCAGCGAGGTGACGATGTTCGACCACGTCCAGGGCTACAGCGTGTTCGCCGACCAGGGCCGCCGGGTGCCACTGATGGCGATCACCCGCATCGAAAACACCCAGGGCAGCCCGCTGTACGCCATACAGCCTGGCTCTCAGCCGGGCCAGGAGACAGTGATCCGCCCCGAAGAGGCGTACTTGATCACCAACGTCCTGCAGAACTACCAGCGGCAGTGGGGCTTGGGCTGGAATCGGCAGATGGCGAGCAAGTCTGGTACGACTGGCGGCACCCAGATCGGGGTCCACCCCGACGCCTGGATGATGGCCTACAACCCGGATATCGTCGTGGGGGCCTGGGCCGGCAACACAGGCCCCAGCGGCAAAGGCCAGCCGACCACCGCCTTCGGCGTGAACGTCGGCTCAACGATCTCGGCCCACTTTATCAACGGCCTGCCGCACGACCTCTCGCACTGGTACAGCCGGCCGTCAGGGCTGGTCCAGCGTGGCGGCGAGCTGTTCCTGCCTGGCACCCAGGGCAATCCCTGCAGCCAGGACGATACGGCCGGCGACGAGCACGGCCACGGCCACGACGGCGGCCATTAGGGCAGGGGCGGCGGAACGCGCGCAGGGGTCGACGACCGGGCAGGCGCCTGGTCCGACAGCTGGATTCCGGACCCAATCGGTATCGACATTGGCCAGGGCTCAGCGGTCTTCAACGCCGGCGGCCGGCGCGCGGCGAGCGTCAGCGCCGCCAGGCTCAGCCAGGTCAGCACAGGCACCAGCGTCTCCGGCCGGCCGAGGGTCCGGGCGCTGAACATCAGCGTGACCGCCAGGTTCATTCCCAGCCCGCCCAGCACGACAGCCCGGGCCCTCGGCAGCCCACGGGCCAGGCGGAAGGCACCGATCAGCCCGATCACGCTTGCCAGGAGGTGCAGCGACTCCTCAGCGTCGGAGGTGAACAGCCGCCAGGGCGCGACGAACAGGTCGACGGTGAAGCTGAGAGTGGCGCCGAACAGCCCGAGCGCGGCCAGCACGCCCAGCAGCTGAGCCACGAACCGCGTGTCGAGCAGGGAGTCGATCCGCGGCGGCTCGTGGCGGGCAGAAGCCCGCCGCCGGATGCCAGGCCGTCGCCGGAGGTGGCGGTCCATGGGGGAGGCTCCAATCTACAAGTCCTGGCCGTTTACCGCACATTTCCGGACAGGTGCCGATCCGCTCATGGCGATACGCGCCATTGCGGGAACCGAGCCTGATGACGTCAACGTCAGTAGGGAAAGTTCTTCACCGGCCCGAGCTGCTGGACAACCTTCTTAGCAATCGAGAGATCGACCATGTCGGTGAATTTCGGAATTGTCGTGATCTGGCTGCTGTCCTTCAGACTCCTGGCAGTTCCCTCCATGTTGACCTGCGGAATGCCGTCGTTTTGCGGCCAGGCCTTCAGCTTGAGGAGCTCGTCGTACGTGTCGGCGACGACCTGCGGGTCCTCCTTCGTGTACTTGACCATGATGTCGACGACCTGCTGCCGCTTCGAGACGTCGTAGAGAACCCGGTCGGCGCGAACGAGCGCGCGGACCAGGCACTCCAGCCTGGCACCGTTGTTCCTGATGCCGTCCGTGCTGGCCGCCCACAGCGAGTACTCGTAGTTGGTCACCACGTCGGCGAGGGTGACCAATGTGTGGATGCTTGGGTTCCTGGCCGAGATGGTCTTGACCTGGTCGATGTGCAGCACGCCGGTGTCGACGTGGCCCGCGATCAACTCTGTGACGCGGCCGGCGGTTGTGGTGGTGACGAAGTGCACGTCGCTCGGCGAGATGCCGTACTTCTTGAGCACGAGCCGGCTCATGACATCGGCGAACCCGCCCGCCTCCTGGATTCCGATGTTCTTGCCCTTCAGGTCCTGCGGCGTCTTGATGTTCGGCCCGACCACGAACGCGACGTCGACGTTGGGCGCGTAGGTGTAAACCGCCTTCACGTCGGCGCCCTGCGACACCGCCGTGATGAACGGCTCGCTTGAGGTGCCGGCAAGGTCGACGGCGCCGCTCGCCATCGCACGGAAGGCAGCCACGCCCCCCTCGAAGCGCGAGATCTCTACGTTGATGCCTTCCTGCTTGAAGATGCCCATGTCCTCGGCGATGTATGGCGGGATGTGGACTACGTTGGGCGGGGTCACCGGCACGGCGAGCTTGACGCTCTGATTGGTGCAGGTTTGCTTCTGCGCCGCCGGCGCCGATGCCGCCGGCGCGCTTCCCCCGCCGCCGCACGCGGCGGCGAGGACGATGCCGGCCAGGGCGGTGGCGACTCTACTGGCGACCATGCGTTCCTCCTTTCTTCTTCAGCGGTCCCGACGCGCCCAGGGGACGAGCCGGCCCTCGATCCACTGCGCGATGGCGATCAGGACAGCGCCCATCGCAGCCACGACGATCACCGGGACGAACATGCGGTCGACCCGGAAGGTGTTCTGGTAGACGATGATCAGCGACCCAAGCCCGCGGCCGACGCTGATCAGGAACTCGGCCAGCACCATGCCCACCAGAGCGCGGGGGATGGCGAGGCGGATGCCCGCGAAAATGTATGGCAACGCCGACGGGATGAGGACGTCGGTCCAGAGCCGTCGCTCGCTGCTGTTGAAGGCCCGCGCTACCTCGAGCAGATCGGCATCGACGTAGCGGACGCCTTGCTGGGTGTTGACGATCACAGGGAAGACCGCGAAGAGCGCGATCACGGCCACCTTGGCTGTGTCGCCGATCCCGAGCCAGAGGCTCATGAAGGGGACCAACGCCACGCTCGGCGTCGAGTAGAGCGCGGTGATCCATGGATTCGCCGCGTGGTAGGCCACCCACGAGCGGGCGGTGCCCAGGCCGACGCCCAGCCCAACCGTCAGCGCCAGCAGAAAGCCGAACACCAGCGTGCGGGTGCTCTCCCCGGTTGCCTGGATCAATGTGCCGTCCTGAACCAGCTCGACGAATGCCCTGGCGACGTCGGTGGGTGGCCGCAGGAATATTCGGTTCACGTACGGTGCCCACAGCTGCCAGGCGACCAGGACGACGATGACCGAAGCCGCCCACACCGCCCGCTCGCGCCATCCCCTTGGAATGAGCGGGCGGCGGCGAGGCCGTCCTACCGGCGTAAGCGGCGCCGCCTGTTTACGCTCCTGGACCTCGCTGGACATCTACGCCACTTGTTCTCCCGTGCGCAGAAGCCGCCAGCACCGCTCGCGAAGCTCGATGAAGCTCGGGTGCTCGATCACTTTCTCCACGGTGCGTGGCCACGGGATGTCGACGCGGATGATTCCGCGGATCCTCGCCGGCCTGGGCGAGAGCAGGACGACCCGGTCGCCGAGTGCAACGGCCTCCTCGATGGAGTGGGTGATGAAGACCATCGTCCGGACTACTCCCTTCGCCCAGATGCCAAGCAGCTCATCCTGGAGGGTCTCGCGTGTCTGGGCATCGAGCGCCCCGAACGGCTCGTCCATGAGCAGCACACGCGGCTCCATGGCGAGCGCGCGGGCGAGACCTACGCGCTGCTGCATGCCGCCGGAAAGCTGATACGGATACGACTTCTCAAACCCGGTCAGGCCGACCATCTCGATGTAGCGAGCGACGCGTGGTTTCCGCTCACTCTCGCGGACCCGTGCCAGCTCGACGCCGTAGCCGACGTTGGCGGCCACGGTCTTCCAGGGGAAGAGGCCGAAGTGCTGGAAGACCATGGCCACGTCCCGCCGCGGCCGCTGCACCTCCTCGCCGCCGATGAGGACCCGGCCGCGGTCGAGTGGGATGAGGCCGTGGAGCGCCCGCAGGAGAGTCGTCTTGCCACAGCCGGACGGGCCGAGAATGCACACCGACTCTCCGTCGCCCACCTCGAGGTCCAGCCCGTCGAGGACGACGAAGCCGCTCGAAAACTGCTTGGAGGCCCCCTCGACCCGGATCAGATCAGTCATACCTGGCGGGTTGCACAAACGATTACCCGATCCTAGACTTGGCCTCACTCGATGTCAACGCGATCCTCGCGTCGCGCCCACACGACCCTCAAGGAGCTCTCCGCGCGAGCGGGCGTCCATGCATCGACCATCTCGCGAGTAGCGAACGACGACCCCTCGCTGCGCATCGCGCCCGAGACCCGCGACCGCATCGAGGCGCTCCTCCGCGAGACGCAGTACCGGCCAAACGGCATCGCGAGGAGCCTGAAGCTCCGCCAGACCTTTGTCCTCGCCGTCATCGTCCCGGACATCACCAACCCGTTCTTCGCGTCGATGTACCGCGGCATCGAGGACGCGGCGCTGCCACGCGGCTACAGCGTCGTTCTTTGCAACACCGACGGCTCGCCAGAGCGCGAGCGGTCGCAGCTGCGCATGCTCCTCGAACGCCGGGTCGACGGATTCGTGCTCGCCAGTGCCTACCTCAACGACGCCAACGTTCGGCGTCTGCGCGCCGACGACGTGCCGCACGTCCTCGCCAACCGGTACAGCGACGAGCGCGAGGACGCCTTCGTCGGGTCTGACGATCAGGCCGGTGCCAGGCTGGTCACCGAGCACCTGATCGAGCTCGGTCACACGCGCGTCGGGCATCTTTCCGGCCCGCGGATGGTGAGCACGTCCGTCCAGCGACTGCGCGGCTACCATGCCGCGCTGGCCGGCGCCGGCCTCGCCTTGGAGCCCGAGCTGGTTGCGGAGTCGGGCTACATGGAAGAGGGCGGCGAGCGCGCCGCCGAGCGGCTGCTTGCGCTTCCCCATGAGCGCCGTCCCACGGCGATCTTCGCGGTCAACGACCTCGCGGCGCTTGGGCTCTACAGCGCCGCTCGGCGCTTGAGGCTGCGCATCCCGCATGACGTGGCGGTCGCCGGCTACAACGACATTGCGGACGCCGGCCGGCTCGAGCCGGCGCTCACCACAGTCCAGGTGCCCGTGCACGAGATGGGGGTGGTCGCCGCAGGCCTGCTCATCGACCAGGTGGAGAGCGGCGAGCTCACGTCGCGCCGGGTCGTGTTCGCGCCTCAGCTCGTGGTTCGTGGGTCGACAGTCGTTGACGCTTCAGGAGTCGGGAAATAGTGTTAGGCAATCGTTTGCGCTGATGGCTGAAATTGGATTCGTCGGGTTGGGGACGATGGGGGGCCGGGTGGTCGAGCGACTGCTCGCCGCCGGGCACAGCGTCTGGGGATGGAACCGCACAAGGAGCAAGGCCGAGCGGCTGCTCCGCAACGGCATGGAGTGGGCAGGCTCGCCGCGCGGGGCGGCGGAGCAGGCCGAGTTCGTCATCACGATGGTCACCGACACCAGGGCCCTCGAGGCGGTGACCTGCGGCGACGATGGGGTCATCGCCGGCCTCGGACCGGGCAAGGTCTACATCGACATGAGCACGGTCAGTCCGGCTGCCAGCCGCGCCCTCGCCGAGCAAGTGAAGAGCCGTGGCGCGGTCATGGTCGACGCGCCGGTCTCGGGCAGCGTGGTCACCCTCATGGAGGGCAAGCTCTCGGTGATGGTCGGCGGCAGTGCCGACGCCTTCCGGCGCGTCGATCCCGTGCTGCGGGACATCGCTCAAAAGGTGACCCACGTCGGCCCCAATGGGCAGGCCGCGCTCATGAAGATCGCCACCAACCTCGGCCTCGCCGTCCAGATGCTCGCGTTCAGCGAGGCAGTGCTCCTTGCTGTGAAGGGAGGGATCAGGCGCGATGTGGCGGTCGACGTCCTGACCAACTCGGCGATTGCCTCGCCGATGATCAGATACCGCGCGCCCTATGTCCTCGGCCAGCTCGACGAGGTCATGTTCGACTGCTCGATGATGCAAAAGGACCTGCTGCTCGCCCTGGAGGCCGGACGCCAGTTCGAAGTACCGCTGCCGACGACCGCTATCGCCAACGAGTACCTGACCGCCGCCAGAGGCATGGGCCTCGGCAAGCAGGACTTTGCTGTCGTGTTCCAGGTCCTGGCGGCAATGGCCGGGGTCGACGGTGATACCTGACAGCACGACCCACGGACAGGCGACCACTGACGGCCTCGAGCTGTACCGCAGGATGTTCCTCATCCGCCGCTTTGAGGAGCAGGTCGATGAGCTCTACCGCTCGGCCAGGATGCCTGGCCTGGCTCATCTCTACATCGGCGAGGAGGCGGTCGCGGTGGGCGTCTGCGCGGCGCTGAGTGACGCTGACTACATCACCAGCACACACCGCGGCCACGGCCATTGCCTGGCCAAAGGTGCCGGCGTCGACCGCATGTTCGCGGAGCTGCTGGGCAAGGAGGCTGGTTACAACCGCGGCAAGGGCGGCTCGATGCACATCGCCGACCAGCAGCGGAACAACCTGGGCGCCAACGCAATAGTGGGGGGCAGCGCCGGTATCGCCACGGGCGCCGCCCTGAGCGCACGCGCGCAGGGCACCGACCAGGTGGCGGTCTGCTTCTTCGGCGAGGGGGCGCTCGGACAGGGCCTCCTCTACGAGGTCATGAACATGGCATCGCTCTGGAAGCTGCCGGTCATCTACGTCTGCGAGGACAACCTCTACAACCAGTACACGCACCGCAGCGAGACGACCGCCGGCGACCCGCTGGCGCGCGCCGCCGCCTTCGACATCCCTGCTGACGAGGTGGACGGGCAGGACGTGATTGCAGTCAAGGCCGGTGCCGCCGAAGCCGTTGCGCGGGCGCGTCGAGGCGACGGGCCCAGCTTCCTGCTCTGCCACACCTACCGCTACCGCGGCCACCATGTGGGCGACGTCGATCGCGCCTACTACCGCTCCAAGGCCGAGGAGGAAGCGTGGCTGCGGGAGCGCGACCCAATCGCGTTGCTCGCCACCCGCCTGCTCCAGGAGGGCGTGCGCCCCGACCAGCTCGAGGCGCTCGAAGAGGCCGCGACGACCGAAGTTCGGGAGGGCGTGCAGTTCGGGCTCGAGGCACCCTACCCCGAGCCCGAAGAGGTGACGATGCATGTCTACGCTTGAGGCGACACGCGAGATCACTCTCGGCCAGGCCGTACGCGAGGCGCTGGCGGAGGAGCTTAGACGCGACGACGCCGTGTTCATCCTGGGCGAGGACGTTGCCGAGGCGGGCACACCGTTCAAGGTGCTGAGCGGCCTGGTCGAGGAGTTCGGCCCGGACCGGGTCAGGGATACGCCGATCTCAGAGGCAGGCTTCACCGGCATCGCGCTCGGCGCGGCCATGACCGGTATGCGGCCCGTGGTCGACATCATGTTCGGCGACTTCATCACGCTGGTCATGGACCAGGTGGTCAACCAGGCTGCCAAGACGCACTACATGAGCGGAGGCAAGCTCAAAGCGCCCCTCGTGATCCGCACCACTCTGGGTGCGACACGGCGCAGCGCCGCCCAGCACTCGCAGTCGCTGCACGCCTGGGTGAGTCACATTCCCGGCCTCAAGGTGGCACTTCCGAGCACGCCCTACGATGCCAAGGGCCTGCTGAAGACCGCCATACGCGACGACAGTCCGGTCGTGGTGTTCGAGGACAAGATGAACTGGGCGACGAAGGGACCGGTCCCGTTGGAGGAATACCTGATCCCGTTCGGCGTCGCCGACGTCAAGCGGCGCGGCAACGACGTGACCATCGTTGCCACCTCGAGCATGGTCCTGGCCTCCCTCGACGCGGCCAAGCTGCTTGAGGCGGAGGGCATCGACACCGAGGTCATAGACCCGCGGACCACGGTGCCGCTCGACTGCGAGACGCTGATCGCGTCCGCGGTCAAGACCGGCCGCGCCGTCGTCGTCGACGAGGGCTACCACAGCTATGGCGTGACCGCCGAGCTCGCCGCCGTGATAACGGAGGGCGCCTTCTACCACCTCGATGCGCCGGTCCAGCGGGTCGGCGCGATGGACGTCCCGGTGCCCTTCTCGCCCGTCCTCGAAGACCAGACGGTGCCCACGCCCGTCGCCATCGCGGATCGTGCGCGGGCCCTTGTGAGGGGGGAGCTGTGAGCAGGAACACGCAGACATTCGGCTCGATGGCCGTCGACTGGGAAGCGCGCGTCGACTTCGACCGCCTCCGCCGTGAGCGCCTGGCCCGTGTAAAGGCTGCACTTGCCGCGTCCGACATGGGCGCGCTGCTCTGCTTCGACTTCAACAACATCCGCTACATCACGGCGACCCACATCGGGACGTGGGCGCTGGACAAGGTGGCGCGCTTCTGCCTCCTCCCACAGAGCCCGGCGGAGGCCGGCGAGCCGATCATGTGGGACTTCGGCTCAGCGGCGCGACATCACGCGCTCTACAACCCGTGGCTCGGCAGCAAGCGCTCGCGTGCCGGGATCTCCACCATGCGAGGTGCTTTCGCACCCGAGCACGGCCGCGCCGAGGACGTCGCGCGGAAGATCCGCATCGAGCTCGAACAGCGCGGGCTGCTCGGAGCGCCATTGGGGGTCGACATCGTCGAGCCACCCGTCCTATTCGCGCTCCAGGCCGAGGGGATCGAGGTCGTCGACGGCCAGCAGCTGATGCAAAACGTTCGGATGATCAAGACGCAGGACGAGATCACGCTGCTCTCGGCGTCCTGCGCTCTGGTCGACGCCGCGTACGACCACCTCTATGAGGCCCTGCGACCCGGCATCCGTGAGAACGAGTGCGTCGGGCTGGTGTCGAAGTTCCTCTTCGACAACGGGTCGGAGCTCATCGAGGGCATCAACGCCATCTCGGGTGAGCGCTCGAATCCACACCCGCACGTCTACACGGACAGGATGCTGCGCCCCGGCGACCCCGCCTACTTCGACATCATCCACTCCTTCAACGGCTACCGGACTTGCTACTACCGCACCTTCGCTGTGGCCAGTGCGTCACCGGCGCTGGTGGATGCCTACAAGCGGTGTCGCGCAATGCTCGACGAGGCGATCTCGATGATCCGGCCCGGTATTACCACCGGCGAGGTGGCCGCGATCTGGCCACGGGCGGACGACTTCGGCTTCCCCGACGAGGAGGCGGCGTTCGCATTGCAGTTCGGGCACGGCTGTGGGCTCTCCCACTGGGAGAAGCCCATCTTCAGCCGGCTCGTCTCGCTCGATCATCCAGAGGTGATCGAGGAAGATATGTGCTTCGCTCTCGAGACCTTCTGGCCCTCAACCGACGGCTGGTCGGCGGCGCGGATCGAGGAGCAGCTGGTGGTGACCGACGACGGCTGCGAGGTCATCACCCGGTTTCCGGCCGAGGACCTGCTGGTCGCCGGGCAGCGGCTATGGACCGTGAATGGGCCCCTGCCGACCACGCGGGAGGTGGAGTCGAACTTCAACCGGCCGCGGCTCCCCGTTGGAGACCTGGTTGCCCGTTGATGTGATCATGCCCGCGCTGGGCATGAGCCAGGAAACTGGCAGGCTGGTCGCCTGGCACAAGGAGGAAGGAGAGGCGGTCGTCAAGGGCGAGCCCCTCATGGAGATCGAGACCGACAAGGCGACGGTGGAGATCGAGGCGCCGGCGTCGGGCATCCTCGGCCGCGTGACGGCGAAGGTCGGCGACGAAGTGCCGGTCGGGCAGCCGGTAGGCGTGATCCTGCTCGAGGGAGAGTCGAATGTCGACACGGCAGCCGGGGCGCCACCGCCGGCACCCAGCCCGCAACGGCCGGCAGCCAGCCCGAAGGCGAGGCGGGAGGCCGCCCACCGGGGGCTCGACCTGGCGACCATCGCCGGATCGGGGCCGGGCGGCGCTGTGAAGGCCACCGACCTCCCGCCACCGGCCGTTGAACCGCTGGCTCCTGTGCGGGCGCCCAGCGGCATATGGGCGACCATGGCCGGGCGCACCGCTGACAGCTGGACCAGCGTCCCCCACTTCTACCTGAACCGCGAGTGCGACGCGAGCCGCCTGATGAGCTGGCGCGAGCACGTCGCTCGCACCGATCCCGCGGTCACCTATACGGACCTGCTGGTCCGCCTGGCGGCCGCCGCGCTCGCCGATCACCCGCTGGTGAACGGCCGCTGGGACGCGTCCGCTCAGCGGACGATCGAGAACCGCGAGGTCAACATCGGCGTCGCGACCGCGGTCGAGAACGGCCTGGTGGTGCCCGTCATCGGCGGGGCCGACCGCCTGACCCTCGCCGACATCACCGAGCGCCGTCGTGAGCTGGTCGAAAAGGCGCGGGCCGGCAGGCTGCAGGCCGCAGACCTCGAGGGGGCAACGTTCACCATCAGCAACCTTGGCATGTACGCCGTGGACTCCTTCGGCGCGATCGTCAATGCGCCCCAGGCGGCGATCCTTGCTACCGGCCGGATCGCAGACAGGGTGGTGCCGGCCGCCGGGAGGCCCGATGTGCGGCCGACGATCTGGATGACTCTCTCCTGCGATCACCGGGCGGTGGACGGCGCGCGAGCCGCCGCCTTCCTGACCCGGCTCGGCGACCTCGTGGAGGAGCCTGCTGCGCTGCTGTGACAACGCGGGTCATCGGGGAGCCGCTCGCCTGCCGTGAGCACCCGCGGCTGGTCACCGGCCGCGGCCGCTTCGCAGCCGATGCGTTGCCTGGCGCGGCGGTCATGGCCTTCGTTCGCTCCCCGTACGCGCACGCACGAATCGGCCTGGTCGACCTCTCGACCGCGCTCGCGACGCCGGGCATACTCGCTGCGTGGGACGTCGCCTCGATCCCCGTGGCAAACCGGCACCTCCCGGGCCAGCCGCCCGACCTGGCAAACCTGCCTCGGCCCCTTTTGGCGGCCGGTGAGGCGAAGTACCAGGGCGAGGCTGTCGTCGCTCTCGTCGCCGAGTCAGCAGCCCAGGCGGCGGACGTCGCAGAGTCGATCACGGTCGACTACCGGCCCCTGGATGCGACCGCCGATGTCGCCCAGGGCGAGCTGCTCTTCGAATCCCGACTCGGCTACGGCGACGCCGAAGCCGCCTTTCGCGACGCACCCGTCCGTGTTCGGCGCGCCCTGCGCCTTGGCCGCGTCACGGGGGCATCGATGGAACCGCGCGCTGTCGCGGCGCAACCCGCTGGCGAGGGTTTGGTCGTCTTCGCCTCCACCCAATGGACATACGGCGTGCGTGACGCCATCGCGCGCGCCATCGACATGCCGCGCGACGTCATCACTGTGATCTCGGGCGACGTCGGAGGCGCATTCGGCGGGAAGGGTTTCCCGTACCCCGAGGAGGTGCTGGTCGCCGTCGCCGCCCGCGCTCTCAGCCGGCCGGTTCGCTGGTCGGCCACCCGGAGCGAGGAGACGGCCTCCTCGGCGCAGGCGCACGGGATGTGGTTCGAGGTCGAAGCCGCCGCCGACAGCGACGGTCGACTGCGTGGCCTCCGCGCACGCTTCCTCCACAACGTCGGCGCCTATACGGCCGCGCTGGGCGCTCAGGCGGAGAACCTCGCCGGCCACATGCTGTCGCTCTACGACTTCCCTGCGCTCGACGTTCGAGTCGAGTTCCGGCTGACCAACACCGCTCCCACACGCTTCATCCGCGGCGGCGGGCGCCCGGTCGGCAACCTCGCGGTGGAGCGCGCCATGGACGCCCTGGCCGACGAGGTCGGCCTGGACCGGCTCGAAGTGCGCCGGCGCAACCTGGTCTCGACGCTGCCGCACACGCCAGGGCTGCGGATCGCAGGGTCGGACATCGTCCTCGACGGTGCCGACTACCGCGGGATCGTCGAGGCGGTTGCCGCCGCCCTGCCGTCCAGCGGTGAGCCAGGTGTGGGGGAGGGGTTCGCATGTGGCGTCGAGTCGAGCGGGATCGGCCGCCCCGAGCTCCTCGGCATGCAATTGGGCAAAGACGGCACGCTGACCGTCCGCCTCCCGTCGACGCCGCAGGGTCAGTGCCACGAGACGGCCTTCGCCCAGATCGCGGCCGAGCGCTTCGGCTGGCCGCTCGAGCGGGTCCGCGTACTCGCCGGCGACACTCGGCTCCTCGCAACCGGGAATCTGACCGCAGCTTCCCGCTCTGCGATCGAAATGGGGAATGGGACGGCAGTGGTCGCGCGGGCACTCCGCCGGCGCGTCCTGGAGGTCGCCGCGGAGCGGCTCGAGGCCAGCCTCGACGACCTCGAACTGCTCCCGGGCGGTGTCCGGGTCCGCGGGACCGACCGCTGTGCATCGCTCGACGCGCTCGGCGACGTCGACGTCGTCGTGAGTTATCAGCCGGAGCGGCCCCGGTCCTGGGGATCGAACGTGCACGGTGCGCGCGTGCGGGTCGATCCGGAGACGGGCTCGGTGTCGCTCCTGGACTACGTCATCGCCCACGATGCCGGACCCAAGATCAACCCGCGCGTGGTCGAGGGCCAGATCCAGGGCGGTTTCGTCCACGGCCTCGGCTATACGCTCTTCGAGGCGCTGCCCTTCCGCGAGGATGGGTCGCTCGCGGGGACTACCTTCCTCGACTATCTGGTGCCGTCGGCTGCAGAGGTGCCGATCCAGCCGCGGCTGATCGACTTCGAATCCCTCTCGACCCAGAACGCCGAGGGCTTTCGGGGGGTCGGCGAAGCGGGCACGATCCCGGCGCCCGCCGCGATCATCTCAGCGATCGAACTGGCGCTGCGCACCCTGCGCGCCGGCGCTTGCGTCGACTGGCTTCCCGTCACGCCTGAGAGCATCGTGGACGCAGCAGCGGCTGCCCGCCTGCGTCGAGACTGAAGCGGTGCCACGCATAGACGTCCACACGCACTTCTTGCCCGACGACTACCGCGCCGCGCTCGTCGCCGTGAACCCGGCGCTGGCGCGGCTCCCCGACTGCTCGACCGAAGCGCTCCTGTCAATGATGGAGCGGTTCCAGATCGATGCCGCGATCGTCTCGCTGTCCCCTCCGGGAGTGTTCCACGGCGACCCCGGCAAGGCGCTGGATCTGGCCAGGACGGTGAACGATTTCGCGGCGGGACTTCGCCGCGCCCACCCGGACCGCTTCGCCACGCTCGGGGTCCTCCCACTTCCCGACGTAGCTGCAAGTCTCGATGAGCTTCGGCGCTGCTGCGACGAGCTCGACCTCGACGGCTTCGAGCTGTTCACGAACGTCGCCGGCACGTACCTGGGCGACCCGACGTGGGATCCAGTTCTGGCCGAGCTGGACGCCCGACGTGCGTACTTATTCGTGCATCCGGTCTCACCGCCCTACCCGGCCCCGCTAAGTCTTGGCTGGCAGCCTGGATCGACTCCTACGCACTGCGGCCAGGAGCCGGGATTGGAACGTGGATCCTGAGTTCGCCGACATGGCGGCGTGGTGCCGCGCCCTCGTGGACCGACTGGGCACGTCGGCCTCAACGGCCACTCAGGACGCGATGGAATCGGCCTTCATGACCTCCAGCCGGTACGAGCTCGCCTTCTGGGGCATGTCCTGGCAGCTGGAACGATGGCCCCCTCTGAGCGGAGTCTGATCCAGGAGCTCAGAACCTGCAGCGCCGGCAGCGCCAGGTCAGGACCACTGCGTCACAGGCGTCGCCTGCAGCTCCCCATCGACGTAGATGTCCACCTTCTCGTTGTAGAAGCTGACCAGGTTCTCGATCTTCGGGCACTCCGGGATCGGTGCCGGATAGCCCCAAGCGAGGTCCTTGAGCAACCTGTCACCCACTTTTACGGACCAGTACGACGCGCGGCCCTTGTACGGGCAAGCGGTGGTGGTGTCGGTTGGCTCCAGCAGGTCCATCCGCACATCTACTTTCGGGATGTAATAGCGAGTGGGCAGTCCGGTCTCAAAGAGCAGGCGGGGCCGTGAGCTCTCTGCCACCGTCAACCCCTCGACGACGACCCGCACGTGGCGGGAGCTGTTCAGTACGTCGACCCTGTGATATGGATCCCGTGCGTGCACGAAGACCTCGTCGTCCTCTTCGTACCATGCGTCGAGCTTGTTCCAGAAGAAGGCGACGTGGTCCTTGAGCGGGACGTGCTCGGGGTCGGCCCCGGTGTAGCTCCAGGCAGCGTTCTCGACCTTGCGGCCGTCGAGCTCCAGATTCCAGCGAGCCAGTGCGGCCTGCTCGCCCTGGGCGGCCGTGTAGTCGGTCGGCCGCAGGAGATCGGCGCGCACGTCGACCAGCGGGAAGTAATAAACGGGCAGCCGCCTGGGTTCGTAGACGAGCTTGACGCGGGTGCTGTCGGCAATCGCCACGCTGTTCAAAAAGGCTCGCACGCGGCGCGGCGACGGTTCGATGCGCGGTGCGTTCGGATCGAGAGGACGGGCGACACCCGCCAGTATGGTCACTTCCTCGAGTTGCTCTGCCATGTCTACTGCAACGGCGCCAGCCCGAGGCCTCTTCCCGAGCCGACTGAGCAATCCGCGCCCCGGTCCGATGGCCTGCCACTCAGCCCTGCGACGCGTCTGCCCCGATTCGCTCCAGCTGAGCCAGCTGGGCGGGACCCAGGGTGTGGATCAGGTCCCATGCCCGGAGGTTCTCGTCAACCTGATCCGGGCTCGTGGCTCCGAACAGGACGCTGGCGACGTTCGGCTTGGCCAGCGCAAAGGCGAGGGCGAGGGCGGCCGGCGTCGTGCCGACTGCGCCCGCCAACCCTCGAAGCCGTGCAGCCGCTTCGACAGCAGGCCGCGCGCGCGGGGTGTTGAGCTCCTCGGCCATTCGCCCCGACGTGCCGGGCGTGGCGTATTTGCCGGTCAGCACCCCGCCGGCCAGCACCCAGGAGGCGATGACGCTTAAACCGCCGGAGCGAAGGACCTCGACCATGTCCGGGTCCTCCACCGGTGAGCGGCGGACGAGGCTGTACGCCAGCTGCGCGGCGGATGGGCGGGGAATGCCGGATGCGTCTGCAGCCCGGCAGGCTTCGGCGATCCGCTCGGCGGGCCAGTTGACGATGCCCCACGCGCGTGCCCTGCCAGAGGCGATCAGCTCGCCGGCGGCCCCGACGACGTCCTCGAGGGCGAGTCTCGCCGGCGGAGGATCGGAGTAAAAGAAGTCGAAGCGGTCGAGGCCAGTCCGGTTCAGAGATGCGTCCACCTCCTCTGCAGCAGTCTGCTGAGGCCAGAACTCCCACCAGAGCTTGTTCGCGATCACGACCTCGTCACGCGGCCAACCGGATGCCCGGAACACCTCGCCGAAGACGACCTCTGAGTACCCTGTCGGCGTCGGCGCCGTGCCCGTCCGGTCGTTGTAGCGCGCCACCTCCAGGAAGTCGATGCCCCCCTCGCGCGCCCGAGCCAGGATCGCAACGGCGGTCTCCCTTGGTATGCGCTCGTAGGTCAGCCACGATCCGAGTGACATGGGCGAGACCTCGATCCCGGACGAGCCCAGGGGGCGACGCACGAGCACAGTCACGGCATCCTTGTATCACACCGGCGGTGGCCACCCGGCAGCCTGCCGCCAAGGATGTAAGGTGACTGAATGCTGAAGCGGATCCACCACGTCGGTGTCGCGGTGGCCAACATGGAGAGCGCTCGCCGCGTCGTGGAGCAGCAGTTGGGCCTGGAGGTGACACGCAGCCACCAAGCCGCGGACGGCAGCAGCGATGCGGTGTTTTATCGTTGCGGCGAGGTGGAGATCGAACTGCTGTACTTCAGGGAGCCCGAGCGGCGCTCGGCCTGGCTGGCCGGCGCGGAGCAAGCGCGGATCGAGCACATCGCCATCGAGGTGGACGATCTCGAGAAGACAGCCGGCGCCTTGAGCGCTCTGGGCATCCTGTCCCACGCACCGCTGCGGGGTCCGCTCGGCATCAGCGCAAGGACGGACCCCGCGACAAGCGGGGGCGTCGTCTACCAGCTTCTGCAGAAGGACTGATCCGGATCCCTGTCTCCTGCGCACCCGAGAGAAGGGCCGACATCGGCACTTGGACATTCGCCGCATGAGCCAGATCGAAGAGGAGCAACCAGCTCGACGAAATCGCATGCTGCGGCAGTGGCTCCAGCGAGTCGGGCCAGCAGTCCTGGGCCTGGCCGGGATCGCCGGTCTGCTGGTGGTGCTGAAGCCGGCCGAAGTGGGGCGAGCCCTGGCCGGCTTCCGGCTGGCGCTCCTCCCGGTCATAGTTCTTCTCTACGTCGCCATCTATGGGCTGCAGGGCGTGCGCTGGCACTACCTGCTGCGCGACGCAGGGGTTCGCTTTCGCGTCAGGGAGAGTGTCCTTCTGAATGCTGCGGGGCAGACCATCACCGCCCTCGTGCCGCTTGGCGATCTCACCCGCGCTGCGTTCGCCTCTGAGGCGAGTGGGGAGGACTTCGGAACGATCGCCGCCACGGTGACCGTCCAGGAGCTGACCTACACCCTCATGTTGATCCTGTGTGCGCTACCTGTGCTTCTGACGATCCACCTCGGCGAGGTCGTCTTCGTTGTGACGCTGCTCGCCATGGCGGGCATCGTGGTCATCCTTGCGGTATCCCGAGTCTTCTGTGCGGTCCACAACTTGGTCGCGCGAATCCCGCTGCTGAATCGCCTCCTTCCAGCGATCGACGAGCTGCAGAGCGAGTCGGCCGATCTCCTCCACAGACCGGATGCGCTCGGGCTGTCAGTACTGGATCTGGCCCGAGCTGTCGTTTCCGTTGTTGCCTTCTGGGTCGTCGTTCAGGGCTTGTCGCCCGGCACGCTCGACTGGTTGAAGGCGGCCTTTGTCCTGGCGCTCGCATCCATCGGCGGCGCGGTCAGCTTGATCCCAGGTGGGGTCGGCGCCAACGAAGCGAGCGTCGCCGGTCTCCTGATCGTGTTCGGCGTCGACGGAGGAACCGCGGGAGCGGCGGCGCTCATCCAGAGGTTCCTGATGACCGGTATGGCGCTCGTGTTCGGCCTGACCGCCTATATGATTGCTCGCCGGCGCTTCGATCTGGGCGGAGTGTTTCAGGTCGCTGCGCGCCAGCCGTCCGCTCAGGCGACTGGTTGACGGCGGTCTCCAAGGAGGAAAGACGATATCTGTTGAGCTCACGCCTTCCGGAACAAGAGGCCAGCGGGGGATGCCGGCCGGTCCGGTCGGCGGTATTTTTCACCGGCTCTCGCTGCTCGCCTATCGGCTCGGGCTGACGAAGCGGATCGACGGGTTTCCAGTCATCCTTCTCACCACTCGAGGCGCCCGCACGGGGCAGCTCCGCTCAACTCCCGTCATGGCCTTCCCGGAGGGCAACGAGGCCTGGCTGGTCGTGGGTTCGGCCGGCGGCGCACGCAAACATCCGGCCTGGGTGGTGAACCTGGCACACGACCCGCGCGACGTCTGGGTGGAGGTGGATGGCAACAAGCGGAGGGTCACGGCCACGTCGCTGGGTGCCCGCGAGCGAAAGGATGCCTGGTCGCGGATCGTCGAACAATCGGGCCGCTTCGGCGGCTACCAGCAGAACACCGATCGCAAGATCCCGGTGATCCGCCTGAGCGCTGCCGAGTAACCCCGCAGAACGCCAACAGCCGAGAAACGGCGGATGTGCAGGCCCGAGAATCGCCGTTACTTGGCGGTCGGGCTCACCAGCCGCTGACTCGTCACCGCCCAGGCCGAATCCAGCGGCCCTGGCCGGGGCGTCCGACGACCTCGCCCCGTTCGAAGACCCGCTGGCCTCTGACGAGAACCGTCTTCACCGCCCCCACGACTTCGCGGCCGTGGTATGGACTCCATCCGGCCGGGGTGACCAGTTTCGACTCGTCGACTCTCCAGCGGCGCTCCGCGTCGAACAGGACCAGGTCCGCGTCGGCTCCGACGGTGAACCCGCCTTTGCGTGGCCACAGCCCAAGCCGGCGGGCTGGAGCCTCGGACAGGAGCCGCACGACCCGACTGACGGGCATTCCGCGCCGGCACACGGCTTCGTGGAAGAACAGCGGAAGGAAGAGCTCCAGGGCGGGCACGCCCGACTTTGCAGCGAAGATCGCCTGGGTGTTCTTGCGATCGCGAGTCCAGCCCACGTGGTCGGTGGTGACGTAGTCGATCCCGCCGGTCCGCAGAAGATCCCAGAGGTGCTCGAGCTCTCCGCGCTGGCGCAGCGGTGGATTGATCTTGGCCCCGGCGCCCTGCCGCCGCAGCTCGTCTTCATCCAGAAGCAGGTAGTGGAGGCAGGTCTCCGAGCTGGCGTCGACGCCGTCGCCGCGAGCACGACCGACCAGGGTGAACGACCGTCCCACGGTCGCGTGGACGATGTGGACGCGCACTCCGGCCGCAAGCGCCAGCTCGAGCGCCCTGCCGACGGCCTCCGTCTCGGCAACAGGCGGCCGCGCATCCGCGTGGGCGCCGGGATCTGTACGACCTGCAGCCTCGAGGTCCTGAGTGAGTCGCCGCACCACTTCGTCGTTCTCGGCGTGGAATGCGATGAGCGAGCCCGCCTCGCTGATGCGCCGCATGGCCAGGTAGAGCTCGCCGTCGGGGATGCGGGGGAAGCGGACCGGGTGGGTCTCGAACGTGGACACCTTGAAGCCACAGGCGCCCGCAGCGACCAGCGGCTCGATCTCGTCCAGGCCGCCGGTCCTGGCGATCGTCGCCCAGAGTGCGACGTCGGTGATGGCTTCCCCCTCGACGTCCGCGACCTTCTGGATGAAGGCTTTGGCGGTCGCGACCGGCATGGGGTCGTCGTAGGGCATGTCCACGATAGTGGTCACGCCGCCCGCGGCGGCGGCGGTCGTAGCCCGCATCACCCCTTCGGCCGGCTCGCTGCGTGTGTGAACGTGGGCGTCGACGACCCCGGGAAGGACAAGCCCGTTGCCGCCTTCGAGCCTCTCCTGCCCGGACAGCGACCCAGGTTCGGCGATCGCGGCGATGCGGCCCTCGCGGATTCCCAGCTCGCCTGGAGCCGGCCGACCGTTGGGAAGCGCGAGGTAGCCGGCCACGACCAGGTCGAACACCGTCGGCTCAGTCGCGCTGTGTGGGGAGGATCTCGCGCGCTTCTGCTCGGGTGGCGTTCCAGGCGGCAAGCCAGGCCACACTGTCCGAGAACTTTCGACCAGCCTCCAGCATGTCGGCGATCAGCTCGGCGCGGCGAGCAGAAGTCAGGCGGGAGGTCGGCACGCAAATGGTGAGGGCGGCCAGCACCGATCCGACCGCGTTGCAGACCGGCACGGAGATCGAGTGCAGCCCGACCGCGGTCTCCTCGCTGTTCTCCGCGTATCCCAGCCTGCGCACCTCGCGCAGGATGTGGAGCAGCTCGTTGACGTCGCGGAGACGGCGGCCGGTGGGTGTGATGAGAGGCTGTCCGGCGAACTGGCTGGCCACCACACCCTCGGCCCGGTCGGCGAGTATGACCCGGCCGCTGGCGGATGCAAAGGCGGACGTCCGGCTGCCTACATGCGTCACCAGGCGAACGGGGTGCGAGGTCTCCTCTATCGCAATGAACGACGACTCGTCGCCGTCGAGCACTGCCAGGCAGATGGTCTCGTTGTGCCGGGTCAGCAGCTTGGCGGCTATGCCACGGAAGGCGCGCACGATCGGGTACTCGGACGACTGGGCGGTGAGAGCGAAGGCGCGTATGCCAAGCTCGTAGCGGCCGTCGGCGTTGCGCAGCACCCAGCCGCGCTCCGCCAGGACGGCGCAGACCCGAAAGAGGGAGCTCTTCGGGAGGGCCAGCTCCCCGGCCAGCTCGCTCAGGCTCAAGGGCGCTCGTGCGACGAGTGCTTCGAGGACCGACAGCGCGGAGTGGATGCCGGGCGAACGGTACCCCGCTCGTTCTTTGGGCAGAACGGCATTCACGATGCGGTCATTGTGGCTGCCTACGTTCGACGTGTCAAACCCACCCGACGCGGTCTTGACAATTCCAGCTCGGTAGATGAGAATGGCCGCACCGTGGATCTGTGATCCGTGCGTGGAACCCAGTTCCAAGGTTCTAGGCGCTTACCGCCGGGCGGCAGTGCCGCAAGAGTGTGGAGGATTTTATGGACAGCGAATCGCAGCGCCGGTTGGATCGCATCCGCGTCCGACGAACGGAGCTCGAGAACAACGTCATCGACGAGCTGCTGGCGGGCCGTATATCCCGCCGCGAGTTCGTCCGCGCCGGAAGCGTCATCGGCATCAGCCTGCCTGTGCTGGGCGCGATCCTGGCAGCCTGCTCGAGCGGGACCTCGACGACTTCATCGTCGAGCGGCACCGTCAAGAAGGGCGGTCGCCTCAACATCGGCCATCAGACGCCGTCAGGGCCAATGGACCCGATCCTCACCGCAGATCTGGGCCGCCTGACGATCCTCGGGCTGGCAGGAGAGTACCTCGCCTTCTCGGACAAGAACCTGAAGCTCCGGCCTGTCCTGGCCGAGAGCTGGTCGCCGAACGCAGACGGCTCGACCTGGACATTCAAGATCCGGCAGGGCGTCAAGTTCAACGACGGCACCCCCATGACGGTGGATGACGTCGTCGCTACCTTCAACCGGCTGGCCGACGCCTCCATCAAGGGCAACAACGCACTGTCCAACTTCTCTGGTGTGCTCACCAAGGGCAACGTGACCAAGGTCGACAGCTCGACTGTCAAGTTCCAGCTGGAGGGTCCGAACGGCAATTTCCCGTACCTTGTCAGCTCGGACAACTACAACTCCATCATCCTGCCGGCCAGCTACAGCGGCAACTGGGACAAGACGTTCATCGGCACCGGCCCGTGGAAGCTCAAGAGCTATTCGGTTAACGACAGCGTGTCGTTCGACCGCAGCCCGAACTACTGGGACAACAGCAACGTTCCGCCGCTCGACGGCATCGACATCAAGTTCTATGCGGACGAGCAGGCGGCCATCCTGGCCTTCCAGGCGGGCAGCCTCAACGTGCTCAGCTTCTTCTCGGTTCGTACGGGGCAGGCGCTTCTGAACGACCCCAACACCACGGTGTTGGACATCCCCACCGCCTCGCACCGGCAGGTGCACATGCGCACAGACCAGCCGCCGTTCGACAGCAACCTCGTCCGCCAGGCTCTCGCGCTGGCGATTGACCGGCAAACGATCATCACCGGACTGTTCAACGGCAAGGCGCAGATCGCCAACGACCACCCGATCTTCAAGATGTATCCCTCCAGCGACACCTCGGTGCCGCAGCGGAGCATCGACATCAACAAGGCGAAGGCCCTGATGGCCCAGGCCGGCAAGTCGGCCGGTTTCAACGTGACTCTTTACACCGAGAAGGTGTTCGAGATCCCCGACCTCGCCGCCCTGATCCAGGCCGCCGGCAAGCAGATCGGGATCAACATCGACCTCAGCGTCACCGACTCCGGGACCTACTACGACAAGTACTGGCTGACATCGCCTCTCGGGATCACCGACTACGGGCACCGGGGCGTGCCCAACACCTTCCTCAAGGCACCGCTCCTGGGCGACCCCAAGCTCGGAACCTGGAACGCCGCCCACTTCAACAACCCGACGTACGACGGGCTGTTTCAACAGTACGTGAAGGCGATCGACCTTTCCTCACAGAGGGCGGTGACCGGGAAGATCGAGCAGCTTCTGCTGGACCAGACCCCGCTGATCATCCCCTACAACTACGACGCGCTGACCGCGATGAAGAAGAACATCACCGGAATCGAGACCACCGGGATGGGCCACGTCAACCTCAACAAGGCCGGGATCACCTCGTAGGAGCGCCCGCCGATGGCCCGCTTCCTGGCCCGACGCGTTGCGCTGGCGCTGGTGACCCTGTGGCTGCTGTCGGTGATCGTGTTCCTTGCGTCCCACGCGCTTCCGGGCGACGTGGGACGCAAGATCCTCGGCCCATTCGCCGATCCCCGCGCCGTCGCGACACTCGACGCCTCGCTGGGCGTCGACAAGCCGCTGCTGGTCCAGTACGTGACCTGGATCGGTGGCCTTGTCCACGCCGACCTCGGCAGCTCCCTCGCCTACCACGTGCCGGTCGCCCAGCTGCTCGGGCGGGGCCTGGTCAACTCGCTCAAGCTCGCGCTCGTCGCGTTCGTAATGGTGGTCCCGCTCGGCGTGCTGGGCGGGATCGTCGCCGCGCTTCGCCGAGGGGGCCTGGCCGACCGCCTGATCACCATCATCGGGCTCTCGGCAACGGTGGTGCCCGAGTTCGTCTCCAGCATTGTGCTGATCCTGATCTTCAGCGTGACCCTCAAGATCCTGCCGATCAGCGTCCAGGTCCCACCTGACGCCGACCCGCTCACCCAGATCTATCACCTGATCCTGCCCGCCTTGCCCCTGGTGCTGGTCCTGTTCGGCTACATCGCGCGGATCACCCGCTCCGGAGTGATCGAGGCCCTGGAGGCCGACTACACGCGAACGGCCGTTTTGAAGGGCCTGCCATGGCGCACAGTGGTGGTGCGTCACGTGCTTCGCAACGCATTGATGCCGACCATCGCCGTGGTCGCAACGCAGCTCGGCTACCTGATCGGCGGGCTGGTTGTGATCGAGTTCATGTTCAACTACCAGGGCCTGGGCCGCCTGCTTCTCACTGCTGCGCAGCAGAGGGACTTCCCGCTCCTCCAGGCCGCGGTCATGCTCGTCGGGGCCGTCTATCTGACGGCCACGCTTCTCGCCGACGTCGGCTATTCACTGATCAACCCCCGGATCCGGCTGGGCGGGACCGAATGACCACACGATTTTGCGGGGACCCCGGATGACCGCTGTCGCGTCCATCCCCCTCACCAGGTCGGCCGCCGACCAGCGCCGGCAGGCGATGCGAGAGCGCCTCCGGCTGGTGGGGAGGTCGCCGACGGTGATCGTCGGTGGGGTGGTCCTCCTCTTCTGGGTCGCCTGCGCCCTCTTCGCCAGCCACATCGCGCCCCACGATCCGATCGCTCCCGACGTCCTGCACAAGCTGCAGCCGCCTTCTCGCGACCACCTCTTCGGGACCGATTCGCTCGGCCGGGATGTGCTGTCGCGGGTCATCTACGGGGCCCGGGGGATCCTCGTCGTGGCGCCCCTGGCAACGCTGTTCGGGACCGTTCTGGGCACCTCGATCGGGCTGGTCGCCGGGTACTTCAGGGGTGCCGTGGAGGAGGTGCTCATGCGCATTACCGACGCCTTCCTCGCCATCCCCGTGGTGATCTCGGCCACGCTCGCCCTGGTGGCGCTCGGGCCGTCGACGGTGGGCGTGATCCTGGTGATCGGTCTGGTGTTCGCACCGATCATCGCTCGCACCGTGCGCGCCGCCGTCCTCGGCGAAGCCGAGCTCGAATACGTCCAGGCCGCGAAGCTGCGGCAGGAAAAGGCGCCTTACGTCATGTTCGTCGAGATCCTGCCCAACGTCCTCGGCCCCGTCCTCGTCGAATTCACCGTGCGCCTCGGTTACGCGATATTCGCGACTGCCACGCTGTCGTTCATCGGCTTCGGTATCCAGCCGCCCGCGCCGGACTGGGGGCTGACCATCTTCGAGCAGTACTCGTTCCTGGTCGGCGGCCTCTGGTGGCCGGTGCTGTTCCCGGCGCTGGCCATCGCCAGTCTCGTCGTGGCCGTCAACCTGGTGGCCGACGGCTTGAACCAGGCCCTGGAGCGGTGAACGCGAAATGCAAGGGGAGGCAGGCCTCCCCTTCCGGAACCCCTCCCGGTGCCCGGCGTCTGGGCGGCGGCGGAAACAGCTCATTTCGGCCCGGGGGACCCGGGCCTACGCGCGACGCCTGGGTTCCTTTCCATCCCCTCGTGGTGCCGACCTCCCCTGGAGCACTGACACGATGAACGGCGATCAGCAGACCTCAGCGCTCGCGATCACCGACCTGAGGCTGGCCTACCGGGTGCGCGGCGTGGACCGCGAAGCGATCCGCGGGGTGACCTTCACCATCGGCCAGGGCGAGTCGTACGGCCTGGTCGGAGAGTCCGGGTGTGGCAAGTCGACAGTGGCCTACGCCGCGATGCGGTATCTGCCTCGGAACGGCAAGATCACCGCAGGTTCCGTCGTCCTCGACGGCATCGACCTGCTGCGGATGGGGGAAGAGGACCTGCGAGAGCTGCGCGCCACGAAGGTGTCGATGGTCTACCAGAATCCGGGCACCGCTCTCAATCCGTCGATCCGGATCGGCGACCAGGTCGCCGAGTCCTTCGTGATGGCAGGCGTGGCGAGGGGGGAAGCCAAGAAAAGGGCGGAGGAGATGCTGGCCCGCGTCCAGATCTCCGATCCCGAGCGGGTGATGGCCCGTTATCCGCACCAGCTGTCGGGGGGGATGCAGCAGCGCGCCGTCATCGGGATGGCGCTGGCTTCCAATCCGGCATTGCTCATCCTCGATGAGCCGACGACGGGACTGGACGCCACCGTCGAGGCGGAGGTGTTGAGCCTGATAAGCGACCTCCGTGCGTCATTCGGCACCAGCGTCCTCTTCATCAGCCACAACCTTGGTGTGATCGCCAAGATGTGCGATCGCGTGGGGGTGCTCTACGCCGGCCGGATGGTGGAGGAGGGTCCAGCCTGGGAGCTGTTGACCAACCCACGTCATCCGTACACCGTGGGCCTGCTGCGCTGCATCCCGCGCTGGGGTCTGAGCAAGGAGCTAGGCGCACTTGACACCATACCCGGGTTTCCGCCGGGCATCGGGGCCACCGTCCACGGCTGCGTCTTCGCCGAGCGCTGCGCGATGGCTGAGGACATCTGCCGGTCGACGGAGCCCGAGCTGGCGCCCATCGCAGACGGCCACGCCAGCCGCTGCCACTTCGCGGACCGCGCACCCAACCTGCCCCGGGCAGAGCGTGTACCGGCGCCGCGGCCCCCGGTCCCCGAGGACGGCAAGGTCGCGATCTCCATCAGCAACCTCCATCGAACCCTGGTTCAGCAGGGTCGCCCCTTCCTGGCGCTGGCGGGCGTCGACCTGCAGATCGCGGTTGGCGAGGTGTTCGGCCTGGTTGGTGAGTCCGGCAGCGGAAAGACGACCCTGGCCAAGGCCGTGGTCGGTCTGAACCCGCCTGACGCAGGCTCTGAGGTCGACTTCCTGGGGCAAAGGCTGGCGCCGCGCGTCGGCAGTCGCAGTCGGGATCAGGTGCGCGGGATCCAGATCGTCTTTCAGAACCCGGACGCGTCGCTCAACCGCCGTCACCCGGTTCGGCGGATCCTCGGCCGAGCGCTGACCAAGCTGCTCGGGGTTCACGGTCACCAGAGGGCCGCGCGCGTGGTCGAACTCGCCGAGTCCGTCCGGCTCGACGCCGGGCTGCTGGACGCCCTGCCCCGTCAGCTCTCAGGCGGTCTGAAGCAGCGGGTTGGAATCGCACGGGCATTTGCAGGCGAGCCCAAGCTCGTCATCTGCGACGAGCCCACGTCCGCGCTCGATGTCTCCGTGCAGGCCGCGATCCTGAACCTGCTGGTCCGGCTGCAGCGCGACCGGGACCTCTCGTACATATTCATCTCGCACGACCTCGGCGTGGTCCGCTACATCTCAGACCGCATCGGGGTGCTGTATCTGGGCCGCCTGATGGAGGTCGGACCGGCCGACGTCGTGTTCAAGGCGCCTCACCATCCCTACACGGAGGCGCTCCTCTCGGCGGCGCCCAACCTGGACGAGCGAACGGAGCGACGGATCCGCCTGCACGGCGACATACCGAGCGCCGCCAGGCCGCCTTCGGGCTGTGTCTTCCACACTCGCTGCCCTCGCAAGCTGGGGGCGATCTGCGAGCAGGAGCAGCCGCCGCTCGTCGAGGCCGAGCCCGGCCACTTGATGCGCTGCCACATCCCGATCGAAGACCTGCGCCGCCTGCAGACCGTCGAGGCAGCCGCCGCCGAGATTTCGTGACCACCCCACAAAATCTCCGATTCTGCGGGGACCGACGGCTACTGCTCGGGCCGCTTGCTTGAAGATCACCAGGATCGAGCTCAAGCGCCTCCGCCTGCCCCTCGAGCCGCCCTTTCGCGCTGCGTGGGACCCGGTCTCCCGCACCCGGTTCGACGCCACGATCGTCCGCGTCGAGACTGACGGTGGCCTGGTCGGGCATGCCTCGGGAGACACGATGGACGGCTTCGAGCCGTACGCCGAGCTCTTCATCGGCAAGAACCCGCTCCAGATCGCGCGCCACGTCCGAACCCTCGAAACGATCAGCTTCCACTCGGGCCGCTACTGGCCGCTCGAGGCGGCGCTGTGGGACATCGTCGGTCAGGCCACCGGTCAGCCGGTCTCGGTTCTGTTCGGCGGGGCGCTCGATCGCCTGCCCGCGTACGCATCCTGCGGCGAAGTCAAGGCGCCCGCGGCGCGGGCCGAATCGGCGCTGGCGCTCAGGCAGCTGGGGTTCCGCGCACTCAAGATCAGGTTTGTCAGAGAGGACCTGGCCGGAGGTGTGGCCACGGTGCGGGCCGTGCGGGAGGCTGTCGGGGACTCGATGGACATCATGGTCGATCTCAATCAGGCCTGGCGCATGCCGGGCGACATCGACCCTGCGCTCGACCCTGCTTCAGCCCGGCGCACGGTGGAAGAGCTCGGCGAACTGGGAGTGCTGTGGGTCGAGGAGCCCCTGCCGGGCGCCGACGTGACCGGGTTTGCCAGGCTGCGGGCCGAGACCGGCGTGCGGATCGCCGCCGGCGAGATGACCCGCACGCTGGCGGAGCTGCTGCACTACCTGGACGCCGACTCCCTCGACGTCTACCAACCCGACGTGGTGCTGGCCGTGGGCATGGCCCGAGCTGGATTGCTCGCCGAGCTGGCGCTGTTCAAGAACCGGTGGTTCACCCCGCACACCTGGACCAATGGTCTGGGCCTGCTCGCCAATCTCCACGTTGCGGCCGGCGTGGGGGGCGGGCCCTACCTGGAGTTCCCATTCGATCCGCCAGGTTGGACCCTCGAGCGGCGTGACTTCTTCCTGGCACAACCAGTGCAGATCGACGGCCAGGGCTGCGTCGTCGTGCCGTGTTGCCCGGGGTTCGGAACTGAGCTCTCCGAGGAGGCGGTCGCCCGGTACGAAGTGACGTGACCATCCTCCTGAACGCGCGTTCCGACATCACACTGGATGCGTTCCGCCGCGTCGCCTGGGATGGGGAGGGGGTCGAGCTCGGGCCGCAGGCGAGCGCACAGATGGACCGGGCCCACAAGGCATTCGACGCCTACGTCAAGGCTCGCCTGGCCGAGGACCCGGACGCCGTGATCTACGGTGTCACCACAGGACCCGGCGACGATGGAAGACGCAACCTCAGCGAGGAGGCTGCGAGCAGGCGGCCGACGCGCCTCTGGACGGCGGGGTCGTTCGGCGAGCCGCTGCCTGAGCGGGTGGTGCGCGGCGTCGTCCTTGCCCGGCTGGCCAACTTCGTCGAAGGCCACGCCACCGCCCGAAGCGAGGTAGGTCGCGCCATCGCGGCGATGCTCGACGGCGACAGACTGCCCTCGGTTCCGGCGCAGAGCAACGGTGGTGCTGGAGAGATCCTCGCCCTCGGCCACCTGTTCTATGACCTCAGCGTCCAGCTCGAGCTGACCCCCAAGGAGCGGATGGCCCTCATCAACGGATCGCCGTGCGCGGGCGCCCTGGTGAGCGACGGTGCACTGGCAGCGGAGGGCCGCACCGAGCTGGCGGAGGCGGTATTCGCCCTCGCGACGGAGGCGATCGGAGCACCGCTCGAGGCGTATTCGGCGGACGTCGAGGTGCTGTGGGGCGACGAGCAAGAGACGGCGGCATTGCGCTCCCTGCGCTCCCTCCTGGAGGGTCACCGGACTGACCGGCTGCCCTACCAGGCGCCTGTCAGCTTTCGAATCCTCGGTCGAGTGCTGGGACGGGTGCGGCGGGCTCGGTCGGAGGCGGAGCAGGCGGCGACAACGGCGCTCCGGTCGGTGACAGACAACCCCGTCTACATCCCACCTGACGGGTCGCGCCCGCTGGGCGCGGTCTTCTCGACGGGTGGATACCACAATTCGCGCGCCATGGCCGCCCTCGACGGGCTGGCCTTCGCCTGGACGGACCTCTGCCAGCTCGCGCAGCGGCAGACGGACGCGCTGTTCCAGCACCCGGGCACCGCCCCTTTCCTGAGTGTGGAGTCGGGTGTCAAGTCCCTTCACATGGTCCAGAACGGCTGGGCCGAGGAGGCCCGAGCCCTCGCCCAGCCGACGCTGCTGTCACAGGGTTCCTTCGGGCAGAACGATGTGCCCGCGCTGACGTTCCTGGCCTGGCGGAAGGCGATGGCGATCGGTCTCTGCCTCGACGCGTCCCTCACGGTGCTCGCCGTACTGGGGGCGCATGCGCTCCACGGCAGCGGCCACGTCGCGCCGCCGCGCCTGGCTTCCATCATGGAAGAGGTGCTGCTCAAAGTGCCACCGGTCGCCTCGGTGCGGCGCCTCGGCCTGGACTGCGACGCGCTCCACGCGGCGTTCACGGACCGCATATTTACAAGGGAGTCACGTTTCGCACGTCTGAGCAGGTCCTGAAGCACCACAAACGCGGAAGTCAGGCCGATCACCTGGACGACGGCTTCGGGACGAGCCACGACCTCCCAGCGGGCTTGCGGCGCAGCGACGTCCATGGACCTGGCTACGGCCGCCGCGGCGCACCCGACGGCCGATTCGTCTACCTGGACCTCGGCGGCGCGATGTTGACCGACGCCTCGGAGCTCGATCGCATCCACCGGCTGGTCATCCCACCGGCCTGGGGCGATGTATGGATTTCGCCGGATGCTTCGGGCCACATCCAGGCGACCGGGGTCGACACGCGTGGGCGCCGCCAGTATCGATACCACGCGCTCTGGCGCGCGGAGCGGGACGCCGAGAAGTTCGGTCACATGCTGCTCTTTGCGCGCGCGCTCCCCCAGCTGCGGCTTGCCTGCCGTGCGGGGCTGTCTCGTCCGCACCTCGATCGCGATCGGGTGTGTGCCTGCGCGGTGCGGGTCACGGAGCTCGGCCTGTTCCGGATCGGCAGCGAGCGTTATGCGCTCGAGGACCACACATACGGCGTGACCAGCCTCGAGAAGCGACACCTTCGTGTCGGACCGCGGCAGGCCATCTTCGACTACACCGCCAAGTTCGGTAAACGGCGGACCGTGCGCATCGTCGACCGGGACGTGCTGCACACGCTGCGGGCGCTCAGGCGGGAAGGCGACGAGGAGATGCCCGCCCTGTTCACCTACCGCCACGGGGGACGCTGGCATCAGCTGACGACAGAGGAGCTCGGCGCCTACGTGCGGGAGCAAGCCGGAGGCCACTTCACAGTCAAGGAGTTCCGCACCTGGAACGCCACGCTGTTGATGGCGCTCGCGCTGTCGAGCGTGCCGCCCACGAACTCACTGAGGCTGCGCCGCCGCGCCGTGGTCGCAGGGATCCGCGAGGTGGCTGCCTGGCTGGGCGATACACCGGCGGTAGCGCGCTCCTCGTACATCGATCCAGCGGTCATCGAGCTCTTCGAGACCACGGGTGCGCTCGGCGACCTGGCCCCGGCTCCGCCTGCCCTGCCGGCGGACCCTCAGGCGGAGGTGGCCGTTGTGCGGGCGCTGACGCACCTTCACGTGGCGTCGAGCTGAGGCTCAGCTCCTGGCCTCGGATATCGAATGCGGGAATCGGGTGGGCGAAAAGGCAACCGCGCCGCCCGGAACCATCCACGGCAGGATCTTGACCGAGTACCGTCCGGCGCGGACCGCGGGGTCCCCCTCCTTGAGCGCCCGCGCCTGGTCCGGATCGACCCTCAAGATGCTGAGTCCGCGAAACTTCTCGTTCGGCGCTCCCAGGAGAGGGCCCGCCGCAAGCAGGTGACCTGCTTCGTGCAGTTCAGCCAGGTGGGCCATGTGTGCGTCCTGAAGGGCGTTCTCGGCGTCCTCGTCGAGCTGTGGAGCGTCCGGGCGAAGGATCAACAGTGCGATGGTGAAGCGATCGAATTGCACGTCCGCATCCTAAGTCAGGCCGGGCACCACCACCACGGCCGCGCCGCGGATCTCCCCTCGGCGCAGGCGCTCGAGGGCCACGCCCACGTCCTCGAGCGGGTGAGCCTCGACCTCCGTACGCACCGGCACCTGCGGAGCAAGGGCCAGGAACTCCTCGCCGTCTGCCCGGGTCAGGTTCGCCACCGATCGGACGACCCGCTCCCCCCAGAGCAGCGAGTAGGGGAACGACGGGATGTCGGTCATGTGGATGCCCCCGCATACGACGACGCCGCCCGGGCGAACGGCCCGAAGCGCTGCCGGTACGAGCTCGCCTGCCGGGGCGAAGATGATCGCGGCGTCGAGAGGCTCCGGCCCCGGCTGCAAAGAGTCCCCCGCCCACTCGGCGCCCATGCCCACTGCGAAACGGGCCGCGTCACTGTCACCCGATCGGACGAAGGCGAACACGCGCTGGCCTCGGTGCCGGGCGACCTGGACGACGATGTGGGCCGATGCGCCGAAGCCATACAGTCCGAGCCGTCTGGCCGGCCCGGCCAGGCGTAGACAGCGATAACCGATCAGCCCCGCGCAGAGCAGCGGGGCTTCCTCGACGTCGTTGTAGCCATCGGGCAGGGGATAGCAGAACCTTTCGTCGGCAACGGTGAACTCGGCGAAGCCGCCGTCCAGGTGATAGCCGGTAAAACGGGCCCGCGGACAGAGGTTCTCGTGGCCCTCCCGGCAGAACTCACACACGCCGTCCGCCCAGCCCAGCCAGGCGACTCCAACCCGGTCTCCAGGCTGGAAGCGGCTGGCACCCGGTCCATTCTCGGCCACCTCGCCCACGACCTGATGGCCGAGCACGAGGGGCAGCTTGGGGTCGGGCAGCTCTCCGTCGGCCACGTGCAGATCGGTGCGACAGACGCCGCACGCGCGCACACGGACCAGGATCTGCCCCTGGCCCGGCGAAGGCGTTTGCAGCTCGGCAGGGCGCAGGGGACGACCGGGAGCATCGAGGACCATCGCCCGCATGCCTCAAGCGTAGAGAGGACGTCCAAATTGAGGCCACCTGCAGAACCCGATGAGGGGTGTGCCCCGCCGCCGCCAGGCGCGCTTCTCGGTTGAGTCAAGATGCAGAGATGCCGGTAAAAGACGGAGCGTCCCTGGCTGCGCAGCGCCGGCCGATCGCCCTGGCCGGGTTCATGGGCGTCGGCAAGTCGTCGGTCGGCCGGCTGGTGGCGGCCCAGCTGGGCCGGCCCTTCATCGACACAGACGACGTGGCGCAATCGATCACGGGGCGGTCGATCCTGGACTGCTTCCAATCCGGTGACGAGGCAGTGTTTCGGGAAGCGGAAGCCCGAGCCGTTCGGCAGGCGGTTGCGACCGGGGCCGCGGTCATTGCGCTCGGAGGCGGCGCTGTACAGCGGGATGACAGCCTCGAGCTGCTGCTCGAGAAGGCGCTGCTCGTCTACCTCCATGTGCCCTGGAGCGAGCTTCGGGAGTGGTTGCCCGAGATGGCCGAGTCCCGGCCCCTGCTGCAGGGCAGGACGATCGGCGAGATGCACCAGCTCTACCGATCCCGGGTGAGCACCTACCGGCGGGCGCACCTTCGCGTCTGGGTACGGCGGACAAGCCCTGAAGAAGCCGCCCGCCGGGTGCTGCGAGCGCTGCAGCGCTCCGCGAATGTCAGCTCACCGCCCTGTCTTGAGGGGGGAGCCCCGGGGAACCCGGGTCTCCGATATCCCCCTGGCCCTGAAAGGCTCCAGCAGGTGCCTGGCGAATAGGTCCAGCTGACCGAGGTCGGCGCTCATCGTGTGCAGAAACATGTGCTCCACGCCGATGTCGATCCGAGACTGTATCCGGCGTTGGACTTCCTCGATCGTGCCGGTGAGGTACACGGCCTCGATGTACTCCCACGGGCGTCCGTCCGACACGGCCTGGAGCACGCGCTCCTTCTGTTCGGCTACGGCGTCCCCGCGCCTGGTCTTCTCACTCAGCCAGACGAAGTTCTCGTGGGCGACGACGAAGCCTTTCTCCGGCCGTGAGGTGCCCTACTGGCGGGCGAGTTCTCGGTCGATCTCCTCCAGGTCGAGAGCGATCTGGTCGGGGGGCGAGGTGGGCCGTGCGATCCAGCCGTGCCAGCGGCAGATCCGCTGGAGGACCTTGCGGTCCATGCGGTCCTGGTCCGGTGAGGCTGCGTGGGCGTACTGGCGGCCGCCGGCCACCCAGACCGGCGGCACCTTCGTGAGCGGCTCCACCGTGACGTCCTCGAAGTCGTAGTAGCGCCCATGAAAGGTCTGGCTGGCGCCCGCATCAGCCGCATCGAGGCCGTCAGCACCTCGTCGGTACGCCGGCCTCGCTGCCGGCGATTGCCGCCTGTGGCCTCGAACTCCTTCTCGTACCAGCCGGTGCCGACCCCGTAGATGAAGCGGCCATCGGACAGATGCTGGAGGGTGGCTATCTCCTTGGCCAGGATGACCGGGTTGTGTGTCGGCAGGACAAGGATGGACGTGCCGAGCATGATCCGAGAGGTCACGGCTGCCGCGTGGCACGGGGTAATGAGAGGCTCGGTCCAGCTGACGCGGTAGAAGCGCGGCGCGGGAAGCAGGTGGTCCGTGATGAAGAGCGACGCCAAGCCGAGGTCTTCGCTGCGGGCCGCGAATCGACGGATCTGGTCACCGTGCCCGGCTTGACTCCCCCTATGAGGGCAGGAAGATGCCCAGCTTCATCGACTGCGAAGCTATGGTGTGGGTTGCCAAGATGTCAATCCAGCTGCGCCTGCCGGCCCCGGACGGCACACTCCGCGATTACACGCCCACACAGCGTTTTCTGTATGGCGACGGCGGGGAGCAGCCCCAGAGCCGCATCCCTTACGCGGCGGTGCACGTGGTCGCTGACCCGCTCGCCGACACCACTCCGGTGTCGCCGGCGGCCATCGATTGGGAGACCACACTGGCGTTTCGCCGCCACGTCTGGTCGTACGGGCTGGGCGTGGCCGAGGCCATGGACACCGCCCAGCGCGGTATGGGCCTCGACTGGGCGGCCTCCAGGGAGCTGATCCGCCGCTCTGTCGCCGAGGCCAGGGCGGTCGGCGGCCGCATCGTCTGCGGGGCACAGACCGACCACCTGGTGCCGGGCTCGGCTCGGGGTCTGGCCGAGGTCGAGGCGGCTTACGCAGAGCAGTGCGAGTTCGTGGAGAAGTGCGGGGGCCAGGTCGTGCTGATGGCCAGTCGCGAGCTGGCGCGCATCGCGCAGGGCCCCGAAGACTACCTGCAGGTCTACGCGCGCGTGCTCGGCCAGCTGCGCGAGCCGGCGCTCATCCACTGGCTGGGCGAGGTATTCGATCCCCAGCTCAAGGGGTACTGGGGCCACAGGGATCTCGACGGAGCCATGGAGGTCTGCCTCCAGGTCGTCCGCTCGAACGCCCCCCATGTCCTGGGGGTCAAGTGCTCTCTGCTCGACCAGCGGCGTGAGGTGGGCATGCGGGCCCAACTGCCCGAGGGGGTGCACATGTACACCGGGGACGACTTCGACTACCCGACGACGATCAAGGGCGACGGGCGTCGCTACTCCGATGCTTTGCTGGGCGCCTTCGACGTCATCGCACCAGCGGCCTCGGCCGCGCTGCTCGCGCTCGACGCCGGAGCAGTCGACCGCTTCGAGACCATCCTCGGGCAGACTGTCCCACTGGCGAGGCACGTCTTCAAGGAGCCGACTTTCTACTACAAGACCGGGGTCGTCTTCGCCGCGTACCTGAACGGCCACCAGGACCACTTCAGGATGGTGGGCGGCCTGGAGAGCGGCCGCTCGGCGGTGCACCTGGCAGAGATCTTTCGCCTGGCCGACCAGGCCGGGCTCCTGCGCGACTCCGAGCTGGCCATGGACCGCATGCGGACGGTGCTCAAGCTCGCCGGCGTGGACTGATCGCACCGCCCGTCAGCCGTGTGCTGCCAGAATGGCCGGGAATGACGCTCCGCGACTACCGCGCCTGGCACGACCAATACGACAATCCCGCCAGCGCTCTCGCTCAGCGTCTGAGGATCGTCCAGGGCCGCCTGGCTGAGCTGCTGGATGGCGCGCCGTCGGGTCCTGTCCGGGTGATCAGCATGTGTGCCGGGCAGGGTCGCGATGTCCTGACGGTGTTACCCAGGCATCCACCCCGCGCCGACGTGAGCGTCACGCTTGTGGAGCTCGATTCCGAGAACGTGCGGGCTGCTCGCGCAACTGCCCTGGCCGCGGGCTTGACGTCGGTGGAGGTTGTCGAGGGTGACGCCTCCGTCAGCGATACGTACGAGTCTTTCGCACGGGCTGACGTGGTACTGGCCTGCGGGATCTTTGGCAATGTCTCGGACGCTGACGTTGAAAACACCGTCCGGACAATCTCGATGCTGTGCAACCCGGGCGCCGCCGTCGTCTGGACTCGCCACCGACGAGAGCCCGACCTCACTCTCATGGTTCGCCGCTGGCTCGCCGAGGCAGGATTCGCGGAGCTGACCTTCGACGCTCTGGACAATGAGTCGAAGTCGGGTGTCGGGACGGCCAGGCTGGTTGGTCCGCCCGAACGTTGGCGACCGGGTCATCGGTTCTTCACTTTCATCCGCTGAGGAGGCTGGCCATGTCCTCGATCTCATCGACGCGCGCGCTGGACCTGGAGCGACTCCTCGACGAGCGCGTCGACTGGCGCTACAAGTCCTTTCCAGCGGCCGATACGGTACCCATCCGTGCCGTGGGCGAGCAGGGCTGGAACGTGCTCGACGGCGACTTCATGCCTCCAGTCATGGTCCTGAAGGACTCTGCCCTCCGCCACAACCTGGATGAGATGGCCGCCTACTGCCGTGGGAACGGCATCTCGCTGGCACCACACGTAAAGACACACATGGCGCCGCAGCTCTTCCAGATGCAGCTCGATGCCGGGGCGTGGGGCCTGACGGTGGCAAACATCTGCCAGGCGCGGGTCTGGCGCGCCTTCGGCGCCGGCCGGGTCATCCTCGCCAACGAGCTCGTGGAGCCGACTTCGGTTCGCTGGGTCGCAGAGGAGCTGAAGCGCGACCTGAGCTTCGAGTTCTACTGCCTGGTCGATTCGGTTGCGGGCGTCGCCCTCGTCGAAGCTGCTCTCGAAGACTCCAGCCTCCCTCAGCGATTGAACGTGCTCGTCGAGGTCGGCTTTGCACGTGGCCGCACCGGCTGTCGTACGCCAGAGGAGGTGCGCCACGTGGCGGCTGCCGTCACCGGCTCGCGGCACCTGGCGCTGGCGGGAGTGGAATCGTTCGAAGGCGTCATCCGTGGCGAGGGGCCTGCCGGGACGGTGGAGGCTGTGGACAGCTTCCTGGGCGGAATGCGTGCAGTCGTGGTCGAGCTCGACGCAGCCGGTCTCTTTTCGGGCACCCGGGAGGTGATCGTGTCCGCAGGCGGCAGCGCATTCCTGGACCGGGTCGTGGCCGGCCTGAGCGAGCCCTGGTCGCTGTCGAGGCCTGTGCGCCTTGTCCTGAGAAGCGGCTGCTATCTGACACATGACGCCGTGCACTACGCCCAGCTCTCTCCATTCGGCAGCCGGCTCACTGCCACTGAACCGCTGCTGGAAGCGCTGGAGGTGTGGGGCACCGTGCTCTCATTGCCCGAGCCAGGCCTGGCGCTGCTCGGCTTCGGCAAGCGCGACGTTCCCTTCGACATGGAGTTGCCGGTGCCCCGCCTGGTGAAGAGCGCCGGCCAGCCTGTGCGTCCGCTCGAGGGCGAGGTCTCGATCTTCGCCCTGAACGACCAACACGCATATATGAGACTGGCCGCGGACCACGACTTGCGGGTCGGCGACCTGGTCGGTTGCGGTATCTCACACCCCTGCACCGCCTTCGACAAATGGCGCCTGATCCCCGTCGTGGACGACCAGTACCGGGTCATCGACGCAGTTCTCACGTACTTCTGACGGTCGCCAAACCGACGGCAGATTTCATCGCTCTTTCCTCCCCCTAAAGGGCTAAGAGCGGCCATGTGGAGATCGCCGGCGGGCGGTCTCATCGCGATGCGACGGGCTGGGGACGTGCTCTGTGTAGCTCATCGCCACGACGCTTGGCAAGTGTTGAACTGCGACCGCCGTTCCGCCTGACGGTCCTAGTAGCTTGGTTCCATCAGGCTCCCCCCGGAGCCGGCGGAATCCCAAGGTTGTGGTGGTGAGAAGGCTCGAGGAGCTGCTGGAGTCGCAAGGCCGTAACGGTATCGGAGAGGCATCGTTTGTCGGTGAGTCGGACGGCCAACAGCTTGCGACGAAGCGGCTGAACGCGCAGGAGCGCGGCGTCGACCAGCTGGTCATGTCGATGCGCACCCTGGCGCAGGTGAGTCACCCGGCGCTGGTCCCGATCGTGGAGGTGGCCGGCGAGGACGACAGCGTGTGGGTCCGCTCTGAGGAGGCGCCGGGCGTCTCCCTGCAGCGCCTGCTCGTCGTCACATCCCTCACGCCGACTCAGGCGGCAGTGATCGGGCTCGGCATCCTGGATGGGCTGGCCGCGCTCCAGGCGGCGGGTCGCGCGCACGGCGACCTGCACGCGAGCAACGTCCACGTCGGTCCTGACGGCGGCGTGCGGTTGAGCGGTGGCGGGCTGCTGCCGCTCCTGATCATGCGCGACACCAATGGCTGGCGCGACGCCGATGCCGTCGCGGTTGCCAACCTGGTGATGGGCATGGCCGGCGAGAAGCGCCGCCAGGGACCGGCCTGGCGCGTCCCGGCGGCACAGGACCTGGTGGAGGCTGCGCGTGCCATTCGCCGCGCTACCATCCAGACGGCCGGCGACCAGCGTGCCCCCGACGCGGCACTGGGCGCCCTCCGTGGGAAAGCGTCGGCGCTGCTGCCCGAGGGTGCGCACGGGCAGACGGCAGCCGAGCTGGCTGCGCTTGTACGTGCGCTGTCCCTGCGGCCGGCGCCGCGGGTGGCCCCGGTTCCAGTCCAACCACCCGACCCGGGATCGCTCAGCCACATCCATATACCGCAGCTCTCCCGAAGGGCCCGGAGGTGGGCGATCGCCGTTGCCCTGGTCGTCATCGTCAGCCTGTCCATGCTCCTCGTGGGGTGGCTTTGGTGGCTGAAGCACCCCCACTGGCCGGCGGTGCGGCTACCTGCACTGGGCATCATAGTGGTGCTCCCGGCCGACCAGACCGTCTTCTTGCCACCGGCCCCTGCCGGCGGCCCAGGTAAGTGATCGAGGCTGAACATGGGTCGCCCGCACCGACCTCCCCTGTCGCTTCCTGACCCGCTGGCACTGCTCGCGACCGGAGTACTGGTGGCGGCGGGCATCCTCAACCTCTGGACGATCGACAGACGAGACCTGGCAACGCACCAGGCGGCGGCCGTTCTGGGCGGCCTCTTGCTGCTGTTCATCCTTCGCCGCGCGCATACGCGGAGCCTCCCGCTGCTCGGACGGGCTGCCTACGTCACGGCGCTGGTGATGCTGGCGGCAGTCCTCGTCGCCGGCGTGCACGCTTACGGTGCCCGCCGGTGGCTGGTGCTCGGCACCATCGTGGTGCAGCCCTCCGAGATGGCGAAGCTGGGCCTGCTCCTGGTTATGGCCGATGCGCTCGGACAGGGGCGCGTGACCGGGCGGCGACTGCTGCTGGCGCTCGCGCTGGCAGCCTTGCCGATCAGCCTGACGCTGCTCCAGCCTGACCTCAGCACGTCATTCCTCCTCGGGGTCGTGGCCCTGACAGCACTACTCGCCGCCCGGATGCGGATACGGGTCATTGTTCTGCTGCTCGGGTCCCTGGCCATGCTCGCGCCGCTGGCCGTCCGGCTGCTCCGGCCTTACCAGCTCAAGCGGCTGAACGCCTTCACCTCGGGCGCCACCGACGCGGGCTCCGGCTGGTCGCTGCTGCAGTCGCACGTCGCCATAGCGTCTGGCGGGCTCTTCGGAACAGGCCGCCGATCGCTCCACCTCCTGCTCGCTCAGTACCTCCCGGCGCGGCAGACCGACCTGGCGTACGCCAGCCTCGTCGAGCAGTGGGGGTTGGTGGCCGGGGTGCTGGTCCTGCTAGCAGCGCTCGTCCTGATCTGGAGGCTCGTCGCAGCCGCCAGGGTGGCCCGAACCCGCACCGCGTGCCTGGTGGCCACCGGGCTGGCGGCGCTGATCGGCGTGGAGGCCGGCGTGTCGGCGGCCGGCAACCTGGGCGCCCTGCCGCTGGCCGGCGTACCCTTCCCGTTTCTCAGCTACGGCGGGACCTCGGCAGCCGCTCACCTGGCTGCGGTAGGCCTGGTTCTGTCGGCGCCGCGGGATGCGGTCCGGCGACGACTCTGGGCGCCGCCGAGGTGGAACCGGAAGAGCCCGCGGCTCGCACGACCGGTGGCTACGGTCATGGCCGCGCAGCTGGCCATCCTGGTGACGCTGACCTGGCACCTCCAGCAGGCGAATGGAGACGCGCTGCGTGCGGTCGGGCTTGCCCAGATGACGCGCTGCGTACCGCTTTGGGCGCCCCGCGGGGCCATAACGGACCGCCACGGCACCGTTCTGGCGGTCGACCAGCCGGTCAGCCAGGTGCTGGTAACGCCGCGTTTGCTCTTGCAGACCCGCGGCGGCGTAGAGCGGCTGGCAAGGCTGGTGCAGACCTCCGTTCCGGACCTGCGCCGCCTGCTGTCCGACAAACAGCACGAGGTGAGCGTCAAGGTGGTCGAGATGCCATCAGACGCGGGCCAGCGAGTGGCGGCCGCGGGCCTTCCTGGCGTGGTGGTCGCGCCGGTCGTGCGTCGTTCTTATCCGTTCGGATCGCTCCTGGGCCCGCTGCTCGGGTTCGTCGGGATCGCCAGTCCGCAGGAAATGGCCAGCCGGCCCGCGCTGACCCTGGGCGCCACGGTCGGTCGGGCGGGCCTCGAGCGCCAGTACGACAACCTCCTGCGCGGCGGCGAAGGCGCAAGCTGTGTGCTCGTCGACCCGACGGGCATCCCCGTCGCGGCGAGCGAGCGTCGCGACCCGCAGCCGGGAAGCACGGTGAGGCTGAGCCTGGACCTTGGTCTCCAGCAGCAGGCGACGGCCGGCCTCGCCACGGCGCTGCGGGGCATGGCCCGGCAGCCGGCCGGTGACCTGGGCGCCGCGGTCGTTCTCGACGCCCACACTGGCGCCGTGCTGGCTATGGCCAGCCTCCCGTCATACGACGGCTCCGTCTATGGACCGCCGGCGAACCTCGCGGCCCTCAGCGACGTCTCGCACGCCGCCGGTCAGCCCCTGCTCGAGCACGCCACCCAGGTGGCCGCGCCGCCAGGCTCGACATTCAAGCTGGTCGCAGCGGCGACGGACACCGTGTTCGGCGCCATCCCACCCCCCGAGGTCATCCCGACCGGCTACACGTTCTCGTATGCCGGGGGGACGTTCCATGGCTGGGGCCCGCTGCCGCCGCAGAACCTGACGCAGGCCATCGCCTGGTCCAACGACGTGTACTTCTACAAGCTGGCGCTCGCCCTGGGGCCGGACAAGATCAAACAGGTGGGCGCGCAGCTGGGGGCCGGAGAGCCCACCGGCATCGACCTACCAGGCGAGAATCCGGGCTTCCTCGGCACCCCGGCATCCGTCAAGGCCCTCGGCGAGGAGTGGTGGCCGGGCGCGAACGTGATACTGGGCATCGGCCAGGGCTACGTGACAGCCACGCCCTTGCAGGTCGCCCGGTGGACCGCTGCGGTGGCCACTGGCCGCCAGCTGACACCGCAGCTCGGCCTGGCGTTCGGAGCGGGAGCCGCGGATGCCCCGTATACGCAGCTGACCCACTCGGCCGTCGTGCAGCTCCCCTTTGCTGACCAGCTGAGCCCCGTGCGCGACGGAATGCGGATGGCTGTCAGCGAAGGCACGGCCGGTGGCCTGCGCGACCTGCCCGTGCCGGCTGGGGCCAAGACCGGGTCCGCCGAAGACCCGGCTGCACCCGGAACCGGCGTCGACGCCTGGTACACGGCGGAGCTACCGGCGGCAAACCCAGACGTCGTCGTCACCGTTTTTGTACATGGCGGAGGCGAAGGTCACTTGACCGCCGAGCCGGTGGCCCGGAGCATCGCGGGCTATTACCTGGCCCACAAGGCGGATATCCTCTCCACGCCCGCGGCCGCCGACCCGCACCCGGTCAGGGGCGCCTAGTCAAGCTCCGAACGCCTTCTGGACTTCGGAGCGGCGCATGCAGATGGCCGCTCCCTCGGCAACGCAGGTGAGTGGCCGCTCGGCCACCCGCACCTGGAAGCCGAAGGCATCTTCCAGCAGCTTGGGGAAGCCATGGAGCAAGGCGCCGCCGCCGAAGGCGAGCAACCCATCCCGCATGAGGTCGCCGATGGCCTGCGGGGGTAGCTCGTCGAGGCAGGCGGCGAGGATCTCGACGATGCCTTCGCTGGTCTGGCGAAGCGCCTCAATGACTTCGCCGGCCCTCAGCGTCACCAGCCGCGGGCGGCCGGTCACGGCGTCGCGTCCTTCTACGATCAGCGAGCTGTTCGCATCGTCGGGCGCGCGGATCTTCGTATCCTCGGCAGTCAGCTCGCCGATCGCGATCTGGTGCTCGTTGCGGATGTACCTGTGCAGGGCTTCGGTCAACTCGTCGCCGGCCACCCGACAGGAGCGACTGGTGAGGATGTCCCCGAAGCAGAAGCCGGTCACCTCGGCGGTGCCGCCGCCTACGTCCACCACCATCTGAGCGCGGCGCGCCAGAGGATCGAGGCCCGACCCGAGCGCTCCCGCGATCGGCTCGGGGATGAGGTTGGCGCGGCCGATGCCGGCCTCCTCGGCGGCCTCGGTCAGGGCACGGCGCTCGAGCGCCGTGGCGCCGACAGGCACGCCGATCACGGCGCGCGGCCGCACCCGCTCCCAGGGCATGCGGGTCACCCGGCTCAGGATGGCGACGATGAAGTTGCGGGCGGCTTCCAGGTCGGTGACCGCGCCGTCACGCATCGGGCGGATTGTCACCATGCCGTCGGCGGTGCGGCCGATCATGTCCCGGGCGGCAGTGCCCACTGCAACCGGGTGCATTCCGTTGTTGCCCACGACCACCATCACCGACGGCTCGTTGAGAACGATCCCCCGCCGCGGGTGGCAGACCACTGTGTTGGCTGTGCCCAGGTCGATCCCAAACCCTCCCGAGAGCCATCTCGCTCTGACCATGCCTGATCGATGTTATTTGGTGAGGGGTTCAGGACCGCTGATTCGAATCTAGGTGGCCGCCCGGCCCGGGGTCGGGTGGAATGTGGCGGTGGCGCCGTCACGCGGGCCGCGCCACCACGGTCTCCGTTTCTTGTGGGCTACGAGGGCGTGTGGCTCTTGCGCCACGTGAGAGGCTGCCCGAGGCGGCTCTTCACTAGCTCGCGCAGCTCGCCCGCGTGGGGCCTTCGTCCAGTCAATGCCTTGTCGTAAACGACCTCATCGTCGAGGGTCACCTTGAAAACCCCCTTGGTGCCCGTCCTCAGCTCGAGGCCGACCAGGGTCGGAGCCCAGCCGTCGAGAATCTCTGCTGCCCCACGGACAGCTTCATCCAGGTGGTCTCAGGGGACGCAGTACTCGATGACGACGTGGTGCTGTGGGTTGATCATCTCGACGGTTAAGTACCGCTCGAGGTCCGCCTGTCTTCCAAACTGATCCCACGCTCGGCCCTCATCTCCTTCTGACGAGCTGACGCAAGGCGGTCGCTGCCTCTTCCAACGATTCACACACGGCATCGGCGACGCTCGCGGCCGGCATGGGCTCTTCGATTGCGACCCGGAGCGTGCGCATTCCCAGCGCGGCCGCCGGGACGATGTCCTTCGCCTCGGAGTTGCCGATCATGACGCAGGCCCGAGCCGGCGCCCCAGCCGCCTCGAGCGCGGCCTCGAAAAACGTGGGGTTCGGCTTGCGCCAGCGGGTATCGACGGAAGACACGACCGAATGAATCAGGTGTGCGAAGCCTTGAGCCTGGAAGTCGTCCCGGTACTCGGCTTCGGCGCGGTAGACGCCGTTGCTGGCGATGACGCAGCGGAGGCCGAGGTCACGCACGCATTCCAGGAGTTCTCTTGCGCCGGGTAGAGGTTCCAGGTTACCTGCCGCGGGAAGGTACATCGCATGGCGAACAGCGTCCGGAGAGACACCTCGGACCACAGCGGCGGCGCAGGCATCGTCGACCATCGCCCAGACGTCGAGGTATTCCAGCTCGTCCCCGCTCCACGCCCGTTCCCAGAGCTCGGCCAGCAGCGCATCAATCGCTCCTGACTCCACTCCAGCCGCTCGGAGGCGCGCCGCACGCGTGGCCATCAGCGTCTCAGGCGAGGCCCAGCTTCGCTCGGGCCAGAGGGTGCCTCCGACGTCGACGAGGGCTGCCTGCAGGTTCACTTCCCGGAGGATGACAAACTGCCACCATGCAGCAAAGCACTGACGTCGTCGCAGCAGGCCGGGTGGCGGTGGTGACAGGCGCGGCCAGTGGCATCGGGTTCGGGTTGAGCGAGCGCTTCGCCAGCGAGGGGATGCACGTGGTGATGGCTGACATCGAGGAGCCCGCGCTCGCGGAGGCCGCCGAGGTGCTGATCGGACGTGGTGGCGAAGTGCTGCCGGTGCCGACGGACGTCTCCAGGCCCGAGCAGGTGGACGCCCTCCGTGATCGCACGCTGGAGACGTTCGGCGCCGTGCATGTCCTGTGCAACAACGCGGGGGTGGCCGGATTGGGTCGTCCGCTCTGGGACCTGACGCCAGGCGAATGGGCCTGGGTCCTCGGCGTCAACCTGTGGGGGGTGATCAACGGCATCCGCTCCTTCCTGCCGGCTCTCCGCGAGCAGGACGCCGCCCACGTCGTCAACACCGCCTCTGTGGCAGGCCTGGTGGCCGGGATCCTGGGCGCGTACAGCGTCACCAAGCACGGCGTTGTCGCGCTCTCGGAGGCACTCTACTTCCAGCTGCTCCAGCACGGCGCCGGCGTCGGGGTCTCAGTCCTGTGCCCGGGGTGGGTGAAGACCCGGATAGTGGACTCTGACCGCAACCGCCCCGCCGAGCTGGGGCCGCCCGCTGAGCTGGAACCCACCCAGGCGGCGGTTCGCGAGGTTGGACGGCGGAGGGTAGAGTCGGGCATAGAGCCGGCGGAGGTGGCGGCGCACGTCGTGGATGCAATTCGGTCCGGCCGCTTCTACGTTCTCACGCACCCCGAGATGAATGACGCCATAAGACGCCGTGCCGAGGAGGTCCTGGCCGGCGGCCCGCCAGGCCTGGCGCCCTTGTGACGTGATGACGACGATGCGCGCCGCCCGCCTCATGCGGCCGGGGCATGTGGAGGTGGACACCTTTGTGGTCCCCGAGCCAGGCCTCGGGCAGGTGCTGGTCAGGATGCATCGGGCCTCGATCTGCGGCAGCGACGTCCACGTCGTCTTCGATGGCTTCGAGCCCGATCAGCTGCCTGCGGCTCCTGGCTACCCAGGTCACGAAGGCGTGGGAGAAGTTGTCGAGAGCCGGTCTTCAGGTTTTGCCACCGGCGATCGGGTCTTGACGGTGCCGATCCCAGGGCAAGGCGGGTGCTTTGCCGAATTCCAGCTCGTGGACGAGGCGTCCCTGGTCGCGCTTCCTTCCGACGGCGACCTCGCCAGCCTGCTGATGGCTCAACAGCTGGGAACGACAATCTACGCATTTCGCCACTTCTGGCTTGCAGACGGCGCTGAGCCGCGTGCGGCGACGCTTATCGGTGCGGGCTCAGCCGGCTTGTTCTTCCTGCAGCAACTTCGGGAGGCGGGCTTCGAGACGATCGTCGTGGCAGACAGAGAGCCGGCCCGCCTGGAGATCGCGAGGGAACTGGGGGCAAGCGTCTGCGTGTGCGCGCCGGCAGACTCGGTGGTCGAGGCGACGATGGATCTGACGAGCGGCAAGGGTGCCGACCTCGTGATCGAGGCGGCGGGCTACGACGCCTGCCGTGCCCAGGCTGTGGAAGCGGTCCGCGAACGCGGCCGCGTGGGTTTGTTCGGATTTCCTGAGCGCAAAGGTGAGTCGCCGTTTCCGGTCAACCTGGCGTTCCGCAAGGGGGTGTCGATCCTGTTCTCGGTGGGAACGCAGCGGGAGCCCGGATTGCGGTCGTTCCACGAGGCGGTAGACGCGATCCGCTCGGGGCGTATCGAGGTGGGCTACTGCCTGGCGCCGAGCTTCACTATCGAGCAAGTGCCCGAGGCGCTCGCGATGGCCCGGGAGTGGGGAAGAGGTGCGGTGAAGCTCAATATCGAGCTCGCGTGAAACGCGTCCAAAGGTCCCTGGATGCGTCCTCGGGCCGGCTGGCGGTCGTGTCCGACGTCCATGGCAACCTGGCGGCCCTGGAGGCGGTCGTCGCCGACCTCCGAGACATAGCGCCCGACCTGGTCGTGCACGCGGGCGATGTGGCCGCGCTCGGCCCGCGGCCCGCCGAGGTGGTGGACCGCGTCCGGGAGCTGGGATGGCCGAGCGTGGTCGGCAACACCGACGAGATGCTGTGGGATGACGCCGTCGAGGCCGATCAGCGTAGCCGGGCGCCCAAGCTGCGCTCGTGGCTCGACGTCCTCTTCGGTGTCCTGGCGCCCTGGGCGACGGAGCGGCTGGGGGACGGGCGCATCCGGTGGCTCGGCTCGCTGCCGCGGGAGCACACCCAGGCAGGGGTCCGCGTCCTCCACGCCAGCCCGCACGACCTGTGGCGCGCGCCGATGCCAGACGCCGGCGATCAGGAGCTGCAGGAGACATACCGAGCCGCAGGCGTCACCGTGGCGGTCTACGGCCACATCCACCGCCCGTATGTCCGGACGCTCGACGGCCTGACCGTCGCAAACAGCGGCAGCGTGGGCCTGCCCTGGGACGGGGATTGGCGGCCCTCATACATGCTGCTCGACGGCGGCCGGCCTTCCGTCCGGCGAGTCGCCTACGACGTCGAGCGTGAATGTCGGGACCTCGCCGATTCGGGCTTCCCGCTTGCAGACTGGCTTGAGCGGGTGCAGCGAAGCGGCACGTTCACCAGACCCGCATGACGGAGATCCGCCTCGCCGGCGCCGCAGACGTTCCGGCGCTGACCGGAGTGCTCTGCAGAGCCTTCGATGCAGACCCCGTGATGAACTGGGTGCTGAGGCAGGATGCCGGCCGGGCCGCCGCCTTCGAGTGGATGTTTCGCCTGTCGCTGGCCCTTACACTGCCGTTCGGGCACGTCTACACCACGGCCGACCGCGGCGCCACCGCCCTCTGGACCCCGCCCGGCAAGTGGCGGTGGCGGGCGGGCTGGCTCCGGCAGCTCCAGCAGGCTCCCGGCTTCGTCCGTGCCGTCGGGCTGCGCAGGATGCCGCGCGTTCTACCGGCCGTGTCTGCCCTGGAGGCCAGGCATCCACGGGAGCCGCACTTCTACCTGTTCCAGCTTGCGGTCGATCCGACGCGGCAGGGCAGAGGAGTCGGCAGCGCGTTGCTGCATCGCACCCTCGACGCCTGCGACCGCGACGGCCGGCCTGCCTACCTGGAGAACTCCAATCCGCGGAACACGCCGCTCTACGAACGCCAGGGCTTCACTGTCGTCGAATGCCACCGGATCGGCGGCGACGGGCCCCCGCTCTGGCTCATGTGGCGGGAGCCCGTCCGCGGCAGCCGGCCTCAGCCGGTGAAGACGCTCAGCGACATGTAGGCGGAAACGCCCCAGTTGGGCTGGTCCACGATCTGGCTGATCTTCAGGTCCGCGGCCAGGCTGCACAGGACATAAGCGTCCTCGCGGCTGAGCCCGTGCTCCGTCCCCAACCAGACGATCAGATCGCGAACGGCGTTCTTGGCATTCTCCATCAGGTCGGGCCCGAGCGCAGTCGAGGCGAAGTAGCCGCGCGTGTCGTATTTGGGCTGCAGCGGTCCCGGCGGCGTGACGAACTGGTAACGCCAGGGCGGCAGACTGCGCCCCTTCTTCAGGTCGAAGCGAAGGCTGAACGCCATCGGACACTCGATACCGGTCACGCAGACCTCGCCGTCCCCCTGGGCGGCGTGGCAGTCGCCGGCCGAGAACAGTGCTCCTGGCACGAATACCGGGAGATACAGCTTGGCGCCGACGTTGAGGTGCCGCGTGTCGATGTTGCCGGCGCCCTTGGTGGGGGGAAGCACGTCGTGCTGGCCGGGCTCGTCGGTGGCCACGCCCATCGTTCCGCAGAAGGGCTGCAGCGGGATGCGGATGTCGGGCCTGAGCTCGGCATACTCGCCGTTCGTGAGGTCGAAGTGCCGGATGTAGGGTTCAGTGAAGTCCTCAGACAGGAGGCCCAGGCCGGGAAGGATGCCGGTCCACCCCCAGTCCAGCGGCTTCAGGCTCAGCATTTCGACTTCGAGCACGTCACCGGGCTGCGCACCCCTGACGTAGATCGGGCCCGCCAGCGGGTAGAGGCGATTGAAGTCGATGCTCGTCAGGGCAGAGGCGGGGCAGCCCGGCGTCACCTGGCCGTCGGTGACCTCGTCGGTCTCGCAGTGGACGACGTCCCCAGGGTCGATCTCGAGCGCCGGCACCAGGCTGTTGTCCCACTTGTAGTGCACCCTGCCGCGCTCGACGCGGTGTTCAGTCATCCTCATGGCTACGCTCCTCCGCGAACACTCGAACTGGCGGGACGGCTCCGTTGGTTGGTACTCCGCTGCACGGCAGATGTCAAGCCCGATAACGGCGCACAGAGGCTCTCGTACAACGCGTTAAGCCCAAGTTTCCGGAGAAGGGACGTTTCATTCGGGCGCGGGGACACGTCCTTCTTCCGGAAATGTGCGATTCAGACAGCCTTTCCCGTTAGGCCGTGCGATCCCTCTCCGCCGGAATGGTGAGCTCGCTCGGGGCTCGACGCCCGAAATGCTGCTCGAGGAATCGCTCGTTGGCGAGCAGCCGGTCCACGTTGACCTGCCGGAGGTCGGTCGCGACCTCGTCCAGCTTGGCCTCGAGGATGTCCAGCTGGGCCTTGAGGACCTGGACACCCGTCCTGCGATCGGGCGCAACGGGCAGCTCGGCCGCTCCTGGCGGCAGTCCCAGGTAAGCGTCCAGCGTCGAAGGCAGGTATTCGTCCAGCATCTGCTGAACCACGAAGAGGTGGCGGCTGCCGGCCGGAAATCGATCTGCCTGCTGCAGCAGCACCGCCGCCTTACGCCGGATGCGGCCGACCTGCGTCCGCTCGTCAGGCGGCAGCCGGTCCGCTGGGTCCGCGGCAGGCGAGGGAACCGGCGGCGGGGGAGGCTGCCAGGGCTGTGCCGCAGCCCAAGCCACCTGATCCCGCCGCCTCCGCTCGGAGCGCCGCCAGAGCCGGTAGCCGCCATAACCGAGGGCGACCCACGGGCCGATCGTGACCGCCAACGCGATCGCTGCGGCGACGAGCCCGATGACAATGCCGAAAAGAACCACCGCTACCGGAAACGCCACAATCGCGGCCGCGGCCGCGATGCCAAGCCAGCGCCACCATCGGCGCCTGGGGCGAGTCAATCCAGTATGCATTCCCGGATTCCTACAACCATCATCTTGGCACGGGTCGGGCATCTGCGGTCAACGCTGACACCCCCGGCAGAAGTCGAGCGGCTCGCGGTTGGAGCCAAGCTGGCTGATCCGGTGACCGCACCGGGGGCAAGCCTTGCCACCCTTTGCGTGCACGTTCATGAAGCTACGGTCCTGCTTGGATTCGTCGTAGTTCGGGTTAGCCAGGATTGCCTGAATTGACCGAGACAGCACGGTCGGGATCGCCTCGAACAGCGCCGCCTCGTCGTCGGGCTTCAATGTCGCTCGCCGGCGCAGTGGCAGCAAGCGCGCCTCCCACAGGATCTCGTCCGAATACGCGTTGCCGATGCCGGCCACGAAGGCCTGGTTTCGGAGCAAGTCCTTCAGCTCGTCCCGATACCGGCGCAACCGGCGCCTGAAGCCCTCGATGCCCTCGCCTTCGATCGTGTCTGCTTCCGGCCCCATCTCGGGCCAAGCCGGCACCTCGCGCTCTGGGTCCGCCGTCCAGTAGATCCGTCCCATGTCCCGAAAGTCCAGGTAGCGGAGTTCCTCTCCGCCCTCGAGTCGGAGAGAGAAGACCTGCGTTGCCGGCGAGCGAACGTCCTCGTCGGCAAGCTGAAAGCGGCCACCTAGCATTGGATTGATCACCAGGTGCCGGAGGTCGCCGCCGGCGGCCAGCTCCAGGTCGAAGATGAGGTGCTTCCCCCGGCGCCACATGTGGGTGAACTTGCGGAAAGGAAGCTCATGGGCGAAGGTCTCGTGCGGATAGCGGAGGAGGTGACCGCTCTTGGGGTTCACGTCCACGGCGGTCACCAGACGTCCCTCCAGGCGCGGACCGAGCTGGATTCGCAGGGCCTCCAACTCAGGCAGTTCGGGCATGGTTGAAATCTAGGCCGTCCGGGAAAGGAAGGAGGTGAACATGCGTTTGGATAGATTCACCGAGAAAGCTCAAGAAGCCCTTCAAAACGCTGCGCGGACGGCGCAGGAGAGCGGGCAGCAGGCGGTCGAGCCTGAGCACCTGCTGCTGGCACTGGCACGCGAGCGTGAAGGCATCGCGCGTCCCCTGCTGGAAGCGGCTGGCGTGTCGCTTGCCGGATTGGAGGCTGAGCTGGTCTCCCACATCGAGCGCCTGGCCAAGGTCCAGGGCGGCGCGCAGCCATTCATATCAAACGACCTCAATCTGGTTCTGGAGCAGGCGGAGCGCGAAGCCCAGCGGCTCAAGGACGAATACATCTCGACCGAGCATCTGCTGCTGGCGCTGGTCGAGCGACCGGTGCTGAAGCGGGCAGGCGTGACCCACGATGGGCTCCTCAAGGCATTGCGTCAGGTCCGGGGCAGTCAGCGGGTGACCGACCCCAATCCGGAGTCCAAGTACCAGGCGCTGGAACGCTACGGCCGCGACCTGACCGCCGCCGCGGCCGCGGGCAAGCTGGACCCCGTGATCGGCCGCGACGAGGAGATCCGCCGCGTCATCCAGGTGCTGTCGCGACGCACCAAGAACAACCCCGTGCTGATCGGTGAGTCCGGTGTCGGCAAGACGGCGATCGCCGAGGGCCTGGCCCAGCGCATTGCTGCGGGGGACGTGCCAGAGACGCTCAAAGGGAGGCGAGTGGTCGCACTGGACCTGGGCGCGCTGGTCGCGGGCACCAAGTTTCGCGGTGAGTTCGAGGACCGGCTGAAGGCGGTGCTCAAAGAGATCACCTCCAGCGAAGGCCAGATCATCCTGTTCATCGACGAGCTGCACACGCTGGTTGGCGCGGGTGCTGCCGAGGGCGCGATCGATGCGGCGAACCTGCTAAAGCCGGCGCTCGCCCGAGGCGAGCTGCGCGCCATCGGCGCCACCACGCTCGACGAGTACCGCAAGCACATCGAAAAGGACGCCGCCCTGGAGCGGCGCTTCCAGCCGGTAATCGTGGACCAGCCGAGTGTGGAGGACACGATCTCGATCCTGCGCGGGCTGCGGGAGCGGTACGAGGTCCATCACGGCGTGCGCATCAAGGACTCGGCGTTGGTCGCGGCCGCGATGCTGTCCAACCGCTACATCACCGACCGCTACCTGCCCGACAAGGCGATCGACCTGGTCGACGAGGCGGCCGCCCGGCTGCGGATGGAGATCGACTCCATGCCCGTCGAGCTGGACGAGCTGGAGCGTGCGATCAGGCAGCTCGAGATCGAGCGGCAGGCTCTGAAGAAGGAGCAGGATGCTGCCTCGCGCGACCGGCTGTCGGGGCTGGAGCGCCATCTGGCTGGGCTGAACGAGCAGCGCAACGCATTGCGCGCTCGCTGGGATCGAGAGAAGGAGATCATCGGGCGCATCCGCCAGCTAAAGGCGCGCACTGAGGAGATCCGCCACGAAGCCGAGCGGGCCGAGCGGGCGTCGGACTTCGAGACGGCAGCCCGCCTTCGCTATGGCGAAGCAATCGAGGTCCAGAGCCAGCTCGAACAGGCAAACGCCGAGCTGGGCCAAGTGCAGGTCTCGGGCGCTCTGCTCAAAGAGGAGGTGGACGAGGACGACATAGCGGCGATCGTCTCCAAGTGGACGGGGATCCCTGTCTCCCGACTGATGGAAGGCGAGATCCAGAAGCTGATTGACATGGAAGCGGGCCTGCACAGCCGCGTGATCGGCCAGGACGAGCCGGTCGAGGCTGTCGCGAACGCCGTTCGTCGCTCCCGATCCGGGCTGTCAGATCCCAACCGGCCGGTGGGCTCGTTCATCTTCATGGGCCCTACCGGGGTCGGGAAGACCGAGCTTGCCCGGGCGCTGGCTGAGTTCCTGTTCGACGACGAGCAGGCCCTGGTCCGTCTGGACATGTCCGAGTACCAGGAGAGGCACACGGTGGCCCGGATGCTGGGCGCGCCACCTGGCTACGTCGGCTACGACGAGGGCGGCCAGCTCACGGAGGCGATCAGGCGCCGGCCCTACGCGGTGGTGCTCTTCGACGAGATCGAGAAGGCTCACCCTGACGTGTTCAACGTGCTTCTCCAGTTGCTGGACGACGGCCGCCTCACCGATGGTCAGGGGCGAACCGTGGACTTCCGAAACACGGTGCTGATCATGACGTCCAACCTGGGCAGCCAGCTGATCCAGGAGTTGAGCGAGCGCAAGGCGTGGTCGGACGTTCGAGAGGCGGCTATGGGTGTGCTGCGTGACCACTTCCGCCCCGAGTTCCTGAATCGCGTCGACGAGGTCATCATCTTCCGGCCGTTGACGCGGGAGCAGCTGGCCGCCATCGTGGACATCCAGGTCGACCAGCTGAGGAAGCGGCTGGCCGAGCGGAAGATCGGGCTCGTGCTCACCGATGCGGCGCGAGCGCTGCTCGCGGAGCGAGGCTGGGACCCTGTCTATGGGGCACGGCCGCTGAAGCGGACGATCCAGCGAATGGTGCAGGACCAGCTGGCGATGCGGCTGCTGCGGGGCGAGTTCGGCGAGGGTGACACCATCCGGGTCGACGCCGCGGATGGCGAGTTGATCTTCGCGCGGGCGGAGGTTCCCGAGGCGGTGGCTGCCGGCTCCTGAGCCGGCAGCTCGGCGCCGGTCGCCGCCGGCGTCCTAACCTGGCGCCACCTGCCCAGGGAATTCTCACACGACAAGGTGGACATCAAGCGCGCGCGCTGTTAGGTTTACCGCCAACGCTATGACTACAGAACCACCCAACCAGCCTGAGGAAAGCCCTCCTCCAGGTCCGCCTTCGACGCCGCCCCCGCCGCCGGCTGGGGGCTGGCAGCCTCCTCGGCCGCCAGGTGGCGAACCGCCCTCGGAGCAGCCGACGCCGCCGCCCCCGCCGCCCGCGCCCGGGCCCCCAGCTCCACCGCCACCCCCACCACCGGGTACGCCGGCCCCACCACCGGGTCCGCCGGCCCAAGGTTGGCAGCCCCGCACCCCGGAGACTGCGCCGCCCTCGTATCAGCCGCCGCCGGCGGTGCCACCGGGTCCGCCGCCTCCCCCGAGCTACGGTCCTTACCAGGCGGCTGGCCCGGTCGCAGCCACGAACCTCGCGGGGTTCTGGCGCCGTTTCGTCGCCTACATCATCGATGCGATCATCGTCGGCGTGGTCGCCGGCATCATCGCCGCGATCGTGCGGGCATCCACCTCGGATCTGACCGGCGCCACCGTTCGGGAGGGGGTGATCGGCCTGATTGTGGGCATCATCTACTTCGGCTATCTCTGGTCACGAAACGGTCAGACGCTCGGCTACATGGCGCTGGGCATCAAGGTGATTCGGAGCAGCGGCGAGGCCGTGTCGTTCGGAGTCGCGGCCGCACGCTACATCCTGATTTACCTGTCCTTTGCGCTGTGCCTGATCCCAGCCGTCGTCAGCGCCTTCATGATCGGCCTGGGCGCCCATAAGCAGGGGATCCATGACGCGATCGTGAGCACGTACGTGGTGCGAACTTAGCCGGTCAGGCGCTTGCTGTAGAAGTATTCGATCGTCCCGCTCAGATCGTGTAGCTCGCGCGTCTCCGGCCCTCGCTCATAGCCGAGCCGCTCGTACAGGCGGTGGGCGTCGGTGAAGCGCGTGTCCGTCCACAGTTCGACCCGCGTGCGCCCAACGTCCCGCGCCCTCTCCTCGACCAGTCGGGCCAGGCGACCGCCCAGGCCCCGGCGGCGGGCGGCGGTCGCCACGTACAGATGCTTCACCTCCACCGCCTCCCCGTGGTCGGCGAAGCCCACGCAACCGGCGATTTGCCCATGCAACTCAGCCACCCAGAGGCGGCCACCCCACTCGCCAAAAGCACTCGCCGGACGCCGCAGGTGAGGGGCTTCGCCATCGACATCCAGCACGCATCCTGGGTACTCCGCATAGACGGATGCGATCAGAGCGATGAGCGCGTCGGAGTCCGAGTTCTGACCATCGCGAATCATGGGCTCGCGTGGCGAAGGCTCGTCGATCACGCTCCTTTGTGTACCTGATCGCAAACGCATCGCGGGGCAGCCTGACCCCCGCGGCGGGGGCCTTACACTGCCGGTGTGCTGATGACGTCCGCGCACGTCGACACGTTCACTCGGGACAACCTGCCCGAGCCTGAGAGCTGGCCCGAGCTGATCTTCTCGCTGCCGGAGCTTGCGTACCCTCCGGTCCTCAACTGCGCGGATTTTCTATTGGACCGCGTAGCCCACCGCCTTGGAGGGGACCGCCGCTGCCTGGTCACACCCACGGAGACCTGGACGTATGCCGATCTCGTGGCGCGGTCCAATCAGATCGCCAACGTCCTGGTGGAAGACCTGGGCCTCGTTTCCGGCAATCGTGTGCTGCTTCGCGGCCCCAACAATCCGTGGCTAGTCGCCTGTTGGTTCGGCGTGATGAAGGCGGGTGGGGTTGCGGTGCCGACCATGCCTCTCCTGCGTAGTGGGGAGCTCAGCACGATCGGAGAGATTTCCCGAGCCCAGTTCGCGCTCTGCGACGCGCGGTTCGCGGCCGACCTCGAGGCGGCTGCCATTCCTGGGCTGCACACACTTCTCTACGGCGGGGGCGGATCGGGCGACCTGACTCAGAAGGCGGCAGCCAGGTCGGCGGGGTTCGACGTGGTCGCCACCTCCGCCGACGACGTCTGCATGCTGGCATTCACATCAGGTACCACCGGGCGACCCAAGGCGACCATGCACTTCCACCGTGACCTGATCGCCACCTCGGACACCTTTGCCAAGCACGTCTTACGCGGAACTCAGGACGACCTGTTCGCAGGCAGCCCGCCGCTGGCCTTCACCTTTGGGCTGGGTGGCCTTGTCACATTCCCGCTCTATGCGGGAGCCGCGACGCTGCTGCTCGAACAGGCGTCGCCAGACCAGCTGCTGGAGGCGATCGGCCGCCACCGTGCGAGCGTTCTGTTCACCGCCCCGACCGCCTATCGGGCGATGCTGGCACACGTTCGTGATGCCGACGTGCGCTCGCTGCGCCGCTGCGTGTCCGCCGGCGAGCCGCTGCCGGCGGCGACCTGGGTGGCCTTTCACGAAGCCACCGGCTTGCGCATCATCGACGGCATCGGCTCGACCGAGATGCTCCACATCTTCATTGCCTCTGCGGACGATGACATCCGGCCTGGCGCAACCGGCAGAGTTGTCCCTGGCTATGTGGCCGAGATCCAGGACGAGTCCGGCCGCCAGGTCCCCGACGGCGAGATGGGACTGCTGGCTGTGAAGGGACCGACAGGCTGCCGCTACCTGTATGGGGAGCGGCAAAAGCAGTACGTGAGGAATGGCTGGAACCTTACTGGCGACGTCTACGTCCGCGATGCCGACGGCTACTTCCACTACCAGGCTCGCGCCGACGACATGATCATCTCGGCGGGCTACAACATCTCGGGGCCCGAGGTGGAGAACGCCCTACTTCGCCATCCTGACGTCGCCGAGACCGCGGTGGTCGGTGCGCCGGATCCGGAGCGAGGGATGGTGGTGAAGGCGTTCGTCGTCCTGCAGCCCGGTGTTCCAGCAGTGTCACAGACCGCCGCCGCGCTGCAGGACTTCGTGAAACGCGAGATCGCACCCTACAAGTACCCACGCGCCGTCGAGTTCGTGGAGTCACTGCCGCGAACGGCCACGGGAAAGCTGCAGCGGTTCCGCCTGCGCCAGAACGTCTGAAGTGGGCGGTGCGAGTCAGGACTCTGCGCGGGCCACTCCGACCGGGCAGGCGACTCCTGTGCCCCCTATGCCGCAGTACCCCCAGGGGTTCTTGTGCAGGTACTGCTGGTGGTAGTCCTCGGCGAAGTAGAACTCCTGGGCCGGAACCACCTCGGTCGTGATGGGGCCATAACCTGCGAGTCTCAGCACGCGCTGATAGTCGTCACGCGACCTCTCGGCCGCCTGTCGCTGCTCCGCAGAGCGGGTGTAGATGACCGACCGATACTGAGTGCCCACGTCGTTGCCCTGCCGCATGCCCTGGGTCGGGTCGTGGGTCTCCCAGAAGACCTTGAGCAGGTCTTGATAGCTCACTCGGGCGGGGTCGTACACCACCCGCACAGCCTCGGCGTGGCCCGTCCGGCCTGAGCAGACCTCTTCGTACGTCGGGTTCGGCGTGAAGCCGCCGGCGTAGCCCACAGCCGTCGATACGACTCCCGGCGTCTCCCAGAACTTGCGCTCGGCTCCCCAGAAGCAGCCGAGGGCAAACTCCGCGATCTCGGTCCCCTCGGGATATGGTGGGGCAAGCGGCCCGCCCAGCACGGTATGCCGGCCGGCCACGGGCAGGGGGTCGGCGCGGCCCGGCAGCGCCTCCTGAGGCGCCGGCAGGTGCGTCTTGAAACGTCCGAACAACATCATTAGCTCCTCTTACCCCGAAGGCGACATCTTTACAACATCGCCAGCCGCCATCATGTTTCAGGATGGACACACGCGATATCCAGGCCTGCATTCGCTCCGTGGTCAACGAGCTGCGGGACGACTTCAGGCAGCTTAGCCTCGACATCCGCATAGTTCATGAAAGCGGTCAAGCAGGAATTTGAGACGCCGGGCGTGGACGCGGGTTACGATCCTTCGAAGTAACCGTAAGCCGTGTGTAAACGCAGAGGCGGTAAGAAGTGATGCGCCTTGGTAACGACTACCGGATTCGCCAACGGCTGGCCGAAGCGCTGGTCGGGCCCCAGCGCACGGACCCTGACCCCTGGCCGATGGTGGCGACTTTCTTTGCGGGGATCGCGTTGGGAGCCGTGGTGGGCGTATGGCTCGCTCAAGCCAATGCTCAGCGGCAGGTCATCGCTCTGACCGGCCGGGCTCGTGAGCTCAGCTCCGGGGCGATCAGCCGGGCTCGCAGCCGTTTCGACCAGGACGTCGTCCTGGAGGAGGCTGATGAGCCACGACCGGCCCCCGCAGTCCAGAACAGGAAGCGCGCCAAACCGGCTCCAGTCGGCACGCAAAGTTAATTAGCGCCGACACCAACCGAAGAGGTATCCGACGAGATGCGGCGTGTCTGTTCGGCGAAATGGCACGCCGCCCAGTGGCCATCCGACTTCGGCTCGAACCTGGGCTCCACCTCAGAGCAGATCGGGAATTGAGCGATCGGGCACCGCGTGTGGAAGCGGCAGCCCGAGGGCGGGTTGATCGGGCTCGGGACGTCTCCCTTCAGAATCAGCCGCTGGCGCCGCGCGTGAGGCACCGGAAGCGGGATGGCCGAGAGCAGGAAGCGGGTGTAGGGGTGAAGCGGGTTCTGGAACAGGTCCTCCGCCTGCGACAGCTCGACCAGCTTGCCCAGGTACATGACGCCCACCCGGTCGCTGATGTGCTCGATCACGCTCAGATTGTGCGAGATGAACAGGTATGTGAGGTGGAACTCCTCTTTGAGATCGGACATCAAGTTGAGCGTCTGTGACTGGATTGACATGTCCAGGGCGGAGACCGGCTCGTCCGCGACCACGAACTTGGGGGCGAGCACGAGCGCCCGCGCAAGGCCAATCCTCTGCCGCTGACCCCCGCTGAACTCGTGGGGATAGCGGTTGACGTAGTAGCGGCGCAGCCCGACCTTCTCCAGGATGCTAGCGACCATCTCCTCACGACGATGACGGTCGTGGATACCCTGGTTCTTGAGTCCCTCGCCCACGATCTCGCCGACCGGCAGCCTCGGGTTCAAGGAGGCGTAGGGGTCCTGGAAGACGATCTGCATGTCGGTTCTGAGCTTCTTCAGCTCGCCCCGGCCCATCGCAAGCACGTCACGACCCTGGAACCTGAGCTGGCCGCTGGTCGGCTCGATCAGGCGCAGGAGGAGGCGGCCGGTGGTGGTCTTGCCACAGCCGCTTTCGCCGACGAGCCCGAGCACCTCCCCTTCCTTGATGTCAAATGAGACGCCGTCCACCGCCCTGACCTCGCCGAGCTTGCGCGGGATGATGCCACCGCGGATCGGGAAGTGCTTGACGAGGTCCTCGACGGTGACAAGGGCCTTGCTCTGGACCGATGCGGCGCCGGGCATGGTCTGTGTCATGCCCCCACCGCCGCGTTGTCAGCCGGCGCCTCAGCTTCGGCTGGAGCCTCGGCCTCGTGGCCGTAGAGGTAGCAGGCCACCTCATGGCCGTCGGCCGCGTGGTCGATGAGCGCCGGGAACGCGGTCGGGCAGGGGTCGAAGGCTCTCGGGCACCTGGGGGCGAACGTGCAGCCGGGGGGCCGATTGAGGGGGTGCGGCACCGTTCCTTTGATGACCGACAGTCGCTTGCCACGAGTCCCGCCGCCTGGGATGGACGCGAGCAGACCGTGTGTGTACGGGTGCTGCGGATCTTCGAAGATCTGCTCCACGGTGCCGCGCTCGACCACCTTGCCGGCATACATGACGACGACCTCGTCGGCCATTTCCGCAATGACTCCGAGGTCGTGAGTGATGAGCATAATCCCCATGTCGTGGCGTTCCCTGAGATCGCCCATCAGGTCGAGGATCTGCGCCTGGATCGTTACGTCCAGCGCCGTTGTGGGCTCGTCTGCGATGAGGAGCTTAGGGTTGCAAGAGATCGCCATCGCAATCATCACCCGCTGCCGCATGCCGCCGCTAAGCTGGTGCGGGTGGTCGTTCACCCTTCGCTCGGGGGCCGGGATGCCGACCAGTTTGAAGAGGTCGATGACCCGTTCATGAGCCTCTCTGTCGGGGAGGCCCAGGTGCTCGTTGATGGCCTCACGGACCTGGTAGCCGACTGTGAACACAGGGTTCAAAGAGGTCATCGGCTCCTGGAAGATCATCGAGATCTCTCCGCCTCGGATCCGTCGCATGACGTATTCAGGGACCTTCACGAGGTCTTGATCATCGAAGAGTACGCGGCCACCCACCACGCGCCCTGCGCGCGGCAAGAGCCGGAGGATCGTGAGAGCGGTGACACTTTTGCCGCAGCCCGACTCCCCGACCACTCCCAGCGTGCGGCCCCTCCTGACCGTCAGGTCCACGCCGTCGACCGCGCGAACCGCGCCGTCGTTAGTCAGGAAATGGGTCCGCACCTGCTCGAGGCGCAGCAGCTCAGATCCGACCACCATCGGTCGGCTCAACGCTCGAAGGACCGCGGGTCGAAGGCGTCTCGCAGGCCATCGCCAAGGAAATTGATGCTCAGAACGGTGACAGCGATGGCCGTGCCCGGGAACAGAGCAAAGAAGGGTGCGTCCCAGATGAACTGCTGGGCCGAGAACAGCATGCTTCCCCACGATGCGATCGGTGGCCCGATTCCAAGGCCGAGGTAGCTCAGCGCGCTCTCGGTGATGATGGAGATCCCGACAGTCAGCGTCGCGGCAACCATGATCGGGCCGAGCACGTTGGTGAGCACGTGCTTGACGATGATCGTGGGCGTACTGGAGCCGACTGCCCTGGCTGCTTCTACGAACTCCTTCTCCCGGACCGAGAGGACGACCGAGCGCACGATCCGGGCCGTGTCGGTCCACAACGTGAACCCGATGGCGAGGACGATGACCGGGGCCGTGTGGCCGAAGCCGCTCGTCAGGAGGATCAGGAGAAAGATCGAAGGGATGGCGAGGATCGCGTCGGTGAACCGCATCATCAGGTTGTCGATCAACCCGCCGAAGTAGCCTGCCAGCGTTCCCATGGTCACGCCAAGCGTGATCACCACCACAGTGGCCAGAAGGCCGACGGAGAGCGAGACCCGGCCGCCATCCATGATGCGGCGGAAGATGTCCCGGCCCAGGTCGTCGGTGCCCATGATGTGCGGCCAGGCAGGGCTCGCGAACCTATTCGTGAGGTCCGGCTGGTCCCAGCTGGCTGGCAGGAGGATCGGTCCGAGGAGGGACACGGCCGCAACGATCACCAGGCATACGCCGCCGATGATCGCCATGCGGTGGCGGAACAGACGGCGCAGGGCCAGCTTGTAGAAGCCGACCTCTTTTGTGATTTCGAAGTCGGCTGGCGGTGCTTCTTCTGCGAGCGCCGTGAGACCGCGGAGGTCTTCGAGCGGGGAGATCATCTCGCGCCCTTGAACTGAACGCGGGGATCGGCCCAGCCGTAGGCGAGGTCAGCCAGGAGGTTCCCCAGGACGACGAGGACCGCGAGCAAGATCAGTACGCCCATCAAGACCTGGACGTCGCCGTCTCCGGCGGCCTTCCAGAACAACCTGCCCATGCCGGGCCAGGCAAAGACCTGCTCTGTGATGAGGGCTCCCACGAAGAGCCTCGGGATGTCGATGCCCATCAGGGAGATCAGCGGCAGCAGCGCGTTGCGGAACGCGTGGCGCACTACGACCCGTTTCTCAGACAAGCCCTTGGCGCGAGCCGTTCTCACGAAGTCGTGGTTCAGCACGTCGAGCATGGCACTGCGGATGAAGCGGCTGTACTGCGCGATGAACTGAACCGCCAGGACGACGGCGGGCAGCACCAGGTGCCAGGCCAGGTTGAAAGGATCGCCCGCCAGGTCGGTGTCGTACATCCCGCTCGTTGGGAAGATTTTGAACCCCAGGTGCTCGTACGGGATCACGGCGAAGATGATGATCAGCATCAGCCCGAGCCAGAAGTTGGGGATCGAGAAGCCGAAGAACGCGGCGGTGGTCACGACGTTGTCGAACTTCGAGTACTGCTTGACCGCCGAGATGACGCCGATCGGGATCGCTAGCACAAGCGCCAGCGAGTAAGCGGTAATCATCAGGATCGCCGTGTTCGGCAACCGCTGCCCGATCAATTCCAGCGTCGGCTGGTGGCTGAAGTACGAAGTCCCGAGATCGAGGTGGAGGAGGTTGCGCATCCAGAGGAGGTACTGGATCGGGGCCGGCTTGTCGAAGCCATAGTAGGCGAGGATCCTCGCCTTGTCCGCCGCCGTGATGTTTGGCCTGTACAGCAGCTGGTCCCAGGCGTGTATGGGCTGCAGCTGCAGGATCGTGAACAGCATGACTGAGATGATCAGCAGCAGTGGCACCGCCCCGAGGAGCCGGCGGACGAGGTACTGGTACATCTGTGACCTACCTGATTCGGCCGGGGGGGTGAGGGCGCGCGCTTCGGCGCGCGCCCTCGGAACATGTCACCTCAGGAGGACACGTACCAGTCGTACGTGTTGTTCAGCCAGTAGAACTCGTTGAACTTGATGCCCTGGATCTTCTTCAGGTAGCCCATGACCGTCAGCTGCTGATACAGCGGGAGATCCGGATGGATCTCGGCGAGCCGCTTCTCGGCCGCGACGTAGGCTCCGCGCCGGTCGTTCTGGCCGACTGCTGAGCGGCCTTGCTTGAACGCGGCATCGATGGCCGGGTCTTGTACCTGAGTGCTGTTCTGGCCTTGACCACCATTGGCCTTGGTCGGGATGGACGTGCTCACGTAGCCGTCGTAGAACGAGTCCGGCTCAGACGGGCTGCTGTAGGTGTTCGTGTACATGGCCATGTCGAAGGTGTGGTTGTAGAGCACGCCTCCGCTGGAGAAGGCCCCGAACAGCTTGGACGCGGGCGGGTTGTTGAACGGCGTCTGGATCTGGATTCCGATCGTCTTCAGGTCAGAGGCGATCACGACCTCTTGCTGCTCGCGGAGCGCGTTGCCTGCGGTCGTTTGCAGAGTCAGCGATATTCGTGTCCCGTCTTTGAAGATGCGCCACCCCTTGTCCGGCCCACTCGTAGCCACCTTGTAGCCGGCGTCGTCGAGCAATTTCTGGGCGCCCGCGATGTCGAACTTGGTCTGCGGTATCGATGGATCGGCGCACCAGGCGCCGGTGCCCAGACACAGCCAGGAATCAGGCGGGATCGCGGTCTTGCCCTCAAGGAGGGTGTCGATGATCTTCTGGCGGTCGATCCCCATCAGGATCGCCTTGCGCACGTTGACGTCCGACAGGTACTTGTTCTGCAGGTTGAGGTCGAGATGCTCGGCTCCGCTGTCGGGCAGAGTGGCGACGGCGCCGTTCTGCACGTGCCCCAGCGGGCTGAGCAACGCCGCCCTGAAGTCCATGCCCAGGTCGATGGTGCCGGTGCGCAGGTCGGCCAGCATCGTGTTGGTGTCTGCTTCCATCTTGATCGTGATCTGGTCCAGGTACGGCTTGTGCGAGCCCCACCAGTTGGGGTTTTTGACCAGGGTGATGTGGTCGCCGGTCACCCACTCTTTGAACATGTAGGGGCCGGTGCCGACAAAGAACTTGTCCCAGGTTGCAGTGCCGCTGAAGCCGCCAGGGATGTTGATGTTGAGCTTGGTTGCGGTGATGTCACCGCCAGCGGACCACGACTGCTGCAGCAGGTGGTCCGGCAGGATCCCGTAGGGGCCCGAGCCAAAGGCAAGGTAGGGCCCGAAGAGGGTCTTCCAGTGCACCACTGCGGTGTAGTCGTCCGGCGTCTCCACCGAATCGACCTGGTCCCAGCCGGTCGTGGTCAGGACCGGGGTCGGGTTCTTGTCCTTGTACTTCAGCCACCAGAAGTCGAACGTCGACTTGACGTCCTTCGAGGTGAAGGGCTGGCCGTCGTGCCACTTGACGCCGTGGCGGAGCTTCCAGGTCACGGCCATCGTGCTGCCGGTGACCTTGACGTCATTGTTTTCGACCGTCGGGACCTCACTTGCCAGCTGCGGCTCCCAGTAGTCGGAGATCTTGGGGTTCTTGGGTACGTCGATGCCCGCCTTCCCCGAAAGCAGGCCTTCCATCACAGGGTTGGCGAATGCGTAGGCGTGCGTCGCCGATGAGGTGATGCCAGCGGCGAGCAGGCTGTCTTGCTCCTGCCAGGAGGCGACGGTGACCTTACCGCCAGAAGTAGGTGTGCCATTTTTGGTGGTGCCACCCTGACCACACGCAATACCGACCATGAGGCCGGTTACAGCAACGGCTGCAACCTGGCACCAACGCCTTGAGCTGCCAATCATCGGCACCCTCCGTGTTTCAAAAATCCGCCCTCTCCGTGTTTAGGCTGCGCTGATTCTGGGCCGCATAGTGGCGAGTGTCAAGGAGCCCGGTCTGCGGACTGGTCCGGAACCCCTGCGCAACAACCTTGGGGGCGAATCTTAGACGACACGTGGCAAGGGCTGTCAGGACATGGACACGGACGAGTTCAGGCGGCGCACCACTGTGCCGTGGGCGAGCGCCCTGGTCCGGACCTGGTGACGAACTCGCGTCGGGCGACGAGGAAGAGCGTGCGGCCGGTGCCGGACGTGCTCACGGGACCGGGAGTACGACCTGCTCCCAGCTCACCCCGCCGTTGTCAGTGCGCACGACGGCATAGTGAGGGACACGGCCAGTGATGGTCACGTTGTAGCTCTCTCCGACCACCCCCGCGCCGTACAGGGAAACGAGCCTCGTGGTGGTATCGGTGATCGCGAGCAGGGCGATGCTCGGCGGGACGAAGGTCAGCGTGCTCTGGCTCCACCCGGCAGGAAGGGGGGGTTTCCACCGTCTGGGCTGGGACCAGGTGACCCCGCCCGAGCTCGTCTCTATGCCCTGAACCTGGATTCGGAGCCAATGATCCGCGTCCACGAAATACACCGGTTGCAATCCGTCGAGCGCCTTGGTCCAGGTGGCCCCGCCGTCGCGGCTTCGGTAGACGCCCTTGTCGGTGACGAGAACGCCCTCGGCGGGGTTGAAGAACCGGGGAAGCGATACGCGGGTCGCTCCCGGGAACTCCTGAGCTTGCCAGGAGCGACCTCCGTCGCGAGTCGAGTAAAGGCGGCTTGACTGCCCACTGAGTGAACCGAACGAAGTCAGCCAGCCGATTTTGCTGTCTATGAAATAGAGGGTGCCCTTGTTGTCATCGCCGGTCAGTCCGCCTGTCCCGTTCAGCGTGTCCCAGTGGGCTCCGCCGTCACTCGTGTGATACAGCGTTACGCGGCTTGCATACGGCGTGTAGCCGCTTCCCGCGACGGCCGGTGCGGCAGTCGTGATCCAACCCTCGGTCGCGCTCGAGAAGAACGAGGCCGCGAGGGATGCGCGGGGTCCGTCAGTCTCATGCCAGTTCAAACCTGCGTCTGAGGTCGAACAGACCCGGACCGGACCAGGCGTGGTGCCCGCAATGTTCACATTCACGACGAGGACTGCCTGGCGAGCGTCGATTGCCTGCAGCCGGGCGGGGCCCCCGAGCCCCTCTCCGCGCAGCTGCTCCGCCCAGTGGTGGCCGCCGTCGGCGGTGTGGTAGACGAGCGTCGTGCCTTTGGGCGTGAACAAGTGCAGCCAACCGCTCTCGGCAGCAGGGAATTGATAGTCCAGGAAGCCGGCGAACGAGTTGTTCAACGGCGCGGCCGGCTGGGGGCTGGCTGAGGCCGTCGCCGGTGCATGAGCGGGCGTCGTCGTGTGTGTGGAGCGGACTGTCACGAGCGTTGCGACTGCGGCGCTCGCGAGCAGCAATGCGCCGCCGATCGCGGCCCATTGTCGCCGGGCCGACGTCTGTGCAGGGCCTCGTCTCGCCCGAGCGATGAGAGCGTCAGCATTGAATTGGTCGTCCGGAGCGCATCCCACAGGTTTTCGCGCAAGCCCATCAGGTCAGCACCTCGCCGCTTCGCATAGCCAGACGCAGCCGTCGCAGGGCCCGATTGATTCGCGTCTTCACCCCGGGGACGGAGAGACCGAGAGCCGCTGCTACCTCTTCGAGCGGCAGGTCGACGTAGAAGTGGATCACGATCGCGGCTTGCTGGCCATGCGACAGGCTCTGGAGAGCTCGACGAAGGTCCGCCCCGCGGAGGAATTCGGCTTCCGCGCCCTGTTCGGACGGTCGCTCGATCTCCGTGAGGCGTATGAGCGTCCACCAGGGGCCGCGGCGGACCGTCCGGCACTGGTTGGTGACCATGCCCAGGAACGAGGGCCGGAACTCGGCAGAGGACCGTAAGCCGGCTCGATGCCTCCACGACTTGAGCGCGACCTCCTGGACCGCGTCCTCGGCCTCCTCCCGGCTGTGGAGCATCCCATACGCAAAGCGCGCGGCCGGCACAATCACCGGCCTCAGAAGCTGCTCGAACTCTTCCGGTTCGAGTTCCATCCGTTCATCACCCTGCTATAAGCGGGCCGCAAGGGTGTCAACCAGCCGGCGGAGCTACCAAGCACCGAGCGACTGCCGGCCGGTCTGGCACGCCTATACTCGCGGGCATTACCGCCCTCACTTGTCGAGCGCTGCGAGCGCCGCGGCTGGGCGATCGCCCTGGCGCCTGTTGTATTTGCATTGCTCAGGTGCCGGACTGGCTTCGCTCGCGGCCCTGGTCGCTGGGTCGATCGACCTTGGCGCCATCCACCGGCTCGTGACCGGAGATTCTCGCGACGACAGCGATTCGACCCGCGGGACGGACTCGCCGGACGTTGGGGCCGCCTCAGCAGAGCGAAGGCGCGTCCTGGTGATCGTGCTGTTCGTGGCGGGTTCGCTGGCCCTGGCGCTGGTCCTCGCGGTCTTCTACTCGATGCCCTCGGCGGGCTAACACATACCCGGAGCCACTTGAGCATGTAGAACACCTCGGGCCTCGCCAGGGCTTGCGGTGAGCCGGCGAAGAGACCGCGCTCGCCCGAGCGATTGGCGAGGTGGCGCAGGCCGTCGGCGATCCCCCGATACAGGTGCCCAACCGTGGCGTAATCCTGGGCGTGCGGGAAGTCCTCGTCTGGCGCGACCGGCTGACGGGACGGATTGACCGGCACGAATCCCTCCGCGTCCATCCGCTCCATTCCCTCTGGACGCTCCAGGAAGAGGAAGTGGGTCAGAGCCGCCTCACCGAACGGGAGCAGGCTGAGCTGGATGTTCGACGGAAAGTAGTCGGACCGGCGCGGGAAGTTCGACCGCGTGAACGTGGGCGCGGCCCCGATTGCGGGCATCAGGTTCGCGACGAGTGCGAGGTGAACCATCTCCTGCACAGCAATGCCCTGCAGGACGGTGCGCCACCGATTGAGCGCCGCGAGCTGCTCTGCTGTCAGGCCCTCCTCGACGCTTTGCTTCAGACTGAAGCATGCGTAGGGGTATTGGCACATGATCCCATGCTCGAGCTGGGAGGCCTCGGCCAGCAGATACCAGAGATGCTCCGATGCTCGACGACGATCGATGGGAGGTCGAGCGCCGCCGGTAGGCGGCTTACGGTGATGGGTGCCGAGCGGGGCGGGTAGTGTGGATAGATGCCGAAGGACATCGATCGCGACGAGGCCAGGAGACTCCTCGTAGGAGGCGCCCAGCTGGTGGAGGTCCTGCCATCGTCTGAATACGACCAAGACCACCTCCCGGGAGCCGTCAACCTGCCGTTGAGACAGCTCGACCGACAAGCCGGCAGCCTTTTAGACAGAAGTCACCCGGTGATCGTGTATTGCTGGGATGTCGCTTGAGACATGTCTCCACGAGCCGCGTGGCGGCTCGAGAGCCTTGGGTTCGTCGAACTGTATGACTACGTTGCCGGCAAATTGGACTGGATGGCGGCCGGCCTGCCCACCGACGGAACCAACGCAACGCGGCCTCGAGCCGGCGAGGTCGCTCGGAAGGACGTCCCCACCTGCGGGCTGAAGGAAAGGCTCGGGTCCGTCAGGGAACGGGTCAGACAACAGGGATGGGACGCCGTTGTTGTGGTGAACGAAGAGCGAGTCGTGATGGGGTTGCTCCGGTCGAAAGAGCTGGAGTCGGACTCTGATCTACTGATCGAGCAGGCCATGCGGCCCGGGCCAAGCACGTTCCGACCCTTCGTGCGCATAGAGGAGATGGCGCACTGCATGGTCGAACACAAGCTGGAGAGCACGCCGATAACAACCTCTGATGGCCGGCTCGTTGGCTTGCTGCTCCAGAGGGACGCCGTCAGTCAGGTGCGACCGGATGAATGACCATGACACTGCGCCGATGAAGTGCTCGAGGTGCGATACGCCGATGGACGAATGCGCCTTCTGCGAGGAGCCAGACTGCAGAACCCCGATCTGCTACGAGTGCCTGAACGTAGCTCTGGGTCAGGCGCTGCCGCAGCCGCACGTCCACGGCGGATGATCACACGGCTCGCCGTGCGGTGTGCAAGCGCTTGATGGAGTACGACGTCAAGCTGGCGCGTGCGATCGAGTGTCCAACAGCCGTTGTAGCGGCTCGCACCACCTGGGATGAGTTCCCGATACTGTGGAAGACGCTGCTGGACGATGTCTGGGCGTTCCTCCGCGACAGCGGCCTTCGGGCCGGTGGTCACAACGTCATGCTCTATAAGGACGACGTGCCGAACGTCGAGGTTGGGGTGCAGGTGACCGGCACATTCACGCCCTGCCGGCGGGTCGTTCCCTCCGTGCTGCCGGGCGGCACGGTTGCGACGACCGTCCACCGCGGCCCTTACGGCGGCCTGGACGGCGCTCACACGGCAGTGCGCAGCTGGTGTGCTGCGCGGGGGCTGAGGATCGCAGGCCCGCGCTGGGAGGTCTACGGCGATTGGCGGGAAGATCCTGCAGAGCTTGAGACGGAGGTGTACTACCTTCTGCTCCCGTAAGCCGCGAGACCCGGGAGCCCCCGGTCCTCAGCAGCGGCGCCCGATCAGCTTCAAACGGACATAGTCGATCACCGGTTCGGGCATCGCAGCAGCGACAGCCTCGACGAATGGCCGCCGCGCATCCGGCGCGAGCATCGCGACATGTTCCCGGAGGCAAACGACCTCGAGGAAAGTGAGCAGCGTGCCCGGCGGGTGAACATCGACATTGGATCGCCGAACTGTTGCTCGTTCATAGCGGCCTCAGAGAAGCCGAAGCGAACTCACTTGTACAACGCAGTACAGTCTTGTACGGTTATTGCTCATGTCCACCAGCATGACCGTCAGTGAGGCTAGAGCGGCTCTTCCCCAACTTCTTGACCGTGTCGGGGCGGGTGAAGAGGTCACCATCACCCGCCACGGAAAGCCGGTAGCCGTGCTCGTCCGACCCGATGCCCTGCGGGCGCGCCGGGCTGACGCAGCATTGACGGTCGCTGCGGCGGTGGGGGAAGCGCTTGAGCGGGGCCGACAGTCGCCGCTGGCGACCCGCCCCGCCCTCCGTCCGGCCCGGGCCGACGCTCTGATCGAGGAGATCCGGGCCGCTAGATCGCGGTCGTAGTGCGGCCCAGCATGGACGCCTTCGACGCCGACGTGCTGATCTACGCCGCGGTTGCCGACCATGAGCTCGGTCGGCGAGTCCGTGCCCTGTTCCCCGTCGAGGCTGTAGAAGGTTCTCGGGCCGGAATCGGTTCGGTGTTGCTCGTACCGGAACTGTTGACCAAGCCGCTGCGCGAGGACGCCACGGACGAGGTCGTCGAGCTAAGTGCTCTGCTCGGTCGGCTCGATTTGCTCCCTACAGATGAGGCGACGGCAGAGCTGGCCACCGCGTTGGGTGCTGCCTATGGGCTGCGAGCAGTGGACGCCGTTCACCTCGCAACCGCGGTCGGGGCTGGCGCCGACCGCTTCGTCACCAATAACCGATCTGACTTCCCACAGTCGATCACAGAAATCCAGGTCACCTATCCAGACGAGCTCTCCACCACCGCGGATACCTGACTAGCGTGTGACGACGACACGGCCTGTCTCCGGCATAGCCCTGCCCTCAGAGTTGCCGCCGACGCACCGATGAGTCTCGGCGCGATCCGCCGTCTCAACAGGGGTCAATCAAAATTGATCTCGACGGAGGCAGGTCATGGGCAAGCTACTGTATTCGGCCACTATGTCGCTGGACGGGTTCATCGCCGGGCCGGGTGGTGACATGTCCTGGTTAACGGATCACCTGGGACCCAACCCGACCGTGGACGAGCTTGTCGGCAAGATCGGCGCCCTTCTCGTCGGCAACCGCACGTTCCGCGGCGACGATCCGTACAAGGGCACGACCAAGGAGGGCAAGCCGTTCGGCGGGGGGTGGACCGGACCACAATTCGTGCTCACCCACCACGTCCTGGATACCCCGGTGCCAGGCGTCACTTTCGTCGGTGACCTTGACAGTGCTGTCCTCGCGGCCAAGGCCGCCGCCGGTGACAAGTACGTCAACGTCCTCGGCGCGAACACCGCCCGCCAGTGCCTCGACGCAGGTGTGCTCGACGAGATCTTCGTGTGCATCGCGCCCGTCATGCTCGGCGACGGCGTCCGGCTGTTCGACCGCCCGGGCGGGACCAACGTCAAGCTCGAACCCATCAGCCTGACCGAAGCGCCGACAGTGACGAACCTCTGGCTACGCGTGGCTGGATGAGCCCTTGGTCAGGCTTCAGGAGGTGCGCTGCCGCTGCGTGGCTTGCGCAGCTGCCGGGGGCGTCCGGCTAGCTCTTCTTTCTCGATAGCGCCCCAAAGGTGAGGCGCGGCTCTGCCCAAGGGGATAGCCACTATGGGCCCCTGGGGGCAAGATGGGCGGCGGACCCTGCCATCCCTACTGCTCGGCTTTTCTCTGAGGGCTTCGGCCGCGCCCCGTCACCCGCATAAGCATCGCGCCCAGGACAATCATGAAAAATTCGGGCTCACGTGTCCCGACCGGGATTTCGAGCAAGTTCCATCAGGGCCTTGAGGACGAGGCGTCCCAGGCAGCATGAAGTTGCTCGATCTGCCGTATATGCAGTTCATCGTGCTCGACATCGCCTCGTAGCTTCGCCGCCACCGTCCGCTGGCCGCCCTCGGGACGACGCAACACGCGGTGCCATGCTGCCTCAGGAAGGCGAGTGAGCAACCGATGCGTTCGCAAGCGCAGGACCCGGAACGCCAGCAGCGCTTCGTCAACGTTGTCTACGGCGTAGTCGAGCTCTCGAGCCCACTTCGCCTCGTCGTAGCGCTGGATCAGGCTCCCGCTCTCGGCGATGGCCGTCCGCACGCGTACGAAGTCCACAGCCTCGTTGTCGGCGAGATGAATGACCACCTCCGTTATGGTCCATCCATCAGCAGGTGGTCTGAACGAGCGCGTTGCTGGCGGAAGCCTCCGAACCAGTTCGTGGAGGCGCTGCGGAGCCGTTCCATATCGAGCCAGCAACGCCACCCGGGTCTGGTCGACAGAAACCAAGGCCGGGGAAGTGGGGAAGAACCCTGTCGGAGTCCATCAGGCGGGGATCAAATGGAATCCGTCCGCGGCTGCGGCGTCGCGTAGCTCACTGTCAAAGCAGGCGAAAGCCGAGCAGCTTGGATCGGCGGTCCTTGCAGCCCGCGCGGTAGCCAGCTGTACCGCATCGTTAGCCTTCAGCGCCCTGGTCGCTACCAACTGAGCGGCATCCGACAAGACCGGATCCGGGAGCGCAACCACAGCGAATCGCGGCGGGCTCTCGGCGTCGCCGTAATAGTCCACTTCGAACTCCGCAACAAGGAGTGAGGCGTCGGAGGATCCGAGCTCGCCGATGCGGCTCTTGCGCCAGATGGCCGATGGAACCTCGACTCGAGCCACGCAGGAAACCACGAAGCCGACCAGCAGGCGGACATGTTCGTGGCCGGCCTCGTCCGAATACAGCTTGACGAGAGCCGAAGAGTCTGCGAAGACCGTCAGGTTCGGTCCTCGCTCACCAGGTCAGCCAGGGGTCTGCCACGCCCTGCCACCGCCCGCGCTTGCGCGACGGCGACGGCTCGCGGACGCTTCAGGTTGCGCTCCGGCACGACCATCAACAACCCGGCCCGGGCCAACCGCTCACGAACCCGCTGCGCCTCGTCTCCTGCCAGATTGGGATCGACTGCAGCAGTCAGCACGGCGGTCGCCCAGGCGTTGAGACTCTTGCCTGACGCCGCGGCGGCCTGTTTCAAGTCCGGTACCACCTGATCCGGAACACGGAGGGTCAACTGCGCCACGACTACATGGTAGCATACATAACATCACCTGCCACCCGAGCATCAGTTCATCGTGCGCCGGGATCGCCTGGTCGTTCCCGAACTCGTCGCCGGGGGAGGCGTTCACGAAGCTTCGGCACGAACGGCAGATCAGCGGCCGCCGGGACGCGCGGGCCGCTCCCGCGTTGTTCGGCATGATCGCCGCGGCTCCCGAGCTGTTCAGGATTCGCGAGATGCCTGACCAGTCCTATCGCCGCGCTGGTGAGGTCCTAGCCAAGTACGTCGACCAAGCCTTCTCATACCTCGATGCGATCGTCTTGCTGGTGGCGGACGACGATCCGGAGGTACGGAGACTGTTCGCTGTCGACTCCCCCCCCCCGGCGACGTACAGCTTCAGCCGTCCAGTGACGATCGAGGCACCTTCTCGCTGAGCCGTCGACTCCACCAGCGACGGGATGTCCGCCTGCTCGTGGCCGGTCCTGACGTCCGCATCATCACCGACGACGGCGAACTCATACGCGCTCTCACGCTCGACCCCACTCGCAGCTACCAGCCTCTCGGGGGCCGCTGGCCTGTCGCAACAGACAGGACACTGGCGGGTCACCGTAGGCGCAATTCGAACCGCCTGCCTGGGGCTGACTCCCGATGTGCGCGGCATGTTGGACCAGCTCGGGAACTGAGCGTGGCTTGTGCCCGTCGGTCGCCGGTGCAGAAGAGGTGGGAGAGGTCCTGGACGTCCTCACCGGTCGCGGACGCCCAACCGACCACTGCCCGCCCGTGGAACGTGTCAGCCGCGGAGCCAGTTCTCGACCGGCAAACCGGGTACACGACCGAAGTGACGGACGTTGCCCGTGACCAGGGTGAGCCCATTGGCCAACACAATTGACGCGATGCGGAGGTCTGGTTCGTCGAGCCTCTTGCCGCCGGCCTCAAGCTCCGATCTCAGTGACCCGTAGATCTCGGCGGCAGCCATGTCGAAGGGAAGAACGGCCACCGCGCTCGAGATCAGGCGGCGTACTCGGTCAGCCAGTCCGGGGCTCCCCCGTTTCGCAGCTCCATACAACAGCTCGCCGACGGTGATCGCCGTCGTGAACTGATGGTCCGCTGGTACGGTCGCGAGGCGGCGGATGAGTGCGAGTGGAGGATCGCGGCGGAGAACGTGGCTCAAGACGTCGGTGTCGAAGCAGAACAGGGTCAGTCGAGCTCCGGTGGTGTCCGGTCGCGCGCGTGCCGTCTGCTGCTGTAGATATCCGCAACCACAGCCGGCAGGTCGTCCCAGTCTCCCAGCGCACCGGCCACTGCCGCGAGACCTGCGGGACGGCCGCTCCTGGGCGCTACATCATCGGGACGGACGAGAGCCAAGACAGGGCGGCCGCGCCGCGACACGACGAATCGCTCGCCCCGCGCAACGCGCTCGATGAGCTCGGAGAAGCGGGCCTTCGCCTCAGCTACCCCTAGCTCCTCCGGCTCAGCGGGGTCTGACATAAAGGTCACTATAGAGCCGGGATGACATTACGTCACTTGACTTAAGACAAGCAACGAGCGCTCGAACCCCCTGTGAGGGCCGGATCGAGTTCCGTGGCACGCTCGGACGAGGACTATGTCACAGAATCGCCTGGCGGGAATGGAGGTGTGTGAGTTCAGCACATAGTGGACAAGACACTGGCGGGAAGGGAGGGATTCGAACCCTCGAGGGAGCTTCAAACCCCCTACCCGCTTAGCAGGCGGGCGCTTTCGACCACTCAGCCACCTCCCCGCGAACCGCAAGGTAGAACGCCTCGCGCGCGAGTCGCCTCAGTTTACCGGGCAGCCGCTTGACTGGTCGAGCTGGGCCTTCCAAACTTGTCCATTCACGATGCGGTCATCGGAAGGAGCGGGGAGATAGCCACCAAAGAGCTGATGACCCTCATTCAGCGAGCCCCCGGCGGCCCTGGCGCCGCCCCCGGTCGGGGTCCGGGCCGCAAGCAAGCCTTCGGCGCCGCTCCCGGTCCCCACAGCCTCGTCTGGTTCACCATCGCCGAGGGCAATCTCAGCGAGGTCTTCTACCCGTCCCTCGACCGCCCCGTCCTGCACAGCCTGCGATTCGTCGCCGCGGCCGAGGGCACGGGGCCGTTCGACGACAGCGACGCCACCCACGAAATCAAGTGGCTCGAGCCGGGCATCCCCTCCTTCACCGTCGAGACCAGGCACCCGGAGTACGGCCTGACCACGGAGTACATCGTCGATCCGGAGGGCAACGCGCTGATCATCACGGGGCACTTCCGTCCCGAGCTGCCCGACGTCCGGCTCTATCTGCAAGCCGTCCCGCACGACCTCGGCGATGGCCATGTCCTGGATCGTGAGCCGCCGGCTCTTGCAGCGCGCCAGGGCAGGGTCTGGATGATGCTGACGGGGCCCTTTGGTCGTTGCAGCGCCGGCTATCTCAACAGCTCCGACCTACGGGTCGATCTGCTCGACAACGACGGCCGGGTGACAACCGAGTACGACGCCGCCACACGGGGGCACGTCGCCCTTGGTGCCGAACTCGCGGTGGCGGGCGGTCCATTCCAGCTCTGCCTGGGCTTCGGCGGCAGCCTGGGAGCGGCCGAAGACGCGGCCATGTCCGCCCTGTCACGCGGCGCCACCGCCGTCCGGGAAGGCCTCACCCGCGCCTGGCGTGCGCAGTCGGGCACGGACCGCAACCTCCTCAAGGTGGCGGGAGACGGCGGCGCGCTCACCCTTTCGTCCGTGGCCGTGCTGCGCTGCCTCGAGGACAAGCGGCGGCCCGGCGCATTCGTCAGCGCCCCGGCAGCGTCGTGGGCGGACCCGGCCCACCGCGCGCACGTCGTATGCAACCGCGACCTCTGCCACATCGCATCGGCCCTGCTCGATGCGGGCGATGCCGAGCCGGCGTTGCGCGCGCTGGCCTTCCTTGAAACCACCCAGCGCGAGGACGGCTCATGGCCCCTTCGGTACAGCGTCAGCGGCGTTGCCGAGGAGGGCGGGTGGGACCTGGGTCAGATAGCGCTCCCGATCCTGCTGGCATGGCGGCTGGGCGTAGCCGGCGCGCTAAACCGGGACCCGTATCCCCGGCTCCTTCGCCAGGCGGCTGTCTGCCTGCTCAGCCTGGGCCCGGCCACCGTGGCCGATCGCTGGCTGGACGGCGGCGAGGGAGCATCACCGTCCAGCCTGGCCGCCGCCGTGGCCGCTTTGCTGGCCGCCGCCGAGTTCGCGGATGACGCGCATGAGCCCGCCGCCGCCGAGCACCTGCGCGTCGTTGCGGACTACTGGCAGAGCTCAGTTGAGCGCTGGACGTTCCTCGAGGCGGAGCAGCGCTACGTACGGCTTGCCGCGGATCTGGACACCGGTGCGCAGTCGGGTGACGCCGTGAGCCTGGAGGCCCTGGAGCTGGTTCGGCGGGGCCTGCGCCGTCACGACGATCCGCGGGTGCTCAGCACACTGTCCAGGGCCGACAGCGACCTGCGAGTATCCCTGCCAGAGGGCAGTGGCTGGCGCCGCTTCACCGGTGATACCTATGGCGAGGCTGAGGACGGGACGCCGGCCGACGACGATGGGTCGGGCCAGGGACACGTATGGCCTCTGTTGGCCGGCGAGCGAGCTCACTATGCCCTGGCGGCCGGCAAGCCGGTGGCCGAGTACCTCCACATCCTCGAGGCTTGCGCCGGACCAGAGCTGCTGCTGTCCGAGCAAGTGTGGGACGGGGACGACCTGCCCCAGCGTGGCCTTGCCCCAGGGCGGGCCAACGGTGGCGCCGCTCCGTTCGGCTGGGCGCACGCAGAGTACGTGCGCCTGGTGGCGGCGTTCGCTCGGTCCAGCCTTCCTGACCGGATCGAGCCGATCCTGCGCCGCTACGCCGACCGCCCATCAGAATTGGCGCCACTCGTGTGGCATCACGGGCATCGAATCCGCCGCTTTCCCTCCGGGCATCCGCTGAGGGTTCAGCTCAAGCGGCGCGGCGCAATCGTGTGGACGACCGACGGCTGGGCCACGTCACGAGTGGAACAGACGCGCGACACCGGGCTGGGCTTCTGGGTGGCGGATCTTGCCACCCGGGACGTTGCGCCGGGGGGCGCTGTGGAATGGACGGTCAGCTACTCCGACGGACGCTGGGAGGGCGGTAACTACAGGCTGACGGCCTTGCCCACCTCTCCCGACTGACAGCACCGGCGCTCTACCGCGGCGTTACTGGTCGTCGTCGTTGTTGAGCTCCAGCCGGAGCTCGTCCGCGGGGTCGTCGTCGAACTGGCTGTGCAGCTCGCCGCAGTCCGCACACCGGTAGAACTCGCCCACGAACCCTTTCTGCCATACGGAGTAGCTGACCACCCCGGGCTCCTCGACGAGGACCTCCTGTTCCAATCTCCAGATCACCTGTTCCCAGGTGCCGCGGTCGCCGGAAAGCTGCGCGTCGAGCACGATCAAGCAGTAGGGATGTGGATCGCCCCAGACCATGGACACCTCGCCGAGCCGTTCATCCTCGTCGTTGACGATCGACCACTGCTCTGCGGTCTGGGCGCGCGTCGCCCTGATCATTCTCAGGCCGGTCCAGAAACGCTCCGCAGCCTCGCGCTCCGCCTTGTCGTGCTCTGCCTGGGCCTCCTGAAAGGCACCCCACATACGCATAAGGTGATTGCGGAACCGGTGGTAGCTGGGGAGCAGTCGGGGCTGGGCTTTGGGAGAGCCGATGATCTGCTCGAACGCGTGCTCGAACGCGGCCTCCACCCGCTCCTGGCGGTCGGTAACGTCGGGTTCCCAACCCTCGTCGTCCGACAGCCGCATCGACTCGTTGAGCACGACCTCGAAGTCCAGCCAATCGTCGCCGAACTCGGGCACGAAGACGTTCTCGACGATGTCAGCCAGCCGGTGTTCTTCGAGCAGGGCGGGGTTGACCCGCGACCTCGCTTCAGGCCAGCCCTTCCAGCCCATCACGTTGTGGATCCAGTAATCGAACACAGTGACCGCGTACTGGAGTGCCGCCGGAGAGCCCCAGATGCCGGCCGGCCAGGTCCGCCGGCCAGTCCTGACCTTGTTGTAGAGAGCGATGACCTGTTCCTCGTCGAGGTATTCCGCTTCCATCTCTGGGGGCCATTGTAGGAAGGCGTCCGCCGCGGGCCCTTAGAGCCGGTGCCCAGCGCAGCGTAGGAATAGCGGCCTGGAGCGCCCGGTAGTATCGGGGCAGAGATGACCTCCAACGGATTCACTCCGCAGCAAGTTCAGCGCTACGCGCGCCACCTGATCCTTCCGGAGGTGGCAGGAGCGGGCCAGCGGAAGCTGCTCAACACGAGCGTGCTGCTGCTCGGCGCCGGGGGTCTGGGGTCGCCGGCGGCGATGTACCTCGCGGCCGCCGGCGTCGGCCGCATCGGGATCCTGGACTTCGACGTGGTCGATGCGAGCAACCTTCAGCGGCAGATCCTGCACGGCACCGACGACCTCGGGCGGCCCAAAGTCGAGTCCGCGGCCGACACGCTGCGCTCGATGAACCCCGACGTCGAGGTGATCGAGCACAGTATCCACGTCAATTCGGAGAACGCGCTTGATGTCTTCAGGCCGTACGACGTGATCGTCGACGGCACGGACAACTTCCCGACCCGGTACCTCGCCAACGACGCGTCCTTCTTCCTTCAGAAGCCGCTGGTCTACGGCGCGATCTACCGGTTCGAAGGGCAGATGACGGTCTTCGAGGCCGCCAAGGGAAGCGGCTGCTACCGGTGCCTGTTCCCCAATCCGCCTCCGCCGGGTGCAGTGCCCAGCTGTGCCGAAGCCGGTGTCTTCGGTGTGCTGCCGGGCATCGTGGGTTCGATGATGGCTTTCGAGACGATCAAGCACATTCTGGGCATCGGCCACGGCCTAGTCGGCAAGCTGCTTGTCTTTGAGGGCATCGACATGGACTTCCGCAGGCTCAACCTGCGCCGGAACCCGGCCTGCCCGCTGTGCGGCGACAACCCGACAGTGACGGGTCTGATCGACTACGAACAGTTCTGCGGCATGCCAGCCGTCGAGCCGTCGGTGGCGTCCGTTTCCTGAGGAGACAAGCCGCACCTAAACTGGGGTGATGATCCAGCTCGACCGGCACGACCCGGGGCGGTTGGTCCGGGCTCGTGAGATAGTGCGCTCGCTCGGATCGGTTCTGGTCGCGTACTCGGGCGGCGTCGATTCCTCGCTGCTGCTCAAGGTGGCCCTGGACGAGCTGGGTGTCGAACGGGCGGTTGCTGTCCTGGCATCGTCCCCAGCCTATCCGGCGGAAGAGCAGGAGGACGCGCGGGCACTGGCAGATGCCATGAAGGCCCGGCTGGTCGAAGTCGAGACGCACGAGGTCGAGCTCGATGCCTACCTTCGAAACTTGCCTGACCGCTGCTTCCACTGCAAGGAAGAGCTGTTCGAGACGCTGGAGCCGGTCCGTGAGCAGCTGGGGCTGGCGCACCTGGCGTATGGGGCGACCGCCGACGATGCGAGCGACCATCGCCCCGGCCACGGCTCGGCCGTGCGGCGGGGTGTCCGTTTTCCACTCCTGGAGGCCGGGATGGGGAAGGGTGAGGTCCGGGCCGCGGCCCGTGACCTGGGTCTACCCAACTGGGACAAGCCGTCCTTCGCCTGTCTCTCGTCGCGCATCCCGCACGGCACCAAGGTGACCGCCGACGCCCTCGGGCGTATCGGGGCCGCCGAGGCTGCGCTCAAGGCGCTGGGTTTCCGTCAGGTGCGTGTGCGTCATCACGGCGAGGTGGCGCGGATCGAGGTCGAGCCTTCTGACCTGGAGCGGCTCCTGGCGCTGCGGACTGTAGTGGTCGCGCGTGTGCGCGAGGCCGGCTATGCCTTCATCGCCCTGGACCTGGAGGGCTACGCAACCGGTAGTCTGAACCGGACGTGGAAACCGGCGACCGGCTCATCACCCTCAGCGGACTGAGCCTCCACGACCGTGAGGTCGGGGGTTGAACCGTGGCCACCGTGGAGTGGGACCCGGTCGCTGAGGGCGTCCGCCTGATCGACCAGACGAGGCTGCCGAAAGAAGAGGCCTACGTCGTCTGCCGCACATCAGATGAGATCGCAGCAGCGATTCGGGATATGGTCGTGCGAGGTGCGCCGGCGATCGGCGCGGCGGCTGCCTACGGCACCGCATTGGCGGCGCGCGAGGGCCGGCTCGCGCGCGGAGCGGCCCTCATCAGGGCTGCGAGGCCCACGGCGCGCGACCTCTTCTGGGCCGTCGAGCTGGTCGAGCGCGCCGCAGACCCTCTCCAGGAGGCGCATCGCATCGCGCGCTCGACCGTTGAAGCCTGCAGGGCCATGGGCCGATACGGCGCCGCGCTGCTGCCGCACGGCGCCCGCATTGTGACGATCTGCAACACGGGAGCGCTCGCCACGGTCGACTACGGGACTGGCCTGGGCGTGATCCGCGCCGCCGAGGAGGCCGGCAAGCGGCCGTTCGTCTACGTCATGGAAACGCGGCCCAGGGCGCAGGGCGCGCGGCTGACGACCTGGGAGCTGCGAAAGCTGGGCATCCCACACCGCCTGATCACCGACTCCGCCGTTGGTTTGCTCCTACAGCGGCAGATGGCGGACGCGGCCATCAGCGGCGCCGATCGCGTGTGCGCCAACGGCGACGTCGTTAACAAGGTCGGGACCTACCCGCTCGCGCTGCTCTGTCGGGAGCATGGCGTCCCGTTTTACGTGGCGGCCCCAACGAGCACCGTCGACCGGGATACCCCGGATGGCTCCAGTGTGGTGATCGAGGAGCGTTCAGCCGATGAGGTCACTACGTTTGCGCCGCCCGAAACCGACGCCTGGAACCCGGCATTTGACGTGACGCCGGCACATCTGGTGACGGCGCTGGTCACGGAACACGGAGTCCGGGCCCCCTCCCCCGGCTCCGCCGGGTACTCCCCCTACCTTGTGGGGGAGAGATTGGGGCGGCCTTTTGAGTGAAGCATCGGTCGGCGTCTTCGGCGGGTCGGGGTTCTACAGTCTGCTCGATGACGTCGAGTTCGTGGACGTGGAGACGCCACACGGCGCACCCAGCGACCAGATCGCCCTGGGCACGGTCGACGGCGTCAGCGTCGCGTTCCTGCCCCGGCACGGGTCCAAGCACACGCTGCCACCAGCGGCGATCAACTATCGGGCCAATGTCTGGGCTCTGAAAGAGCTGGGTGTGACCAGGGTGATCGCACCCACGGCGGCCGGCAGTCTTCAGCCCCACGTGAAGCCGGGCGACTTCGTCGTCTGCGACCAGTTCGTCGACCGGACGCACAGCCGGGCCGACACTTTCTATCCGGATGGCCCGACGGTAGCCCACGTCAGCGCAGCCGACCCCTACTGCCCAGTTATGCGCCGGCTGGCAGTAGCCGCCGGCCGCGAGCAGGGGGTTACCGTGCACGAGCGGGGGACGGTGGTGGTCGTCCAGGGGCCACGCTTCTCCACCCGGGCCGAGAGCCGCTGGTTCTCGTCCTTCGGCTGGGAGGCGATCAACATGACCCAGTATCCGGAAGTGATCCTGGCCAGGGAACAGGAGCTGTGCTACGTCAATATCTCGCTGATCACCGACTTCGACGTGGGGCTAGAGGGCCTCCCCGAGGTGCCGCCAGTCTCTGTGGCCGAGGTTGAGAAGGTCTTTGCGAGCAACAACGATCGTGTGCGGCGTCTGATCCTTGCGTTGGTGCCCAGGCTGCCGGCCGTGCGCGACTGTCCGTGCGCCACCGCGATGAGTGGCGCCATCATCGGCCGCTGAGAGAGTGGACCTGGAGTCAGCGGACGCCGATAAGCTTGTGGTCTTGCGGCAGCCAATCCTGTATGCGGAACAGATGTGGCGCGCCCAGCGCATATGGACGCTGGTGCTGCTGGTCTTCGGTGTCATCGGCAGTGCCGGCCTCCTCGTTGCCAACAAGGGGCGGATCGATCAGACAGTCGTGATCTTCCTCGGTTACATCCCGTGCGCCGTCATCCTGGGGGGACTGCTGCAGTACTACCGCTGGCGCAACCACACACAGGTGACGGGGACGGGGCTCAAGATCTCCAACCTGCTCTCGAGCACCGTCATCGACTACGACCGAATCCGCAACGCCCGCGTACAGCCGCTGGAGCGCCACTTCGAGGGCAGCAGGAAACGGTACATCCGCCAGCCTACCAAGCCGCTCATGGGCAAGCCGGCGCTGTTCGTCCGCGTGAAAGGCGACGACGTCGCGCTGGCGCAACTGCGGCGCAAGTTGGGGGCGCAGCTGGTCATGGACGACACCATCGCGGTCCCGATCCCCGATCCCGACGCGATGGCCTGGGAGATCACATCCCGGCTGCCTGTGAACACCGGAGTGAACCTCGGAGGCCGGCGGCGCCGACCCAAGCGTGGCAGATGAGGATCGCCACCTCCCCTGAGCCGGCGCCTGAGCCCGCGGTCGAACCAGAGCCGTACGCAGATCCGCCCAGGTCGTGGCTGCTGCAACGGCTTCGCCTGGACCGGATGGATCTGATGCTGATGGGCGGGTTCCTGCTGGTCGCGTTCGTCTTTCGCTTCTTCAGCCCGATCATGCCGGACCTCCTGACCGGGAAGGGCATCGTCAGCAACTGCGTACACAACACCCCGATCAACGTCCAGAATCAGCCGGGCACCCTCTGCGGCCTGGCCTATCCCTACCAGCGCAGCTATGCGCAGCCGGGGCAGGCGCCGCAGCCGCCAGAGGGTGAGATCTTCGACGAGATCTACTTCGGTGTCTTCGCGCACGACGATCTGAAGGGCATCAGCTACTTCGATCCCGAACCACCCCTGTCGAAGCTGTTCATCGCTTCCGGCGAGTGGCTCTACGGCTGGTGGCGGGCAACCTTCGAGGGCGCCCACGGTGACTATGCCGACCTGGGCTTCAACGCGGTCGGCTGGCGGATTATGAGCTGCATCTTCGGCTCCCTCTGCGTGCCGTTGATGTTCCTGCTCGCCCGCCAGCTCTGGCCCAACCGGCTCTTCGCCTTCACGGCTGCGACCTTGACGTGCTTTGACGGCATGTTCTTCGTTCAGTCGCGGATCGGGATGATCGACATCTTCCCGATCTTCCTGATCCTCCTCAGCTACACGCTGTTCCTGGTCCATCTCGACAGCCGCAGCGAGCGCGACTCCGTGGTCACGCTGCTGCTGACGGGGATTGTGCTGGGTCTCGCGATCTCGGCGAAATGGATTGCGCTGGCGGCGCTGGTCAGCATCGTCTTCTTCGTGGTCATGCGGCCGCTGCTGCGCGGGATCGGCCTCAGCGTGGGTTCCCGGCTCTGGGGTCTGGCCGATGGGCGGGGCCTGCCCGGCGGAGCCCGAGTCAGTCTCTACCTCCCCGCTGCGGTGCTTGCCTTCGTCCTGATCCCGGTTGCCATCTACCTCGCCAGTTGGATCCCCTTCTTCACACGTGGGCAGTTCCACAACCTGGCCGACCTGATCGACTATCAGCGCCAGGCGTATATCTATCACGCCACATTGAAGGCCACCCATCCCTACGGTTCACCGTGGTTTTCGTGGCCGTTCCTCTACAGGCCTGTCGCCTATTACTACGAATACACGGGCCTGGGCGTGGACGCCGCCACCGGGCACCCGCTGGTCGGAGGGATTGTCAACCTGGGCAACCCGGTCATCTGGTGGGCCAGCATCCCGGCTTTGCTATCGCTGCCCTACTTCATCCTCAGGTATCGCAGCTTCCCGGCGGCGGTGATCCTGGTCGGCTTCGTCACGCAATTCCTGCCCTGGGCGCGAGTCACCAGGGTGCTGTTCCTCTACCACATGTTCGGCGGCTTGATCTTCATGATCCTGGCGCTCGCCTTCGTGCTGGTTCGCATGCAGCAGGCCGGCCCGATTCGCGTCGACTTCTTCGACGACCGCCGGCTTTTGCCCACGCGCTATCTGGTGGCGGGATTCCTTGCGCTGACGGTGCTGTCGTTCCTGTTCTTCTACCCGGTCTGGACCGCGCTGCCCATCTCTGACAGCTCCTATCTCAACGGATTCCCGCTGGGCAAGATGTGGCTGCGGACCTGGATCTGACGGCCCAGGCGACCGGCGCGCCCTGGCGGGTGGGCCGGTTGACCGGCCTCGCCCTGGGTGGTCTGGGTGTGCTCGTCATCGTGGCGGGCCTCACCGGATGGGCGGCGGTGCTGCTGCTGAGTTGCGTGGTCGCTGGCTGGGGGCTGACGTATCTGGCCGGGCTGCCCCTCACCCTGGAGGAGCGACTGGCCTACGGCACCGTGATCGGGGCCGTGGGGGTGGCAATTTTCGTGTTCCTGGTGGCGATGGCCCTCGGCCTCAGCCTGGCCACCGTCGCGTTCGCCCAGGGACTGGCGCTGGCGGGCTCAGCCTGGGGCTGGCGGCGCGGCCGCAACCAGCTGGGCGCCGAGCTCAAGGACGCGCTGGAGCGTTGGCGCCGCCTCGAGCCATGGCCGCTCTGGGTACTCCTGGCCCTCTGGTGGCCGTTCATCCTGGCCGTCCTGGCACATGGCTATCTCTTCACGAACCAGGGTCTGGTGACGCAGGGCGCCGGCTTCTACGCCGACTGGGCCGCGCACCTGACCTACGCCGGCTCGTTTGCCTTTGGCCACAACTTCCCACCTCAGTTCCCGGTCGACCCAGGGCATCCGTTGGCCTATCCCTTCATGATCGACCTGCTGGCGGCCGCGCTGGTGCCGATGGGTACTTCGCTCACGTCGGCCCTGGTTCTGACCAGCGGTCTTCTGGCCCTGGCTTTCCCGGCGGTCATGTACCTCGCCGCGCTGCGGTTCCTCGGCGACCGGGTCGGGTCGGCCCTGGCCGTGCTGGTCTTCGTTCTGAGCGGTGGCTTCGGCTTTCTCCAGCTCCTCGACAAGGTGCGTCGTGCAGGGTTGGTCGCGCTGTTGCAATCCCACCAGTTCTACACGCAGGATCCCTCCGACAACATTCAGTGGCTCAACCCGGTCCTGGCCTGGATCCTGCCCCAGCGCTCGGTGCTCTTCGGCTTCAGCATCGCTCTGCTGGTGATGGCCATGCTCTGGATGGCGCTGCGACGCGAGGACGGTGGGGCCGATTGGGGGCCGTTCGTTTTTACCGGAGCGGTCGCCGGCCTGACCCCACTGTTCCACCTCCATGCGTACGGCACGGTGGTGGCACTGGCCGGGTTCTGGGCCTTGTTCTCGCCTCGGCGGCAGTGGGCCGGATTCTTCATCCCCGCGCTTGTGCTGGGGCTGCCGGCAGTCCTCTGGATGGCACGTGGAGGTGCGGCGTCCATCCATCAGCAGGTCTGGTGGCTCGCCAACACCGGCGGCCACCAGGATGGGCCCGTGTGGTTCTGGCTCAAGAACACCAGCTTGCTCGTGCCCGCAATGGCTGTGGCGTTTCTCTGGCGCTCCGTGCTGCCGGCCCGTGTCGGCCTGTACCTGGCGCCGATCTGGCTCTGGTTCCTGGTCCCCAACTTCCTCGTCTTCCAGCCCTGGGACTGGGACAACACCAAGTTCTTCGCGTACTGGGCGCTGTTTGGGGCGCTCCCTGTGGGCGCCTTGCTGGCGAGCCTGCTGAGGCGCGGGCTGCCCAGCCGGACCACAGCGTATGCCCTGGCAGCCCTTTTGATGCTCTCGGGTGCGCTCGATCTCGGTCGGGCGCTGGACTCCAGGTCAGCGTCGGCGCTCTTCATCAGCTCGAACGGCCTGCAGGTCGCGGCCTGGGCGCGTGAGCACACGAGCCCGACCTCGTTATTTCTGGTCGCCCCCGTCCACAACGACCCGATTCCGACCCTGGCCGGGCGTCGCGTCGTGGTCGGTTACCCGGGGTGGCTGTGGACGTATGGTCTCGCAGACTGGGCCACTCGCAGCCACGACGCCGAGGTCATGCTCAAGGGTGGCCCAACGACCCCAGACCTGCTGCGCCGATACAGAGTGGACTACGTGGTGCTGGGACCGGAGGACGCGGCGATCCAGGGCTCGAACGCCGCCTACTTCGATCAGATCGCAGAACGCGTCTACTCCAATGGCGACTACACGGTCTATCGCGTCCGCTGAGGCGCCGGCCGCGCCCCCTCCCCCGGCTTCGCCGGGTACTCCCCCGACTCAGCGGGGGAGAGTCGCCCGCCCAGTGGCCTGGCCGCTGACCTGGCCGGCCTGGGAGGCGGTCGCGCTCGTGGCCGTGACCGGACTGGCGCTGTTCCTTCGACTCCATCGTGTTGCGGACGCGCCCCTCTTCACTGACAACCTGGACGAGATCCAGTTCACGTGGGCGGGGCTGAACCTGATCCTGCACGGTGATGCGTACACATGGTCTTTGGCACCCGGCTACCCGGACTACATCCCGGTCGAAGCCTTCGGGGTGACCGTTCCCACGGTCCACCACTGGCTGGACCACCCGCCGCTCTTCTCCCTGATCATGGGCGGTTGGGTCTGGCTGCTGGGCGTGCGGGACATGACCGGCTTCTCGCCGGAGCAGGTGCGCGTGGTGCCGGTGGTGTTCAGCACCACGACCGTCCCGCTGACCTACCTCCTGGGCCGTAGGTTCCTGGGTTCGCTGGCCGCCATCTGCGCCGCGGCGCTGCTGGCAACCGCACCCGCCGCCATCCTTTTGGGGCGGCAGGCGGAGCCTGAGTCGCTGCACGCGGTGCTGCTGCTGGTGGCCCTGCTCCTGTGCTTCCGAGTCGTGGACGGGCGCGCAGGGATCTGGACGTACGTCGCGCTGGTTGTCTGCTGCTTTGCGGCGCCGCTCGCGAAGGTGTCCGGGATCGCGGTAGCCGGCATCTGCGCGGTGATCATGGTGGCCTCGGGCCAGTGGCGTCTTGGAGCCGCACTTGGCTGTGCAGGGCTGGCGGGGCTGGCACTGTTCGTGGTCTACGGGGCGCTCATCGACTGGAGCTTGTTCCTGAGCGCGCAGGGTGTCCATGCAGGTTTCCGGATCGGAGTCATGTCCGCGTACGACTTCATCGGCGCCCCGGCGGGCATCAACCGGAGACTGCGCGACGGCTGGTGGCTGCTGGGCTGGATCGGCCTGGGGCTGATCGCCGCACGCGGCGACTGGCGCCGCCAGCTGTTCGGAGTCTGGCCGGCGGCTGCCTACGCGGCGACCATCCTCGTGGTGGCCGGTGAGCGTCAGGTCGAGCAGTACGGTTGGTATCGGCAGATCGTCTACCCCGAGGTCTATCTCGCTGCCGGGTGGGTGGTTGCCTATGCCGTGAGGCGCCAGTCCGTGGGTCTGCTGACCCTCACTCTGGTGCTGGGAGGGGCGACGGCGACCAACTGGTGGCTGGGCGGTCCGGCCGCAACCTGGGTGCCCAATCCGGTCTTGCTGACCTTGCTGATCGCGGTGCTCGTGGCTCCCGCCGCGCTGCTGGCCTACCGGCGCAATCGCCCCCTGCTGCGACGGTGGGCAACTGGCGTCGCAGCGGCCGCTCTGGGGTTGATATTGCTGGGTAACGCGATCGAGAGCCTGTGGCTCGATCAGATCTTCGTCCGGTTGTAGTGCCACACCGTCGGCACGGCAATCCCCCTCCAGGCGCTCAATCCATTGAGCGCGCACGGAACGCGGTGGTGATCGGTGCGGGCCCGGCCGGGCTCACCGCCGCATATGAGCTGGTCGAGCGAGGCTTCTGTCCGACCGTGCTCGAAGCGGACGATGTCGTCGGAGGCCTGGCCCGCACCGTGCAGCGCGATGGATGGCGCTTCGACATCGGCGGTCATCGCTTCTTCACCAAGGTGCCCGCGGTCCGCCAGGTTTGGGGAGAGATACTGGGCCCGGACGATTTCCTGCTCCGACCTCGCCTGAGCCGGATCTATTACCGCGGCAACACGTTCGACTACCCGTTGCGGGCTTTCAACGCTTTGAAGGGATTGGGGCTCGTCGAAGCGGCACGCTGCTTCCTGTCGTATGGCTGGGCAAAGGTCAGGCCCCCGAGCGATCAATCAACGTTTGAAGGCTGGGTGGTGGCCCGCTTTGGGAGGCGGCTGTACAGCATCTTCTTCAAGACGTACACAGAGAAGGTCTGGGGGATTCCCGCGACAAGGATTCAGGCGGATTGGGCGGCTCAGCGGATCAAGAACCTGTCCCTCATGAAGGCGGTGACCAACGCCTTCCTGCCCCGACGAAATCAGAAGGACATCACGAGCCTCATCGAGGAGTTCCATTACCCGAAGCGCGGCCCTGGCATGATGTGGGAGAGGGCTCGTGACATCTGCCAGAGCCGTGGTGCTCGGGTTGTGATGCAGACTCGAGTGACGACGGTCCACCTCAGGGGAGGCAGGGTGGTGGGTGTGAGTGCGGTTTCAAATGGGGTGGCGAAACGGTTCCCGGCCAGCTCCGTGATCTCGTCGATGCCCCTTCGCGATCTCATCGCTGCTCTCGATCCTCCGCCCCCGGGCGAAGTGATCCGGGCGGCGCAGATGCTCCGGTATCGAGACTTCCTCACGATCGCGCTGATCGTGCCCGAGGAGAAGGGCTTCCCAGACAACTGGATCTACATACACGACAGGGAGGTCAGGGTCGGTCGGATCCAGAACTACGGCTCATGGTCGCCGCACATGGTCAAGGAAGGGCGCACGTGCCTTGGCCTCGAGTACTTCGTCACGGAAGGCGATGAGCTGTGGTCGATGCCCGACGGTGACCTGATCGCGCTGGCGAAGCGCGAGTTGCGGCAGCTCAGGCTCTGTGACGAGGCCGCCGTTGAGGTTGGTTACGTTGTCCGCATGCCCATGGCGTACCCGGTCTACGACGAGAGCTACAAAGCTGCGCTGAGTCTCATCCGGAAGTGGCTCCTTGCAAACGTCGGCGATCTCTACACGGTCGGTCGTAATGGCATGCACAAGTACAACAACCAGGACCACTCCATGTACACGGCGATGTGCTCAGTCGAGAACATCTTGGGCGCGTCACACGACGTGTGGGCAATAAACGTCGAGGCGGCTTATCACGAGGAGCTCAGCGATTCAGCCGGGCGACAAGCCGCGGAAATGCGTGACGCCCTGGGAGCCGGCGCCACAGAGTGAGCCATGCCGAGGGCATTTCCAGGCGCTCGACGAGGAAACCTGCGTTCGCCAGCGCGGTCCTGAGCTGACGAACGTCAACCGGATGGTAGTGGCGGGCGAGCTCAGGGTATCCGCTGTCCGAGTAATACTCCGCGCTCCTTTGAGCGGCCCGTTCGGCGGCACGCCTGTCGACGTACATCGGACTCTCGATCGCGACAAGCAGCCCTTCCGGCCTCAGCACTCGGGCGGCTTCTCGAATGGCGTCGTCGACAGGGACATGGTGGATCGCCGCCGTGTAGAGAAGGCCGTCGATGGCGCCGTCTCGCAGGGGGAGCTGCCGCATGTCAGCCCGAACGCGAAGCGCCGGCCCGGGCGCCGCCGGAGCGTCGAGCAGGTCGAAAGCGATCACGTCGGCCCAGGGAAAGTACCGTGCCGCCCAGCCGCCGCCGGCACCGACATCTCCGACGACAGGCCTCGCCCCCTGAGACAGCACGTGCTCGAGTACCGCGGCCGCGGTCTTGACGGCCTGCACTCGCCGCCCCCATCGCTTGCCCTCTGCCCGGTCGGGATCCTCCTGCCCGGTCGGCGTCGCCCAACCCTCCTGCACCCGCAGGGCGCGGTAACGCTCGGCGAAGTGGTCGGCGTCCGAGCGGACGTCGTCTCGTAACAGGTCCAGCACCCCGGTGGCCGTCTGGAGGCGGCGCCCGCAGCCGCCACAGCGGCCGGCTCCCTGCTGGAGTCCGGAATCGCACGTCGGGCACCGAAGCAGGGCGTACAGCCGAGCCAACCCGGGTTCCCTAGCCGTGTTGGCCGACTCGCTCCTCGCCGAGACCCATACGCCTGGCCAGGCGGCGCAGCTCGCGATCGTTGCGGTCCAGTCGCTGTACCACCTGCAGCAGTAGCTCGTCCTGGGCCTCGAGGTGGTTCATGAGGGTCCGCATCTCCTCCTCGAATTTGACCTGCTGTTCATAGTCCTGCTGGGCTCTGAGGCGGTCACGGCCGGCCGACCGGTTGAGCGCCATCAGGACGAGCGACGCCCACAGCGCATTTTCGAAGGTGATGACCAGGTTGAGGAGCAGGAATGGGTAGTTGTCCCAGTGATTCGTCTGGGCAACGACGTTGAGGACCAGCCAGGAACCGGTAAGCAGCACCTGGATGAACACGAACGTCCAGCTCCCGACCACCCGTCCCAGATCGTCCGCCACCCGCTGGGGAAACTTGACCCGGCGGTCGCTCTCACGGTTGAGGTCACGCACCGGGGGGTGGTCGTGCTGGTGTTTGACCAGCGATCGAGTGATGTCATCGATCTCGCGCGTAACTGCCATTGCTGCGCCTTAGCTCCCTCTCAACGGGTGAGCTGCTCTCGCGTCCAGTCAAGTATGGCGTCCGTTTCCCAGGCAGCGCTGGTGTCGACTCCGAGGACCCGGATGCCTGCGCTGTCATCAGTCATAGATCCGCTCGACGAACCAGCCCTCCTGGTCGAGCTCGTGATAGATCTCGCAAAGCAGCTTTCCGCGAAGGAGCACCTTCCAGTACTCCCGTAAGACGGGGCGACTCCACCAGTCCACATCGACCAGCCACCGCCGTATGGGCTGCACGGGCCCGACGAGTGGCTCGGTCTTGAGGTGTTGCGGAATCCCGTCCGGGTCCGTTTGGACCTCGATCGCCATGGGGGGATCGACCAAGAACGTCATCCTGCGCGTGCGCGGGTGGCGGCACACCGCCGCGTGGTGAAGACGGTGGTTGGCTTATCGCTCAGCAACTCATCGCTCTGCATCTCTCGGTCGGTCGGGGGGCTTGACGTCGGCGTTGACAAAGAGCATGCTACGAACAGATGTTCGACATGTCAAGCACCGAGCGGGGGCCGTAGGAGACCGAATCGAGGAGCTGGAGCGGTTGTGGAGGGGCGGAGCGAGGACCTGGAGCAATTGAAGAACCTCGGGCCGATCTCAGCGGCGCGGCTGCGTGAGGTTGGCATCGCGACTCCGGAGCAGCTCAGGCAAGTTGGCGCAATCGAAGCATACGTTCGGCTGAAGCGGGCCTTTCCCGCGAACACGACGGAGATCGCTCTCTACGCGCTCCATGGAGCGGTGACCAACGTCCGCTGGTACACACTTGCCGACGAGATCAGAGGGGCATTGAGGGACGCCGCTGAGCGCCGTCTTTGACGTCGCCGCTGACATGCTGCGGACGGAAGCGCCGAGAATTGCGGCCAATGGCGAGAATCGTGATCATCGGCGGCGGCATCATCGGCTGCGCCGTAGCAGAGCGACTCAGCCGAGACCGCCATCACACCGTGCTGCTCCTGGAGCGCGACACAGTCGGTTCCCACGCGTCGGGCGCCGCCGCAGGCCTCCTGACGCCGTACGGAGAGGCGCACGCCACCGTCTTTGGCCTGGCCTCCCGCAGCCTCGCCATGTTTCCGGAGACAGTCGAGCGAGCCGAGCGGTCGGGGATGAGCGTCGAGTATCGCGCACAGGAGCTCATCACTCCGGCCCTGACGGCTGAGGAGGAGCGGCGCCTTCGCCGCGGCCCTGGTCGCTGGCTCGACATCGCGCAAGCTCACGCCGCGGAGCCTTCCCTCAGCGACCGCGTGCGGGGAGCCGCGGTGTTCCCGTCTGCCCAGGTGACGCCGACCCGCCTGGTTCGGGCATTGGCATACACGGCGGCCGCCCAGGGAGCTGAGATCCGTGAAGGGGCACCAGTCGGCGGCGTGAGCGTCCGCGGCGGGTGCGTGCAAGCCGTCCAGGCCGCGGAGGGTCTGGTGAAGGCGGACGTGGTCGTGCTTGCCGCGGGCCCCTGGAGCCCCGCGCTGGCCTCGCCCGTAGGGATCCCGCTCGACGTACGCCCGAGTCGGGGCCAGCTCGTGGTGCTGCGCCCACGTGGAAGCGTGCTGCACCGGATGCTGACCTGGCGGTCCAGCTACCTGGTGCCCAAGCCGGACGGGACCGTGGTCGCAGGCACCACTGAGGAAGACGTGGGCTTCGACGACAGGACGACCGCCGAAGGAGTCGCCGGGCTGCTGGAGTTCGCGATCCGCGCGGTCCCCGCTCTTGGGACTGCGGCAGTCGAGGGGTCGTCAGCGGCGTTGCGGCCGATGACTTCGGATGGTCGACCCGTGATCGGGCCACCTCCTGACCTCCCCAATCTGGTCGTGGCGACCGGCCACGGCGCCAACGGCATCTTGCTCGCGCCGCTCACTGCGAATTTGGTCGCCGAGCACCTACCATGACGGCAGTGATCGCGGTGCAAGCTATGCCTCGTGCCGAGGGCTGGGAGTGCGCGGTCCAGGTCGACGCCGGCGCGTCCCCCAGCCGCCACAGGGTTCGCGTCCGTAAGGACGATCTTGAGCGCCTCGGTCGGCAGGGTGAGAAGCCTGAGCAGCTCGTGACGCGAGTCTTCGAGTTCCTGCTGGCCAGAGAGCCGGCGAGCAATATCCTCAGCAGTTTCGAGCTTGCTGACGTCTCTCGCTACTTCCCTGAATTCGAGGGCGAGATCCGCGGATGAAGTGCCCGGTTCCGTGCTTCGAGTGCGGCACGTACACGATGGAGCTGGACCTGGACCAGGACCACCAGCACATCGCGTGCGAGCGCTGCGAGCGAGTGTGGTGCGCGGTCTGCATCGGGCGCGTCGAGATCGACATCTCGCCCGAGTGGCTGCAGCGCCAGCGAGTGGCACACCTGAATTAGCCTGCCAGACGCCGACCGCCGGCCAAACAACGCGTGCGGCGAGCAGCGGGCCACCCAATGCAGGCAGTCGGCGGTGTGCTGAGCCCTCATTCCCCCTGCATGCGTTCGCCGTCCGCCGACAGACTGGTAGACGCGGCGCCGCCGGGCGCCATCCCTGGACCATTCGCTGGCCGGCAGCGAGGCCCGCTCCAGGCGGAAAAGGGCTGGGTAGATCGTGCGTACTCGCAGGTTGAATGTGCCCCGGCTTATGCGGCCGAGTTCCGACACGATCGCGGACCCATGAATTGACCGTTCGTATGGCCTGTGCGATCCTGCCGGTGACGCCGCTGTGTTGGAGGGAAGGTCTCGCGTACAGATGCCGCCGAGCGTGTCGTCATTGGCCTGCGCCGCCCTCGTTGGCTTACTGGTCGCGCCCTCACTCGTCTGGCTGCCACATGGCCGCACTACCCGCCCACTGGGACCCCCCACGGCACCGCTGCCCTCATCGGTCCGGCAGTTCGCGGTCGACGGGCCCGCGCAGCCGCTGACGGCCTTTGACCCAGGCTCGCCGGATCATCCCCCACCCAACGCGCCCGTCCCTGGGGAGGACGTGGCCATCCGCGGCGTGGACGGTGCCGTCTGGCTGCGCGGCTGGGACGGCCGGGACTGGACCGGCTGGTGGTCGCTGGGTGGCCGGGCGGCGTCGGCACCGGCGATCGCGAGCTGGGGACCCGGCCGCCTGGACGTTTTCGCGACGGCGGTCGACGGAGCCTTGTGGCATCGCTGGTGGGAGGGCGAGTGGCAGCCCTGGGAATGGCTGGGCGGGTCTCTGGCCGAGGGCAGCACCCTAGCGGCCATGGCGCCGGCTCCCGGCCGCCTCGATTTGTTCGCGAGGGGGGTCGACCATGCTCTGTGGCACCGCTCGCTTGGCAACGGTGGATGGGGCGCCTGGGAGCGGCTCGGCTGCTGCATCAGCTCGGACCCGGCCGCCACCTCCGTCGAGTCTAGCCAGGTCCACGTATTCGTCGAGCGCACGAGCGGTGGGCTGTGGGACCTTACCGTCGAAGCCGCTAGCGGCGCGAGCATCTGGCGCCGCCTGGGAGGTCGCCGTATGACCGCGACGCAGTCCGCTGCCACCTCATCGAGCCCCGGACGGATCGACGTGTTCATCCGCGGCGGGACCGGCGACCTCTGGCACCGCTTCACCGACGGTGGACAGTGGCGTGCGTGGGAAGCTCTTGGCTGCTGCCTGCGCTCCATACCGGCGGTCGCGTCCTGGGGCTCCGGCGAGTTCGACCTGTTCGGCCGCGGGCCCGACGACCAGCTCTGGAAGCGGCGCTTCAGCGGTGTCTGGGGCGCCTGGGAGAAGTTGGGTGGGCAGCTTACGGCCGCGCCGGCGGCCACGACCTGGGCTGCCGCGACGAACGTGATCGCGAACATACCTTATCGCCCTCAGCTGCACACCCTGTCGTGCGAGGCGGCCGCGCTGGAGATGGCGCTGGCGCACCAGGGCATCGACGTATCGCAGGACCAGGTGCTCGACGACACCGGCATCGACTGGCGGCCGGCCTACTACGACGGCAGCGGCGAGCTCCGCTGGGGAGACCCGTACACCACCTTCGTCGGCGACCCGGACGGCGATGAAAGCCTCTTGAGCGGCTACGGCACCTACTTCCCCACGATTGCACGGGTGGCTGCCGACCACGGCGCCGGCGTTGTCATGGCCGGCGAGGGGATCTCGCCGGACGACGTCTATCGCGCGGTGCTGCAGAACCACCCTGTGGTGGCCTGGGTCAGCGTCGACCTCCAGTACTACTCGCCCGGCTCATGGCGGACGTTCGACGGCGGCGTCGTTATGTACGCGGGCCCGATCGAGCATGCGGTGACCGTCGTCGGTGTGGACGGCGACTCGGTCTACCTGTTCGATCCCCTCTCAGGGCCGGGGTGGGCCTCGAAGTCTGTCTTCGAGGCGGCCTTCGAGACGTTCAACCGGATGGCGGTCATCCTCGAGTAGGCCGCACCCCTCAGCGCGGCTGAAACACCAGCATCACCCGCCCCTGCGGATACTTCTGCGTCTGGGCGTCGATGGCCGCGGACAGCGTGCTCCACGAATACGGCCAGTTCTGACCCTCGTAGAAGCCGGCATCGTTGCTGTAGAGCACGCCCTTCGTGTTGTCGTACCCGGTCAACACGATCACGTGGTAGACGTTGGCGGCGCCGTAATGGGGCGAGATCTTCTGCCCGTTGGAACCGTGCGTCATGACCGGGATGATCACCGGCCGCCCTTCGGCCAGGTTGCGCTCGATTGTGTCTCGGTCGACCGGCATCACTGTCGGGGTCAGACCGTATTGCCGTGTCCCCACTGAGCCGATCGATGTGAGCGGCAGGTCGAGCACACCCGGGAACATCGTGCGCTCGACAGCGACGATCTGAGCCATCGCCTGGTCGGCATCGGTCTTGCTGACGATGTCCTTTTGGGTGAAATACCTACCCACCATCAGGAGCGCCGCGGCCTCGCAGTACTCCTCATGCACGTTGCCGGCGCCCCATTGGTTGAACGGGGACTGCGATGTGTACGGGACTTTGATGAGGACCGACGCCGGCAGCGGCGTGGCGGAGGGCGTCGGGATAAGGGAGGCAGGCGGACCGCTGGCTGTAGCCGGCGCTTGATAGACAACCGCCGTCGACGGCGGGGGCTGGGACGCATGAGCCAGGAAATGGCGCCAAAACCGGTAGCCGGAGTAGCTGCCACCACCCAACAGGAGGACCACAGCGAGCGCCCCTGCCACCGCTTTCGTGCTGACCATTCTGCATACGATAGTCCGCACGTTGAGCACCTCCGCAACCCGGCTGGGCTCGAGGGCCGTGATCAATACCACCCTGGTGCTGGGGACGCGGGTGGTTTCCAGGTTGGTGGCTCTTGTCATGGTCATCGTCCTGGCCCGGCACCTCGGGGACGACGCCTACGGTCGCTACACGACGCTGATCGCATACAGCGCGCTGGTCAGCGTGGTCGCCGACCTCGGGCTGAGCCCGCTCTACACGCGGGAGGCGGCGCGTCAGCCAGACGACCTCCCCTGGTACCTCGGCACCTTGCTTACGGGCAAGGTATTCCTCGCCGTCGCAGCATCGCTGATCTTCGCCATTGCACTGGCGACCGCGGGCCTGGGCGGGCTTATCGTCCCGGGGGCGGCTCTCCTGGTGCTGACCACCTACGCCAATCTGCTCCGCAACACGTTCTATGCGCTAGGCCGGCTGGAATTCGAGGCCATCGCCATCGTGGCAGAGATCGCAATTCAAGCCGGTCTGATCCTGGCGGGGGCGCGGACAGGACAGGGGGTCGGGTACTTCGTCTGGGCGTATGCCGGCTCCTTTGGCTTCACCTGCCTGTACTGCCTGGCGGTGATCACCGTCTTTCGACTTGGCCGGCTCAGCTTCCGGTTCGACCGAGCCCTGTTCCGACGCTGGCTCCGGCTCGCCTTCCCATTCGCACTCGGTGCTTTCCTCACCAACCTCTACTTTCGGGCTGACGTGCCGATCCTGCAGCACTTCAAGCCCTTCCACGAGGTGGGCTGGTATCAGTTCGCCTACAAGCCGTTCGAGTCGCTGCAGTTCGTGCCGCTGGCAGTCCAGGCCGTGGCCTATCCGTTACTCGGTGTCTACTTCCGGGAGGCGAGGCACCGGCTCGGCATCGCGTACGCTCGCTTCTTCAAGATCCTCGTTGTGCTGGGCTGGCCGCTGACGGTCGGCACGTTCGTGCTGGCCGGGCCGGTGGGGCGGCTGTTTCAGCTCTACCCCGAGTCGATCCCGGCGCTTCGAATACTGGCGCTGGCGATCGTCTTCCTCTTCGCAAACTCGGCGTTCACAGCCATGCTCTATGCCGTCGACCGCCAGGACCTGTTCGCCTGGGCGACCGGCGTAGCGGTGGTCGTCAATGTCGGGCTCAACCTCGCCTTCATCCCCCGCTACGGCTACCTCGCAGCGAGTGCAATCACCGTCGTCACCGAAGCGGCGTTCTCTGTCGCCGGCTGGTTCTTCGTCGCTCGGACGGAGCGGCTGGCCTGGCTGCAAGTCTCGTGGCGAACGCTCCTGGCCGGGCTGTTGATGGGGGCGGTCCTCTACCCGCTCTCCCACCGGGCGGTCTATGTCTCGGCGCCGCTGGGCCTGGGCGCGTACGTCGCAGCGCTATGGATGCTGCGGGCGGTCCGGCGCGAAGAACTCGACCTGGTGCTGCGGGGCTTCGGCGTGGGCCGCCCGACCTGAGCCGCAGAGCGATGCGGGTCGTTCTCGGGCCAGGTGCTCTCGGCACCGCGGAGTCGATCGCGAGGCACGTCGAAGGGTTTCACATTCGCGGCATCGAAGCCGACGCTGTCGATCTCCCTCGGGGCCGGGCCGAGCGTGCCGCCGCGGTCTTCGTCGCGCTCGCGGGGCCTGACGTCGTCGCGGGCGGTCACTCCTTCGGAGGGCGCTCGGCGAGTCTCGCGGCTGCTGAAGCCGGCTTCGCCGGCCTGGTGCTGTTCGGCTTTCCTCTTTCGGGGAAGGCGGACGAGCGAACCGCCCACTTCCCCCGGATCCGGTGCCCGGTGCTGGTTCTGAACGGGGAGGAGGACGAGCTGTCGCCGATCGAGGTCCTCCGCGAGAAGGCGGCGCTGCTGCCAAACGGCCGCCTGGTCAGTTTCCCGCGGGCCGGGCACCGGCTCGAGGAGGCGCTGGACGAGGCCCTGGACATCGCAGCCAGCTTCGTGAGAGGGCTTCGGGTGTGAATGGGCGGCCGTGCCTCTCCATGAATAGCGCCGCACAAGAGGGCTTATCGCGGCACCCACTAAGATCCAGCGGTGGGCATGCCCAACGTCGAACTCCGCACGACCCGCGCGACCCGGCAGGCCACGATCACCCGGCGGGGCCGGGCCGACCGGAGGCGCGGCATCTCCGGGCTCGGTCTGGTTCTCGTGATCGTCGGCCTCCTCGCGCTGGCGATCGCCTACTCAAGGATTCCGCCGGATGCATTCCGCTGGTGGCCGGCGGTCCTGATCGCCGTAGGCCTCTTCGGCGCCGTCCGCCGGCCGGGATGGGTCGAGGAGCTGGACTTGCTCTACGGTCAGCAGGTCGCTCGAGCCGCCGACCGCCCGAGGCGCATCTTCAGTGTGGGGCTCGTCGGGCTCGGTTGCGTATGCCTGCTGTTCACGACCGGCCTGCTGGACGCAAGGCTGGTCGGCCCGGGAATCCTGATTGCGCTGGGCCTGCTCCTGGTCTGGCGCCGGCTACGCTGACCATCACGCCCTCAGACCGCCAGTGGCTGGCCGCTTTCGAAGCGGCGGGCGCGAGCGTCCGCACGGCGGTGGCTCCGCTGCTGGGCAGCGAAGCAGGCCGGTCCGAGCTCGGGATCGGCGCCGGCGGAGACCGCACCGTCGAGCTGGATCGGCTCGCCGAGGAGGCTGCGCTGGCCGAGCTGGCGCGCTTCGCCGGCGCGGGCCATCCCTGCTCGGTACTGTCCGAGGAGGCGGGACTGGTCGACCTTGGAGCCGAGTACCCGCGGGTCATCCTGGATCCCGTTGACGGCAGCCTCAACGCCAAGCAGGGCCTGCCCATGGCCGCGGTCATGCTCAGCCTGCTTGAGGGGCCAACCGTCACTGCTCTCCGTCTGGGGTGGGTGGTCAACCTTTTCAGCGGGGAGCAGTGGCATGTCGTAAGGGGCGGCGGCGCCTACCGCAACGGCGCGCCGATCAGTCCGCTGGCTCCGCGCGGCCGTCCTGGCAGGGTCGGCGTGCTCGGTATCGAGAGTTCGCCTCGCGACCTGTTCAAGATCCAGCCCCTCATCGAGCGCGCGTCGAAAGTGCGGCTGTTCGGCTCGATGGCACTCTCGCTCGCCCACACGGCCTCAGGCGGAATCGAGGTGTTTGCAGCGCCCATCAGAGCGCGTATCTTCGATTTGACGGCCGGTCTGTTGATGGTGGCCGAGGCCGGTGGGACGATCACCGACCTCGAGGGCCGGCCGCTGGAGGAGGCGATCGTGGGACTCGACACTCGAACGACGCTGCTGGGCTCCGCCGACCCGGCCCTCCACGATTTGGCGCTCCAGGTCCTCCGTTAGGCGCAGCACAGCACAGGGCAACCGGTGAGACGCCAGGAGGGCAACCGGTGATCGACCAGGAACGCAACCGGAGATCCGTCTGGCAGGCTGAGCCCAGCCCGTCGCAGGATTTACCACCCAGAGGTGGCATGAGAAACGGACACTGCCCAGTCGTGATCGAGCGGGTCGAGCCCGAGATCGATTGCGGGCGATTCCCGATCAAGCGCGTGGTTGGGGAAGGCGTGGTCGTCGAAGCCGACATTCTGGCCGCTGGACACGAGGAACTGGCCTGTGTCCTGCGATATCGGGCTGTTGACAACCCGGAGTGGCAGGAGGCGCCGATGCGGCCCACGGTCAACGACCGCTGGCGGGGGGAGTTTGCCGTCGACCGGCTGGGCCGCTACCTCTACACTTTGGAGGGGTGGGTCGACCGGTTCCACACCTGGGCGCGCGACCTGGTCCGCCGCCTGGAAGCCGGCCAGGACGTCACCGTCGACCTCCAGATCGGCACTCAGCTCGTCGCGGCCGCGGCGGAGCGGGCTGACGGCGAGGACGCCAAGGCGCTGCACGAGGCTGCACGATCTCTGACCACCAAGCGGGGGGAGCGCACCGCTGTGTCGAGCGGGCTGGCGCAGCTGATGGCGCGTCACCCCGATCGCTGCTTCGCCACCCGCTACGAGCGGGAGTTGGAGGTGGTCGTCGACCGCCCGCTGGCGCGCTTCAGCGCCTGGTACGAGATGTTCCCCCGCTCGGCGTCGCCCACCCCGGGCCGACACGCCACGTTCAAGGACGTAGAGGCTCGTCTCGACTACGTGGCCGGCATGGGTTTCGACGTGCTCTACCTGCCGCCCATCCACCCGATCGGTAGTTCGTACAGGAAGGGCGCCAACAATTCGATCGAGTCGTCGCCAAGCGACCCCGGGAGCCCCTGGGCGATCGGTGGCGCAGAGGGTGGCCACAAGGACATCCACCCGGATCTGGGGACGTTGGAGGACTTCCGCGGGCTCGTGCAGGCTGCCCAGCGCCGCGGGCTCGAGATCGCCCTCGATCTCGCCTTCCAGGTCTCGCCAGACCATCCATACGTGCGTGAGCATCCCGAGTGGTTTCGATCGAGGCCGGACGGCACCATCCAGTACGCCGAGAACCCGCCCAAGAAGTACCAGGACATTTATCCATTCGACTTCGAGACCGAAGAATGGCGGCCGCTCTGGCAGGAGCTGGAGAGCGTTCTCCAGTTCTGGATCGACCAGGGAGTGCGAGTGTTCCGAGTCGACAACCCGCATACCAAGCCGTTCGCGTTCTGGGAGTGGCTGATCCAGGAGATGCACGGCCGTCACCCGGACGTGATCCTGCTCTCGGAGGCGTTCACCCGCCCCAAGGTCATGTACCGGCTGGCCAAGGTCGGGTTCGACCAGTCGTACACGTACTTCGCCTGGCGCAACGAGGCCTGGGAGCTGCGGCAGTACTTCACGGAGCTGACCAAGACCTCGGTTCGCGAGTACTTCCGGCCCAACCTCTGGCCGAACACGCCGGACATCCTGACTGAAGCGCTGCAGACCGGCGGTCGCAACGCCAGCGCTCTGCGCTTCGTGCTGGCGGCGACGCTCGGCGCCAGCTACGGCATCTTCGGGCCTTCCTTCGAACTGGCGGAGGTGACCCCCCTGACGCCTGGTCGGGAGGAGTACCTCAATTCGGAGAAGTATCAGATCCGCCACTGGGACCTGGAAAAGCCCGACAGTCTGCGCCCGCTCATCACGAAGGTCAACCGCATCCGCCGCGAGCACCCGGCACTCCAGCAGGATCGTACCCTTCGTTTCTTGAACACCGACAACGAGAGGCTGCTGGCCTATGCCAAGAGCAGCGCCGACGGCACCGACGTGGTCGTCGTCGTCGTCAACCTGGATCCCAGCTCGCCACAGGCGGGCTGGTTCGAGGTGCCTGCGGTTCCTCGGGCCGGCCACCCACCGTACCGAGTCGAAGACCTGCTGAACGGCACGCTCTTTACATGGCGCACCGACGGCTGGAACTACGTCCAGCTGGACCCTGCAGTCACCCCGGCCCACATCGTGCGCGTCCCGCGCCCCCTGGTCCCGGAGACCCCCGTTGGCGGATGAAGAAGCGACCTGGTACAAGGACGCCGTCATCTACGAGCTGCACGTCCGCGCCTTCCGCGATTCGAACGGGGACGGGATTGGCGACTTCGCGGGGCTGATCCAGAAGCTCGACTACATCGCCCGCCTTGGCGTGACTGCGATCTGGTTGCTGCCCTTCTACCCATCGCCCCTGCGCGATGACGGCTATGACATCTCGGACTACCGAGGCGTTCACTCCGCCTATGGGCGTCTGGCAGACGTCCGCCGGCTGGTCAGGGAAGCGCACGATCGCGGGCTCCGGGTCATAACGGAGCTGGTCTGCAACCACACTTCCGACCAGCATCGCTGGTTTCAGCGTGCACGAAGGGCGAAGCCGGGCAGCGCAGCCCGGGACTTCTACGTCTGGAGTGACACCGACCAGCGCTACTCGGACGTCCGGATCATCTTCAAGGACACCGAGACCTCGAACTGGTCATGGGATCCTGTGGCCCAGGCCTACTACTGGCACCGCTTCTACTCCCATCAGCCCGACCTCAACTTCGACAGCCCAAACGTCCGCAGGGAAGTCTTGAAGGTCGTCGACCACTGGCTGGACATGGGGATCGACGGACTCCGTCTGGATGCGATCCCATACCTGTACGAGCGCGAGGGGACCAACGGAGAGAACCTTCCCCAATCGCACCAGTTCCTGAAGGAGCTGCGCGCCCACGTGGACGCGCACTACAGCAACCGAACGCTCCTGGCGGAGGCCAACCAGTGGCCGGAGGATGCAGCAGCTTACTTCGGCGGGGGGGAGGGGGACGAGTGCCACATGGCGTTCCACTTCCCGGTCATGCCGCGTCTCTTCATGGCGCTGCGGATGGAGGATCGCTTCCCGATCATCGACATCCTCGCCCAGACCCCGCCGATACCTGACCGGTCGCAGTGGGCGCTCTTTCTCCGCAACCACGACGAGCTGACGCTGGAGATGGTCACGGACGAGGAGCGCGACTACATGTGGTGGGCGTACACGCAGGACGCCGAAGCCCGCCTCAACCTCGGCATCCGTCGACGCCTGGCGCCCCTGCTGGGCAACAACCGGCGCCGAATCGAGCTGATGAAGGCGCTCCTCTTCTCACTTCCGGGCACCCCGTGCCTTTACTACGGCGACGAGATCGGCATGGGGGACAACATCTACCTGGGCGATCGCAATGGTGTCCGCACCCCCATGCAGTGGAGCGGTGACCGCAATGCGGGCTTTTCGAGCGGCAATCGCCAGCGCCTCTACCTGCCGGTGATCCTCGACCCGGAGTACCACTACGAGTCCGTCAACGTCGAAGCGCAGGAGGCGAACCCTCAGTCCCTGCTGAACTGGATGAAGAGGCTGATACGGCTGCGCAAGCGCTACCAGGCGTTTGGCCGCGGCACGATCGAATTTCTGCACCCTGAAAACCGCAAGGTGCTGGCCTTCGTGCGTCGGCACGGCGAGGAGCGGATTCTGGTCGTGGCCAATCTCTCCCGCTTCGCTCAGTTCGCCCAGCTCGACCTGTCAGCTCACGCGGGCCTGGTACCCGTCGAGCTGTTCGGCGGCACCGAGTTCCCCGTGGTGGCCGACCAACCGTATCCAGTGATGCTCGGACCGCATGCGTTCTACTGGTTCTCGATGGAGCCTCAGCGCGTAGACCTGGCGCAGCAGGGCCCGAAGCCGGCGCTATCGCTTCGAAACGCCGAGCTGGAGCGGGTCCTCCCGGCCTACCTGGTCCAACAGCGGTGGTTCGGGGCTCGCAGCCGAAAGATCAAAGACGTCGAGGTGGTCGACACTGTGCCGATTGCCAACGCCGTGCTCAAGGTGGCCGACGTCAGCTACCACACCGGCGAGGGTGAGACCTACGCTCTTCCGCTCTGCTCGAACGGCGATGGCGAGGTGATCGATGCACTGACCCACCCTGCGTTCAACCAGCTGCTCCTGGACTCGATCGCCCGCCGGAGGCGGTTCCATGGATCAGCCGGCGACGTGATCACACTGCCCACGCCGCACCTGGCACGCCTCCGCAGCGCCGACGCCGACCTGGCGCCCAGGCTCTCGACGGTCGAGCAGACCAACAACTCGGTGATCTTCGGCGAGCGTCTGATCCTGAAGCTGTTCCGAAAAGTCGAAGACGGCATCCAGCCCGACCTCGAGATGTCTCGATTCCTGACCGACGTCGGGTTTCCCAACATCGCCGTCCTCGCCGGCGCCGCTCTCTATCGCCGCGATCGCCGGCGCAACGCGGCCCTCGCCATGCTGCAGGCGTATGTGCCGAATCAGGGTGACGCTTGGAGCCATGCCATGCGCGAGCTGGCGGCGGGGGATGGTGTGATCGAACGGTACCGTCCATACGCCGAGCTGCTGGGCCGGCGTTCCGCCGAGATGCACCTGGCCCTGGCCTCACGTCCGGATGATCCGGCGTTCGCGCCAGAGCCCACGCTGACCGGCGACGCGCGCTCGGTCTATCAGTCGATCCGCTCGATGGCGGCTCAGGTACTGCCTGTCGTGCGTCGGCGGCTCGAGCTGTTGAGCGACGAGGCCGGCGGGGATGCCGAGCTTGTCCTGGACGCCTGGGACCAGCTGCACGACCGCGTGCGGGGGCTGCTGAGGCGCCCGATCTCGGCGCGCCGCATCCGCTGTCACGGCGACTACCACCTCGGCCAGGTACTTTTCACAGGCGCCGACTTTGTCATCGTCGACTTCGAGGGGGAGCCCGCGCGGCCGCTGCGCGAGCGGAGACTCAAGCGCTGGGCGCTGAGAGACGTGGCCGGCATGCTGCGGTCGTTCGCCTACGCCGGGCTCGCGGCCCAGTCGCCTCTCGGCGAAGAGTGGGCGAGCGGCGCCAGCGAGGCTTTCCTCGCGACGTACGTCGAGACGGCCGAAGGGGCGCCGTTCCTGCCGCGGGACGACGGCGAGCGCGACCTCCTGCTGGATGCCATGCTGATCGAGAAGGCGCTCTACGAATTGCGGTACGAGTTGGACCACCGCCCCGAGTGGGTGCACATCCCGCTGCGTGGGCTGGCAAACCTGGTGCAGAGACGATGAGTGACACGATCGTGCGACCGACGTCGCTGACGGATGAAGACATCTATCTGTTCAACGAGGGCAGCCACTTCCGGCTCTATCAGGCGCTCGGGGGGCATCCGACCGAAGAGGGCACTCGGTTCGCGGTTTGGGCGCCCAATGCCGAGAGCGTGTCGGTGATAGGCGACTTCAACGGCTGGGACCCTCGGACACACCAGCTGTCGCCTCACGCGAGCTCGGGTATCTGGGAAGGCTTCATCCCCGAAGCTCGCCCCGGAGCCGTCTACAAATACCGAGTGGTCGGTCGGGGGGGACTCTACCGCGGCGACAAGGCCGATCCGCTGGCGGTCCATGCGGAGAACCCGCCTCGGACGGGCTCGATCATCTGGGACATTGCCTACGAGTGGGGCGACGAGGACTGGATGCGGGACCGATGGCGCCAGAACGCGCCCGCCGCCCCGTGGTCGATCTACGAGCTCCACGTCGGCTCATGGATGCGGATTCCCGAAGACCACAACCGGTGGCTCGGCTACAGGGAGCTGGCGCCAAGGCTGGCGGCGCACATCGAGCGCCTGGGCTTCACGCATGTGGAGCTCCTGCCGATCATGGAACACCCGTTCTACGGCTCCTGGGGCTACCAGACCACCGGTTATTTCGCGCCCTCGAGCCGCTACGGCACCCCCCAGGACCTCATGTTCCTGATCGACTACCTTCACCAGCGAGGCGTCGGCGTGCTGCTGGACTGGGTGCCCTCGCACTTTCCCAGCGATCCGCACGGACTGGGCTACTTCGATGGCACGCACCTCTACGAGCACGAAGACCCGCGTCGCGGCTTCCACCCGGACTGGAACAGCTACATCTTCAACTACGGCAGGCACGAGGTCCGCAGCTTCCTCTTCTCGAGCGCGATGTCGTGGCTCGATCGCTACCACATCGACGGGCTGCGCGTGGACGCCGTGGCCTCGATGCTCTACCTGGATTACTCGCGGCGTCAGGGCGAGTGGATCCCCAACCCGTTCGGCGGGCGGGAAAACTTAGACGCCATCGACTTTTTGCGCCGCCTGAACGTGGAGGTCTACGCGGCCCATCCCGACGTACAGATGATCGCCGAGGAGTCGACGTCCTGGCCGATGGTGTCGCGGCCGACATACGTCGGCGGCCTTGGCTTCGGCATGAAGTGGGACATGGGCTGGATGCACGACACGCTGCAGTACTTCCAGCGCGATCCCGTTCACCGCCGCTTCCACCACGAGAACCTGACCTTCCGCAGCCTTTACGCCTTTACCGAGAACTTCGTGCTGCCGCTGTCGCACGACGAGGTGGTGCACGGCAAGGGATCGCTGCTGGGCAGGATGCCGGGCGACAACTGGCAGAAGTTCGCCAACCTGCGCCTGCTCTACGGCTGGATGTTCGGCGAGCCCGGCAAGAAGCTGCTCTTTATGGGCAGCGAGTTCGGGCAGTGGCGGGAGTGGGACCACGATCGCTCGCTCGACTGGCACTATGCGGGGGAGCCGATGCACGCTGGAGTGGGCCGCTGGCTGGGCGACCTGAACCGGCTGTACCGCGAGGAGCCGGCGATGCATCAGCACGACTTCGACGCCGCCGGGTTCTCATGGGTTGACGCCAACGACTCGGACCAGTCAGTGGCGTCGTTCCTCCGCTCAGCGGGCGATCGGCACGTGCTGTGTGCCTTCAATTTCACGCCTGTACCGCGTGAAGCCTACCGCCTGGGGGTACCGTGCGCCGGACGTTGGGTGGAGGCGCTGAACAGTGACGCGGAGGTCTATGGTGGCAGTGGCTGGGGCAATATGGGTGGCGTGAACGCGGAGGTGGAGCCGTGGCACGGGCGCCCGTACTCCGTAGCCGTGAGTCTGCCCCCGCTGGGTGCGGTGTTCTTCACGGCGGTCGAGCCGGCGCGGCCACCGGAGCCGGCAAAGGTTGCAAATCCTGCCAACAGCGCCCGCCCTCGAGCGGCTCGTGTGGCGAACCGGGGCCCAGATTCGCCGGCCTGATCCGCCTGTCGATACGAGGTGGACGGCGCTCGGCCTGGCTCGTGCGCTGAGAGAGGGCGAGCGCACGGCCGTCGAGGTCGTCCGTGACCTGCTCGACCGCCTCGATCGGCTCACGCCGGTGATCGGCGCTGTGGCGGCGGTCGACCGCGAGCGCACTCTCGCCGAAGCCGCCGAAGCCGATCGGCGCCTGCGGGCTGGGAAGGCACGTGCCTTGGAGGGAGTCCCGTTCACGGTCAAGGACTGGATCGATGTCGCCGGCTGGCCCATTTCCGGGTCGGTGACCGCCAGCCATCCTGGCGATCGCGAGCGCAGGCCGGCCGTGGACGCATCTGCCGTTGCCCGTCTCCGCGGCGCCGGCGGGGTGATGCTCGCGGTCACACGCGCCTGGGCCGACAGCCCAGCGTACGGCCCCACGCGAAACCCACACGAGCCCTCCCGCAATCCAGGCGGATCATCGTCCGGGGCGGCAGCGTTGGTCGCCGCGTGCGCGTCACCGGTGGCGCTGGGAAGTGACTCTGGGGGCAGCATCAGGGTGCCGGCCGCGTGGTGCGGAGTTGCCGGGCTGAAGCCGACGTTCGGCTGCGTTCCTCTGACCGGGCACTTCCCGCGACTGGGCGCGCTGGAGGACGGTCGGACGGTGATCGGACCTCTTGCCAAGACCGTGGATGACCTAGCGGTTGTCATGGCGCAGATCGCAGGCCCGGATGGTCTGGATGCCGGCGTCGCCCCGGTCCCCCTGGGCGATCCAGGCGAGGTAGACCTGTCTGCGCTTCGCGTCGGGGTCGTCCCACCCTACGATTTCGCGGGGACCCCGGGTGTCCCACCCCACGAAATCTGCGATTTCGCGGGGACCCCGGGTGTCGGCGGTGGACCGACTGCAGTGGCGGCGAGTGCTCTGCTGGCGGCGGGCGCCGCCATCGTCGATGACAAGGTCCCGGACGGTCGAGACGAAGCCCTCGAGCTCACCCGCCGGTACTGGGCCCGCGCCGAGTTGACCGGATCGGAGTATGTAAGGGTGTTGTGGGACTGGGACCGCTTCCGGCGGCGGATGCTGGTCGTCACCGCCGGCATCGACGTCGTGATTTGCCCGGCTGCGGCGGAGTCGGCGCCGCCCTGGCGGGAGTGGACCGAGACGGACTATCAGTGGACGCTGCCATGGAGCCTTACCGGAGCTCCCGCGGTCGTCGTCCCGGTTGGCGCGCAGGGCGGCCTGCCGGTGGCGGTCCAGGTCGTGGGTCGGCCGTGGCAGGATCACGTTGCGCTGGCGGCAGCGCGCCGCGTCGAAGCATTCGCTCCCCCGGTCCCGTATGCCGACCCGTTCGGGCCGGCCGCAGCACGCGCCGACGAGGCACCGCCAGAGGGGAGATGATTCCGGCATGGAAGAGCAACCGCTGTACGTGTCTCGCGTCCGCATCGTCCGAGAGCGAGGCCCGATCCGGCAGGCATACGTGCCGGCCGAAACCGAGCCGGTCTTGTTCGGCACGCACGACGAGGTGCGCGAGCATTATGGGACGGCGGCGGGCCAGTTCCCGGACCACGCCACCACCCTCGACTACGTCGTCGCCGCGGCGGCTGGTTGACTGACCGGTACCCTGGGTGGCGCGCTGGAGGCGCGCGGGATCGACGCCAGCGATGGCCGTCTGACGGCAGCCGGGGAGGGTGACATCCTCCTCGAAGACAAGGTGCTGGTGATCAAGCGGATCCGGGTCACCTACCTGCTGGTGGGATGTCCCGAGGACAAGCGAGAGGCAGCCGAGCGGGCCCATGCATTCCATGCCAGCCGCTGCCCAGTCGCCCGGAGCATTGGCGGCTCGATCGACATCTCGACCGAACTGACGTTCTCATGAGCTCCGGCGCGGAGGTGCCGGGCTGAGCCACAATCAGGCTCTTGCCCTGATGAGACCCCTGCATTTAGCCTTCGTCTGGCACCTGCATCAGCCGTACTACAAGGACGACCTGACCAACACCTACCTGTTGCCCTGGGTGAGGCTGCGCTCGACCAAGGACTACCACAAGATGGCGGCCCTTCTCGACAGCTATCCCCGCGTTCGTCAGACGTTCAACCTCGTTCCTTCACTGCTGACCCAGATCGAGGACTACGGGCGTGGCGCAGATGGCGACTCCCGTGGTGACTCCGATCTCTTCCTGCGTCTGAGTCGCAAGCCGGCCGCCGAGCTGACGGCCGAAGACCGAGCCTTCATTCTCCGGTGGATGCGGGAATCGCCACGCTTCCTGCGAGTTCAGGCCAGCCCTCGCTATCGGGAGCTGGCGAGCCGGTCGGACTCTGAGACGTTCACCACCGAGGAGATGCGTGATCTTCAGATCTGGTACAACCTCGCCTGGTGTGACCCGGCCTGGGTAGACCGTGATCCTCGGCTATCCCGGCTCAAGGCTCGTGACCGCGGGTTCACCGAAGCTGACAAAGAAGATCTGTTCGACGCCCAGCTCGAGCTGTTGGGGCGCATCATCCCCGACTTCGCGAAGCTTGCGAGCAGCGGCCAGGCCGAGCTGACGTTCACGCCCTACTACCACCCGATCGTGCCTCTGCTGATCAACCTGGAGTCGGCGCGAGAGGCCGTGCCCGGGATACAGCTCCCTTCACGGCGTTTCGCCCATCCTGAAGATGCTCGCTACCAGATCGAAGCCGGCCGCGAAGAGTTCGTCCGGCTGACCGGAGTGCACCCCCGTGGCATGTGGCCGTCGGAGCTGGCCGTGAGTGAGAGCCTCGCCGACCTGGCCGTCCAGACCGGGGTGGAGTGGTTCCTCTCTGACGAGTCGGTTCTGGGGCGTTCGATCGACGTCTACTTCCACCGGGACGGCGAGGGCACGCTGCATAGCCCGGAGCTCCTTTATCAGCCCTGGCAGTTGGAACGGGCGGAGGGGCGGGTATCGGCTGTCTTCCGGGACAGCCTGCTCAGCAACCTGATCGGGTTCGACTACCACCGCATGCACGCACGCGATGCGGTCAACGACTTCATGGCTCGACTGCGCCGCATCCACGGTAGGCAGGGCAACGACCGCGACTTCCTGGTCGTGGTCGCGCTGGACGGCGAGAACGCTTGGGATTTCTACGCGCGCGAAGGCCATGACTTTCTGAACTCGCTGTACGACGACCTGGACCGCGCAGACGACATCGTCTGCACGACCGTCACCGACTTCCTGGAAGAGCACCCATACCGGCAGGAGCTCGGGCGCCTGCACGCCGGAAGCTGGATTGGCGCCAGCTTCGACACATGGATTGGCGATCCGGAGCACAGCGCCGCCTGGGACCTGGTCACGGAGGCCCGCGACTGGTTGGCTGACTACGGCAGTCACCATCCCGATCATCCGGGCATCGAGGAGGCCTGGCGAGAGATCCGGATTGTCGAGGGTTCGGACTGGTTCTGGTGGTTCAGCCGTAGGCACGACTCTGGCATGGATGTGATCTGGGACAGCCAGTTCCGGCTCCACCTCCGCAACATCTACAAGCTGCTCGGCGCGAAGGCTCCGACGATCCTCCACAAACCGATTCTGGAGTCGGGACTCGCCGAAGGGCGGCGGGTGCCCCAGGGCTTGATCACGCCGGCGAGCCTGGACGACCCCGCCTGGCGGCAGGCGGGCGTCTACGAGGTGGCGAGTGGTTTCGGCGCGCTCCACAAGCCCGTCGACCTGGTGGAGCGGCTGCTCTGGGGCTGCGATGCGAATCGGCTCTACGTCCGTGTGGACAGCCCGTTGAGCCCCGAGCAGCTCTCCCAGGCGGGGGTCGGCTTCTGGCTGTACCTGTCAGGCGCTCCTGGTGGTGAGGAGGTCGGCGAATCTTTCGCAACACCGCTGCGGCCGGCCGCGATCGTGGACCTGGGCTTCGAGCCGGGAACGGTCGCGCGCCTGTCCGATGGCGAGCTTACGGTGGCTCGCCTCAACGAGAGCCGCACCGGCGCGGTGCCCGTGGCCACCGAGCCTGCCCCGGCCTCCTCGTGGTTCTCTGTGCCCTTCGGAACGCTGGAGAGGTCAGGGGGCGAGCCGATTCAGATGGCGGTCGTGGTCACACTGGAGGACCGCGACGTGGAGCATGTGCCGCCGATCGGCTCGCTTGGCCTCCGGGTGCCGCGGAGCGCAGCTCCAGCGGGTGGGGTCGGCCGGCCGCTGCGAGTGCTGATCGCCGCCGCCGAGGTGGCGCCGTTCGCCAAAGCTGGCGGCGTGGCGGACGTCACGTCCGCATTAGCCAAGGAGCTGCACCGACAGGGTCACGACGTCCGGCTGGTCCTGCCGCGCTACCGGCAGATCTCATCGCAAGCTCGGGGATTGCAGGTGGCCCTCACCGGGCTGCGGGTGCCGCTTGGCGATCAGTCGCTGGAGTGCAGCATCCTCGAAGGTAGGCTCGGCGAGGTCCCGGTCTACTTCGTGGAGGCGCCAACCCTGTACGACCGCGATGGGATGTACGGCTTCGCGGACGACGACGCTCGCTTCACCTACCTGTCACGCACGGCCATCCAGATGTTGCGGCCGCTCGGCTTCGTACCTGAAGTCATCCACGTCCACGACTGGCACGTGGCGCTGATCCCCAACATGTTGGAGCGGATCTACGCCGAGGACGCCGAGCTGTCGGGCATCGCCACCGTCCTGACCCTGCACAACCTGGCCTTCCAGGGCCAGTTCGGGCCGGCTGCGCTCCGGCTGGCCGAGCTGGAGGGGTGGGGTCTGATCAAGGTTGGCATCCCACACCTGGACGAGATCGTCAATTTGCTCGGGCGCGGGATCTACTTCGCGGATGTCGTCAACACAGTGAGCGAGCGCTATGCGGAGGAGATCCAGACTCCGGAGTTTGGCGAGGGGCTGGACGAGCTGCTGCGGGTGAACGCGCACAAGCTGTACGGGGTCGTCAACGGTATCGACATCGAGATCTTCGACCCGACTACGGACCCTGCGATCCCGCACCACTACTCGGCCGACGACCCTGGACCGAAGGCATTGAACAAGGCCGCGCTGCGGACGGAACTGGGGCTCTCGGAGGGGCCGGCGCCGGTTATCGCATTCATTTCCCGGTTCTACGAGCAGAAGGGTTTGGAGTTGATTCAGCAGGCGCTGCCGGCGGTGAGCGGGCTCGACATCCAGCTGGCCGTCCTGGGAGCCGGTGATCGTCGGTACGAGGACATGTTCCGCTTCGCCGCCGGCCAGCACCCGGGCCGATTCGCTGCCTATATCGGGTTCGACTCGGCGCTGGCTCAGCGGCTGTATGCGGGCGCGGACATGCTGCTGATGCCGTCCCGTTTCGAGCCCTGCGGCCTCGCGCAGCTCATCAGCCTCCGCTACGGGACGATTCCTATCGTTCGGGCGACCGGTGGCCTCGCGGATACGATCACCGACTTCGACCCGATGACCGACCAGGGCATCGGCTTCTCGTTCGCGCCATACGACGCCTGGCAGCTGTTCGGAACGGTCGTGCGGGCGGTCGAGACGTACCGGCATACAGCCGCCTGGGGTCGATTGCTGCGGCGGGCAATGCGAGAAGACGTCTCCTGGGCCCGCTCGGCTCAACAGTACGCCTCGCTGTATCGAAGCGCGATGGCGGCCCGGCGCGGTCGACGAACCCGCGCGCCTGGACTTCTCGGCAGTCGGCCGTAACCAGCAAACCGCCCGATACGTATGAAAATGAGGGCCAGGTTCGTCAGCCCGGCCCTCGGTTCATTCTCTCTGAGTTACGCCGCTGCTTCGGTTTGCTCAGCGCTCCTGAGCTGTCGGTCGCTCATACCTTCACGGCCGGCCGCGTAGCGGCTCGGGTGAGTTCCGTGTTTCTAGCGGAGTCTCTGAGCACTCCGAACGACAGCGGCCTGGGACTTGTCCGGCGGTTCAGCCATAGGCACCTCCGTAACTTCACCCGATGTGTCTACTACCCCAATCTTCCCCTGCTCATAACCATCTGTCAATACCCGAGTCGTATCGAAGCGTAGCCCCGACAACGTGCCGGCGACGGGCTCGGGCGTGAGGTGTTGGCCAGGCTGGTGGACCACTGTCTCAGCCGCCCCAGTCCGGCAGGAGCCTGAGCTGCTCCACACGCCGGGCAGCGGGCGCATAGCACTGCGAGTAGTAGTCGAGGACCATGCGGCGGGCCGAGAACTGGGTCGCTATGTGCCGAATAGAAGCTCTCATCATGGCGAGCCACAGGGCGGGTAAGCCGCGCTCGTCTCGCTGGTAGAAGGCTGGGATCACCTCTCGCTGGAGCAGCCGGTACAGGGACTCCGCCTCGGCTTCGTCGTCGGTCGTGGGGCTGTCGATCGTGGCTCCAGAAGGAATGGCCCAGCCGACCCCCGGCCGGTAGCCCTCATCCCACCATCCGTCGAGCACGCTCAGATTGAGCACCCCATTCGCACCGGCTTTCATGCCCGAGGTCCCGCTGGCCTCCAGAAAGCGCCGTGGGTTGTTGAGCCAGACGTCTGCGCCCTCTACCAGAAGGCGCGCCACCTCGATGTCGTAGTCCTCGATGAAGGCAACCCTTGGCTCCTGCCGTGAGAACTCGACGATCTCGCGAAGGATGCGCTTCCCATCCTGGTCCGCGGGGTGCGCCTTCCCCGCGAAGACCAGCTGGATCGGTTCCCGGTCGCTGGACAGCAGGCGCGCAAGACGCGCACGATCGCTCAGCATCAGGTTCGCCCGCTTGTACGGCGCGAAACGGCGGCTGAAGCCGATGGTGAGCACGTCCGGATCGAAGCCTGTGCCGATGCCGCGCTGTCTGACGGCATCGACGAGGCGGCGGCGCGGTGCGCGGTGGCACTCCCAGAGTTCGTGGTCGGAGACCGCCTCCACGTTTGCCCAGTGGGGGTCTTCTGGCGCGAGGTCCCACCAATCGGACCCGACGTGGCTCTCGAGGATGGACGCCAGCTCGGGCGCGACCCAGCTTGGCATGTGCACGCCATTGGTCACCGCGTAGATCGGGACCTGAGCCTCAGGCAGCTCCGGCCAGGCGTCCTTCCAGAGCCGCCTCGATACGGCTCCGTGCAGGCGGCTGACGCCGACAGCGTGATCGGCCATGCGCAGGCCGACATAGGTGGTGCAGAGATGCTCGTTCGTGTCACCCGCGGTGCGACGGCCGAGATCCATGAAGCGCGCGAAGCTGAGTCCGACGTCGGACAGGTACGGATTGAGGAGGTCGTGTACCAGCCCAGGCTCGAAGTAGTCGCTGCCGGCGGCAACGGGGGTGTGGGTGGTGAAGACGAACCCGGCCCGCGCGATCAGCCGCGCTTCCTCCAGAGTCAGCTGGCGACGCTGCCTGAGCTCTCGTATCCGCTCGATGGCAAGTAGGAAACCGTGGCCCTCATTCATGTGGAAGACAGTGGCCTCGATGCCCATGGTCCGCAGGGCCCGCATGCCGCCAATGCCGAGCACGATCTCCTGGGGCAGCCGCCGAGAGGGTTCGGGCACGTACAGCCGGTCCGTGATGGCTCGAAGGTCGGGGGGATTGGCCTCGATGTCCGTATCGAGAAGGTAGAGGGGCACGCGGCCGACCTGCGCCCGCCAGACGGCCACATGCACCTGGCGGTGTCCCAGGGGGCAGATCACCTCCAGGGGCCCATCCGGCCCGTAGACCCGTCGCAGCGGCTGCTCCTCGAGAGGGCGCTCAGGATAGACCTCGTACTGCCCACCGTATTCGTCGATACGCTGGCGGCCAAAGCCCTGCCGATACAGAAGGCCCACGCCGACAAGAGGCAGGCCAATGTCGCTGGCTGCCTTCAGGTGGTCGCCCGCCAGGACGCCGAGGCCACCGGAATAAATCGGCAGCGCCTCCGTGAGACCGAATTCCAGTGAGAAGTAGGCAACGACCATCGGCGCACCAGCATCGAGCGGCGCGGGTGAGCGGCTGCGGTAGCGCGTGAGCGCGGACCGGGCGGTGTCGAGGGCCTCCCGCACCTCCTCTCGCTGGAGGGCGCGCTTCACGTCTTCCTCGTCCAGGCGTGCGACCATCGCGACCGGGTTGTGGCCGCACTGCTCCCAGAGATGAGGGTCGAGGGTTTCGAAGAGAGCCCTGATGTGCGGGTCCCACGTCCATGTCAGATCGAGGGCAATCTCCCTCAGTTCGTCGAGCACGACTGACGAATGTTAGGCGGCGGGGTGGCGCCCGGCGTGCACGCTAAACTCTTGGCTGTCCACGCGGGAGTAGCTCACCTGGCAGAGCGCGACCTTCCCAAGGTTGAGGTAGCGGGTTCGAGTCCCGTCTCCCGCTCCATTACCTCTGTTCGATGCGTCCCCATCTGATTGGCAGCGCAAGCTAGCTGTCGCGCAATTGGTACGGCCCGGGGCGAACTGTGCCAGTCATTCTGCGCGTGGCCCCTGGTCCGCGAACAGCTTCCGCCACACGTTCGTGGCACACTGAGCCGAATAGGACGCGGGGGACCGCGACACCATCTACGAGCGGATGAACGGGAGATGCCCGACCCGCGCTATTCCGATTGAAGGTTTTGGCTGGCGGCGCGCTCGAGTGGCGGGGGACCAGACTAGAATCGATAAGACGTCGGTCCGCTCCGGATAGACCGTCTGGGGTGTCCCTCGCCGGCGCGAAGCCAGCGACCGGAACGGGCGGTGACCGGTCGGCGTGCGGATGTTTCACCGCCACTGACGCTCGAACACTGTGAATGCCTCAAGCTTCTACAGGACTGGACGTGCGCAGTTCGCGATCGGTTTCAAGTATGTTCCCGGGCCTGGGAGGGATATTAGAGGGAAATTGTTGTCGAGCCGGACTTAAGCATTCTCGGCTCAGTTCGCTGGACTGGACAGAATTACGTGCACCGTTCCCGCCACAACGAAACACCAACGAGGGCGCCGACGCCTCCAATGACAAAGCCGAGCAGCTGGAGTTGATGGCCGGGCAGCGTCAGCGTATTCATGTATGGGCCGGCATCCGTCACCATCGGATGGGTCTGATGCCAGAAGACATCGACAATCACTCCGCCGGCGAGAATCGCCAACCCTCCGGCTACGGCTAGCCGCCATCCTTCAAACCCCCCAGCGCGAAGCCAAAGCCAAGCAGCCCAAAGCGCCAGGGCCAGCAGAGGCAGGGCGAACGGAATTCCGCCCGTAGTTCTGAGCGATCCCATGTACGACTGCATCAGGTTGGCGGCCAAAGTCGACCGACTGTAGAGTCCCATCAGCACCATCGGACCCAAAACCACGATGGCCGCGAGGATCAGTAAGACGTAGCTGATCAGCAAAGCCGAGGGAAAGGGCGTCCGACGGGCGGCCAAGACGAGCGCTAGTACGATCGAGAGCGCGCCCAGGTCCATCGCGACGTGGGCATCTTGAATGGTTACCCCGTTGAGGTGACCTTGCCAGTCCCAGATCCAGCCGACCATCCCAAGCAGATTTGCGACGAGAAGAGTGCCAACGAGCACGAGTGGCCGTCGAGCCGCCAGGACGCGATTGCTCATGCTCTTGGGCTACGCGCGGCAATGTGATGGTGTTACATGCCTCGGCCGAGTATCTCCTGTGGCGCCTAGGCGATGAACAACGAGATGTCGTTTGACGTCCTTACCGACCCGTCGCGGTTGTGGAGCCGACGATTGCCCGGTGCAAGGAATCGCGATCCTGCAGCCGCGGCCGAGACGGCAAGGTAACCAGACTCCTCGTTGAGTCCCAGTGCGAGGCCGCGGCGCGCAGCGGGACCAGCCGGCTCCGTCGACCGGTCGCGCTTCATGGCCGCGAACAACCTCAGGTGACGGGGATGGCAGCCGCCTCGTTGTCGCGGCCCGCAGGGAAGAAGATGGGGATGCCCAGCTGCGGGTGCCGAAAGGCTCGGATCTGCGCCTGCGCGGCCGGTGAGAGCAGGTAGTCCTGCAGCGCTTGGGCGGCACCCGCGTTGGCCCCTCGGACCTTGTCGGGATTAACGACGATGCTGACCATGATTCTCTGCAGGATCGGATCAGCAGTGACAAGAGGCGCAAGCTGCAGCCGCTTCTGGCCGGCGAGCATGAGGAAGGGAGTCACGCCCCATAGCGTGTAGGCACCGCGGGCCGAGGCCCGCTCAACCGCCGGCGCCTGGCGCAGCCCGTCATCCACATACCACGCTCCAGAGTCGACACCGCTGACCTCCAGGATGATCTTGCTTAGGTATACAAGCTCGGGAATCCCGTTGACCTCGAAGGTCGAGCCCGATGCGGCGATCCGCTTAAATGCCTCGGTCATGTCGCTGAGGCCGCGCACGCCGGCAGGATCAGTGGGCGGGCCCAATAGCGCGATCAGATTGAACAGGATGGTTCGCGGCCAATGACCATAGCCGCCCAGCACGAACGCGCTCACGTCCTGGTGACCATAGTGCGAATAGACCAGGTCGGCCTCTCCTCGTCGGGCACGATCGTAGAGATCGTTCTCAGCGATCTGCAGCTTCACCTCGATCCCCGTCTGATGGCTGAATACCGGCAGCAGCTCGCCCCACTCGCCGCCGTCGCGGACGGTTGGAACGCTGAGCAGGCGCACCACTCCGTGCGGCGCGGCGGTCTGGCCGCGGCCCTGCTGGCTGGGGCGCGCTGAGCCTCCGGGCGTACAGGCGCCGAGCAGCATCGCGTCTAGGCCGATCGCGGCCAGCGCTCCCACGGCAGTCAGCACATCGCGGCGGCTGAAGCCGTTGTCCGAATCCGGGGACACCTGCGATCGTGTCTCTTTGCTTGCCACGTTCTTCCTCCGTCTTTGGAGTGTCATGCCGCGCGTCAGGGAGACCATCGGATTCTCAGCGCGGGCGCTGATGCTCGCGCTCGGCCAACCGAAAGCGCTCGAAGAAGCGGGCCAACCCTGCTTGCTCAGCGCGGAGGCGCTCCTCCCAGAAGCGCAGGAGCTGCCACCCGTCGTCGGTGAGCTCGCAAGCCTTCCTGCCACCGCGCGAGCCGGCGGTCCACCTCGATCGGATGGCGCCCAGATCCTCAAGGTCCGCGATGACCCTGTAGATGCTTGACAGATCGGGCATGAGGTCCGGCAGAGGGAAGACCTCGCCCAGTCGGTCGGCCAACTCGTAGCCATGGCCGGAGCGCTCGGCCAGAAGGAGCAGCAGACAGGCCTCAGTGTAGCGATTGACCCCGCGTCCGCTGCCGGCGCCTCCAGCGCTTGAGCGCGACCTTCTCTGCACTGCGCGATTATATGCAACTTGAGAATAGTTGGAGCGCCAGCAAGAGCCGGGACCGGTCCGCGGCTCGCTGCAACCGACTGTGAAATGGGGAAGCGCTGTTGGGCAAGGCATGTGCTGTAAAACCGCTTCTATTGAACTCGGGGTTTGCTACAGGGGGCGCCTTGAAGGAGAGCTCATACTTCCCAAGGTTGAGGCAGCGGGTTCGAGTCCCGTCTCCCGCTCCACTGGCATACCCTCCTCGAAAAATGGCCGCGAGCCCGGTCGGGGGACCGCCACGACCAGAACTCGTTTGGCCCCGTCACCTCGGGCCTCGATCCGCTCGAACAGCCCGGCGAGCAACCTGGTGCGCTGGGTGGGAGCCGTCGGCCGCGTCCCACGCGCTGAGCAAGTCGAAGAGCTGGGCCCACGTCGTGCGCTCGCCGTTCGGCCAGGGCCGCCGCCACCTCGTCCGGATGCTCCGAGACACCCAGCTCCGCGAGCAGGGCGGCACGGTGCCACGGGTAGTTGGCGTGGGTTCGCAGTCAGCCGTCGGCCGTGCGCCAGGAGCAACAGGGGAGAGAAGCCGGCCCCTGCAGCTCCATCCGCGCGCCGTAGGGACTCGCTGCGCACCGCCGCGGCCACGTCGGCCCGGTTAACGGCGAGATCGGACCGAGGGGGCACCCTGCTGCCGCCACAGGGCGGCGGCGGCCAGTATTGCAGCGCCGACGCATGCGACCGCCATGTCCTTCACCGGGAACCTCGAGGGCAGGTCCGCGGATGCCCCGGTGACGCAAAGTCGCGCCGGTGCCTCCGGTAGCGCCGCCTTGCCCCCGGCGGCCGTCGCGGCCCACGCCTGGTCGATAGATGACGTGTCGAAGGCCCGGTCGGATGGAATCGGCACCTGCCGATGATGCAACGGACGTGCAATACCGCGACGATCCCGGCCGAGCGTGCTAAGGGCGCGCTCGTAGCCTTCGCTCCAGAAGCGGATAGGACTCGCCGCCGACGAGTTCATAGCTCACGGCGGACGCCCTCCATCGGCGTATCGGACGAGATCCTCAAATCACGCCAAGGCTCTGAAGGCCGAGCAGGTGGCGGGCAGCACCACGGTGACCCCGCCGAGCCCGCGGGATCACCGGGCCGAGCGCCGCCGCCACCAGGGCGAGCACGATCAGGGTCGATCGAGGGTCAGCGAGCGGGCCATGCTCGAGACGACCTGAGCGATCACCACACTCGTCTTGGAAGGAGCCGAGATGGGCGATTGGGCCGCCGAAGGAGGTGACGCCCAGCCGACCAGCCACCAGCAGGACCTCGAACGGCGGCCCACGACCCGGATGCGGCGACGGGCGCGCTCGGAAGCTCGCCGGCCGGCGTCTAGGTGCCTGCGGGCTGGAACAGCTCGATCGGGTTGCCGGACGGGTCGTCGAACACGATCTGCGAACCGCCCGGGCCGGTCACTATGTCGCTTCGGAACCGAACGCCGGCGTCTCGCAGGCGCTCCACCTCGGCGGTGATGTCGCCCACGATCAGATGGATCCGGTTCCAGCCGCCGGGACCGGGCCTTCGGCCGTCGGGCATCGGCCGCCCGGCAGAGCTCGCCGGACCGCTCAGGAGTAGCCGGAGGCCCCCGCGCGCGACGTCGGCGAAGGCCGGCGCCGCCCTTGACCGGACGGTGAAGCCGAGGTTGGAGGTGTAGAAGGCGATGGCGGCATCGACATCATGGACCATGTAGCGGACGCTGACCAGATCCTCGGGCATGCTTTTCTGACCTCCTCGAACAAATATCCAGCAACTACACTTGGATCATACAAACGAGCTTGCCATAATTGGAAGGTGGCCACCGCCCGCGCCGCTCATTCGCCAGTTCTCTTGCGCGTCCTCGCCCACGACCTGCGCTGGGCGATCGTCCATCTGCTCGCGGAGGGCGACCTGCGGGTGCGCGAGGTGGTCGCCGCCACCGGCGAGGCTCCGAACCTGATCACGTATCACCTGGCCCAGCTGCGGGCCGCCGGCCTGGTCTGGGTGCGGCGGAGCGCGGCCGACGGTCGCGACAGCTACTACGCCCTGGACCTCGACGCCATCGCCGCAGCCATGAAGAGGGTCGCCCGGGAAATCCATCCGGGACTCCCGGCCAGTGGTGCTCAAGGCCCATCCGAACAGCCGCCGGGCGGAACGAGTCTGGTGCTGTTCATCTGCACCGGCAACAGCTCGCGGTCACAGATGGCCGAGGGCTGGCTCAGGCACCTCGGAGGGTCGGGCGTCGTGGCAGCCAGCGCCGGGACCGTCCCCACTTCACTGCACCCGTTCGCCGTCGCCGCCATGGCGGAGCACGGCGTGGACATCTCCGGCCAGCAGGTCAAGCACGTCGGCGTGTTCGCCGGTCAGTCGTTCGATCGCGTGATCACGCTGTGCGATCGCGCCCGCGAGGCGTGTTCAGAACCGGTTCTCGCGGAGGCCGTCGCCCACTGGAGCGTCCCCAACCCGGCCGATGCGCATCCGCCGGATTTCGACGCGTTCCGCGCGACGGCGAAGGAGCTGCACATGCGGGTCCGCTACCTGCTGCCGATGCTGGGCGTGGGGCGCACAAACTCGTCGCCATTGCTGTGAGCGGTGTCTGCAACGGTGGTGGGCAGGTGGCTCGCCTTGACCGGACTCGACTGCACGTGGAGGCCCGCGGCTGGACACACAGACATGGTGGCTTCGAGGTGCCATGAGCCGCGGCGATATCGGACCTGCGATCGTCCTTCTTGAAGGGACACGCCTCCGCCGTAGCTAGTCGGCGCCCGGCTCCGATCGTCATACGCGTAGCCTCATCTTGATCGGGCTTCGCTGATTTCCAGCAGGTGACCGTCGGGATCCCGAAAGAAGCAGCGAATCTCCCATGCGGACTCGACCGGCGGAGTGAGGAACACGGCGCCGCGTGACCGCAGGAGCTCGTATGTCGCCCGGCAGTCTGGTACCCGGATCGTCATTTCGTGGCTGACGCTTCGTGGATCGATGGGGGCCACGAACCGGACGTCAGGCTTATCCGCGGTCGGCCCCCCGCCGGTCACCAAGAGCAGCCACGTGCCGAGAAAGCGCAGCACGGCCGAGGTCCCGCCGTACTCGCGATACAGCTCGGCCCGGAGCACGCCCTGATAGAAGGCACGCGAACGTTCGAGATCGCTCACCACAAGGAGGTGCGTAAGCTCCATCCCATCAGTCGGGAAGCCTGCCTCGTGCGACATCGTCGGTCAGTCTACGGCGCTGGTAGGGGACGGCAAGGGTCGACCCGCTGTCAGGCTCCTTGAGCTCGGCGACGACCGGTTGCGGCTGTAGAAGGCGGGCGGGGAACTTGTGACCTCGTGCTGACGCATGCTCCCGGACACCCTTCCAATCGACCTGTGCAGCGTCCCCCGAGGCGGTCCAGGCCGCATATGAACTTGCTGCCTGGGCAGAGATACGAGAGGTGATCGACGTCCGTCGGCCACTGTACGAGTCGCGTCAGCTGACCGGGCGCTTCGTCGCCGGCTGCGTCGGGGTCTTGCTACGCGCTGCCCAGGGCCGACTGCGCCAGGCCCAGATTGGGGGCGACCGGCCAGTTAGGCTGAGCATCCCGGCCTTCGCAGCCCCCAGTTCTCGGCCGGGCTTTCTAGGGCCAGCAGGCGCACCGGGTCCGCTCCGGCCGAGTCCCGCAGATAGGGCAGGCCCGATGCTTCCATTCCGCCGAGGCGTTGATCGCCCTCGCCATGCTCGCACTCGGCGTCTTTGCCCGCCGCTGGCTCACATGTCCAGCCCTGCAGGGCTACCCACGGCCGCTTGAGGAGACCCAATTTCTGCGTCTCGTAGACTTCGCTCATGGCGACCGCGGCCCAGCGCAGAAGGCTGGCCGTTCCCCGCCAGGTCGCGTTCTGGCTGTTGGCGTTCGTATTCACCCTCACCATGGTCGGTACCACCCTGCCAACGCCTCTCTACGTCATCTACCGAGCGCAGTGGCATTTCTCCTCGAGCATCGTGACGGTGATCTTCGCCGTCTATGCCGCGGGGGTCCTGGCCGCCCTGCTTCTGGCCGGGCGATCCTCGGACCAGGCCGGCCGCAAACCGGTGCTGGCCACTGCCCTCGGCAGCAGCACGCTGAGCACAGTCGTGTTCATCCTTGCCCCCAACGTGGGAGTGCTCTTCGTCGGGCGGATCCTGTCCGGACTCTCCGCTGGGCCTCGTGACCGGCACGGCAACCGCCACCCTCACGGAGCTGATCCCGGTCTCGGCCAGCCGCAGAGCATCGCTGGTGGCAACGGCCGCGAACACGGGGGACCTCGCCCTCGGCCCCCTCATCGCCGGGCTCTTCGCCCAGTACGCGCCCAACCCCACGGTCCTGGTCTTCGAGGTCTACCTGGCGGCCCTGGCGGTGGCGGGCCTCTGCCTGTTCCTCGTGCCCGAAACAGTGAGCCCCCGCCGACGGCCCACCGTGGGCTTCGCCGGCCTCGGCATCCCCGAGCGTGGCCGAGGCGAGTTCGTCGCCGCCGGCGTGGCCGGGTTCGCCGCCTTCTCCCTGCTCGGGCTGTTTTCCGCGCTGACGCCCACGTTTCTCCAGGGCCTGCTGCACGTGCACGGCGACGCAATCGAGGGTGCCGTGGTGTTCCTCATGTTCGGGGTGGCGACCGTCACCCAACTCCTCCTGTCCCGGTTCGGCAGCCGCCAGGTCGTGATGGCTGGTCTGGGTCTGTTCCTGGCTGCGCTGGCCCTAATCGTGGCCTCACTCTCCCAGGCCGGCATGGCCCTGTTCCTGGCGGGGACGGTCGTTGGGGGGATTGCCGTTGGTGCCGTCTTCCTGGGCAGCTTGGCCACGGCCAATAGCCTCGCTCCGGCCGAGCGCCGCGGGGTCAGACCGTATCCACCTACTTCGTGCTCTGCTACGCCGGCCTGACGATCCCGGTGGTCGGTGTCGGAGTGGCCTCGGGGTTCATCGGGGACTTCTCGGCTGTGCTGGCGTTCTCGATCCTGCTCGCCGCCCTGTGCATGCTGTCCCTGGCCAGGATCCGAGATGCCGGCGGCCATGCAGCGCCGCAGACCTGACCGTCGACTGCTCTTTTTGGCTGTAGAGGTCCGGTGCGGGTCGGCCCAGTCGTCGGGAGGACGCGACGACTAGGTCACGGCGTGACCACTCCTAAGCGCGTGAGCAGGCCGATCCCAGATGACGCGACGAGGTTCGGAGTACCGTCTCCCGACCAACGGTCCACCTCAGGCACCCGCCAGCCGGCATGTGAGCTCGATCTTTGCTATGCCACTTGGGGCCTGGATGGCGGGCCCCAGTTCGAGCTGCCGCGTGTTGTGGACCTCGGCACCGTTGGCGAGCCGCTGGACGCGTTCCGAAATGGTGCAGGCGAATCGGAGGCCGCTGCTGCGCAGCGCGGTGGCTTATGCGCCCTTCCGGAAGGCATCCCTTTGGCAACGCGGCTGGCCTCCGTGTTCTGGCGCCCCAGATGCTGTGAGCACAGCCCGGGTCACTGGTTCAGGATCGCGTCCAGCCGGCGCAGCGCCGCATGGAGATCGGCCCGAAGGCCGATCGCCAGGATGTGGCTGCTGTCCACCCCATGGCTGATTTTGAGCCGGAGACCCAGATCTTGAGAGCGCGTCGAGGAGCCCGCGCATTGTGCTCATCTCCCGCTGGGCGGCCGCATGATCGGAACAGTGTGAGGGGCCGGCGTGACGTACTCTGTCCACCGTGACCACCAGAGCGGGAACGGACGTGGATGTCGTCGCGTGGTTGTTGGACAGCGACCCGGCCATCCGCTGGCAGGTGATGCGTGACCTGACCGACGCGCCCGCCGACGCCGTCGCGGCCGAGCGCGCCTGCGTCGCCGCCGAAGGCTGGGGCGCACGCCTACTCGCCCTCCAGGGCCCGGACGGCCACTGGAGCCGGGATGCTCCAACGTTCACCTCCGCTGCCTGGGCGGACTGGTGGCGATCGATGCCGCCGGAGAGGCGAGGTACTCTGTTCCCCGCCTGGACCTCCACTGCCTGGACCCTGCACCTGCTGCGGGACCTCGGCATCGACCCGGCGAGCGCGGGGGCGCGCCGCGCAGCCGCCCGGGTCAGGGAGAACTGCCGGTGGGAGCACGACGGTGAGCCCTTCTTCGAGGGCGAGGTGGAGCCGTGTATCAACGGTAGGACCGTGGCGATCGGGGCCTACTTCGGCGAGGAGGTCGAGCCCATCGTCGCCCGGCTCCTCGACGAGCAGATGAGCGACGGGGGGTGGAACTGCGAGCAGGAGAACGGATCGACGCGGGGGTCGTTCCACACCACGATGGACGTGCTGGAGGGTCTGCTGGAGTACGAGCGAACGAGGGGGAGCGTACCGGAGGTGACCGCTGCCCGCGTCCGCGGCCAGGAGTACCTCCTCGAGCGTCGGATGTTGCGCCGGCGGTCGACCGGTGAGGTGATCGACCCGGCGTGGACCCAGTTCTCCTTCCCGACCCGGTACTTCTACGACGTGCTCCGAGGTCTCGACTACCTGCGCGCCGCGGGCGCCGCGCCGGACAAGCGCGTGGTCGAGGCGATCGACATCGTCGCGTCCAAGCGCGATGTGGCCGGGCGATGGCCCCTCGAAAACCCCCATCCTGGCGCGGTGCACTTCGACATGGACGAGGGTGAGGGCAGGCCGAGCCGCTGGAACACTCTTCGCGCCATGCGTGTCCTCAAGTGGTACGAGCAGTCCCGGCCGCGACCAGATCGGTAAATCGGGTCAGTAGCCGGGGAGAGCCCGTACGGCCCTCATGGAGGCGCCCAACGTTGCTCCGTAACTCGCGCGGCGTGACCAGCTGCAGACGCCGTCGCTACGGTTCAGGCGCCCGGTCAATGCATCGCGCGGGCAGACCTTCCGGGGTCGATGCCGGTCCGTTCCGCAAGGCCCTTCATCACGTTGTCCGCTGAGCCCCCTATACGAGCGCGCCGTTGAGATCCGACAGAGCATGTCTGCGGCACGCGTCCCACCGGCATGTGGAAGCCATCCTCAGCCGCCAGGTCAAGCGACCGGGGCTGCTTCCGGTCGCCGCTTTCTTCGGGCAGCTCTCGGCCGCAGACTGCCGGTCGGCCGGCTGCTGTTCAGACCGGCGACCATCGTGCGCTGGCGTCAGGAACTGACGCGTCGCCCGCTGCTCTGCTTTCGACGTCGACCTCGTCGTGGTCGGCCGCCGATCTGAGGGGAGCTGCACAGCCTGATCGTGCGCATCACCATAGGGTGGATCTCGACGCTCGCCGTCAGGCTGAAGCGATCGTCCTCCGCTTGATCTCGTCGAACTCCTGCTGCGTGATGGAGCCGGTGTCGAGGAGCTGCTTCGCTTTCTCGATCTGGGACGCTGGGGAGCCGCTGGCTCCCACCGACCTGACGTACTGGTCGAACTGCGTCTGCGCAGTTTGCGCATCCTTTGTGCGCCGCTCGGTCATTCCCGTGCTCTGGCTGATCAGGTAGACCAGCACGCCCAGGAAGGGCAGCACTATAAGGAACACGACCCAGGCGGCTTTCCCCCATCCCGAAACGTCATGTCGCCTGAAGAGGTCCGCGAAGATGACGATCAAAAGCCAGAACCAGATCACCCAGGCGAAGATGACGATCAGCGTCCACATGACGCTCAGGAAGGGATACTCCTGGAGCAATACTTTCGACATCAATTCAGACACCTCGTCGATTGGCGCGCCGCCTGCGCCGTGTAATGGCAGTGACCGTCCTCGGGCTGGGCAGCTTGGGAGCAGCCGCCTGGTGACTCATTCTCCGCGACGGCACGGCGATGCCAGCGGGTTGTGCCGCGGCTAATGGTGCGGCGATGACTGGCTGTACCAACGGACTTCTGCTCCTTCTCGTTCAGTGGCCCGTGCCCTGATTTCCATTCTGGGCGCCGGGGACGTCACCGGCCTCTGGAGTTTTACGGACGGTGGACGATACCTTGGACAACGGCGCGGGGCGCCATCCTCTACCTCTCGCACTGGACGCTGCGGTCAGGGCTTGATGCAGGTGTAAGCGCCGTATAGGCGCCCCCGGAAGTCCGACGTCAGGATCTTGAAGCCCGCGGCGGCGAGCGGCATCGGCAAAACCGGCACGACCGCCGCCCAGCCCGTGATCGACACTGGTGTTCGCCGGGTGGGATGACGGTAGGTGTCGGCGAGCAGGCGGAGAATCAGCCGGCCAGGATCTTCTGCTTCTGCGCCTCGAACTCCGCGTCGGTAAGGACGCCCTGGTCCTTGAGCTCACCGAGCGTCTTCAGCTGGGCCAGCTGGTCGGACATCCCGCCCGACTCGGCGGGCTGCTGCTCGTAGGCCTGCTGCTGCTGCTCGTAGGCCTGCTGCTGCTGCTCGTAGGCCGGCTGATCCTGCGTCGCCCAGCGGCCGGCCTGCCGGCGCGAGACCCGGTTCGACACTGCGGTCGCCGTGCCGGCGATGACCGCGGTACGTGCGACCCCGCGAATGAGTCCTGGCATGGTTCGTCCTCCTTGTCGGCTCAGGCTCGCTGGGGAGCGGCGTCCGCTGCGTTCAGGGCGGCGAGGATCGCCTGCACGGGGATGCGTCCCCCGCCGACGAGCTGCGCGCCTCCGCGCCGAAGCGCGGTCGCAAGCGGCGCCGCCCACCGGTTCTCGTAGACGAGCAGTCCGGCGGTGCTGTCCGGCCGGATTGCCTCGGCAGCCGCGTCGATGTCCCCCTGGTCCAGCAGCCCGGAGGACGCGCCCTCGAACATCGAGAGGTCCGGCTGTCCGTTGGTTCGGCCGCCCGTCAGCTCCATGCGCATGAGGGCGCCGTCCGGCAGCTTCCTGATGAACACGAGGTCGAGGATCCGGATGATTCCCCGATCGACGAGGTCGACCAGAAGGGGCAGGCCCTCTCCGCTCATACGGCTGCCTGGGAACTCGACGATCAGGTAGTCGATCGGTCCCATCTCTTCAATGTCGCTGGTCATCTCAACTCCTGGAGGGGCGCCCCGGACGAGCCGACACGAAGAGATGCGGCCCGGCCTGGGCACGACCGCGAGCGCTTTCACCGCTCGGCTGGAATCTATCAGTCGTGGAGGCGCCGCACCCGCGGTCTTCGCGCGCGACCTGCGACAAAACGTTGGACACAGAACGGCCGTCTGCCCTACTCGGCGATGCAAGCGAGCCTGCCCTTGTCAAATGGGCGAACGCGCTCGGCCTGCCCGCACGAATGGGACGAACCGCCTCGCTGGTCTCGTGCCATGCCTTGAGGCTCCGCGCGGGCCCCTGCGCGTGTCCCTCGCGGTTGGCAGGAAGGTAACGCCCGCCGTCGGGACGCAACACCGTTCTTCGCGCTCCCGTCTGGCTACCGCCTGAAAGCGCGGCAGATAGGTCGCGTCGGCGTGTGCCCAAGCAGCGCCGGCAGCTTCGGGACCGGGTGGTCCAGGCGGCTTAGCTCCAGGTTGGCCTCGTAGACGCGAGCGTTCGCGTCGCCGCGGGCCCGCTCGTCGCCCACCAGCTCGGCCGCCAGCTCCGCCCCTGCGCCGCATGCGGCGCGGCGTGGCGGCCGGCAAGACTCACCCGCATGAGCCTCGAGGACGTCAGCGAGAAGGTGGTGGACTCCCTCTGGGAACTCGCCGAGGCGCACCACGCGCTTCCGGACCGACTGGAGGGGTTTCCCTGGAGCAGTAGCACATAGCGGTGCCTGACTGTCGCTGGCGTGACGGCAGTCCCATGACGCTGGCCTCCATCTTCGCGTACCGGTACCGCGATCAGACACATTACGGCGGCCACGCCGACGAGATCGCAGAGTGGCTGGACCAACGGTCCACCTGAGCGCGAGGCGGTCCCGAATCCTACTGCGTTGGAGCCGGCGATCTACACACCTGGGGCCGACGCAGCGACTTGTTGCTGCACGCCCATTCGACGTGGGAGGGCACACATTGCAGATGGCTCGGACCAAGAGACCCAGTCTGGGCTTTGCTGGATCTAGCGGCAGGGAACAGGTGATTGGAAATCCGCGCATCGCGAGCTGCCGGTACCACGAACCTCGTTCAAATCGGTGTCATCGAAGGCCACTGAGTCGAGATCGATCGTGACTGTCGGCGCTGATGGCGCGGTAGGCTGCAAGAAGGCGACAAACCGATGCCGGAGCAGGAACGCACTCGGGTCGTGATTGTTTGGAAACGCGATCCCGGCGTCAGCGACAACTTGACATTCGCCGTTCTGGGCGCTGCTCCAGCTCGACGAAGCGCGTAGCGGCCATGACTAACGCGGCCCACCCGCAAACCCCGAGTCGATCCTTGAGGAGGATGCTGCTGCCGCTGGCCCTGGCACAGTTTATCGCCAGCTTCGCGGGCTCGAACATGAACGTGATGATCAACGACATCAGCCACGACCTGCACACCACCGTCCAGGGCGTGCAAGTCTGCATCACGCTTTTCCTCCTGGTCATGGCCGCCTTGATGATGCCCTGCGGCAAACTGACCGACCGCTTAGGCCGCAAACGGTGCCTTACGCTCGGGCTGTCCGTCTACGGGCTCGGCGCCGTGCTCAGCGCAGTCTCTCCGGGACTCGGGATCCTGATTCTGGGCAACTCGATCCTCGAAGGAGTGGGCACAGCGCTCTTAATCCCGCCCGTCTACATCCTTACCACCTTGCTCTTCGGGGACATTAAGTCCCGCGCGTGGGCCTTCGGCGTGATCAGCGGCATGGGAGGAATCGGTGCCGCGACCGGACCGTTGATCGGCGGCCTGATCACCACAGCGATCACGTGGCGAGCTGCCTTCGTCTTCCAAGCCATCATCATCGTGATCATCGTGATTCTCGCGCGCAGCGTCATTGATCCGCTGCCGGCAGACCCCACCCGCCCCTTCGACACTGTAGGCGCCATCCTGTCCGCCGCCGGTCTCGTGGTCCTCGTCGGAGGGATCCTGGCGGCCGACACCAATCTCGCCCTCATGGCGATCCTGCTCGTCATCGGGGCGCTCATCCTCGCGGGGTTCTTCGCGTGGATCCGCAGTCGAGAGCGTGATGGAAAGGAGGCCCTGCTCTCGATCGGTCTGTTCCACAACCGCACCTCCAACCTGGCCCTGGTCACCCAGAACGTGCAATGGCTGCTGCTCATGGGAACATCGTTCGTCGTGTCCGCCTACCTCCAAGTCGTGCGCCATTACAACGCCATCCAGACCGGCGTGATCTTCACCGCTGCCACCGTGGGCCTCTTGCTGTCATCGCTCGCCGCAGGCCGCCTGGCCAAGCGGTTCTCGCAGCGAACACTCATCCTGGCCGGCTTTGTCACGACCATCGCCGGCATCCTGGTACTGCTGGCGCTGGCCAGGGGCCACCCCGGCGCATGGAACTTCGCCCCCGGACTGTTCCTCATCGGCGTGGGCTTGGGCGTCATGCTCACGCCGTCGGTCAACGTCGTGCAATCCGCCTTTCCCGAACAACTCCAGGGGGAGATCTCCGGACTGTCGCGAAGCGTGTCCAACCTGGGGTCGTCCTTCGGCACGGCCGTGGCCGGCACCATCCTGGTCTCGGGTCTGACCGACCCCACGCGATCCTACGGCGCCGCCATGATCGTCCTGGCGTTCCTCGGGCTCATTGGTCTCGGGGCAGCTGTCTTGCTGCCGGCCGCCGAACCCAGACCGGCATCCGACGTCGCGGCGTGACGGCTCGGACACTCGGGGCCGCACGGCTGCGGTAAGCGGGCCAACTATGAACCGGCCTTCAACACCTCCTGAACTTCCTAAGTGGTCCGCGGCGATGAAGCATGTGGGGTCATGGCGAGGGCGCCAGCCTGGCAACGAAAGGTAGCCAAAGAAACGGCGCGTCCGTTGGAAGGGTCGTCTTGAAACCGATCCGACCGACGGAGGCGCGCCTTTGCCGACGATACAGCTTGCGCCCCGTGCCCATCGCCCCTGGCACGGTGGCCCGCCCCCCAAGTACCAGCCTCGCTTCTCGGAAGCCGAGGTCCACGAGGCTCGCGCCTGGGCCCGCTCACAGGCCGTTCCGCACGGCGAGGTGCAGCGGGCTCGGCTCGCGCTTCTGCTGCATGAACATCCCGACATTCGCAGCCCGGAGGCGGCCCGATGCCTGGCCCAGAGCACCTCGTGGGTCTGCAAGTGGCGGCGGCGCTGGGTGGAGCAGGGGTTCTCGCTCCAAGACGCGCCGCGGCCCGGGCGTCGGCCGCAATTTGCCGATTGGGTGTTGGCGCTGGTGATCGCCATCGCCTGTGAGCTGCCGAGCCGACTTGGCCTGCCCCTGAGCCGGCATTTCGCCAGCAGCGTCTGGCAGGTCGTACGGGAAGAGGGCGTGGTCATTAGCCTGCGTACGGTGCAGCGGATCCTGGCTCGCCACCACCTCAAGCCCTGGCGCTACGTCAGCTGGATGCACCCTCGCGACCCCAGGTTCATCGAGAAGGTGAGGGTCATCCTCGATCTCTACGCCGGGCTCTGGGAAGGCAAACCGCTGAGTCCTGACGACCAGATCATCTCCGCCGACGAGAAGACCTCGATTCAGGCCCGGCGGCGCCAGTTGGTGGCGCCTGGTCCTGGCCGCCCGGGCCGGGTGGAGAGCGACTACAAGCGGCGGGGCGCCCTCCAATACCTGTGCGCCTGGGACGTTCTGCGCGGCATCCCTTCGGGACGCTGCGCGCCCAAGACTGGCATCCTGCCCTTCATCGAACTGGTCGATCAGGTGATGGCCATGGAGCCTTACCGCTCGGCACCCCGCGTCTTCTGGATCGTGGACAACGGCTCCTCCCACCAGGGCAGGAAGTCCGCCCGGCGCCTCCAGGAGCGCTACCCCAACCTGTTCCTGGTCCACACGCCCGTTCACGCCTCTTGGGTCAATCAAGTCGAGGTCTTCTTCAGCATCGTCCAGCGCAAGGTGCTAACGCCGGCTGTGGCGGACAGCCTGGAGGAGTTGGCCGCGCGCATCCTCGCCTTCGAGGCCGAATATCGCCGCCTTCCTCGACCGGTGCGCTGGAAGTTCACGCGCGAGGAGTTCGATCGGCGCCTGCTGGAGCTGGAGCTGTGCACCCAACTGCTCGCCGCATGACCCCTCACGCTTCACTGCCGAGGACCACTAAGCCCCTGAATCAGACCGATGCTGAACAAGTTGCTGAGTCCCGCCAAACCTTCCAACGTGCTCCGTAGCGGCCCCGCAGGAGCCGCACCCGATCGGTTTCGCCCCGGCCGCCTGTCTCGAATTACGAGCGCGCTCTGTCGCCGCTGAGCGCGAAGCCGATCAGGCCGATTGCGAGTAGTACTGCCACCCCGAACGCCATCACGCCGTTGAGCCGGCCGAGACCGGCCGCCATCAGAAGCAGGAGCATCGCGGGCAGCCATATGGCCACCGCCAGTTCCGGGCGTCCCGGCCGGTCATGTCTACTTGCCAGCAGTGAGATTCCTCTGGCAGCGGGTCGCTCATAGAGGAGCTCCCGCGGCAGTCGCTCGTTCGGGTCCAGAGGGCCAAAGATCGAGTACATGCCCTTCCGATTGAGGCTGCGCAAATCGGATTCGCGCATCGGTACGTGTGTCATTGGCCCTCTCACATGCTACGACCCGGTCAGCTGGACCGCATGTGAGCAGGGGTCGGGGTTATCTGTTCGCTGGCTGCGGCTGGTCAGCCCTGCAGCGCTTACAGTTGGTGCAGATGAGCCGACTGCCCTACGTCCGGCGAGATGACCTCGATGACGAAGGGCGGGCAGTGTGGGACGCGCTGGTCAGCACCCGGGGGCGGAGTATCGTCAACGACGCAGGCGGACTCGTCGGGCCCTTCAACGCCTGGGTTCACGCACCAGGTGTCGGTGCCCGCCTGAGCGAGCTGGGAGCCACTTTGCGCTTCCAGACCTCGCTCGACCGCAGGCTCCTCGAGCTGGCGATCATCGTGGTCGCCGCTCACTGGAAGGCCGAGTTCGAGTGGTGGGCCCACGCACGCATGGCCCGCGAGCATGGCGTCGACGACGCGATCATTGCCACCATCGGACGCGGCGAGACGCCATCGTTCGAGGCCGACGACGAGGCCATCGTGTACACCATCAGTCGCCAGCTCATGGTGGGCGGTAGTGTCGACGATGCGACCTTCGCGAGCGCTGTCGCGCAGCTCGGCCGCCAGGGCGTAGTGGAGCTGGCGTCGCTGTGCGGCTACTACACGCTGGTCAGCTTCACCTTGAACACATTCGCCGTACCCCTCCCGCCCGGTGTGGCCCCGGCCTGGCCAACGTCTGGGGACGAAGCGCAGGGCCGCTCTCGCTCGCCAGACGGCTGAATCCGCGGCGCCTATCGTCGCTGCGGCTCCGGCATCATGTTGGCGAGCATGACGCCCGCCAACGGAGGGCCCAGCACGGAGCGCCGACCGTACCGCGAGGCCGCCAGGTACTACGGGGCTCGGCCGCCCTATTCCGCTACGCTGCGGCCCACCCTCGCCAGGAAGCAGCACTGGGACGGCACCGGTCGCCTCCTTGACATCGGTTGTGGGCCGGGAGTCGTCGCGCTCGAGCTGGCCGCGAGTTTTAGCCAGGTGGTCGGCCTCGATCCAGAGGAGAGCATGCTCATAGAGGCGCGTGCAGCAGCTCCTTTCTCGGCCCGGGACAAGGTCCGCTGGGTTCAGGCCCGCGCCGAGAACATTCCCGCCTTGAATCTCGGCCGATTCCAGGCGGTGACGCTCGGGCAGTCCTTTCACTGGACTGACAAGAACTCAGTCGCAGAGGTCGTCTATGACTCGCTCGTGCCGGGTGGAAGCATGCTCCTGATTCACCACGAGGCTCCATCGTTCGGCCCCGGGGTTCGCTCGTCGATTGGCCTGGGAGAACCGAACACCACGCTGCGAGGACCCGCTCACCCGCCAATCCCGCACGAGGTGGTCGAGCAGGTGCTGGTCAGATGGCTCGGGCGCGGGAAGCCCCCTCCGGACCCGAATTGGGAGCCATATCAGGACCTGTTGGCCAGGACGTCGTTCGGCCCGCCCGAGCGCCTGCTGCTCCCCGGTCGGGCCGATCTCATCCGAACGGTCGACGAGGTGATCGACAACTATCTTTCCACCTCGTTCGCGGCGCCCGACCTGTTTGGTGATCGGCTTCCGAAGTTCCGGTCCGCTCTGGCGAGCGAGCTTCGCCAGCACACCGACACCGGCTGCTTCTGGGAGTGGCCGGGGGACACCGAAGTCCTGATTGCGACCAAGAGGTCAGGCGAATAGAACCCGACGGGCGCCCACGGCTATGGCCCGGGACGAGCGGCGACGATCACGAGCTTGTCGGCGTGGCCGCTCCGGGCTCGGGGCTCCTCCAGCTTCAGCAACGTCAGGCCAGCAGAGACGACCGCGTTTACGAGCTCGCTCACGGTGACGTGGCGAGCGCCCACTCTCGCCCGCAGGCCCACCGGGTTCCTCCAATAAGGGGAGTCGATCCAGCCGGTCTCCAGATAGCCCGGGTGCACGATCCGGCCCGGGCCCACCGGGTTCTCGATGAAATGGCCCCAGAAACACGGATGCACGCCGAGGTAGACGAGAGCCCCGCCGGGCCGGAGTACCCGATACGCCTCGAGGAAGACGGGCACCATGTCGTCGATATCCGTGTGCAGGTATGTGCATATGACGGTGGGGAAGCTCGCGTCCGCGAACGGCAATGCGACGGCGCTGGCCCGGACGAGCAGCGCAAGAGCTCGGCGCTTCGCGACGCGGAGCTGATCGCCAGAAAGATCGACGCCTACGATGGTCCTGCCGGTGGCGGCGATCGCCTCGTGATGGAGCCCACCTCCGCACGCGATGTCCAGGCACTGCCCCTTACCTGGACCGAGCAGGCGGGCCAGATGAGACGAGGTCGAGAGTGGATCGGCCAGGTCACCGTACCTGGAGAAGAAGTCGTCGTACCACTCGGCGATGCCGTCGTATCGCGGCTGGCGCTGGCTCGCGCGAGTCACACGAGGACGATATCCCACAATTCCTCAGCTCGGCGGTGCTAGAGGATTGAGGGTCCCGAAGCTACGGTCGAAGCCCTCGATTGAGCGGTAGGGCGACACGGCCCCGACTGGAATGGCAATGTGGTGAAGCAGGTAATATTGAGTGGCTTCACCATGAAGGACTTCACCCACGGGCCGAATGCATGCTTCGATGACTCAGGGCGCGTGTACGACGAAGCCGCCCGGGCGGTGCTCAACGAGCTGGTCGGACAGGATTCGGCGAGACGCCTGGAGGCCTTCGCCGCGATCCGCTGGCTGCAGGCCCGGACGCACCGCTTCATGGAGAGGTGGGTGGATCAGTACGGCCTGAGCGAGGGCCGGATGCAGGTGCTCATGCGATTGCGACACCAGGGCGACCAGCCTCTCGGCGTCCTCGCCGAGGCTATGCACGTCAGCCCACGCAATGTCACCGGCCTGGTCGACCACCTGGAGCGTGATGGGCTCGTGATTCGGGTCCCGGACCCCGAGGATCGGCGATCCGTCCGTGCGCATCTATCGGAGCAGGGCCGCACGCTCATCGACCGGATATGGAGGGAGTTCATGCAGCGGTCGCTCGAGCTGCTGGAAGACCTCCCGCAGGAGGACCTGGACGTGGTCCGCGACATCTGCCTCCGCCTGATTCAAAGGATCGAGTCCCGACTCAACCAGGAGGGGACCGCAACGCCGTCGCAAAGGAGTAGGACGTGACCGGAGAACTCTCGACGCGCCAGAAGGCGCTCGCCACGCTCGGGGTGATGTTGACCCTTCTGCTGGTGGCGCTCGATCAGACGGTGGTCGGCACTGCCATGCCGCGCATCATCGCCGAGCTGAACGGCCTCAGCGTGTATGCGTGGGTGACCACGGCCTACCTGGTTGCGTCCACCGTGGTGGTTCCCGTTGCCGGGAAGCTGGGGGACATGTTCGGCCGTAAGCCCTTCATCCTCGTTGGCATGATCGGCTTCATGGCCGGGTCATGGCTCTGCGGCTTCTCTCAGAACATGACCGAGCTGATCCTGTTCCGAAGCCTGCAGGGAGCCTTCGGCGGCATGCTCTTCGCCAACACGTTCACCGTGTTGGCGGACATCTTCGACGCCCAGCAGCGCGTGAGGATGCAGGGCATCTTCGGCGCCGTGTTCGGACTCTCTTCCGTGATTGGCCCCACGTTCGGCGGCTACATCACCGACAACTGGGGCTGGCGGTGGGTCTTCTACGTCAACATCCCGGTCGGCGTCCTCGCAGTGGCCGTCACGCTGGCGGCGCTCCCTTACGTCCGGTCGAAGGTCTCCTGGCGCGAGATCGACTTCGTCGGCGCCGCGATGCTGGCCGCCGGGGTCATACCCCTCCTGATCGGCCTCTCCATCACCCACGACCATTCCTGGACCTCGCCCGAGGTGCTGGCTCTGCTTGCCGGCGCGGCGGCGATGCTGGCAGGGTTCTTCGTGGTCGAGACGCGTTGGGCGCAAAACCCGGTCGTGCCCTTCGAACTCTTCAAGACCAACCAGTTCGCGATCTCCGTCACCGTCGCCTTCTTCACTGCGGTCGGAATGTTCGGGGCGATCATCTTCATCCCGCTGCTCTATCAGGGTGTGCTCGGCGTGAGCGCGACCAACTCCGGGAACCTGCTGATCCCGATGATGGGCGGGCTTGTGGTGTTCAGCACCCTGTCCGGGCAGTTGCTGTCTCGGATTCGCTACTACCGCGTGCTGGGGACCGTGGGGATCGGTGCGATGATCGTGGCCATGTGGCTGCTCACGGGCGTCACGGCCGGCACCAGCCAGTGGACGGTCGCTGCCTACAGCGTCATCCTCGGCGCGGGCCTGGGCCTCACGTTCCCGCTGACCCTGGCCGTGGTGCAGGTGGCGCTTCCGCAGCGAGTGGTGGGGGTCGCGACCAGCCAGGTGCAGTTCTGGCGAAACCTCGGCGGGACCGTCGGCACGGCCGTGCTCGGCTCGATCCTGTCCAGGCAGCTCACCCCAGACATCCAGGCCCGGATTGCGGCCCTGAACCTGCCAGCCCGATTCAGTCTGCCTTCAAGCTCGGGCAGCAGCCCACAGGCCGCCCTCGACCCCAAGCACCTGGCCCAAACGCGAGCCTCTTACCCCGCGCAGGCTCAGCCCCTGTACGACAACGTGGTCCATGCCATGCGGTTGGGTCTGGCGGACGCCATCCACGACGTGTTCCTGATCGGCGCCGCGATCCTTGTAGTCGCGTTGGTGGCCACCCTGTTCCTCCGAGAAGTGCCTATCAAGCGCGGGCGCCAGGCTGTCGCGCCGGAGCTGGAGGCTCTGGAGGCTGACGATGGTGTCAGCGATCGGCTGAGGGCGGCCGGCTGACAGCGCCGCCGGGCGCGCCAGACTGATCGCCCCGCGTAGACTCCCCTCGTCCGGGACAAGCGTGTCCCGGACGCGAGGGGAGAAGACGGCGTGGAGATCTTCCGCAACATCGCCAAGCACCGGCTGCGCAGCACGCTGACCATCGGTTGCGTCGCAGTCGGCATGACGGCGCTCACAATGATCGGCGCCATCGCTGAGCACTTCAACGCTCAGCTCGAGGGCGGGGTCAAGTACTTCAGCTCCAACATCCAGGTCGCCGACGACGCGGGCAGCTACGCCGGGGTCATCTCTCTGAGCAAGATCGACGCGATCCAGAAGGTCCCTGGCGTTGCGGTCGCCCTCCCTTCGATCGCGCTCCTGGCCAAGCCCGGCAGTACCAGCAGCGCGCCCTTTGGGCTGCCCGATACCATCGCCTACGCCGACCCCAGAGAACGTGCCTACTCCAAGCTCAAGACCAGGGTCGCCGCCGGCCGTCAGCTGGACCCGAACCGTCAGGGCGAGGTGGTGCTGGGCGCCGACCTGGCCAACGAGTTTGGGGTCAAGGTGGGGGACGGCCTCGATCTTCCGGTCAAGCCCCGAAGCGCCAATCCTGACTTCGTCAACCACGCGTTCAAGGTTGTTGGCATTCTCCGCAGGACCAACAGCATTCCCGACTCGACGGCCTCGGTTAGCCTGCTCGACGCCCAGATGCTCCTTCAAGAAAGCCTGCCGGCCTCCTTCCGCGATCGGGTCGACCCATCGTCGCTGGCCTCGGCGATCACCGTGTACGGGAAACCGGGAGGGGACCTGGACAAGCTGGCCGATCGGATCAACGCCAGCGTCCCTGGAGTCACAGCGACCCGGCCCACCGACTTCATCCGCAGCTTCGATCAGGGCGCCCGACTCGGCGCGGCTGCCGTCGGGGCAGCTTTGCTGGCGCTCTTGTTCGGGGGAATCGTCCTGGTCAGTACCATGCTGATGACACTCCCCGAGCGAGCGCATGAGATCAGCCTGAAGATGGCGTTCGGCGCCCGAGCCTGGCACATCTCGGTCGAATATCTGCTGGAGGCGATCTTCATCGGGCTCGTGGGTGGCCTCACCGGATTCGCGCTCGGCGTGGGGCTGGCTCAACTGCTCGACGTCGCGGGCCGGGCAGTGGGGATGGACGTCTTCCTGATCACGGACAGGCTGGCCAAGGTGGCGCTGCTGCTGGCGACGGCGCTCGGAGTCCTGGCCGGCACGGTTCCCGCGCTGCGGGCCGCTAAGATCGATCCGGACCTGGCCATTCGAGCGCAGTAGGCGCAGAGAAGAGAGAGCAGGTGGCGGCGCTCGAAGTGCGCAATCTGACCAGGAAATACCGACAGGGACAGGCCAACGAGGTTCAGGCCCTGGACGGGGTCAGCCTCAGCATCCAGGCGGGTGAGTTCATATCCGTTGTCGGCCGTGCAGGGAGCGGGAAGACGACGCTCCTGCACTGTTTGGGACTGCTGCTCCGGCCGACATCCGGGCAGGTAATCATCGACGGCATCGATACCACCAGCCTCAGCGACGCCCACCGGGCAGACTTCAGGGGCCGCAGGATTGGCCTCGTCCTGCAGGACCTCAACCTGCTTCCGACTCTTACGGCGCTCCAGAACGTCATGCTGCCAATGCGCTACGCCCCATTCGGCCGGGGCGCGAGGAAGCGAGCCAGGGAGCTCCTCGACATGGTGGGGCTTGCAGATCACCCGGGTTACCGCCCGGACCAGCTCTCCGCGGGCCAGGCGCAACGAGTGGCGATCGCCCGCGCGTTGATCAGGGCACCTAGCCTGGTGCTCGCAGACGAGCCGACCGGCGAAGTGGACAACGAGACTTCGGACGAGCTGCTGTACCTGATGCAGCAGCTCAACCGGACAAGCGGCGTGACTTTCGTCATCGCCACTCACGACCCCGAGGTAGCCGCTTGCACGGACCGGATGGTCCGCATCAGGGACGGCCAGGTGGCCTCAGACCAACGGCGTCGGATCGATCTCCGGCGCCTGAGGGAGCTCCGCTAAGAAGGCAAACGGTACGGGATGCTCTGGCCTGGTCCGTTGTGCTTCAATACCCGCGGGTCCAAATGGGGGTAGTTGGACGGTCTTTCGGCCTACGCCGACAGGATCTGGGTCGACTCGAGCGTCTTCTTCCGCGCCGTGTCACGCGCCGTCACGTGCTCGGTGGAGCGTTTGCGGCCGGAGCATTTGTCACCGTCCTCAGGATGCTCGGCCTCGATCGTAGAGTCCCCCAATTCCACAGCGCTGCGGCCGTTCCCACGGCCGGAGGTAAGACCATCCAGTGGACGTCGCCACTCGCACAGGAGTCGGCCCGGATAACGCACCTGCTGCGACGCGCCACGTTCGGCGCCGGACCGGACGATCTTGAAGCGGCGTTTAAGCTCGGATACGGCAAGCTGGTCGACAAGCTGCTCGAGACCCCGCCGGCTGAGCCACCTCCCGTTCCAGGGATGAACGCGAACTCCATCGACCTCGGCGATCTCCAGCAGTGGTGGGTGGATCACATGCTCGCCAGCCCGACGCCTTTCGCAGAGAGGATGACGCTCTTCTGGCACGGCCATTTCACGAGCGATTACCGCAAGGTCGGCACAGACGAGCCCTACCTCTACTGGCAGAACCTTACCTGGCGGAGGATGGCGCTCACCAATCTGGGATCGGTGCTGACGCAGGTCACCACCGATCCGGCCATGATGCTCTACCTCGACCTGGCGAAGAGCACAGGCAAGAATCCCAACGAGAACTACTCCAGGGAGCTGCTGGAGCTGTTCACGATGGGTGCCGGCAACTTTGCGGAGGGAGACGTCCGCGCAGCGGCCAGCGCGCTCGCCGGGTGGCGGCTTCCGATGGCCGCGGACCACTCCAAGATCGGCCTCTTCGAACGACGGCGCGCCTATGCCGGCGGCCCTCTGGTCTTTCTGGGCAAGACCGGGCCCCTCGACCTGAAGGGAGTCATCGACGGCATCCTCGCCAGTGACGCGACCGCCCCGTTTCTGGTCACCAAGGTCGTTCATCACTTCGTCTCACCGGCCCCTCAGGCGGCCTACATCCGCCGCCTGGCGGACGAGTTCCGCACCAGCAAGTACGACTTCAAGACGCTGATGCGGAGTGTCTTCCTGAGCCCCGAGTTCATCGCGAGTGAGTCCTATCGCTCCCTGATCAAGTCCCCGGTCGAGTACATGATCAGCGCGCTCAAGGCTCTCAAGGCTCCGCAGCTCTCGAAGCTGATGCTGGACGCTGACGAGACCATGGGACAGGTGTTGTTCGATCCGCCAGACGTCGGCGGCTGGCCCAACAACGATTCCTGGATCTCATCCAGCACCGTCATGGCCCGGATCAATTTCGCGGTCTCGGCTCTAAGCCGGCTGAGGAACCTGCCTCCGGCCAAGGATCTTCAGCGGGTCCACCTTGACGGGGTCGTGAGCCCGGCCACCGCGAAGCTGTTCGACCAGGCCGGGGACGATCGAGGGCGCTGGATGATCGCGCTGATGGCCCCGGAATTCAATCTCAAATAGGCGGTCGCGACATGAGCAAAGACACGGTCGGGATCAACGAGCTGAAGCGAAGGGACTTTCTGCAGGCGGGCCTGGTGTTCGGTGCAGCGGCCAGCGCCCTGGCTGCCGGATATGCCGCGGTCCCGGATGCATTTGCGCGCGCCGTCTACGCCGCCAAGAAAGGGGGCGTGAACAACGACAACGTCCTGGTGATGATCCAGCTGGCGGGCGGAAACGACCATCTGCGCACGGTGGTCCCACTGCAGGACCCGAGGCTGCACGACCTGCGTCCGATCCTGGCGGCGCAGTCGGTGCCCTCGGCGCTGCCGCTCAACGCCAACTTCGGCCTCAACCAGAACATGCCTGGAATCAAGGCCCTCTGGGATCAAGGCAAGCTTGCAATCGTGGAAGGCGTCGGCTATCCCAACCCCAGCTTCTCCCACTTCGAGTCGATCAGAGTCTGGGAGACGGGGGACCCCAGCCGCCGGCAAGTCGAAGGCTGGCTCGGCAAGACGATCACCCAGAACTACGATTCCCAGGGCCATCCCCTGACCGGCTGCGCCTGTGGCACTACGAACGTGCCGGGCGCGCTCCGCGACCTCCACGCGACCGTTTCGGTGATCGACAACTCCAGGGCGTTCGGGTTCCAGGGGGGCACAAAGATCGAGACCGCCGCTGGAGCCCTCTGGAAGGGCACTCCGGGGATCTATGGCGCGCTCTTCGACACCGCGATCTCCACCGCGCAGCAGACGATCTCCAGCGTCCGGACAGCTACGTCCAGACAGTCCAGCGCCAGGTACACGGACAATGCAAAGCTCGTCTACCCGTCGAAGACCGAGCTGGGAGCGGCGCTCCAACTGGCCGCGTCGCTGATCACCAGCGGCAGCGGGGTCAAGCTGCTGCATGTCACGCTGGGCGGGTTCGACACGCATGAGACGGAGCTCAACCGACACAACGACTTGATGGGTTATCTCGACCAGTCCGTGGCAGCGTTCTACCACGACCTAGACGCTCACGGGATGGCTGACAAGGTCCTGATCGCAACCTGGTCCGAGTTCAGCCGGCGGCCCAAGGAGAACGCAAGTGGCGGTACCGATCACGGAGCCGCGTCGGCCGTGCTCCTGATGGGCAATCCAGTCCAGGGTGGTTTCTACGGCCAGACGCCCAGCTTGAGCGCCCTTGACGACACCGGCAACCTCAAGTACACAGTCGACTTTCGGGCCGTCTACCAGGAGATCTTGAACACCCACCTCGGGGCGGACGCCAAAGACATCTTGGGTCAGACCTTCGATCGAATCCCGTTTCTCAAAGCGGCGGCGAGGGTTTGAGAGGCCTTCCGGCCTGGGCGCTGAAAGGCGGCGCCGTCTGCCTGACCATTCTGGCCACTTACAGCTCGGCCAGCTATGTTGGGGGGCACGTGAGGAGCCAATCGGCTCCGCTTCGACCGTCGCTGCAGCCCTCGACTGGCCAACAGGCTCCCGCCGATCGACCCGGCCAGGTCGACCTGGCACCCGGCCTGCGCACCACGTCGGGACAGCCAGTCACCGAAACCCACGTGTCGTGAGCGTGCGCCGCACAGCTTGATTTCCACGCCTTCGGGGCCTCCTGTGAGCTCTTCGGCTGAGTCATTCAAGGTGCGCGGCTGGATATGAGCCTCGACACGTTTCTCTGGATCCTGGCCCGAGTGACTGGGCTCGGTGCGGCCGCGGCCCTGGCGATCTCGCTATTGACCGGGCTGGCCCTGCGCAGTGCGGTGCTGGAGTGGCTCGCCACCAACCGGGCCCTGCGATCCACGCATGAATTCACCGCGATTCTCTGGATACCGCTGGGCCTCTCACACATGGTCCTTCTCCTGCTCGACGGCAGCGTCAAGACGCCTATCCGGGTGCTGGACCTGGTAGTGCCCTTCAAAGTCTCCTACGGAACGTTGGCCATCGGGCTGGGCACGATCACCTTTGACCTGCTCCTGCTCGTCGCAGTCACTGGATGGCTGCGCCGACAGATCCATCCTCTGGCCTGGCGGTGGATTCACCGCCTGTCCTACCTCGCCTGCGGCACGCTCTTCCTGCACGCGCTGCTGGCCGGAACCGATTTCAGCGCACCCCAGGTCTCCGCGATCGCCTGGTCGGTTGCCGCCGTCCTGGCGGTCCTCAGCTTGGCTCGGCTCCTGTGGGGCCGCCTGTCCGCCGAAGGCCGCGAGCTACAGCGAGGACGGCCCGACTCGTAGTGGATCCCCCGCGCTCGGGCCCAGCGTGGCGCTCGCAGCACCGGCTCGACACGGCGGATAATCGTAGATGTCGTGCCGATCTACGAGTACCGATGCCAGGCGTGCGACAAGCGATCATCGGCGCTCCTCCCGCGCTGGGACTCACCTGATCCGGCCTGCCCGCACTGCGGTCAGACGCAGCTGCGACGGCTGGCATCCACCTTCGCCGTGGCCGGCCGCGGCGACTCTCAGAGCGATGAGGACTTCGGTGGTGACGAGGGTTACGACGGGGCATCCGAGGACGAGGGCGACTTCGGCGACGACGACTGGTAGTCGTTGACGTTGGGCGATTCTCCGCAGAAAGCCTCGGATTTGTACGCGTCTTATTACGGCAACACGAATTGAGGGGGGCCACACCAACCGCCGGTACTATCGATGGGTCGAGGCCGATTGATTCGAGGAGCACAACGTCATGGAACCGCGCACCGCTGTTACGGACCCCGCCGCCGCGCTGGACGTCGACCGCCGGCTGGCGGCTGCGAAGATACTCCAGTCGCTGCTCATCGACCTGACGGACCTTGGGCTGCAGGGCAAACAGGCGCACTGGAACTTGAGGGGGCCGATGTTCCGGGACTTGCACCTGCTCCTCGACGAGCTCGTAGAGGTTGCCCGTGACGGGGCGGACACTCTGGCCGAACGATGTCTCGCCCTCGGCGTTGCCGCTGACGGAAGGGCGGCCAGCATCAGCCGGGACAGCCGGCTGGATGCTTTTCCCGAGGGCCGCGTCGAGGATGCAATGGTCGTCGACCTGATGGTGGACCGGCTCCACACGGTCTCGGAGGCCGGCCGCAGCCGGCTGGGACAGCTCGGCGAGCTGGATGCGGTCTCCCAGGACCTCGTGCTCGAGGTGCTCGAGGACATCGAAAAGCACCTCTGGATGTTCGAGGCCCACCGGCCCGCGTAGGTCGCGCTGGTCAGCAGCCCTACGCGGTGGGACCGGACATGAGAGTCACGGTTGCGGTGTGACGTCCGTTCCGATCAACCCAGGTGACCTGGATCCGCTCCCCCGGCTTGTGCGTGTGAATCGCGATGCCCAGGTCCGCGGTCGATGTGACGTTGTGGCCGTTGATTGCGACGATGACCGCGTTCTGAGGTATCCCCGCCTGGGCGGCCGGGGAACCCGACACCACGCTCTGAACGAGTGCGCCCGCGCTGACGCTGAGGCCGAGACGAGAGACCGTCGCGGGATCGAGGTCGCTCGCGCCGACGCCCAGGAAGCCCGCCTGTCCGATGACGACGGACGACGAGCTGGGGTGGCCGGACCGGATCTGGTTGACGACGTCGAGGGCCGTGTTAGAGGGAACGGCAAATCCGACGCGTGACGCAACCTGGCGGAACCCGCCGGCCGAGCCGGCTGTGATCATCCCCACCACCTGACCGGCGGTGTTCACGAGTGGCCCGCCCGAGTCACCTCGGCTGATGGGTGCGTTGCTCTGGATCAGCCCCGTGAGCTGCTCCGAGGTGCCATTGCCATCGCTGGCGGTTATGGATTGGCCGAGAGCTGTAATGGTGCCCTGAGTCACATTCGGCGTGCCGCCCTGCCCGAGGGCGTTGCCGATGGCGATGACAGTCTGGCCAACCGTCAGGTTGGAAGAGTCCGCAAGGCTCACGGTGGGCAGGCCGGAGACGTTGTGGATCTGCAGGAGGGCCACGTCGGCGGACAGATCTTCACCGATAAGGGTGGCCGCGTAGCTGTTCGAGCGTCCCTGGACGGTGACCTGTATTCTCGAGGCCCCTGCGACCACGTGGTGGTTGGTGAGGACCTCCCCAGACGACGTCACGATCATGCCGGTGCCCGCCGCCTGAGCTTGCTGTCCCGATGAGTCGATCACTGTGTTGACGTCGACCACCGCGGGATCGACCTTGTCCGCGATGGACTGCGCGTCCACCGACTGGTTGGGCCCAGTCGACGAGTTGTCCTGAGGAACGGCCTGGATCGGGCTCTGCGCAGAAGGCCGGGGAGCGAAGATGCTGCCAGTCCGGGTCACGCTGCACCCGCTGATCGCCAGCAGCCCGACCACTACCGCCGTCGCAAGCACGGTCCAACCGCGAACAGAAGTGTGCCTACCGGCCGGTGTCATTTCTCGGCCTCCGTTGCCATGATCCATATGTTGGATGGTGCACTGCCGTTCTGAGCAGGGGGTAAGAGAAGCCTTACGGTTTGTTGAGAAATTCCTCCGCTCACGGGTTGAGTGCGGCGAGGACACGGTCGACGTCGGCTTCGTCATTGTATCCGTGGAACGACAGCCGCAGCCGGCCCTCGCGCACCGCGCCGATGACTCCGGCCGCTCGCAGCGCACGCTCCAGTCGATCGGGCTCGATTCCTTCACGTTCGAGTGAGATGATGCTCGAACGCTCCGCTTCGCGGCGTGAGCTGACAACGCAGAAGCCGCTCTCCGTCAGCCTGTCCGCCGCCATAGTGGCCAGGCTCAGTGTCCAGCTCTCGACCGCTCCTGGCCCCAGCTCCAGAAGCAACTCCAGCGACGCGCCCATGCCCACGATCGACACCAGGTCGGGGATGCTGGGCTCGAAGCGCCGCGCCTCCTCGACGAACTCGACCCGTTCGTACCGAGTCAGCGCAGCGTCGGCGTCACGGCGTGCCTTCCACCCTGGCTCGGGGACCCGCAGCCGCGTCCGCAGGTCGCGGTCCACGTAGCAGGGGGCGGTGCCGTAGCCAGAAAGCAGGAGCTTGTAGCCGTGCGCGACCAGAAGGTCGCAGCCCAGCCTGCGGACGTCGATGCGCAGCACGCCCGCTGCCTGGGTGGCGTCCACCAGCAGCCAGACGCCCCGCTGCCGGCACACCTCAGCGACCCTCTCGACCGGAGCCCGAAGTCCATTGCCGAAGTTGACCAAGCCCAGGCAGACGACCCTCGTCCGCTCGCAGATCAGCTCCTCCACGTCTGCGGCGTCAAAGCGATGCCGGCCGCGGTCGCGGACGAAGCGAACCCGCACGCCCTGGTGGGCCAGGTTGAGCCAGGGCAGAACTCCGGCTGGAAACTCACGCTCGTACACAACCACCTCGTCGCCTGCCTGCCAGTCGAGGCCTTGCGCCACCAGGCCCATCGCCTCGGCCGAGCTCTTCAGAAAAGCGAGGTCGTCGTCGGCGCAGTTGTATAGGCGCGCCACAAGGCCCCGGACTCGATCGACCTCGGCCTCCCATGGCACGGGTAGTTCGGCGCCCTCCGAGAGCGCCCGAAGGCTCCTGGCTGCCGCCTCGACGCTGACTCGAGGTGGTGGGCCGAACGTCCCGTTGTCGATGTAGGCGTAGCGTCGTGTGATCGGGAACTGGTCGGCGCGCAGCGCTTCCACGTCGTACGGGGCATTCGTCATGACCCGTAGCTTGAGGCTCGGCTCCATGCTCCACCGAGACTCCTAGCTTCAGGACCCTAGCCTTACCTCGTGCTCACCGAGCTGGCGCTGGTCTTCCTGAAGCTGGGGGTGATCGGCTTCGGTGGGCCTGCTGCCCACGTTGCCCTGATGCGGAAGGAGATCGTCTCCAACAGGAAGTGGCTGGGCCAGGACGAGTTCAACCGGATGTTCGCGGCCTGCAACCTGATCCCCGGGCCCAGCTCGACCGAGCTCGCGATCTTTGTAGGCCATCGCAGAGGCGGTTGGCGGGGGATGCTGATCGCGGGCGGCTGCTTCATCCTGCCGGCCGCTGTGCTCATGCTCGGCATCGCCTGGGCGTACGTTCGCTGGGGTCGGCAGCCTGCCGCGGTGCACCTGCTTGCGGGCGTTCGTCCGATTGTGGTCGGCATCATGGCCTGGGCTGCGATCGAGCTTGGGCGCGCGATGGCCGGCGACTGGCCGCGCGCCGGCATCGCCGTCCTGGCGGCTGCCCTGCTCGCGCTCGGGCTCGCCCCGGCTGTCATCGTCGTCATCGCGGGTGCGAGCCTGGTCCTGGCAAGGCGCACGTGGCGGAGCTCTCCCTTAGTGGTGCCCGCCGCCGGGTTTGCGCCGGTGTCGCTCTCGCCGGCCGCCATTTTCCTGGCGTTCTTGAAGATCGGCGCCCTTTCGTTCGGCAGCGGCTACGTGCTGGTCGCCTTCCTCCGCGCGGACTTCGTGCAGGCCATGCACTGGCTGACCGATCGGCAGCTGGTCGACGCAATCGCGATTGCGCAGGCCACCCCCGGTCCCGTCTTCAGCGTCGCCACCCTCGTCGGCTACCTTGTCGGCGGGGCCCCAGGTGCCATGGTGGCGACCGCAGGGATCTTCCTGCCGGGGTTTGCGCTGGTCCCGTTCATGGATCGTGTGCTCCGGCTCGTCCAGCGCCATCTGTCTGCCATGGCCTTCGTGGACGGTGCGAACGCCGCCGCGCTGGGTCTCATCGCCGCAGTCACGCTGCAGCTCGCGAGTGCGGCGCTGACCGGGCTCGCGGCTGTGGTGGCGGCCGCGGTGACCATCGCCGCGATGTGGCGCTGGCCGCTCGCCTCTCCTGCTCTGATCGCGGGCGGCGCGGTGGCCGGCCTGGCCGGGATCATCGTCTGACGCGGGGGCTGGGCAGCACCCTCAGGCCGCCGGGTGCCGAAAGTCCGTGCATGCAACCAGGCCTACCATCAGCGCCCCGCCGGCGGCCAGAGCGAGGAACGAAGCGGGCGGCCAGCCGGTGGCGTCCCACGCGGCACCCCCTGCCAGCGGCCCAACGAACGACGACCCATAGATGATGAGGAACATGCCGGCGCTGAAGCGGGGCACATCCGCGCTTCGCGCCAGCAGTGGTGGAAGCGCGAGCGTGAGCACCAGTGCAAGGGCCGACGCGAAGCCGATCACGCCTGCCCACAGGACCACCCAGACGCCCGGCATGAGCAGCAGGGCGACGCACGCGCCGGCGATCAGCCCACCGGCAACGGCGAAGGGCCAGCGCCGCCCGACCAGCCGCCCGGACACCACCAGCAGCAGGACGGAAGCGCCCAGCTGAAATGTGTTGAGCGCCGCCAGAGCGGCGTCTTTCAGGCCTGGATGCCCAGTGGCCTGGACGAAGTCCGGGATGAACGTGTTGGTGCCGAAGTAGGCGGCCGAGGCAAAGCCCATCACGAGGCCGACGCGCCACATCTGGCCGTTGCGGAAGTCGGGCCACCACCGCCGAGCCGTCGCCAGGGGGTCGGCCGGGATGTGCCGGGTTACAGCCAGGACGAGGCCGGCACCGAGGAGTGCGGGGATCGACCAGGCTGCGAACGTGAGCGGCCAGCTCCCACCGAGCGCCGGTGCCACCAGAGGACCGGTGAAAGAAGCGGGGATCGTCTCGCCGACCAGAAGCCCATTGGAATAGATCGCGGTGGCCAGAGCCAGCCTCGGCCCAAACCACTCACGCGTCAGCGTGGGGAACACAGGCTGGCTCACCGCCACCCCCACGCCCATCACGAAGGTCATGGCAAACAGTGGCCCAAGGCTGACCCCGACGCCGCGCAGCGCTGAGCCGAGCCCGATTGCCAGTAAGCCGGCCACCAGCGCGCGCCTGGCACCCATGCGGGCGATCATGAGCGAGCCGGGTATGGCGGCCAGTGCCAGCAAGAGGACGGGCACCCCGATGAGGACCGAGACCCCCTTCTCGTCCAGCCCCAGGTCGCGATGGATGGCCGGGATCATCGGCGGCACCGCCAGCAGCGTTACCCTGAGGTCGAAGCCACCGAGCCAGAGGAGACTCAAGTGAACGAGGTCCTGCCTGGTCAGCCGGGGCAGCGCAGCCAGCTCGAGCTGCAGGCTAACCCCGCGCCGCGCGGATGGCTTCGAGCGCGGCGGGATTCTCCAGCGATGTAAGGTCGCCAGGGTCCTGGCCGAGGTAGATGGCTTTGACCACCCTCCGCAGGATCTTGGCGTTGCGGGTGCGCGGCAGATCGCTCACGAAACTGACCGACTTTGGCCGCAGTGGTCTGCCTAGGGCTACGGCAACCTCGTCCTTCAACTGATCGGCGAGCTCGGGCGTGCTGTCGTGTCCGGCTCGGAGTACGACAAAGCAGACGAGTGCCTCACCCTTGAGCTGGTCGGGTACCCCGATCGCGGCCGACTCGGCGACCAGCGGGTTGGCCACCAACACCGACTCGACCTCGGCCGGTCCCAGGCGTTTGCCTGCCACCTTGATCGTGTCGTCCGAGCGGCCGAGCACGTACCAGAGGCCGTCGTCGGCGACGTAGGCCCAGTCACCGTGCACCCAGACGCCCGGGAACCGCGACCAGTACGTCTCGAGATAGCGCTCGCGGCTGCCCCAGAACCCGCGGGTCATGCCCGGCCACGGCTGCCGGATGGCCAGCTCGCCAACCTCACCCCGGACGCTGCGACCCTGGTCGTCGAGGACATCGGCGGCGATGCCGGGCAGCGGACCGGCGAACGAGCAGGGCCGGAGACGGCTAAGTACGTTGCCGCAGAGGATGCCGCCGGCGATCTCGGTGCCGCCGGAGTAGTTGATGACCGGAAGCCGGCGCTTGCCCACCTGGGTGAAGTACCAGTTGAAGGGGTCGGGATTCCAGGGTTCGCCAGTCCCGCCCAGCACTCTGAGGCTGGAGAGGTCGTGGCGCCGAGGATGGTCCGCGCCGGCGGACATCAGGCCGCGCACCAGAGTCGGGGAGACCCCCAGGATCGAGACCTTGTGGTCCGCGACGATTCGCCACAGACGATCTGGGCCCGGGGTGTCCGGAGTCCCCTCGTAGAGCACCATGGTCGCGCCCAGGATCAGGCTGCCGAAAATGAGCCAGGGGCCCATCATCCAGCCGATGTCCGTGAACCAGAAGACGACGTCGTCGGCCTGCACATCGAAGCCGTGTGCCATGTCCTGCGCGGTCTTGATCGGGAAGCCGCCTTGGACGTGGACAGCACCCTTGGGCCTGCCAGTGGTTCCGCTCGTGTAGATGAGGAGGACGGGCGTCTCAGGGTCGAACGCCTCGGTCTCGAGCTGGTCCGGCTGGCCCCTGACCAGCTCCGACCACTCGTGGTCGCGGCCATGAGTCCAGGGCACCTCCCGGCCGACCCTCCGGAGCATCACCAGGTTTTCGACCGTTGGTGTCTCCGCCAGCGCCTGGTCGGCGGTCTCCTTCATGCCTACGACGTGGCCGCGCCGGTAAAAGCCATCCGCGCAGAGCAGAGCCTTTGCCTGGCCATCGTTCAGCCGGTTGGCGATGGCAGCGGCTCCATAGCCGCTGAAGAGGGGCAGAATGATCGCTCCAAGCTTGGCGCACGCGAGAAGAGCGACTGCCGTCTCCGGGACCAACGGCATGAAGACGCCGACGCGGTCGCCCCGGCCGATGCCAAGCTGTCGCAGCCCGCAGGCCAGGCGGCACACCTCCGCGTCGAGCTCTCGATAGCTCAGGCGGCGAACCTCTCCCGGCTCACCTTCCCAGATGACTGCCGGTTTGTCGGAGGAGGGCCCGTCGACCCAGCGGTCAAGGCAGCTTGCCACGATGTTCATGCGGGCGCCCGTGAACCAACGGGCCCACTCGATGCCGTCGCTGAGGTCTATGACCCGCTCGTAGGGCTCCTGGAAGCGGATCCCCAGGTCTTTCACCGTCGCGTCCCAGAACCACTCCAGGTCGGTGGTGGACCGGCGCTGCAGTTCCTGCACGTCGGCTATCCCGTGACGGTCCATGAAGCGTTTGAGCCTGCTGCGCTCGATGACCTCCTGGTTGGGCTCCCAGAGGACGTCACCGATCACGACCGGCTGCATCGGCTCGATTGTATAGAGTCAATGGATCGATGCCTGACGGTCCGCCGGCCGGCCCGCTCCCGGAGGGCCTGCTGCCTGACGACTTCGCGGCTCAACTTGCGCGGCTGCTCGCACCGGGCGAAGCGGATGCAGCTGCCGAGGTGATCGCCGAAGCCGCCCGCCTGGACGACCTGGCTCTCGAAGGGTTCCTGGACTTATTTGAGGCGCGAGTGCGCCGGTCCACTACGCCGATTGCCGCGGCTGAGCTGCGCGAGCTCCTGCTGTCTGTCCACTCGGTCCCACCAGACGCTGGCTGAGCAGGGCCTCAGCCTCGCAGTGTAAGTCCCAGTAGTTGCGCCAGGCGGCCCGCGCTCGAGAGACCGCTGCGGTCGTGCCAATGCCGGTCCGCGCGGCGTTCACCGCTTCGTCCTGGGCGTATGCCCATCGGTCGAGTGCCCGCTGGACGGTCAGCTCGACGAGCAGGCGCCACTCCGCCTGGCCTGCCGGCTCGGTTGAAGGTGGCCGAGGCGGGAGGGTCAGGAATTTCCAGGCGCCGCCCTGGCGAAGGATTGTGATGGTCGGCTGCCCCGTCGGCCGATCGAGCGGGGCCTGGGGATGCGGGTTTCGTGGGTTGGCAGCCATCAGCCTCGCCTGAACGGCAAAGACGAGGCGATGTGCGGCGCGCACGGTGTGCGGATGGTGGGCGTCCACGCGGCCGAGGCGAAGCTGGAGCGAGCGGATGGCTGCTGATAACGACGGCGGGCATGCGTTCCGGTCTCCAAGCCGCAACTCCTCCACCTGGTCCAGCAGCGTATCCGACTCAGCGAGCAGTTTCCGTCGGTGTGACTCGACAGTCTCAGAGGGGGCGTACGTGTCGATCGCGGCGCTCATGGCCGGGCCAGCGTAGACCGATCGCCTTGGCACAGTAAAGATGTTCTTTACCAGGCTGGCTTAAGCTGGTCGCCAAGCTACCTCGATTTGAGGGCCGCGCCGGCCATGCCGGCTTCGATCACGCGTACGTGATCGTCACCTGCTTGAAGCCAAGCGAGTGGAGCAGGTCTTGCAGCATCATCCGCGCATTCGCTTCGGCCCGGGCGGCCAGTCCGCTCTGGGTGGCAGCGTCGCCGATCTTCTGCTCAGCGACCCTGTAGAGCTCCGCCTGCTCATTCGGAGCCTGGTCGAAGAAGGTTCGCACCCGATCCACGATGCCTCGCTCTTGGGCGAACACGTAGCTGTGCTGGTGATCCAGGTTTGGTTTGTCCAGGGCGGCGTGAGGCAGCCGGACGTCCACAGTCTGGCGATCGGCCCCCACCGTGATCGCGTCCTTGGTCAACGACGAGAAGTCCACATAGGCGTTTACGCTGCCCACCGCGACGAAGAGGGTGCGTTGGCCGATGATCGTGGTGGGCAGGAAGGCGGCGTCCTTCTCCAGGTCGACAATCACCTGGAAGTTGCCCGCCGCACCTTCGTACCGGGCGAGGTCGCGAACGGACTGGAGGACGACGGGTCCGCTGCGATCGATCGTCTTGCCAGTCACCGACTGTCCGATGCCCTGCACGAAGTTGCGCACCTGGACCACGGCGACGACCAGCAACAGCACGGTCAGCACAAGGGCGACGATCGCGAGCACGGCCCGGACCTGCGGTCGCCTTGCCGTCTCGATCGATCGAAGATTCTTCACCGGCTGTGCCTCCGGTTAGAGCTGAAATCCAGTCTAGGTGGCCGAAATGTGCATGGCAGAAGTAATTTCGCGGCAGCTCCGCGGCATTCGCCCGTGAGGAGATGGCGGACCGGCGTTGCCCCGGGGCGGCAGAAAGCCCACGCCCAGTTGGTAAGCCACTATTAACGTGGTGGGTTGACTCGACTCGCAGTGGGAGCGCATTCTGGCCCGAGCGACACCCCCTTGTGGGTGGGGGGTTTGGGGGTGGGAACTGAGCACATGGACTTGCGAGAACACCGTCACGGCAATCCCTTGCGGAAGGGCACCTCTTGCGGAAATCGAGCGGATGGGGGCGAGTGCAACGGCCCGACTGCCGGCAATCGGCCCCTTCACAGCGTCGAGGAGACGTTGACATGGCGCGGGCCGCGACCCTGCTGATCCTGGCGGGCGGCGAAAGCCGCCGCATGGGCCAGCCCAAGCCCTTGCTGCCAGTCGGCTCAACCACGCTGATCGAGTGGCTCGTGGCGCGCCTGGGTCCTCTGTTCGATCAACTTCTGGTGGCGGCTCGGGGAGAGCGCCAGCTGCCTCCCAGCCTTCTGCCGCACCTGGTCACGGATCTCCACTCCGGAGCCGGCCCACTGGCGGGCGTGGAAGCCGGCCTGGCGGCCTCCGCCCACGACATCGTCGTGGCAGTCGCGTGCGACATGCCGGACATCACAGCCGGCCTCCTCGAGCGCCTGGTGATAGCCGCGTCCAGCGACGGCATCGATGCAGCAGTGCCAAGGGTGCGCGGCGCGCCTGAGCCCGCGTGCGCCGCCTATCGCAGGAGTACCGCGAGCGCGATCGCCGCGGCGCTCGACGCGGGCCGCTTCAAGGCGGCCGACGTCCTTGCCGAGCTCAGAGTCGCCTGGCTGGAGGGCGAGGACCCGGAGCTCTTCATGAACCTCAACACACCTGAGGATTACCTGGCCTTCCTGGCCCGCCGGCATTCGGCCGAACAATGAGTACGTTCCAGTACCGGGCCGGCGGGCAAGACACTTCCGGTCGCCGCAACGCGGCATAATCCAAGCCGACGCCATTCGAACTGTGAACGCCGGGCGGCGCCTCCGCCGCGCGGCGGCGCAACTGTGAGGGTTCGCCGTTGAAGATTGTCGTAACTGTCAAACAGGTCCCAGACCCCAACGCCCCCCAGGGTCTCGACTCTGACAACACGATCTCCCGCGACCGCGAGGTCGTCCTGGATCCGGGCGATGAGTGCGGCATAGAGATTGGGCTCCAGCTGAAGGAGGCACAAGGTGGCGAAGTGGTGCTTGTGTCGATGGGTCCGGAGAAGGCGCGCGATGCCATCCGCAAGGGCCTGTCGATGGGCGCCGACCGCGGGATTCTGATCACCGACGATCAGCTGTCTGCGGCTGACGCTTTCCTGACAGCGCGTGCGCTGGCGGCCGCGATTGGACCGGAATCGCCGGACCTCGTCATCTCTGCCACCGAGTCCTACGACGGCTCGACCGGCATGGTGCCCCCAATGCTCGCCGAGCTGCTCGGCGTGCCTCAGCTCACGTTTGCCAAGCACGTCGAGGTCGCGGGATCGCGGGTCACCGTGCACAGGCAGACCGAGGATGGCTATCAGGTCGTCGAGGCCGAGACGCCCTCCCTGATCACGGTCACGGCCGGCATCGCAGAGCCCCGCTACGCCTCACTGAAGGGAATCATGGCCGCCCGCTCGAAGGAGGTGAGGCAGCTGGCCTTCGGCGACCTCGGCATCGAGCGGGGGGAGCCGGCCGAGACCGTCGAGGGCATCGTCGACGCTGAAGCGCGCAAGGCAGGCGAGGTCGTCGAGGACGACGGCAGCGTCGGCGTGGAGAAGATCATGGCCGTACTTCAGGCCGCCAAGGTCATCTAGATGATCGATTCCGAATTGCCGACGGATCTTCGACGCCCAAGCACCCCATCTCGCGGCCCTGCTTCTGCGGTCCTCGCTCACCCATTGACGAATGGGCTCGCTCCGGTCCTCGGCGCAGACCCACGA